>Ga0307505_10000472_pt1 | contig 44631 bp, 32 predicted proteins | sample 23_S_MG_FD_202183 | JGI IMG/M metagenome (GOLD analysis project Ga0307505, IMG submission 202183) | Soil microbial communities from Populus trichocarpa stands in riparian zone in the Pacific Northwest, United States - 23_S | ecosystem: Environmental > Terrestrial > Soil > Riparian zone > Trees...
ACATCACGCCCGCGATGCGCGGGCCGATGACGTACCCGACGCCCATGTACTCCGGCGAGAGGTCCAGATTGATCGTGGCGTTCGGGAAGAAGCTGGCGCGGTCGAACGTGTATCCGATGGTGGTCCTGAAGATCTGCGCGATCCAGGACACGCCCTTCCACAGCGCGCCGACGCCGAGGCCCAGGAAGACGGTTCGGGCCAGCGCGCCACCGCGCTCGCCCGCCACCAGCACGTCGGCGCAGGCCGTTCCCTCGGGGTAGGGGAGCGCGCCATGCTCCTTCACGATCAGGGCTCGCCGCAACGGAACCATCATTAGGACGCCGAGCAGGCCCCCGGCGATGGCCAGCATCGTGATCTGCGTGTAGTTGAAATACGACGGCCCGAACGGCACCAGAAAGATGAGCGCGGGAATGGTGAAGACCACGCCGGCGGCCAGCGACTCGCCTGCCGACCCGATGGTCTGCACCATGTTGTTTTCGAGAATGGTCGACCCGCCGAGCTTCTTGAGGACGGAAATGGCCAGCACCGCGATGGGAATCGAGGCGCTGACGGTGAGGCCAGCCCGAAGACCCAAGTACACGGTAGAGGCGCCGAAGAGGAGCCCGAAGAGCGCCCCCAGCACGATGGCTTTGACGGTGAACTCCGCCGGCGACTGCGTGGCCGGAATATAGGGCTTGAAGGGGGCGACCTGGCGGGTCTCGGGGTCCGATGACTGCTGATGAGCCATAGGCGCGAGATGGTAGCATTGAACCTTGTGAATCAGGCGAACAAGCGGAGGCAGGTGCCCGACCAGGTCTCCGAACTGACCACCAACCGGCTGTCCGTGTACCTGCGCTGCCTGAACACCCTTGACGCCACCGGCGTCCAGACGATCTCGTCGCAGGCCCTAGCCGAGCAGTTTCACCTCAACGCGGCGCAGATTCGCAAGGACCTGGCCTACTTCGGTGAGTTCGGTGTGCGAGGCGTCGGCTACTACGTCAAGGAACTGCGCCGCCACCTGCGACATATCCTCGGCCTCGACCGCCGCCTGCGCGTGGCCATCATGGGGGCCGGCAACCTGGGGCTCGCGCTGGCGGACTACCCGGGGTTTCGTCAGGAAGGCTTCGAGATCGTCGCGCTCTTCGACGCCGCCGACGAGAAGATCGGCCACGAGTCGCGGAGCGGCGTGCCCATCCACGACATCAAGGAACTGCGGCGGGTCTTCCGCAAGGATCGGCTGGACATCGCTGTCATCGCCGTGCCCGCCGCCCGAGCCCAGCCGGTCGTAGACGTGGTGGTGGCGGCAGGCATCAAGGCCATCCTGAACTTCTCTCCCGGCACCCTCACCGTTCCGAGCGCCGTGAAGTTGAAGAGCGTCGACCTGACGGTGTCGCTCGAGAGCCTCTCGTTCTATCTGGCGCAAGGCGACCCGAACCATGGCTAGCGAAGCTGCGCTCGAGCCTGTCGAGAAGGCACTCGCTAGCTTCGCTTCGCTAGCGCAGTATCTTTTTGCCCCGCTCCGCGGGGCGGGACATCTTCCCCGGCTGGCTGACCGACCTCGTTCAATACTCACGCTGGTGGGCAGGGAAGATGTCTAAGACGCCACGCCGGCCCAGGCTGTCGCACGTGGATGCCCGCGGTCGCGCCGCAATGGTGGACGTGGGGCAGAAGGCCACCACGGCTCGGGAGGCGTGGGCTCGAGGTACCGTCACGATGAGCCCGACCGCGCTGCGCGCCGTGCGCGCGGGGGCCGTGGCCAAGGGAGACGTGCTGCAGGTCGCGCGCCTCGCCGGCATCATGGCCGCCAAGCAGACATCGTCGCTCATCCCCTTGTGCCACCCGCTCCTCTTGAGCCACATCCAGGTGGAGTTGACGCCGGTGCGCCGCGGATACCGCATCGACGCGCGCGTGCGGACGACGGCGCAGACCGGCGTGGAGATGGAGGCGCTGACCGCCGTGTCCGTTGCGGCCCTGACGGTCTACGACATGGTCAAGGCCGTCGACAAGGCGATGGTCATCGGCGACATCGTGCTGGTCGAGAAGACGGGCGGGAAGAGCGGCCGATACCGCAGGCGATGATCGCGACCGACGTACGTCCAACGCTCGGACCGGCGTACCTGCGCACGGTGGTCATCCTGGGCGCGCTCACGGCGATGGGACCCTTGGCGATCGACATGTATTTGCCGGCGTTTCCCAGCATCGCTTCGGATCTGCACGCGTCGGCTGGCCTCGTTCAAGCCAGTCTCGCGGCCTACTTCATCGGCATCGCGTTCGGCCAGGCGGTGTACGGTCCCTTCTCGGATCGGGCCGGGCGCAAGCCGGCGCTCTACCTGGGGCTCGCGGTCTTCACGCTGTCGTCGATCGCATGCGCACTGACGACGCGCGTGGAGATGCTGATCGTGTGCCGCTTCCTGCAGGCGCTTGGCGGGTGCGCGCCGCTGGTCGTGCCCAGAGCGGTGGTTCGGGACCACTTCGATCAACAAGCGTCCGTGAGGGCCCTGTCCGCGCTCGTACTCGTCATGGGCCTTGCACCGATCATGGCTCCGCTCGTCGGCGGGCAACTGCTGGTTCGCTGGGGATGGCGAGCGATCTTCTGGCTGCTCGCGGCCTACGGCGCCGTCTGGTTGGCGGTGGTCGCGTGTCTGCTGCAAGAGAGCCTGCCGGTGGTGGCGCGACGCGCGCAGCCGCTGCGCGAGGTGTTCGCCATCTACGCGCGGCTGCTGCGCGACCGGTCGTTTATGGGCTGGGTCCTTTCCGGGGGGATGATCTTCGCCGGACTCCTGGCCTACATCGCGGGCTCGTCGTTCGTCTTCATCGAGCTCTTCGACGTGCGGCCCGATCGTTTCGGCCTGTTCTTTGGCGCCAACGCGATCGGTCTGATCGCTGCGTCGCAGGTGAACGGACGCCTGGTTGGCCGATTCACCTCGACGCAGGTCGTATCCGCCGTGATGCCGGTGGCAGGCCTAGCCGGGCTGGCGCTCCTCGGCGCCGCCACGACCGGCGTGGGCGGCCTCTGGGGCATCGTGGTGCCGCTCTTTTGCTTCGTCGCATGCCTGGGCTTCGTCATGCCCAACACCACGGCTCTCGCCATGGCGCCGCACGGCACCATCGCGGGCAGCGCCTCGGCGCTCCTGGGCACGTTGCAGTTCTCGATGGGAGCCACCTCAGGCGCCCTCGTCGGCTCGTTCAGCCACGCCACCGCCGTGCCCTTTGCCGCCGTCATCGCCTCGTGCGGCGTCGGCGGCATGTTGATGCTGCGCGCGTTCCCAAGCACACCGCCCAAGTAGCGCGAGGCTCCGCCTCGCACCAACGAGCGTGCAGGCTCCGCCTCGCGAGCAGTGTCTTCTTGCCCCGCTTCGCGGGGCGGAGAAAACTTGATTTGTTTGGTTGGATTTCAAACGGTCAAGTTCTAGCGAGGCCCGTCCTCCGACCCACGAGCATGGCCGGGCCTCGCTAGAACCAGTGACACTGGCCCGCGCTTCGCGCGGGCGTAGATGTCTTGACCGAGAGAAAGTTGCCTCAGAATCAAGCACTCGAGGCGGTCAAGACATCTAGGCGCGCTGCAGATACGCGATGATCCAGGTCAGCGTCAGCGGGCTCAGGAGCGTCGCGGCGCAGACGGTGCTGGTCACGAAGTTGGTGGCACCACCGAACTCCAGCGCCAGGATGGTGGTGATGACGGCGGTGGGCATCGAGGCTTGCAGTACGCCCGCCTGCAAAGCCGGGCCGGTCAGCCCGATCAGGCGGGCCACTCCCGAGGCGGCCAGCGGCGTGGCCACGAGCGACAACGCAACCGCAGCCGCCACCACGCCCGGCCGATCCGGCCAGGTCGCGCGTTCGAGCTGCATGCCGAGCACCAGGATCATCAGCGGCAGCGCGGCGTCGCTCAGCAGCTCGAGGGGGCTCATGACGGGTTGGGGGATGGGCACGTCGAGGGCCAGGGCCACTCCCGCGGCGACGGCACCATACACCGCCGGCACACGCAGGACGCCGTGGAAGGCTTGCCGCAGCGTGCGGTCGCGGCTGGCGGCCAAGAGCACGCCGCCCGTGTAGCTGAAGATCGAGCTCGCCACGAAGTACACGCTGGCAAACGCGAGGGCTTCGCGCCCGAAGGCCAGTTGCGCCACCGGCAGACCGTAGTTGCCGCTGTTCGAGCACACCACGACCAGCAGGAAGGTGCTCGTAGCCGCGCGGTCCAGCCGCAGGAGGCGAGCGGTGGCGAGGCCCATGCTCCCTGCCGCGATGACGACGAGGGCGTAGAACGCCGCCATCTGGAGAAACGCGCTGCCGTTCACGGTGGAGGTGACGAGCACATGGAACACCAGCGCCGGGGCCAGCGCATGGAACGTCACGCGGGACACGGCGCGCGGGTCCACGCCGGAATACCGGGCCAGCAGGAAGCCGATGCCGGCGATCGCGAAGACCGGCAGGAGGTCGGTGACGAAGATCGAGAGCAGCAGTCGAGCCGATTCGGGCATGCGCGCGTCGGGGACGGGACCCGAGCATCATACGTGCTGGCTGCTATACTGCGACACCTTTGGCGGGGCGCGCCGCGCACCGCCGCACCCGAGGGCACATCATCCATGACGACGGTCGACGTGGGCGCGGTCATCGACGAAGGCCGCTGGACCTCGTATCAGAAGCTCCTGATCGCCGGCACGGCGCTGACGATCATCCTCGACGGGGTGGACAACCAGCTGCTGCCGAACGCGCTGCCGACGCTGATGAGAGAGTGGTCGCTGCCGCGGGGCGCGTTTCAGAACGTGCTGGCCGTTGGCCCGTTCGGCATGATGATCGGCGGCGCCCTGGGTGGGATGCTCGGGGACCGGATTGGCCGCCGAACCGCCCTGCTGCTGAGCGTGCTGGCGTTTGCCGTGCTGACGTTGGCGATTGCGATGGCCAACAGCATGTTCATGCTGGGCCTCTTGCGCTTCCTGGCGGGCGTCGGGCTGGGCGGCGCCATGCCCAACGCGGCGGCGCTGGCGTCCGAGTACGTGCCACGCCGGCAGCGGCCGTTCGCGGTCACGCTGACCATCGTCTGCATTCCGCTTGGGGGAACGTTGGCGGCGCTCCTGGCCGGTCGCGTCCTGCCCGTCTACGGGTGGCGCGGCCTCTTCCTGATCGGCGGGCTGATTCCGGTGGTGCTGGCGCTCGTGCTCTTCAGGGTGCTGCCCGAGTCGCCTCGCTTCCTCGCCAGCCGTCGAGAACGGTGGGGAGAGTTGAGGGTCATGCTCCGTCGTATCGGACACGCCGTGCCGGACGATGCCACCTTTGTCGAGGCGCCCGGCGCTGGCGCGGCGTCCGGTCAACCGAAGGCCTCGATGGCATCCATCTTCGCGCCTGCGTTGCGCCTCGACACCATCGGACTGTTCGGGGCGTTCTTCTTCTGCCTGATGGCCAACTACATCGGGTTCCTGCTGATTCCGGCGATGTTGACGGGCGCCGGTTTTCCGCCGGTGGTCGGCACCAACGCCAATGCGGCATTCAACTTCGGCGGCGTGGCGGGTGCCCTCTTCGGCGCCTTGATGATCCAGCAGTTGGGCTCGAGGGCGACGATGCTGGGCATGTCGGCGCTGGCCATCGTGAGCGCGCTCGTGATGGCGTTGACCCCGCTCGAGGTGGACGAGACGACGCGCCTCATCGCCATGTTTGCCGTGACCGGAGGGCTCCTGAACGCCGTCCAGACGACGATGTATGCCCTGGCCGCACACGTCTATCCCACCGACATTCGCGGGACCGGCGTCGGCGCGGCCGTGGGCTTCGGTCGGATTGGCAACGTCCTGGCCGCCTACGCCGGCAACTTCGCCCTGGACCGCGGTGGGCCGGCCGGCTATTTCTCGTCGTGGGCGGTCACGATGTCGCTGGTGCTGGGGTCGTTGGCGCTCGTGCGCCGGCACATTCCGCCTAGCCGCTGAGCGGCGTGTGGAACCGGCCCTCGCGACCGTCCTTCGGGGGCGGCTCGATGTGGATCACCACGTCGACGAGCTGCGGAAACCTCGCCATCAGGCGGTCCTTGGCCTGGTGAGACGTGGCATGAGCCACCTGCAGCGGCGTGTCCGGGTGCAGCCACAAGTGAAGGTCCAGGAACACGTGGTCCGGCGACCCACGCGTCCGGATTTTCTCGCACCCAAGCACGTCCGGCACGCGCTCCAGGACCTGGCGTACCTCCCCTTCGGCGATCACGATCTCGTCGGAGAGGATGCGGGACGCTTCTTGCGCGATGTCCCAGCAGGCGTGCCCGATGAAGACGGCTACCAGCAGCGCCGCCAACGGATCCAAGATCGGGTAGCCGAACCACACGCCAACCAGCGCGCCCAACACAGCGCCCGACGTGAGCACGTCGCTCCGGGTATGGCGGGCGTCGGCCCGCAGCACCTCGCTGCCCAGGCGGTGGCCGGCCCGCAACTCGTAGGACACCACGAACAGGTTCACGACGAGCGTGGCGGCCATCACGCCGATCCCTTCGGGAAACACCTGCGGCGTGCCTCCATTGAGGAGGCGGTCCACGGCGGCCGTGAGGACCTGGATGAGGACGAGCACCAGGAAGACGAGGATGCCGACCGAGGCCATCGTCTCGTACTTACGGTGGCCGTAGGGGTGGTTGGCGTCCGGGGGACGCCTGGCGACCGACACGCCCACGAGCGCGACCACGTTGGAGGCGGAGTCGGTGAGCGAGTGGTACCCGTCGGAGGTGATCGAGACCGAGCCCGTGTAGTAGCCGAGGCCGATCTTGGCCGCGGCCACGGCCAGATTCAGGAAGAGGACACGGTACAGAACCCGGACGACTTCGGTGTAGCGGTCCGTCACCGGTGTGCCCGCGGGTTGCTAGTGCCTCGACCGCGACATAGTGCTTCGCCGTTTGTAGCGGAAGACTCGCCGTGCCTTGGCGGTAGTAAATCGCCAGATGATCGTCCGCCGACAGCGATCTGCGCGTGCGGTCCAGGCGCGCGTGCGATCACGGAGGGCCTCAAACGTGTCGACTCGATCGCGACCATGACACTCGCGGGACCAGAGACTGGCCTCGATTTCGGCTGGGTTCAGCCAGCTGCCATGCTTCGGCGTGTAATGCGGCGTGAACCGCGCCCAGAGCGCTGCTCCCTGCTCCGCGCCGAGCGTGGCCATGAGCGGACTCGGCCCGTGCAGGTTCAAATTGTCCATGATGAGATGAATCGTCTTGGCGTTGCGGTAGCGACGCGCGATCCGTTGCAGCGCGTCGACGAAACGGGGGCCTTTGCGGTCGCGGGTGGCGTGCGTCAAATGCCGACCAGCCTTCGGCTCGACGATGCAGTAGACGTTGGCGGTGCCTTTGCGCACGTACTCGTAGTCCTCCCGGGCGATCTGGCCAGGCGCCATGACCCGGCCCGGGCGGCTCGCCCCGCGCAAGACGACCGGGCGCTCATCGATAGTCACGACCGGCTCCCGGCTGTCGTACGGACGCGCGAGCACGTTCAGCACATCCTCCATGCAGGCGATGTATTCAGCGTCCAGTGTCGGGACGCACCACATTTTTTTTCCGCCACGGCTTCAGCTCGTGGTGGGCCAAGACCTGCCGAATGGTTTCGCGCCCCACGTCGGCGACAATCCCGCGGAGTCTGGTTTCCTCGGTGGTTACACGGACTGTCCACCGAGCATACCCGGCGGGGGGCGGTCCACAGACCATCGCCACCACCGCGGCCTGCTGACGCGTGTCCAGTAGCTTGGGCGGCTTCGGCCGGGGGTCGTCGGTCAGCGCCAGCTCCACGCCGCGCTCGAGATAGCGCCAGCCGACGCGCCGCACTTCGCGGGGATACGTCCCCACGGCCGCAGCCACCTCGGCCAGCGTCCACTGCGCGTGCAGTAACTCGAGGATCCGAATGCGTTTCCAGGTCCGCGCGGAGACCGCGCGCCCGTCGCGGGTTTGATCGGCGAGAAACCGGCGGTCCGGGACACTCAATCGGAGGCCGGGGAACCGCGGGCGTGTGGATACGCGTTTCATCCATAGTCTTAGATCACAACTGGCCATCCGTGGCAAGCATTCAGATCACTGCGCCGCGGTCGAGGCACTAGGGTGCCACGCGACTAGTGAAGCTCTCCCTCACACCGTCCAGAGCTTCACTAGTCCCAGTATCTCTGGCCCCGCTCCACCACCCCACCACGCTGGGAAACGCGTGGCGGGGACCCCGGCTCCGCGGGGGCCATCTTCTATGGCCGGTCGAAAAACTTGCTTCAATAGTGACGACAGTGGCCATAGAAGATGTCTAGAAGACGCGCGCCGTGGGGACCGGCCACCATCGCAGCTGGACGCGCCCGATGATGTACTTCTTTGGCACCATGCCCCAGTGCCGGCTGTCGGAGCTGTTGTTCCGGTGATCGCCCATCACGAAGTAGTAGCCCTCGGGAATCACGGTGGGTCCGAACTCGTCGTGGCTGCGGTACTCCGGGATCACGAAGTCGTCCTGCATCGGCACGTCGTTGACGAATACCTTGCCGTCCACGATCCGGACCTGGTCGCCCTCTTCGGCGATGACCCGCTTGACGAACGACTTGTCGGGGTTGACCGGGTAGTACAGCATCACGATGTCGCCCTTGCGGGGCGCGCTGATCCGGTAGATGAACTTGTTGACGATCAGGCGGTCCTGGTCGGCTAGCGTCGGGGCCATGCTGAGGCCCTCCACGCGCGCGACCTGAAACCCGAAGGTGACGATCAGGGTGGCGTAGACCGCCGCCGATGCCAGCGTCTTGAACCAGGCGACAAGCTCGTCCTTCCACACATTCAGTCTGTGGGCGATCGACGGGACCGGCGCCGCGGCCGTTGGCGGCTCATCCAGACCCACGCTGGGGTCCAGTCCCAGGCCGGAAGAGACGGCGATCATGTGATGGGCCAGCGGCGACGCGGGCGCGTGCTCGGACGAGAAGGAAGAGATGTCTGTCGCTACAGCTTCAGGTAGTCCCGTAGCCGCTTGGTCTGCGACCGGCTGACCGGGATCTCCGTGCCCTTCGGGTCTTTCATCCGAAGGATATAGTTCCTGCTGAACCAAGGGACGATCTCCTTGATCTGGTTGATGTTGACCAGGTGGGAGCGGTGGACCCGCCAAAACATCTCCGGGTCGAGCCGCGCCTGCAGGTCGTCCAATGTCCGGTAGTTGGACGTTCCGGTCACCTGCGCAGTCACTATGGTAATCGACTCGTCGGCCAGCGAGGCGAACACGATGTCGTCGGCCTGGACCAGGAAGAATCTTTCCCCGGTTTTCACCGCCACCTGGTCCCGCCGGGGGGGTCTGCCGGTCATCAGCCGGGCTAGCTGCTCCATGTGGTCGGTGCCGGCCGGCGTGTCGGCGGTCCGATCGGCGTCGAGTCGGCGGCGCAGCCGCGCCAGGGTCTGTCGCAGCCGAGAGGGGTCTACCGGTTTCAGCAGGTAGTCCACGGCGTTCACCTCGAAGGCCTCGATGGCGTGACGGTCGTAGGCCGTCACGAAGACCACGAGCGGCGCGTTCTCCCCCTGCTGAAGCAGCCTCCGGGCCACTTCGAACCCGTCGATGCCAGGCATCTGGACGTCCAGGAACAGGATGTCGGGTCCCACTTCGTCCACCGCCTCGAGAGCGGCCGGGCCGTTGGCCGCCTGCGCCACGACGTCGATGCCGCCCTCGTGCGCCAGCAGATAGCAGAGCTCGTCGCGGGCCAGCTCCTCGTCGTCGACGATCACGGCCCTGGCGTAGGCGTCGGCGGCCTTGAGCGGAGTCGTATTCATGCGGTGAGCCGCGCCGGCGTGACGAGTTCCGGGATCTCGATGCGCGCGCGCGTGCCCTTACCCGGTTCGCTCGTCAGCGCCAACTGGCAGGAGGCGCCGTAGATGACGCGCAGGCGCTCGCGCACGTTGGCCAGGCCGATGCCGCTCGACATGGGCTGGTCGAGGCGCTCCATCAGGAAGCCCATGCCGTCGTCCTCGACCTCGATGACCGTGCGGGCGCCGTCGCGCCCGGCGCGCAACGTGAGGACCCCGGGGCCCACCTTGCGCGCCAGCCCGTGCTTGATCGCGTTTTCCACGAGCGGCTGAAGGATCATGCTGGGCACCACGACGTCGAGCGTGTCGGGAGCCACCTCTTTGTCCACGCGCAGCGTGGAGCCGAAGCGCACCACCTCGATCGCCAGGTACTCGTCCACCGACTCCAGTTCTTCGCGCAGGCTGACGAAGTGCTCCTGGCTCCGCATCAGCCGGCGCAGCAGCCCCGACAGCTTGATGATGAGGGTGCGCGCGGTATCGGGCTCGGACCGGATGAGCGACGAGATCGAGGTCAGCGTGTTGAAGAGGAAGTGGGGGTTGATCTGGCTCTTGAGCGATTCGATCTTGGCCGCCAGCAGGAGCGTCTCCTGTTCCTGCAGCCGGTGCTCGATGCGCGCCGAGTTCCAGATCTTGATCGGCGTGGCGACGGCCAGCACCGTCGCCAGGATCACGAGCGCCGTCATGGGGAGCGACGGCAGGCCCAGGTAGAAGAGCCGATGGGCGCCGAACCGGGCTCCGACGGTCAGCCGAATCAGTTCCAGCGCCACCGGCGCGGCCAGCAGGATCAAGGGCCAGCTGGGCTCCAGCTTGCGCAGCATCTGCCAGACGTGTCGCGGCAGGTCCACGAAGACGAACGGTGTGAACTGCCAGATGGCTTCCTTGGGGCACAGCTCGCGCAGGCCCCCACCGGCGAAGCCGCAGCCGACCGCGAACGGGATGGCCCCGAACTCGCCGGCCAGGAGCGCCGGGCTACCGACCAGCATGCCGACCAGCGCCCCCGTGTAGGGGCCGGCGATGAGGCCGGCCAGGAACGCCCCCTCAAGGGTGAGGTCGGCCGCCCGGTAGTTGAGCAGGACGCGAGATGTCACCCCGGCCATCAGCGGTACGGCCAGGGCCAGCGTAAACACCAGTCGGTCCACCCAACCGCGCCGCTCGAAGATGAGGATGTGCCTGAAGCGCCGGTAGCGGGCCAGCATGGTGGCCATGACCGCCATGACGGCCAGCTTGACGATGAGAGTCGTGAGGAGAAACTGCTCCGCCGAGAGGTAACGCGGCTCAGGGAACACGGTCCGATTGTACCCGGGGGAGGACAAGGCTCAAGGCCCAAGGCAGAAGGCCCAAGGTCGGAGGACCAAGGCCCAAGTTACGCAAAGATAAGGGGATCTGCAGGGGGACGGCCCAAAGTCGCACAGGCCCTGGTATGATCGTCCGGCATGATCGTTCCGTTCCTGAAAGGGTTCTACCTGACGGCCCGGCACCTCTTCAAGAAGAAGGTGACGGTGAACTACCCGTACGAGAAGGTGCCGGTCTTCCCCAAGTATCGGGGCAAGCAGGTGCTGATGCGGGACGAGAACGGGCTGGAGAAGTGCGTGGCCTGCGGACTGTGTTCCGTGGCGTGCCCGGCCGATGCCATCTATCTGGAGGCCGCGGAAAACGACGGCACCGTGATGGCCGGGCCTCGTTATGCGTCGGTGTACCAGATACACAAGACCCGCTGCATCTTCTGCGGCATGTGCGAGGAGGCGTGTCCCGTCTCCGCCATCTTCATGGGCAAGGACTACGAGCTGGCGGTCTACAGCAAGGACGACTTCGTGTGGGACAAGGCCGACATGCTGGTGGCTCCGCAGACTGGCGCCACGAACCCGGGCCGAGCCGGCTTGTCCAACTGACCTCGCCAAGGTATAGTGCGCGGCGTCCGTGCCAATTTTTGCGCTCGGCTACAAACCACATCGACCAACGAGCCTGCTGGGCAGCTCGACCGTTGGCCAGGCACGGGCGGGGAGCCCTGCCTCTCACCTCACGTGTACCGACCGGGTTAGCCTGCCGGCCTCGGGGTTAGGGGACTAGCTGATGGCGCTCTTCGAGCGAGACAACACGGAGTTCCGGGCCGACGTCGGGGCACAGGCCTTGTCCGGCACGGTGGTCGAGAACGATTTCGTCGAGCGGGTCTACGAGAAGCTCTCCAGCGTGTACGATCTGACTTTCGGGCCGTTGCTGCACCCCGGGCGCCTCTTCGCGAGAGACAGGCTGGGCATCAAAACGGGCGACCGCGTGCTCGAGGTTGGCGTGGGCACCGGCATCAACCTGGCGCTCTACCCGCCGGATTGCCATCTGACCGGTATCGACTTTTCGGGCAAGATGCTCGAGAAGGCCAGGGGCCGCGCCATGGAGCGCGGCATGAAGAACGTGCGGCTGATGGAGATGGACGCCGCGGCGCTGAGCTTCGAAGACGACTCCTTCGACGTCGTCTACGCTCCGTATCTCATCAGCGTCGTGCCCGACCCCGTGCAGGTCGTGCGCGAGATGCGGCGCGTGTGCCGCCCGGGCGGCCGCATCCTCATCCTGAACCACTTCCTCAGCTCCAACCCCGTCATCGCGATGGTCGAGAAGGCCATTTCGCCGATGACCGTGCACGTCGGGTTCAAATCGGACCTGGACTTGCCGCGCTTCCTGTCGCAGGCCGAGTTGCGGCCCGTGTCGATTCAGAAGGTGACGCTGCCGATCTGGTCGCTCGTCACCTGCGTGAAGGATTAGGCACGTCGTTCGCCTGCCGCGGCCACGGGCATCCTGGCCCGCAGGCGGCTACCGAGCACGATCGACACGTCGTGTATCCCGCCGTCGTCGACCAGGGGGATCGCATCCGCGTCCACCGCGCGTCCATCGAGTTCCGCAGACCCGACACCCTGAGACCGGTGCTCGGGATTGGACACGATGAAACGATACTGAGCACTGCCGAGCTTCAGCTCCAGCGAGTAGTGCGGCCAGACCGACGGAATGCGTGGGTTCACGCTCATGGTGGCGCCGTGCCGCCGAAATCCGAGAAGTGACTGCACGGCGGCCTGGTACATCCATCCCGCCGAACCCGTGTACCACGTCCAGCCGCCGCGACCGATGTGCATCGGATGCGCGTAGACGTCTGCCGCGACGGCGTACGGTTCCGTTCGGTATCGCTCGCTGTCCTTCGACGTGCGCACGTGGTTGATGGGATTGATCATGTGGAACAGCTCCATCGCCTCGTTGCCCATGCCGAGGCGAGCGAGCGCCGTCACCGTCCAGATCGCGGCGTGCGTATACTGGCCGCCGTTTTCTCGAACGCCTGGCAGGTAACCCTTGATGTAGCCCGGATCGTGCGCCATGCGATCGAACGGCGGCGTGAGCAGCAGCACGATTTGCGCGTCGCGCCGCACCAGGTGCGCCCTGACGGCGTTCATCGCGCGCTCGGCGCGGCCGGGCTGCGCCGCCCCCGAGATCACGGCCCAGGACTGCGTCACCGAATCCAGCCTGCACTCTTCGTTCTGTACGGAGCCCAGGGGCGTGCCATCGTCGAAGTACGCGCGGCGATACCAGTCGCCGTCCCAGGCCAGCTCCAGCATGCCGGTCAGCCACCGCGCCTCTTCCCGATAGACGTGCCCCAGATCGCCTCGGCCGCGGCGGTCGCAGATCGGTGCGAAGTCGTTCAGCACGGTGACGAGAAACCAACCGAGCCACACGCTTTCGCCTCGGCCGGCGTGTCCGACGCGGTTCATCCCGTCGTTCCAGTCTCCCGACCCGATGAGAGGGAGACCGTGCGCGCCGTACTTCATCGCGTGGTCGATGGCCCGGACCGAGTGCTCGAAGAGCGACGCCTTCTCCGAGGATGTGCGCGGCAGGAGATACGCCTCGGATTGACCGGGCTCGAGCGGCGGTGCCTCGATGAACGGCACCTGTTCGTCCAGCACGGACTCGTCGCCGCTTTGCGACACGTAGCTGGCGACGGCGTAGGGCAGCCATAGGAGGTCGTCCGAGCAGCGCGTTCTGGTGCCGCGTCCGCTCGGCGGGTGCCACCAGTGCTGCACGTCTCCCTCGACGAACTGCCGTGACGCCGCGTGCAAGAGGTGCGCGCGACAGAGGTCCGGCCGCGCGTAGATCAGCGCGAGCACGTCCTGGAGCTGGTCGCGGAAACCGAAGGCGCCGCCGGGCTGGTACGGACCGCTCCGTGCCCAGACGCGACACGATAGGGTCTGATAGAGCAGCCAGCGGTTCACGATGAGGTCGAATGAATCGTCCGGGGTGTGGACCTGCACGGCGCCGAGCGTGTCGTCCCACATCCGCGTGGTCGCAGCCAGCGTCGCCTCTGCCTGTTCCACCGACGAGTATCGAGAAGCCAGCTCGATCGCGTGGGCCCCGTCGCGCCCCTGACCCAGGACGAACGACACGCTCCTGGATTCACCGGGCTCGATTTCCAGGACCACCTGCAGCGCGCCGCACGCATCGAGCCCGGCGCCGGTGCGTCCGGCGAGCGCCTTGCGGAAAAGCGCCGCCGGCGCGTTCAACGAGCGATGGCGCCCGACGAACTCGGCCCGATCGCCGGTGTACGACCGGGCCGTCCCGGCGACACGCCAGAACGCCACGCTGTCCTTGAAGTCGGCGTTGTAGGTGTTGCGCGCCAGCATGACCCCAGTCGTCTCGTCCATCTCGGTGACCACGAAGCGACGCTGGCCGGCGAGCGGAGGCCCCAGGCACCACTCGACGTATCCGAACACGCTGATGCGCCGCGTCACGTCCGAGGTGTTGGTCAGCGACAGCACCGACAGCTTCACTGGATCCTCGGGCGCGACGAAGACCTCGAGTTCCTGCCGCAGGCCGTCCACGGCGTGCTGGTAGCGCGTGACCCCAGCGGAGTGACGAACGACCCATCTGCCGCCATCCGGCCTCCGAGGCAGCGGTGCCGGGGTGGCTCCCCACACCGCGCCAGAGTCGTCGTCGCGCACGTAGATGGCTTCCCCCGTCGGGTCGGTCAGGGGGTCGTTGGCAAACGGCGTCAGCCTGTTCTCGCGGCTGTTCCCAGCCCAGGTGAACGCGGAGCCGGAACTGCTCACGATCGTGCCGAACGAGGGATTGGCCAGCACGTTAGACCACGGCAGCGGCGTTTCGCGGATGCCGTCCAGCACGACGACGTACTCGCGCCCGTCGCTCGTAAAACCCCCGAGCCCGTTCTCCATCACCAGCGGGGGAACGGGCGGCGACGTCTGGGCGAGTTCCGGAGCGGAGAGGACGGCGGATCGGGGAACGTCGTGCCCGTCGTACTGCCACGGTGCCGGGCGCTCGAGCTGCGACACCAGATCGCCCAGGTCCCCTGGGAGGACGACCCTGGCCGCCGCGGACAGCAGACGTCGGTCCGCGTCGGGCATCCCCTCGGCCCGCAGCAGGAACATGCCGCCCGGTTTGCCGAGCCATCCTTGCCAGGGGGCTTCCTGGACGAGCCTGGACAGCAGGTCCTGCATCTCGTCGAGGTAGTCCGCCGGGTGCTCGTTCAGGATGACCACGTCGGCCCGAAGCCCCTTGACGCGCCAGTACTCCTGCGCGCCAAGCACTTGGCGCGCGAGGGGGAGCGAGGCCACTTCCGCGACGCGAAGGAGCACGATCGGCAGGTCCCCGGAGATGTCGTAGCCCCACAGGTTCTGCTGGCCGAACCTGTTGCCTGCGAGGTCCACGGGGCTGATGCACGAAGCGTCGGACCCGAAGACGCGCGACGCCAGGCGATCGAAGAGCATGGCGTGCTCGTCGCTGAGCCCCAGGTGCTGCAGTGTGATGTGGACGTGGGTGAACGCCATCGAAAAGGCACGCGCGGCCGCGTTCCCGTCCCGATACTTTCGCGCCAGCGCCAGCGCGGCGGCTCGATCGGGCGCGACGCCCGTGGCAAAGGTCATGCGGACGACGGCGCCAGGGGCGATCCGGATGCGTTCTCGCAGCGCGCCGATGGGGTCGAGCACGGCGCCCGTGGTGCCAGACAGCGCGCGGCCATCCAGGGCGATCGGGTTGTCGGCCGAGCGACCCCGGCCGATGAAGCGAGCGCGGTCGGTCTCCCATTCGACGGCTCCGCCCAGGCGACGACCATCCACGCCCAGCACATGGAAGCCGACCAGTGGCGCCTGGTCGGCCGCCCGCGGCCGCCGGCTGAAGAGGAGGCCGGCGCTCTGCGGATCGAACTCGGTTTCGACGAACAGCTTGCCGAACGCCGGGTGCGCGAGGTCGTCCTCGGCGCTTGCCAGGACCATCTCGGCGTAACTCGTGACCTCGATCTCGCGCGTCTGATCGTCGCGGTTCGTCAGCGTGAGGCGTCGCACCTCCACGTCATCCTCCGACGACACCGTGATCTCGAGCTGGGTCTCGATGTCGGTGTCGCGTCGGCGGAACGTCGCCTTGTCCAGGTCGAACGTCGCGTCGAACTGGTCGGGCTCCTGACACACGGGCTGGTAGGTGGCCGACCAGGAGCGACCCGACCAGGGATCGCGCAGGTAGATGAAGTGGGCGCCGGCGTCGGACGTCGGGTCCTGGCGCTGCCGCGTGATGACGACGTCGCGCCACATGCTGAAGCCGCCGCCGGCGTTGGTGATGGCCGCCGTGTAGCGCCCGTTCGACAGGAAGTGCGTGTGCGTGGTGGTCGTGTGCGGCGTCCGGAAGCGCCTCGATGCGAACACGGGGAGCGACGGCGGCGCCGTCGTGCTCTCGGCCGGACGTAGCTCCGAGAGGATGGCCTCTCGCGGCACACGCTCCTGCAGCAGCAGCTCGGTGGCCTGCACGCGGGGATCGGCATGGAAGCGCGAGACGAACGCGTCCTGGCAGACGACGTTGGCCAGCGCGACCAGCGACATGCCCTGATGGTGGGCGAAGTAGGCGCGAACCACCACGGGGCGGGCGACGGTGTCGGGCGACGCGTCGACGTCCCGGCCCCGAGGGTTGTAGTCGAGCGACTCGTAGAAGCCGAACCGCCCCTCGAGGTCCAGGCCTGCCAGTCGCTCGATGTTCTCGGCCGCGGCCGCGGGCGTGACGAGGCTCGCCAGGGCCGTCGCGTACGGCGCGATGACGAGGTCGGTGGCCAGGCCGCGCTTGAGGCCCAGCCCTGGTACGCCAAATGCCCGGTACTGGTAGTTGCCCTCGCGATCGGTGAACGCGTATGCCGACTCCGAGATCCCCCACGGCACGTCGCGCTGCCCGCCGTAGGCAATCTGTCGCCGTACGCTGGCCCGGATGCTCTGATCCAGCAGCGTCCCGGGGAACGTGCGCATCAGGAGCTGCGGCATCAGGTACTCGAACATCGTGCCGCCCCAGGACATCAGCGTGGCGCGCCCGTCCACGTTGGTGACGAGGCGGCCGAGGTGAAACCAGTGGTGCTGCGGGACGTCGCCCTTGGCGATGGCGACAAAGCTGGCGAGCCGTGCCTCGGATGCCAGCAGGTCGTAGAAGGAGGTGTCCAGGCGTCCCGGCCCCTCGGCGTCGGCCAGGCGGTACCCGATGGAGAAGATGCGCCGGCGCCGGTCGTACAGAAACTCGAACCGCATGCCGTCTGCAACCGCGGCAAACCGGCCAGCGAGTGCCCGCAGCGACTCCATGGGCACCGCCTGGGGCGTCAGGCCCTTCACGCCCTCGAGGACCGCCCGACACCAGTAGGTGACGTCGTTCAGCGGAGCGGCCGGATCGGGGCCGTCCAAATCGGCAGCGGCGCTGGCCAGCTGCGACCCCAGCACCTGAATCGATGTCGTGGCATCCGCAAGCCCGCCGGCTCGGGCAGCCGAGGTGATCGCCCGAGCCAGACGATTGACCTCGATCACCGATTGCAGGGGGCCGATCCGCGCGCCGCTGGACTTGGTGGCGGTCGCCAGCCAATCGGCGGTGTCGGCCAGTCCCGCCAGCCGCTGCGCGAGCGTTTGGGGTCTCTCTTCGAGTTGGAGGAGCCCCTGAGCCAGCGCGATCAGCGCGCCGGCCAGGTTGCCGCTGTCGACGGTGGACACGTATCGGGGGTGCAGTGGCGCCAGGCTTGCCGTGTCGTACCAGTTGAGAAAATGTCCCTCATGCCGCTCGAGCCTGTCCAGCGTTCCCAGCGTGCCGTTCAGGCGATGGAGCAGGGCGTCGGTGGACACGTATCCAAAGTCGTGGGCCGCCAGCGTGGACAGCAGGCTCATGCCGATGTTGGTCGGTGATGTGCGCCTGGCCAGCCGCCTCACCTCGCCGTCATCCTGATAGTTGTCCGGCGCCAGCCAGGCATCGGCCTCGGTCACGAACTCGTCGAAGTAGCGCCACGTGTTGCGCGCCATCCGCCGCAGCACGGCCCGGTCCCGTTCGTCCAACGGCCGGACGCGTGCGCCCACCGGCACGCTGAGCCAGTACGCCACGGCCGGTGCGAGCGTCCAGAGGACGAGAAACGGCGCCGCGGCAGGCAGCGCCTCCGGTGCCCGGGCCGAGATGGTGAGGCCGATGGCGCCTGCGATGACCGGGCTGGACGCCATCTCGGCGACGAATCGGCGGAGCCCTTGCCCGGTCAGCCCCGCCACCCTCACGGCCGTGGCTGCCGCCGTCTCCCACTCCAACATCCGGCGCTTCGTGACGACCAGGCGCACGAGGGTCACGCCGATCGCGTGCGCCGTATCGAATGCGTGGAAGGCCAGGAAGGTCAGGCTGAGGAGGATCTGTGCCAGGGCGGTTACCGTGTCGCGGCGCAGGTTCCGGAGGAACACGGGAATCGACTGTGCTCGATTGGGGCCGACGAGCAGGCGCGCGATCACGGGCAGGAGCTGTGACGCGGCCACGCCCATGGCCGCCATGGTCCAGAACCAACTGCGCCCGGGCAGCGCCGTCCACCCGGCGACCAGCAGCGCCAGGAGCATCGGAGACACGAGGCTCCGACGCAGGTTGTCCAGGATCTTCCAGCGGCCGATGATCGGCAGGGTGTTCCGTTTGAGGCCGTGCTGCGACGGCACGAACGGGAACACCCAGAAAAGGATCTGCCAATCGCCTCGAATCCAGCGGTGCTGCCGCCGCGCGTGGGACAGCACGCTCGAGGGGTACTCGTCGACCAGCTCGACGTCCGACACCAGCGCGACGCGCGCGTGGAGCCCTTCGAACAGGTCGTGCGACAGGAGGGCATTCTCCGGGACCGAACCCTCGAGTGCCGCCGTGAAGGCGTCGACGTCGTAAAGGCCCTTGCCGGTGAAGATGCCTTCGCTGAAAAGGTCTTGATACGTGTCGGAGACGGCCGTCGTGTAGGGGTCCACGCCGGTGTGTCCCGAATAGAGCCGCGCAAAGAGGGACCCCGCCGCGCTCATGAACGTGACGCTGACGCGCGGCTGCAGGATGCCGTAGCCGTCGGTGACGCGGCCGACCTGTGGGTTGAACGAGGCCCGATTGAGCGGGTGGATGATGATCCCGATGAGCTCGCGCGCCACGCCTCGCGGCAGCCGTGTGTCGCTGTCCAGCGTGATGCAGTACTTGACCTGCGGCAGCACGTTCAAGTCGCCCACCGACACGGCGAAGCTCGTGTCCGTCGCCCCGCGCAACAGCCGGTTGAACTCCTCGATCTTCCCGCGCTTGCGTTCCCACCCCATCCAGAGCCCCTCGCGCTCGTTCCATTGGCGGAGGCGGTGGAACAGGAAGAACCGGTCCGTCCCACCGTCCGCGTGCTTGGCATTCAGCGCGGCGATACCAGACCGGGCCGCCTCGAGAATCTCGGCGTCCTTGGGCAGGACCTCCGTTGGCGCGTCCAGGAAGTCGCTGAGGATGGCGAAGTGAATGCAGGGGTCGATGTTGCCGAGCGCCTGAACTTCGAGGTGGGAGATCAGATCCGCCACGCGCTCGACGCTGTCGAACAGCGTCGGCACGATCACCATCGTTCTGGCCGACGGTGGCACCGCGTCGAGCTCGAGTCGCGGCAGCCGTCGCGGCGGAATCAGGTAGCTGACCACTCGCTGCAGAACCTGGATGGCCAGTTCGCTGGCGGGTACGGCGGTCAACAGCGCGATGAAGGCCAGTGAGGCGCCGCGCCAGCCATGGGACCAGGCGTAGGCCATCGCCGCGCCGACCAGCAAGGCGGTGCCGACCGTGATGGTGCCCAGGTAGCCGGGTGTCGCACACGCGAACAGGAGGCGCCGCGCCAGTTGCTTCAGATCGGGCCGCCACGCCACGCTGCGCTCGAACTGCCGACGCCCTCCACCGATCAGGTGATAGCCGACGTGCGACTCGCGCGCGTCGGGGGTCCGCACGTGAACCTGCCGCGCGCGCTCGACGCTCTTGAGGGCCAGCAGGAGCTGTCCTTCGCCGGTCGGCACCGCCAGCTCTTCGACGGCGTGGCGATACCGGTCGCGGCTGCGAAAGTCCATCTGGCCGTAGACGCCAGCCGGGTCGCGTTGGAGTACCTGCTCGACGAGGCTGACGCTCTCGAAGAACTCGCTCCAGTCGAACGTCGAAATCAGCCGAAGGCTGCCAATCAGATTCGCCATGCCGGCCTGTTCGGCCGCCTGGTGCTGTCCTTCGGCGCGAATCGCGTCCTCGATCGTCTGCTCGCGCGCCGCCAGCGCCGCTTCGAGTTGATGGTGCAGTCCTGCCGCGATTGCACCAAGGGCTCGCGAGCGCTGCAGCAGGCGCGTGACGAAGGCATGATGGACGTGCTGCGCCGGCCACTCGTCGAACCGGCGCGGTGCGGCTTCGATCGCCGCGGCCAGCCGATCGGCATCCAGTCGGTGCCTGCGGGTGGCCGCGAGCACGTCTCCCCTGACGCGGAGGTGGTCGAGCAGCGCCAGCTTCAAGGCGCTCGGCCACGCCCAGAGCTCGCCGATCGTGAGCGGCGTGACGGACTGGAACGCACTGATGAACCGTTGCAGCCGCTGCGCGTCGAGCCGGCCCGCGCTGGACCCGATCAGCTCCAGCGCGAGGGCGTAGATGCGGGGGAGCCCGGCGAACTCGTCGGCGGCGATGCGGGGCAGCCGCCCAAAGAACGCGGGGGGCAGGTCGTGATGGATGTCGCGCGCGGCGGCCGAGACGATGTGGAAATTGTCGAGCAGCCATTCGGCGGCCGGCGACATGGCCTCCTGTCGAGCTTCCTCAGCGAGCGCTGCGTAGACGTCCCGCAGCGCGCGCATGTGGTCCTTGAGCTGCCGCAGGTGGCTGCGGTCGCCGCGGTCGCGCCGAGGCGAAAGCGAGAGCAGCGCTGCGAGACGCCTGGCGTGTTCTTCGAGCAGCTCGATGCTGAGCAGTTCGCCGCCTGCCAAGGCCCGGGGTCCTGTGAATGGGCGACGCATCGTTCAGGCGCCCTGCGCAGCATGCTCGCGCGCCGACAAGGGTTGGGTACGGCTACGCACGCAGCATCGTACATCGCGGTTGCGAAAGCACTCGTTCCAAACGGCACAGTTGGGCTTGTGGTGTGCTGAAGAGAACTGACACGCACAGGCCACCTGAGGTAAGTGGCCCGGCGCATCGAGAGTTGAAGGTGGCTTACGCCTTGGCCTTCGGGCGGCCGCGCGGCTTCTTCGGCGGCTTGTCCAGCGCCTTCAGCAGGATCTCCGCGGCGACATCGGCGCCGTTGGTCTCCGGCTTCTTCTTGTGCTTGGCCTGCGCCAGGAGCTTGTCGAGGTGCGTCTCCCACTTGCCGTCGAACAGATCGTCGTGGCTGATGAACGCCGACCGCACGTACTTCGGCATCTCCTCGACCAGCACGTCGTATTCGGGGAAATGGCCGCGCGACGTGTAGAGCACGGCCGTGTCGTTGGCGATGCACTCGGAGATCACGCCGTAGCCCGGCTTGGTCACGATGGCTTCGGCCGCGCCCACCAGGTCCTCGTAGCGCACGCCCGCGTCGTACATCGCCTCCTCGTTGATGCTGATGAAGGACCCCTTCTTCTCGGCGGCCCCCACTTCCTTGCGCGCGGCGCGGCTGAGCGGCACGTTGGCCGTCATCAGCACCGTGTACTTCTTGAACTTGGACAGCACGTTCGTATCCAGGCTCGGCAGGCCGTAGCCGCCGAAGGACGCCAGCACGATCGGCTTGTCGGCTGGCAGCTTCAGGAGCTTGCAGACCTCGGCGCGCGTACGGGTGGCGTGCCGCGCGATAAAGGGGATGTCCTTGATGTTCGAGAAGCTGTCGAAGCCGCGCGCCATCGGCAGCCGCAGCGCCATCGACGCCTTGGCGTAGGCACCGCGGATGGCGGGGAGGAGCGACGGCGCCAGGCGGACGCGCGGGTAGTCCGCGTAGATCCAGTCCCAGGTGAAGTTGCCCAGTCCGATGGCGGGAATGCCCGACGAGGCGCCAACCGAAAACGCCAGCGGCGGAATGTCGCCCACGATGAGGCCGGCACCAATCTCCCGCAGTTGACGCGTTTCGCTGGCCGCACGGGTCACCAGGTCGCTGTGAAAGGACCAGGCGCGGCGGATGCTGTCGGCTTCGTCCAGCGAGAGCCCGTCCACCTGCACGACGCCCGTGTCGCACTCGAGCGAGCTGAACGCCACCTTGCCCTTCACCGTCATGTCGAAGAGCCAGCGCGGCGCGGAAGTCCGCACGCCGATGCGGGTCTCGGGGCGACGGGCCAGGATGGCGTTGATGACTTCGATCGACCGGGATGCGTGTCCGAATCCGTGGCCGGATACGTAAAAGACGATTGCAGATGCCAAATTAGGGAGCCTTCTCGTCCAATGCGACCTTCACCACCTGCGCAAGGGTTTCTACCGGCACGAAGGTCATGTCGCGCCGAATCTCCTCGGGCAGTTCCGAGAGGTCCGGTTCGTTGAGGGCCGGCAGAATCACCGTCCGCACCCCGAACCGCCTCGCTGCGAGCACCTTTTCCCGAATGCCGCCGACCGGTAGCACCAGCCCCGACAGCGTGATCTCGCCGGTCATCGCCACGCCTTGGCGTACCGGCTGATTGCGTGCCGCCGAGAGGATGGCCGTGGCCATCGTAATCCCGGCCGACGGCCCGTCCTTGGGGATCGCCCCGGCCGGGACGTGCACGTGCAAATCGTGTTTCGCCAGGAAATCGGGCGAAATGCCCAACTCGTGGGCCTTGGCCCGAATGTGGCTCAACGCCGCGCGGGCCGACTCCTGCATGACGTTGCCCAGCTGGCCCGTGAGAATGATGTTCTGGTTCCCGCCCGGAAGCAAGGTGGCTTCGATGAACAGCACGTCGCCGCCCACCTCGGTCCACGCCAGGCCCGTCACCACGCCCGCCGTGGAGGTCCGGAACGCCGTTTCCTTCTTGAACCGCGCCGGGCCCAGGTAGTCGTCCACCTCCGCCACGTCGACAACGACCTTGACGGAGGGCGGCGCGTCGGCGGGCAGCATGGCCAGTCTGGCCGCTACCTTGCGCGCGATGGTCCCGATCTGGCGTTCAAGGTTCCGGACGCCGGCTTCGCGCGTGTACTCGGCGATCACCGTGCGCAAGGCGCCGTCGGTCATCTCCACCGCCTCCACCGTGATGCCGTGCTCGGTCATCTGGCGGGGAATCAGGTACCTCCTCGCGATGTGCACCTTTTCTTCCTCGCTGTACCCGGCCAGGCTGATGATCTCCATCCGGTCCAGGAGCGCCGGGTGGACGTTGCCGAGCTGGTTGGCCGTGGCGATGAAGAGCACTTTCGAAAGGTCGACGGGCGCCTCCAGGTAGTGGTCCCGGAACGTGTGGTTCTGCGCCGGGTCCAGGACCTCGAGCAGCGCTGCCGCCGGGTCCCCTTGAAAGCCGGCCGACATCTTGTCGATCTCGTCCAGCATGAAGAGCGGGTTCATCGAGCCGGCCTGCTTCATCGCCTGCACGATGCGGCCGGGGATGGACCCGATGTAGGTCCTGCGGTGCCCTCGAATCTCGGCTTCGTCGCGCACGCCGCCCAGGGAGATGCGGACGAACTTGCGCGACATCGCGCGCGCGATGGACTGGCCGAGCGAGGTCTTGCCCACGCCGGGAGGACCGACGAAGCACAAGATGGGGCCCTTCATGTCGCCCTTCATCTTGCGCACGGCCAGGTACTCGACGATCCGCTCCTTCACTTTGTCCAGGTCGTAGTGGTCGTCGTCCAGCACCCGGCGCGCCTCCACCGGGTCCAGCCGATCGGTGGTCGTGACGGCCCAGGGGATGTCGAGCAGCCAGTCCAGATACGTGCGAATCATCTGGTATTCCGGCGAGGCCCCGGTCATCTGCGACAGCCGGTTCAGCTCGCGCGCGGCCACGGCCGCCACCGGCTCGGGCAGCTTCGCCGCGTCGATACGCGTGCGCAGCTCGGCCAGCTCGTTGCCCTCGCCGTCCCCCAGTTCCTGCTGGATGGCCTTGAGCTGCTGCCGCAGGTAGTACTGACGCTGGGCGTCGGACATCTCCTGCTGGGCTTGTGACTCGATCTTGCCCTTCAGCTCGAGGAGCGACACCTCGCGCACCAGCGCGGCGGCGATGGCCTGGAGCTTCTTCAACAGATCGTTCTCTTCGAGGAGCGCCTGCTTGTCGGGCGGGCGCATGTCGAGCAATGTTCCCAGCACGTAGCACAGGCGCAGCGGGTCCTCGATGTTCATGACCATCGTCCGCAGCTCCTCCGACAACCCCGAGGAGAGCGACAGCGCCTTGTCGATGAGCTCCTGGATCCGCCTGATGTGCGCGTCCACTTCGAGCGTCCGCTCGTAGTCTTCTGGCAGCGGGGTGATCTGCGCCAGCATCGAGGTGCCGACGCGCGTCACCCGGTCCAGTCGAACCCGCGCCAGCCCCTCCAGAATGATGTTCACGCCGGCGCCGGCCTTGGCCATCTGCCGGATGATGGCCACCGTGCCGACCTTGCGGACATCATCTGGGCCGGGGTCTTCCTGGTCGCCGTCCTGCAGGACCAGCAGGATCAGGCGGTCGCTGCTGAGCGCGCGGTTCACCGTTTCCATCGACACGGGACGGTTCACCGCCAGCGGTTGCAACGTCAGCGGAAACGCGACGGTCAGCCGGAGGGGGAGAACGGGGAGTTCCGCGGGGAGCGGCGGGGTTGTCGCGTCGGCCATGCCCAGGACGTCCAGACAGTCTATCAGGCGCGGCAGCACGCACAGGGCGCCAAAAGGGACTGACAGCCGCCCTCGGCTGGTTCGTGTACGCTACATGACGTGGACGAGCGACAGTTCTTCACCGAGAAGCCAGAGCAGCGACCGGCCAGTTACCAGTGCCCCAGGTGCCGCCGGACCGGCGAATACTCCGTGCGCTGGGTGCGTCGCACGAAGAAGGGGCAGCCGCCCTCGGGATCCGACGCCCGGGCCCGCGCGATGTTCGACAAGGTGAGGGACCACCTGGTTCGCGTGGACGACGACGTCACGTGCAAGGCGTGCGGCAAGCGCTTCGAAATTCCTTCGCACCGCGGTCTGGTGTTCCTGGAGGAGCTGGAAGGGCTGCCGAAGGACGACTACGACGAGTAGTCGCCGGGGCGAACGGGTCAAGCACAAGGCATCTGGATCGGCTGAGCCGGAGGCTGGGCGGGGGCATCTGGCGATGCCCCTGGGGCATAGGTCGGCGCTATATACTTTCCTCATCCTCATGTCCCGGAGCAGACGCATGCGGTGGTTCGTCGGCGGATGCGCACTGGTGTTGGCCACGTTGACGGTGCCGACGGCCCAGACGCCGTCCCAGCCTGCGCGGCCGCAAACTCCCATCGAACTGGCTCTCCGGGCGATCAACGAGGGGCGCTACGACGAGGTGGAGGCCATGCTGAAGGCCGACACGTCCGCCCGTGCGCCTGCCATCCGTGCCCAGGCGGCCATCGCCCGCGGACGCTACGCGGACGCGGAAGCGCTGCTGAAGGCGCCGGCCGCGGCGGCGCCCACCGGCGAGGCGGCGCTGCAGTTGGGCCTGTTGCAGATGATGCTCGGCCGTCGCGAGGACGGACAGCGTGTGTTGCGACGCGTCCTCGACGGCGGCGCCCCGCGCACGGCCGCGGACTTTGCCAGGATGGCCGCGGCGGCCCGCGCGCTCAGCCTGCACAAGGACGCCAACGACCTCTATCGCAGCGCCTCCCGGCTGGCGCCCGATGATCCCGCGATCAACACCGCGTGGGGCGAGCTGTTCCTGGAGAAGTACGACCGTCCCGAGGCGCTGAAGTCGTTCCAGGCCGCGCTCAAGGTGGACGAATCCTACGTGCCCGCGCGGCTCGGCCTCGCTGGCGTGGCGGCGGGCGGCAACACGCCCGCGGCCCGCGAGGCCATCGAGCAGGCGCTGAAAGTGAACCCCAAGTCGGTGGCGGCGCATGTGCTGTTGGCCGAGCTGGCGCTCGACGATCGCCGGCGCAGCGATGCGCGCGAGGCGATCGACAAGGCTCTGGCCGTCAACCCCAAGAGCCTCGAGGCCCTGTCGCTCCGCGCAGCCGTCGATTACCTCGAGGGCAAGCAAACTCAATTCGAGACGCACGCCAAGGAGATCCTGGCGATCAACCCCAGGTTCGGTGAGGTGTACCGGGTGGCGGGCGACCATGCGGCCCGCAACTACCTCTTCGACGAGGCCGTGGCGATGACCCGCCGCGCCATCGAGCTGGACGACGCCAACGCCGTGGCCCACGCCGACCTCGGCATGCACCTCTTGCGCACGGGCGACGAGCCCGCCGCGCGGCGCTCTCTCGAGCGGGCGTTCAAGGACGACCCGTTCAACGTGGCCACGTTCAACTCGCTGGCGCTCCTCGATTCACTGGACAAGTTCCAGACCATTCAGGACGGCGACCTGATCTTCCGGTTCCATCCCGACGAAGTGGCGGTGATGCGCGAGCACGCGATCCCGCTGGCCAAGGAGGCCTTCGCGGCGCTCAGCAAGAGCTACGGCTTCACGCCCAAGGGGCCGATCCTGATCGAGATGTTCCCCAAGCACGACGACTTCGCCGTGCGCACGGTGGGCCTGCCCGGCATGGTCGGCGCGCTCGGGGCGTGTTTCGGGCGCGTGGTCACGCTGGACTCGCCCAGGGCCCGCAAGCCCGGCGACTTCCACTGGGGCGAGACGCTGTGGCATGAGCTGGCGCACGTGATGACCCTGCAGATGTCCAACAACCGGGTGCCGCGCTGGCTGACCGAGGGCACCTCCGTGTGGGAGGAGCGGCGCGCCCGGCCCGAGTGGGGCCGGGAAAGCGACTTCACCTTCCTGCAGGCGCTCGAGGCAGGGAAGACGCTGAAGCTGGAGACGCTGAACGACGGGTTCACCGACCCGCGCACGATTTCGCTGGCCTACTACCAGGCGTCACTGCTGGTCGAGCACATCGTGGACACCCAGGGCGAGGCGGCTCTTCATCGATTGCTGCGCGCCTACGGTCAGGGGCTCGAAGAGGAAGTGGCCCTCAAGGACGCGCTTGGCGTGAGTTGGGCGCAGCTCCAGACGTCCTTCGACGCCCGAATCGCCAAGGACTACGGCCCGGCCCTTCAGGCGCTCAAGGGGCCAGAGCTCAAGGAGAAGATGCCGCTCGAGGAGCTGAAGAAGCTGGCAGCGGACAACGCCGGCAGCGTGTCGATCCAGATGGCGCTCGGACAGGCGCTGCAGGCGTCGGGTGATGCCGACGGAGCGATCGCGGCCTACGAGCGCGCCGCGGCGCTCCTGCCGCGAGCCGGCGGCGGAGGAAATCCGCAGTTGCTCATCGCGCGCCTGGCGCTCGAGCGCAAGGACAACGAGCGTGCCATAAAGGCCTTGCAGGCCGTCGTTCAGCTGGATCCGTCGAATGTCGACGCCGCTCGGCAGTTGGCCGGGCTGGTGGCCGCCAAGGGCGACGATGCGTCCACCGAGGCCGCGTATCGACGTGTGGTCGGCGTCGATCCCTTCGACAGCCAGTCGCAGACCCAGGTGGGGCGGTTCGCGATGAAGCGCAAGGACACGACGGCCGCGCTTCGGGCGTTCAAGAGCGCGCTGGCGACCGAACCGCAGGACCGTGCCGCGGCGCACACCGACCTGGGCGAGGCCCTTCTGGCCGGCGGCGACGCGGTCGAAGCCAAGCGCCAGACCCTCGAGGCGCTGGAGATCGCGCCCTCCTTCGAGCGCGCGCAGGATCTACTGCTGAAGCTCGCGGGCGCGCCCTAGCGACAGACACCACAAGAGCATTGGAGTTGCGCGGCAGGCCGGCGGGGGCGGGCCGCGTCGGAGACGGCAAGACGGAGACAAACGATGAACAGGACAGTACCGGCAGTAGTGACGCTCGCACTCGCATCGACACTTTACGTGGCCGCCCAACAGCCCGCGCCCGCGCCTGCGGCGCCGGCCGGCGCTCGCCGCGGCGGTGGCCCTCCCGGTGGCGGGCCCGAGGAGGGCATGAACACCCGCCCACCCAACGCCCCCAACCAGACGCCTGCCGTGCCAGGGCAGACGCGCGCGCCGGAGCAGAAGCTGAACGTGGCCTTCGACGTCGTGACCGTGACCGAAGGGCTCACCACCCCGTGGGGCCTCACGTTCCTGCCGGACGGCAAGATGCTGGTCACCGAGCGGCCCGGACGCCTGCGGGTGGTCAGCGCCGACGGCAAGCAGATCTCGGAGCCAGTGGCCGGCCTGCCGCCGGTCGACAACCGTGGCCAGGGGGGCCTGCTCGACGTTGCCCTTGACCCGGCCTTTCAGAAGAACCAGCTGATCTACTGGAGCTACGCCGAGCCCGGCGAGGGCATGAACAACACCGCCGTCGCCCGCGGGCGGTTCGTGGACGGCGCAACGCCGAAGGTGGAGAACGTGCAGGTCATCTTCCACCAGGCGCCTTCGCTGGCGTCGCAGCTGCACTTCGGTGGCCGCCTGGTTTTCGGCCGCGATGGCACGCTGTTCATCACGCTTGGCGACCGGTCGATCACCGAGGGCCGCATGCAGGCGCAGCGGATGGACGGACTGCTCGGCAAGATCGTTCGCCTGAACGCGGACGGCTCCGTGCCGAAGGACAACCCGTTTGTCGGCAAGGCGGGCGTGCGGCCGGAGATCTGGTCGCTCGGCCACCGCAATATTCAGTCGGCGGTGCTGCATCCGGCCACGGGCGAGCTGTGGGAAGTCGAGCACGGCACGCGCGGCGGCGACGAGGTCAACATCTCCCGCAAGGGCAAGGACTACGGCTGGCCGACGATCGCCTACGGCATCGAGTACCAGGGCGGCACGATCACCGGCGGCATCCAGCAGCAGGCAGGGATGGAGCAGCCCGCCTACTACTGGGATCCCAACATCGCGCCGAGCGGGATGGTGTTCTATACCGGCCGGTTGTTCCCGGCCTGGCAGAACAGCCTCTTCATCGGTGGGATGGGCAGCACCAACCTGGTGCGTCTGTCCGTGAAGGGCGACAAAGTGGTGGGCGAAGAGCGGCTGTTGCAGGATCTCCAGCCGCAGCGCGAGCGCATCCGCGACGTGCGCCAGGGTCCCGACGGCGCGATCTACCTGCTGACCGACAACCCCAAGGGCCGCATCCTCAAGCTGGTGCCGAAGGCGTAGGCGCGGAATCCAACGCTGAACTGACACGGGCTTGACCTGTGTCAGTTCAGGGCGCTCGGGTCGACCAGCGCCGCGTCGGACCCGCCTGCAGCCCGCGCGGCTGGGGCTCGGGCGTCCACGTCAGTGATCGTATCGGAACTTCGCTTGCGCGGCCGCCGTGGCCGGCGGTAGTATCGACCTGCAATCCAGGTTGCATCCCGTCCGCGGGAAGGGACCATCCCACCTGAGACCATCGAGCATCACCCTCATCCCTGCCCACCGGCGGACACCGGGCACACGGAGGAGGACTGATGTCTCTCGCGTTGCCGTCCCGACCCAATCTGGATCACTTGCGGAAGCAGGCCAAGACTCGCCTGCGGGAGCTGCAGGCGCGTACGCCTGACGCACAGCTCGCCGACGCACAGCACGCCGTGGCGCGCGACTACGGCTTTGCCAGCTGGCCCAAGCTGCAGGCGCACGTTCGGACGCTGGCCGCCGAGGCAGCCCCTGAGCCAAGCGCCGCCACGCCGCCGCCCGGAGGCCCCGCGGGCGGTGCGCCAAGCGGGGAAGGCGACCGCCCGCGCGACTACGGCTTCACCAGGTACACCGAGCGCGCCAGGCGCGCTACGTTCTTCTCGCGATGGGAAGCGGCCCAGTGCGGTAGCCGCACCATCGAGGACGAGCACTTGCTGCTCGGCCTCCTTCAGGCGAGGCAGGGGATCGCCGCGTCCCCCGCCCTGGCCCTTCCGGTTGCCCAGGTTCGGGCCGATGCGGCCCGGGGGACGCCGCCGGTTGAGAGTCTGGGGACGGGCGTGGTCATTCCGTTCGCGGACGCAACCAAGCGGGCGCTGGCGCGGGCCGTGGAGGAGGCCGATCGGCGACAGCACACGCGGATTGGGACCGGGCACCTGATGCTTGGCCTGTTGAGAGAGCAGGCATCGGTCGCCGCAAGCCTGCTCAAGGCGCGAGGCATCGACTACCGGACGATAGCCGACGACGAGGGTGCGTTCGCCGACGACTGACGTTGCTCCTAGCGGCCGAGCGCGTCGATGATCGCGTTGAACGTGGCGCTGGGGCGCATCGCTCGTCCGGTCAGTTCCGGATCCGGGTGGTAGTAGCCGCCGATTGCCACCGGTGAGCCCTGCACGCCGTTCAGTTCGGCGATGATCGTCTGCTCGTGCTGCGCAAGCGCACGCGCCACGTCGCCGAACGCGGCGCGCAGGTCGTCGTCCTCGGACTGTTCCGCCAGCGCCTGGGCCCAATACAGCGCCAGGTAGAAGTGGCTGCCGCGGTTGTCCAGTTCGCCCACCTTGCGCTGGGGCGACTTGTCGTTGTCCAGGATCTGGCCGTTGGCGCGGTCGAGCGCGCGCGCCAGGACCACGGCCCTGGCGTTTCTGGTCTTGAGCCCCAGATCCTCGATGGATACGGCCAGCGCGAGGTACTCGCCCAGCGAATCCCATCGCAGGTAGTTCTCCTGGACGAACTGCTGCACGTGTTTGGGCGCCGACCCACCAGCGCCCGTTTCATATAACCCGCCACCGGCCAGGAGCGGCACGATCGACAGCATCTTGGCGCTGGTGCCCAATTCCAGGATCGGGAAGAGGTCCGTCAGGTAGTCGCGTAGGACGTTGCCGGTGGCCGAGATGGTGTCCTGGCCGGCGCGCACGCGCTGCAGCGTGGCGCGAATCGCCTCCTCGGGGGCCAGGATGCGGATATCCAGCCCCGCGATGTCATGGTCCTTCAGGTACGTCCGCGTTCTCTCGATGACCTGCCGGTCGTACGCGCGGCTCTCGTCCAACCAGAAGATGGCGGCATGGCCGGTGGCCCGCGCGCGGTTCACGGCCAGCTTGACCCAATCCCGGATCGGCAGGTCCTTCGTGCGGCACATGCGCCAGATGTCGCCGGCGTCCACCGCATGCTCGGTCAGGGCACGGCCGTGCTCGTCCAGCACACGAACCGTGCCCGGCGCCGGGATCTCGAAGGTCTTGTCGTGCGAGCCGTATTCCTCGGCGCTTTGCGCCATCAGGCCCACGTTCGACACGGTGCCCATGGTGCGGACGTCGAACGCGCCGTGCGCCTTGCAGTCCTCGATCGTGGCCTGGTAGATGCCCGCGTAGCACCGGTCGGGAATCATCGCCAGGGTGTCATGGAGCTTGCCGTCCGGGCCCCACATCTGGCCAGAGGAGCGGATAGCGGCGGGCATCGACGCGTCGATGATGACGTCGCTCGGCACGTGCAGGTTGGTGATGCCCTTGCTGGAGTCCACCATCGCCAGCGCCGGTCTTGACTGGTACACCGCCTGAATGTCCGCTTCGATCGCGGCGCGCTGGTCCGCGGGCAGCGCGCGGATCTTGGCGTACACGTCGCCGACACCGTTGTTGGGAGTGATCCCCACCGAATCGAACGCCGCCGCGTGCTTCGTGAACACGTCCTTGTAGTAGGCGGTGACGCCGTGCCCGAAGATGATCGGGTCCGACACCTTCATCATCGTGGCCTTGAGGTGCAGGGACAGCAGCAGGCCCTCGGCTGCGGCGGCGTCAATGGACGAGGCGAAGAACGCCTGCAAGGCCTGTCGGCTCATCGTCGAGGCGCCGATCAAATCACCCACGGACACGGCCACCCCGTCCTTGAGCACTCGGGTTGCGCCCTGTGCGTCCGTGAACTCGATGCGGAGCTTGCCCGGCGCGGTAATCGTGGCCGCCTGCTCGCTGCCGTAGAAGTCTCCGCCCGTCATGTGGGCGACGCGAGTCTTCGAGTCCCTGTTCCACGCACCCATCGAGTGCGGGTGTTTGCGGGCGTACTCCTTCACCGACGTCGCGACGCGACGGTCGGAGTTGCCTTCACGCAGTACCGGGTTGACCGCGCTGCCGAGCACCTTAGCGTACTTCGCCTTCACCGCTTTCTCGGCGTCGTCCTGCGGCTCTTCGGGGTAGGCCGGCACGGCGTACCCCTGTTGCTGCAACTCCGCGATCGCCGCCTGAAGCTGGGGTATCGAGGCGCTGATGTTGGGCAGCTTGACGATGTTGGCCTCGGGGGTCTTGGCGATCTCGCCCAGTTCGGCGAGGTCGTCCGACTGCCGCTGGGCGGGCGTCAGGACATCGGAAAAGCTGGCCAGAATACGGCCGGCCAGGGAGATATCCCGTGCCTCGACCGTGACGCCGGCGGCCCTGGTGAAGGCCTGAACGATCGGGAGCAGCGAGTAGGTGGCGAGGGCGGGAGCTTCGTCGGTCTTGGTGTACAGGATCGGTGCTGTGCTCATGCGGCTCCGTAAAGCTCGATTATATTTCGGGCCGCTAGTGCGTCAGCGCGTACAACAGGACGTCGACGCCCAGCGCATACCCGTCAATCGAGAACTTCTGGAAGTAGGCGGGCTCTTCGCCTTCGCGTTCCCAGGAATCCGCCATGTCGGTGTTGTGCGTCATCACCACCATGATGCGGCCCCGGTCGTCGCGGATGGCGCGGAAGTGCGCCTCGCGGCTGTCGTCGCCGCGCTCGGACGTACGGCCGCCGGTCGCCACCCAGAAGGGATAGCGGGGTACCTGCGGCACCTTCTTGACGACGAACTGCGTTCGGAAGATCGGGTCCGCCAGCGATACGTCTTCGATGGGCCGGCCAGGCAGGACCTCATGGATGACCCTCGACCAGTGTTCCCACGCCGGCGTGCCCCAGAAGTCGTCCACCCACAGGAACCCGCCCTTGAGCAGATACTGGCGCAGCTTCAGGATCTCGTCGTCGCGCAGGCCCATCGTGCCGACGTCGGACGCCACGGTGTAGGGACAGTTGAAGAGCGCGTCGTCGGTCAGCCGCACGACCCAGTGATTGGGACGCTTGCCGGCGTCCTTGCTGACAGGTGCCCGCGTCAGCTCCGAGAACCGAATCAACAGGTTGTTGTCGCCAACCGGGTAGTCGGTCTGCCAGCCAGCCCCGGCGTCCTCGCTTCGGACGCTCTGATACATGATGCGGCAGATCGTGAACGAGCGGTCCGGCATCTCCGTGGGCGCGAGGCGGATCCCGAAGCGGCCCCGGCCGAACTGGGCGGATACGAGCGCCGCCGATGCGACGAGCGCGACGACCAGCAGGCCAGCGGCCACGCGCGCGCGGAGTCGGGAACGAGGTCGCAGCGTGGGCATTGGCTAGCGAGGCTCCGCCTCGGAGCGACGACCCTGGAGGCTGCGCCTCGCTAGCGCAGTGTCTTCTGGCCCCGCGTTCCGCGGGGCGGAGAAAACTTGTCTCATTTGGTTAGGAGTTTGAGTGGTCAAGTTTTCTAGTCTTGCAAGTATAGGGCGGTCGCGCTACCGAGCGTCGTGCCACCACTCGACGCGCTGGCGCTCGGGTCGCCGGAACGCGTGCACGGTCACCACACCCGCCACGAAGCCGGCCACGTGTGCCCAGAACGCGATGCCGCCGGTGATGCCTGCTTCCGGCGAGAGTGCCGTCCCCACGCCGCTCACGAACTGCAACAGGAACCAGAGGCCGAGGAAGACGACCGCGGGGACCTCGACCAGCTGAATGAAGATGAAGATCGGGATCAGCGTGACGATCCGCGACCGCGGATACATCACGAAGTAGGCGCCCATCACGCCGGCGATGGCGCCGCTGGCGCCGACCATCGGCACCTGCGACGAGGGCGCCATCCAGGTCTGCGCCAATGCCGCGGCCGCACCGCACAGGAGATAGAACACCACGAAGCGGCCTGGGCCCATGCGGTCCTCGACGTTGTCGCCGAAGATCCACAGATACAGCATGTTGCCGCCGAAGTGCAGCAGGCCGCCGTGGAGGAACATGGACGTGACCAAGGTCAGCACGGAGAACTCGGCCGGCACCAACCCGTAGTCGAAGATGAAAGCCTGGCCGCGGTCGCCGAGCGATAGCTGGTAGGCGAACGCCAGTGCGTTCGCGGCGATGATCGCGATCGTGACAACTGGCGTCGAGCGGGACGGGATGACGTCACGCAGCGGGATCATCGAGTCCTCAGTGTACAACCGCGCCACAACGGGCCGCCCGTGCCGGGGTTCTGGTACAGTACGCGACGTCCCTTCGATGAACTGTCGTTATTGTGGAACCGAGATCGCGGCCAAGGCGCTGATCTGTTTTCGTTGCGGGAAAGCGACGTCCGACCCTCGAGTCGCGCCCCCGGCCGAAGAATCGGTCTTCGCACACAAGAACCGGTCGCGCTGGCCCGTCATCGTCCTCGTGGTGGTGACCGCACTGGTTGCGGCGGCGCTGTGGGCGATCAGCCGCTAGCGCGTCTCTCGTCGCGTGGGCTCGCGCACGGCGTCGCGGCCTACTGCCTCTGGGGCCTCTTTCCTCTGTACTGGAAGATGCTGGCGCACGTGCCGGCGCTGCAGGTGCTGGCGCACCGCATCGTCTGGTCGTGCGTCATCCTGGCGCTGCTGGTGGAGTGGCGCCGCCGCCATGGCACGCCGTGGCCGTCCCTGCCTCCCAGGGTGGTGGGCGCCTATGCCCTGGCCGCCGTGCTGATTGGCGTGAACTGGTTCCTGTACGTCTGGGGCGTCAGCGCCGGCCTGGTCCTCCAGACGAGCCTGGGCTACTTCATCAACCCGCTCGTCAGCGTCGTCTTTGGGGTCATCCTCTTTCGCGAACGGTTGCGCCGGTTGCAGTGGGTGGCGGTCGGCGTTGCGGCGCTGGGCATGGCGTACCTGGCGCTCTCGGTCGACGGAATCCCGTGGGTCTCGCTAGGGTTGGCGGCCAGCTTTGCCAGCTACGGCGTGGTGAAGAAGTATGCGCCGCTGTCTGCCCTGGAGGGCCTGACGCTCGAGACCGTGATCCTGTGGGTGCCGGCGGCGGTCTTCCTGTGTCTGGCCGGCTGGCGAGGCACGGGCGTCTTTCTCCAGTACGCGCGCGTCACGGACTTCCTGCTGGTTGCCGGCGGCCTGGTCACGATCGTGCCGCTCCTGCTCTTTGCTTCGTCCATACGCCTGGTGCCGCTGTCGACCGTCGGCATCCTCCAGTACATCGCGCCGTCGATCCAGTTCCTCCTTGGCGTCCTGGTGTACCACGAGCCCTTCGGCCGCGCGGAGTTGGTGGGGTTCTCCGCCGTCTGGATCGCGCTGGTGGGGTTCACCATCGACGGTCTGTGGGCCGCTCGTGCGCACCGACTACAACCTCCGCATTCGACCCGCTGATCTGGGCGATGCCGACGCGGTCGAGCGCCTGCTGCGCGACGCCGCCCACTGGGTGGACGCGTTAGGCGTGGTGATGTGGGAAGACGGGGAGCTGGAGCGCGCGTCGATCGAGGCCGACGTGGCCGCCGGGCTCTACGTGGTGGCGGAGGTCGCGGGCGCGGTTGCGGGCGCCATCCGCTTTCAGCTGGAGGATCGGCTCTTCTGGCCGGACTTGCCCGAGGGACAATCGGCGTTCGTGCACCGCCTGGTCGTCGCGCGGGCCTGGAAGGGACAGGGGGTTTCGCACGCGCTCCTCGAATGGGCGGCGGCACGCACCAGGGAGCTCGGACGTGACGCGCTGCGCCTCGACTGCGACGCCAGCCGAACCAAGCTACGCCAGCTCTACGAGTCCTGCGGCTTCACGTTGCACAGCTACCGCCACGTCGGCCCGTACTACGTCTCCCGCTACGAGCTCCTCATTGAGCATTGAGCATTGGGCATTGGGCATTGCTCTAGCGACTCTCCGCGAGGCGCTTCTCGATATCAGGGAGCGCAGCAACGATCACGTCGCCGACGATCTGCAAACTCTGCCGGCTCACGTGCGCGAGGTCGTCTTGCGCGGTGTGCCACGTCGGGTTGTCGAGGTCGATTACGTCCACGGCCGCGACGCCGGCCCGCAGGAACGGGACGTGGTCGTCTTCGACGGTGGTCAGCTCAGGCGAGAACACGGAGCGATGCCCCAGCCGTGCGGCCGCCGACCAGATGGCATCGACGAGCCACGGCGTGGACATCGACTCGCGGCGGATCACCAGATCGGAGTCGCCGACCATGTCCAGCAGGATCAGCGCGCGCAGCGTCTTCAGCGAACCGTCCGCCTGCCCAGCGGCCACGTAGTGGCGGCTGCCGTACGTGTTGTCGGCGCCGGCCCAGTCCCAGTTGACGGCCTCTTCGCCGTCCAGGAACAGCAGCTCGGTGGTGAACTCGGGCTGCGATGCGGCTAGCGCGCGTCCCAGCTCCAGCACGACGGCCGACGACGACGCGCCGTCGTTGGCGCCGACGAACCGGAAGGGCGCCCGCTTGGTGTCGTAGTGGCTGGCCAGCGCCACCCGATCGGTCCGGCGCCCGGGAATAGTGCCGATGATGTTGACCATGGACACGGGGCCCGCAGGCGTCTTGCCGATAAACGCCTGCTCCCGGACCGTGATCCCGGCGGCGCGCAACTGCTCGATCAGGTAGCGCCGGGTCTCTGCCAAAGCGGGCGAACCCGCGGGCCGTGGACCGAACTGGACCTGGCGTTCCAGGTGCGTCCACGCGCGCGCACCGTCGAACGCCACACGCGGCGCTTGCGGCGCCTGGGCTGGCACCGCGGCCGCCGCCGCGCCGACCTGCGGTGATTCGGCGCACCCCCCAACGGCGGCGCCAAGCAGGGCAGTGGCCGCCACCGCCCGATGCCAGGGGGGGAGACGCAGTCTCAGCCTTGCGGGCCTACTTGAGCATTGGGCATTGAGCATTGGGCATGGTCAACCCCTCTTGTCGCGGGACACGTAGTCGCGACGGGCCGATCCGATATACACCTGCTTGGGCCGTGCGATCTTCTGCTCGGGATCGAGGAGCATCTCCTCCCACTGCGCGATCCAGCCGGCGGTGCGCGGGATGGCGAAGAGCACCGGAAACATCGTCACCGGGAAGTTCATCGCCTGATAGATCAGCCCGGAGTAGAAGTCCACGTTGGGATACAGCTTGCGCGTGACGAAGTACTCGTCCTGCAGCGCAATGCGTTCCAGCTCGAGGGCGATGTCCAGCAGCGGGTTCTTGCCCGTCACCTCGAACACCGCGTCGGCCGTCTGCTTGATGATCTTGGCCCGCGGGTCGTAGGACTTGTAGACGCGGTGGCCGAAGCCCATCAGCCGGCCTTCGCCCATTTTGACCCGCTTGATGAAGCCGGGGATGTTGTCCACGCTCCCGATTTCGGTGAGCATCCGGAGCACGGCCTCGTTCGCCCCGCCGTGCAGCGGGCCGTAGAGCGCCGCGGCCGCGCCAGCCATGGCCGAGTACGGATCCACGTGCGAGCTGCCGATGCCGCGCATGGCGCTCGTGCTGCAGTTCTGTTCGTGGTCGGCGTGCAGGATGAACAGCACCTCGAGGGCGCGTTCGAGCACAGGGTTGGCCTTGTACTTCAGCTCGGTCATCCGGAACAGCATGTTCAGGAAGTTGCCGGTGAAGCTCAGGTCGTTGTCGGGGTTGTTGTAGGGCCGCCCGATGCTGTGCCGGTAGGCATAGGCCGCGATCGTCGGCACCTTGGCGATGAGACGCTGCGTCTGCTTTCGGCGCGACTGCTCGTCGAAGATGTTCTTGGCGTCCGGGTAGAAGGCCGAACAGGCGCCCACCGTGCTCAGGAACACACCCATCGGGTGCGCGTCGTACTGGAACCCCTCCATCAGCTTCTTGATGTTCTCGTGCAACATCGTGTGAAACGTGATCTGGTTCGTCCAGTCGGTCAACTGCGTCTGCGTGGGCAGCTCGCCGAAGATGATGAGGTAGGCCGTTTCGAGGAATGTCGAGTGCTCGGCCAACTGCTCGATGGGGTAGCCCCGGTATTCCAGGATGCCCTGGTCGCCATCGATGAAGGTGATGCGGCTACGACACGACGCCGTGTTCATGAACGCCGGGTCGTAGGTGGCAAGCCCGGCGTCGTCGCCGGCGGCCTTGATCTGCTTCAGGTCGGTTGCCTTGATGAAACCGTCCTTGATCGGGACCTCGTACTGTTTGCCCGTGCGGTTGTCGGTGATGGTCAGGGTGTCGGCCATGGCAGCAATCGTTACTCGGGTTCTGCGTCGATATCCGGAGCAGGAATCGGGTCGCCGGCAATCCGGTAACGTCCCTCCGCCCACCGGGCCAGGTCTTCGTTGCGGCACCGCTCGCTACAGAACGGTCGCCACCGCGGGTCCAGCGGTCGTGTGCGACACAGCGCGCACAATCGGGCTTCGCCCATCCGAGTCATTGTATAACCGGATCTCCGCGTTGCGCTCCTGTCCGGCTTCGGGCGCGGTCGGCTGGACTCCTGATCGGCTGCTCCTCGGCCCGCCTTGAAGACGGAACCGTCGTGTATGTGCTGTAAGGTGTTCACGGATGTCCGGTAGCGGCTCGGGGCCCGTGGTGGCCATCGTGAACCCGACGGCAGGCATGGGGCGGGGCGGGTTTCCCGGCCGCGACAGAGCAGAACAACTGGCGGCGTTTGCCGCCGGGCGGGGCGCGACGGTCGAGATTATCGTCACGCTGGGTGCGGGCCACGCTCACGAGCTGGCCCTGATGGCGGCGGCACATGGTGCGTCCACGATCATTGCGTGCGGTGGCGACGGCACGGTCAACGAGGTGGCGTCGGCGCTGGCGTTTCGGAACGTGACGCTGGCGGTCATTCCCGCGGGGTCCGGGAACGGTTTGGCACGCGACCTCGGCATTCCCCTCGACGCGAAGGCCGCCTTCGATACGGCCGTGTCGGGCACCGACCGCCTGATCGACGGCGGCGAACTGGACGGGCGTCTGTTCTTCAACGTGGCCGGCATCGGCCTGGACGCCCAGGTGGCGCAGAGGTTCGCACACATGAGGGGCACCGGCGGAGGACTCTGGCGCTACGTGCGTGCCGCCGCGCACGAGGCGCGTCGGTTCGAGCCCCAGGCGATGACGCTCCGCGTGGCCGAGCGGGTGTGGTCGATCCGCCCCCTCATCCTGGCCTTCGCGAACACCCGACAGTACGGCAACGGCGCGCTGATTGCGCCCCGGGCCGCGCCGGACGATGGGGCCCTGGACCTGGTGGTGGTGGGCTCGCGATCGGTGTGGAGTGTGGCCAGGGGCGTGCCGGCGCTCTTCTCCGGCCGGCTTGCCGACCAACCGGGCGTGACGATGGAGCAGGTCACGGGCGTGGACGTCGAGAGCCCGCACCCGCTCCTGTGCCACGTGGACGGCGAACCGCACCAGGCGGGCACCACCGTGTCGGTCCACGTACGCCCAGGTGCCCTCCGTGTCCGGGTTCCGGGGCGCGTGTCCCTCTGATAGGATCCCCCGCACAATGACAATCGCTGAAGAGGCCTCGAGGCCCGCAGCAGGCCTCGAGGTGGCACAGCGCTGGTTGCCCGCGCTGTTGTTGCTGTTTGTGGGGTCGGGCTGCGCGGCACTCATCTACGAAGTCGTCTGGTTCCAGCTGCTCCAGCTGTCGATCGGGTCGTCGGCCGTTTCCCTGGGCGTGCTCTTGGGCATCTTCATGGGCGGCATGTGCCTGGGAAGCCTGGTCACGCCGATGTTCCTGGACAAATCGCGACACCCCCTGCGTGTCTATGCGATGCTCGAGCTGGGCATCGGCGTGTGCGGGTTGCTGGTGATGTGGCTGGTGCCCGTGTTGGGCAACGCCTACACCGCGTGGGCCGGCACCGGTCCGGCCAGCCTGTTTCTGCGCGCCGGGGTGGCGGGCATCGCGCTCATCCCGCCGACGCTCTTGATGGGCGCGACCCTGCCGGCCATCGCGCGGTGGGTCGAGACCACGCCGCGCGGCGTCTCGTGGCTGGGCTACTTCTACGGCGGCAACCTGGCGGGCGCCGTCATCGGGAGCCTGCTCGCGGGGTACTACCTGTTGCGCGTCTACGACATGCCGACCGCCACCTACGCAGCCGTCGGCATCAACGTGGTCGTGGCGATCCTGGCCCTCCTCATCGCCCAGTGGACGCCGCACCGGGTGTCCGAGGCGCAGGACGACGCGGGGCCCGCGCTGGCCGTCAACGCCGAGTCCCGTCTTGTGTATGTGGCCATCGGACTCTCGGGCCTGACCGCTCTGGGCGCGGAGGTTGTGTGGACGCGCCTCTTGTCGCTGCTCTTCGGGGCGACGGCCTACACCTTCTCGATGATTCTGGCCGTGTTCCTGGTGGGCCTGGGCATCGGCAGCAGCCTGGGTTCGGCCTTGTCGCGCGGGTCTGCCAATCCGCGCGCGGCACTCGGCTGGTGCCAGGTGGGGCTGTGCGCGGCCTTGGCGTGGGCGGCCTATTCCACGGGCTCATCGCTGCCGTTCTGGCCGATCAACCCGTCGATTTCGACGAGCCTATCCTTCACCTTCCAGCTGGACCTCATGCGCGCGATCTGGGTGATGCTGCCCGGCGCCATCCTGTGGGGCGCCAGCTTTCCGTTGGCTTTGGCGGCCGTGGCGACAAAAGGGCAGGACCCGGCGCGACTAGTCGGCGGCGTCTACGCGGCCAACACGGTGGGCGCCATCGTCGGCGCGCTCCTCACGGCCCTGGTGATGGTGGGTACCGTCGGCAGCCAGATCACCCAGCAGACGCTCATCGGCATCGCGGCCCTCTCGGGCCTCTTGATGCTGGGCGGTACGAGCAGCACCGAGAAATCGTCTGTGCCCGCGTTGGTGCGGGTGGTGCTGATTGCGGCCGTCGCGGGGCTGCTGGCGCGTGTGGTGCCGCCGTTGCCGGGGATCCTGGTAGCCTACGGGCGCTACGCGGCCACATGGGTGGGGCAGAACGAGATCATCTACGTCGGGGAGGGCGTGACGGCATCCGTCGCCGTATCGCGCACGCCGAGCGGAGCGCTCAACTACCACAACGCGGGCAAGGTGCAGGCATCGAGCGAGCCGCAGGACATGCGCCTGCAGCGGATGCTCGGCCACATCACGACGCTGGTGCCGAAGAACCCGAACAAGGTGCTCGTGATTGGGTGCGGCGCGGGCGTGACGGCCGGTGCCGTTTCGATCGACCCGATGGTCAAGGACCAGACGATCGCCGAGATCGAGCCGCTGGTGCCGCAGGTCGTGTCCACGCACTTCTCGGAACACAACTTCGATGTGGTGCGCAATCCCAAGGTGAAAGTGCACCTGGACGATGCGCGGCACTACCTGCTGACGACCGACGAGACGTTCGACGCCATCACCTCCGACCCGCTGGACCCGTGGGTGAAGGGCGCGGCCACGCTCTACACGCGCGAGTTCTTCAACGAGGTGAAGTCGCACCTCAACCCGGGCGGCGTGGTGACGCTCTTCGTGCAGTTGTATGAGAGCACCGAGGAGGCGGCCAAGAGCGAGGTGGCCACGTTCCTCGAAGCGTTCCCGAACGGCGCCGTCTTCGCCAACACGATCAACGGCCAGGGCTACGACCTGGTGCTCTTTGGCCAGAAAGAGGGTGGCAAGATCGACGTAGACGCCGTGCAGGCGCGTCTGGTGGATCCGGCCAACGCCGCCGTGGCGCAGTCGTTGCGCGAGATCGGCATCAACTCGGCGGTGGAGCTCTTCGGCACCTACGCCGGCCAGTCGGCCGACATGGCAGGGTGGTTGAAGGACGGCATCATCAACACCGACCGCAACCTGAAGCTGCAATATCTGGCGGGCCGGGGGCTCAACCTCTATCGCAGCGACCCCATCTACAAGGCGATGGTCCGGGACAGCAAGTACCCCGGGGACAAGCTCTTCGTGGGGTCGAAGGAGACGCTTGACGCCCTGAACTCCCGCGTGAACGCGGCACTCGGCGGCGCGCCGAACTAGTGGACGTCCGGCCCTATCGGCTGGACTTGCCTTCCAGACGCATCACCCGGCGATCCAAGCCGGCGATGGCGCGTTTGGTCTCGCCCTCGAACGTGTCTATTCGGTGTGTCAGATGCACATGGCCGTCGGCGATGACGCGTATGTCAGACCGAAAGGATTCGGCGACCACGTCGAAGTGACGCCGGGTCTCCTCGCCCTCGGCGCGGATGGCCGTCCGCATTTCTTCTCGCGTCGGCAGCGGTGCGACAGCGGCCGCGATGGCGGCGTGCATTTCCTCGCGAGTCGCCAGGGGCGCGATGGCGCCTCCGATGGCGGCGTGCAATTCGTCCCTCGTGGCCAGGGTTGGCAGAACTTGCTCGATGTTCGCAAGGCGTCGATCGAGATTTCTCAACCTTTGGTCGGCATCCGGCTTCGGCATGGTCTGAATCCTCTCCGGAATCGCGTCACGGATCGCCAAGACTCCGGCTGCAGCGCACGATCCTACCACTGTAGATTCAAGACGCGCGCCGTGGCGGAACCGTCCTGGCGGGTGTAGAGTGTCGTCCTCCGTGGAGGGAGGCGACGCGATGCAACTAGCGGCTGCCGTTGCGGTAGGCTTGGTGGCTTTGATCAGTGTGGTGGGCGCGCAAGGGCCGACCACGGTGGCCCGTGCGCCTGAGCGCTTCACGATGCGCGTCGTGGCGTCGGGCTTTGCCTCTCCGTGGGAGATCGCGTGGGGTCCCGACGGGCAGCTCTGGGTGACGGAGCGCGAGGCCTTTCGCGTGCTGCAGGTCAACCCGACTGATGGCACGCGGCGCGTCCTCCTCACCGTGCACGAGGTGCATCGTAGCGTCACGCAGGACGGCCTTCTGGGCCTGGCCTTCCATCCCGATTTCTCGAAGGGCGCCGGAGCGGACTACGTGTACGTGGCCTTTACCTACGACGACGCGCCCGGGCCGGCGCTGGCTCGCCGGCTGGGCATCCGTCGCTACCGGTTCGACGGCACTTCACGAACGCTGGTCGAGCCGGTGGACGTACTGGCCGGATTACCCACCCACGATGACCATGTGGGCGGACGCCTGGCCGTCGGACCAGACCGCAAGCTGTATCTGACGATCGGGGACCAGGGCAGCAACTTCGGCCCGAATCGGTGCACGGTCAACCGCGCGCAAGAGCTGCCGACGGCGGCGGACGTCGCCGCGAAGAACTGGGTGGGGTATCAGGGGAAGATCCTGCGCGTGGATCTCGACGGCGCCATCCCCACGGACAACCCGACGATCGCCGGCGTGCGCAGCCACGTGTTCTCCGTAGGCCACCGCAACCCTCTTGGTCTGGCTTTTGGCCCCGGCGGTCGCCTGTACGAGTCGGAGCATGGCCCGAGCAGCGACGACGAAGTGAATCTGATCGAGAGCGGCCGCAACTACGGGTGGCCCAACGTGGCGGGACACCGCGACGACAAGGCCTACACCTATGCGAACTGGTCGGCCTCGGCGCCCCAGCCCTGTGCCTCGTTGCCCGCGGGCGGCGGCACCGCGCCGATTCCCGCGTCGGTGCCGCAACAGACCGAGGCGTCCTGGACGCACGCGCAGTTTGCCCCGCCGCTGCAGACGTTTTTCACCGTGGAAAACGGCTTCGACTTCCGTCAAGGGGCCACGATGGCCCCGGGCGGCCTGGAGATCTATACCGGAACGAGCATCCCCAGCTGGACCAATTCCGTTCTGGCCCTCAGCCTGTTGCGCGGTGTGGTCTTCAAGATGACGCTCTCGCCGGATGGGCGCGCGACGGTCGGTCCGCCGCTCGAAGCGCTGAAGACGACGAACCGCTACCGCGACATCGCCCTCAACCCCGACGGCCGGCGGATCTACATCGTGACCGACGTCTCCGGCCGCACGACGGACGAGAAGGGCGTGCCCACGCAGCAGGTGGCCAATCCCGGGAGCATCCTGGAGTTCACCTATGCGAACTAGCCGGAGTTCTTGCCGGGAACCCGGGCCGACATCGTGTTGACTAACATGATTAGCTAACGTACGATGTTGCCGTGAAAGGCCCCCGGCAGGTCAACGTCCACGAGGCCAAGACCCGTCTATCCCAACTGCTGGCCGAAGTTGAAGGCGGCCAGGAAATCGTCGTCGCCCGCAACGGCACACCGGTCGCCAAGCTGGTCCCATTCCCCAAGCTGGCACACCAGCGTCTGCGCGTCGATACGTGGAAGGGCCGGATTCAGATGTCGCCGGACTTCGACGCACCTCTGTCGGACGACGCCCTGAAGGAGTGGGGCTACTGAAGCTCCTCCTCGACACGCACTGCTGGATCTGGCTGAAGAGCGATTCGAGCCAGCTTCCGTCGCCGCTTCTTCGCCGATTGGTCAGGGACCCGTCGCGCCTGGTGCTCTCCGCTGCCTGCGTCATGGAGATCGTGATCAAGCACGCGACAGGGCGATTGAGACTGGACACAGGTCCAGACCGTCTCTTGGCCGAGGTGATGGACGATGGCGTGTCAGCGCTCGGCATCACGGCCGAGCACGCGCTTCGCCTATCAACGCTCCCGCCGCGCCATCAAGATCCCTTCGACCGCCTTCTTGTCGCCCAGGCACAGGTCGAGGGCCTCACATTGGTCTCGGCTGATGCCGACGTCCTCGGCTACGACGTCCCTACGATTGACGCGCGGAAGTAGACTAGCGAGGCTTCGCCTCGCTAGTCACCGTGTCTTCTGCGTCCATCCGGTAGTCCGCGAATCGACGCTCGAGCGCGGCGGGCCAGTGTTCGCGGTCTCTCCACGCTCGCGCGAAGCCCTCGCGCAGCCGCGTCGACATCCTGGGATCGGTGGCCAGGTCGCGCCACACGAATCGTCCCAACTCGTTCCAGCGACGCAGCAAGTCTTCGGCGTGAACGCTGT
>Ga0307505_10000473_pt1 | contig 44534 bp, 53 predicted proteins | sample 23_S_MG_FD_202183 | JGI IMG/M metagenome (GOLD analysis project Ga0307505, IMG submission 202183) | Soil microbial communities from Populus trichocarpa stands in riparian zone in the Pacific Northwest, United States - 23_S | ecosystem: Environmental > Terrestrial > Soil > Riparian zone > Trees...
CCCTTTGGGCGTCAATGCGGCATTCTTGTGGCTGTTCATCCGAGGGCTCCTGAAGGCGACGGGTTGGTGTGAGAACCCCCATCTTCCTTCGCCTCGGGTGAACAACCTCTTGGGAAACGACACCTAGCGGACCGCGCCGGGAATGGGCGGCACCGGCAGCACCACGTCGGCGCACTGAGCGCGCTGGCGCAGCGCATGGTCCATCACGACGAGCGCCAGCATCGCTTCGGCGATCGGCGCGGCGCGGATGCCGACGCAGGGGTCGTGCCGGCCGTGGGTTTCGACGGTGGTGGGCCGGTTCTCACGGTCGATCGATGCCCGCGGCAGGCGGATCGAGCTGGTGGGTTTGATCGCCAGCGTGACGCGCAGCTCCTGCCCGGTCGAGATGCCGCCCAATGTGCCGCCGGCGTGGTTGCTGCGAAAACCCTGCGGCGTCAGCTCGTCGCCATGCACGCTGCCACGTTGCGCGACGACGCCGAAACCGTCGCCGATCTCGACCCCCTTGACGGCGTTGATGCCCATCATCGCGTAAGCAATGTCGGCGTCCAGCTTGTCGAAGAGCGGCTCGCCCAGCCCCGGCGGCACCGACCGCGCGGCGCAGCAGACCTTGGCGCCGACCGAGTCGCCGGACTTGCGCAGTGCGTCCATCGCGGCTTCCAGTTGCGGCACGATCGCGGCGTCGGGCGCAAAGAACGGGTTGTTCGCGATTGCCGCTTCGTCGACGAACGCAATGTCGATCTCGCCCAGCTGCGCCATCCAGGCCAGAAAGGTCGTGCCGTGCGCCACGTGCAGCCACTTCTTGGCCACCGCGCCGGCGGCGACCATCGGCGCCGTCAGCCGCGCCGACGCCCGCCCACCGCCGCGCGGGTCGCGCGCGCCGTACTTGCGCCAGTAGGTGTAGTCGGCATGGCCGGGGCGGAAGGTGTCGAGCAGGTTCGCGTAGTCCTTGCTGCGCTGGTCGGTGTTGGGGATCAGCAGCGCGATCGGCGTGCCGGTGGTGACGCCCTCGAACACGCCGGACAGGATCTGCACCTGGTCCGCCTCCTGCCGCTGCGTGACATGGCGGCTGGTGCCGGGGCGGCGGCGGTCGAGGTCGGGTTGGATGTCCGCTTCGCTAAGGGCCAGCCCGGGTGGGCAGCCATCGATCACGCAGCCGATCGCCGGGCCGTGGCTTTCACCGAAATTGGTGACGCGAAACAGGTGGCCGAAGGTGGAGCCGGGCATGCCCGGCATTGTGCCTGGGGGTGAGGCTAGAACTTCGACTCGGGCGCCGGCTCTTCGTCCACCGGCCAGTCGCGGATATAGGCCTTCAACATCCGGTTTTCGAAGTCCTGACCATCGACGACCGCCTTGGCGACATCGTAGAACGAGATCACGCCCATCAGCGTCTTGTCGTCCATCACCGGCATGTAGCGGGCATGGCGCTGCAGCATCATGCGCCGTACCTCGTCGATCTCGGTTTCCGGCGTGCAGGTGAGCGGGAAGTCGTCCATCACCGTGCGAACCGTGGTCTGCCCGACCTGGCCGCCGTTGCGCACGATGGCTTTGATCACCTCGCGGAAGGTGAGCATGCCACCGAGTTCGCCATGGTTCATCACCACCAGCGAGCCGATGTCCATCTCGGCCATGGTGCGCAGCGCGTCGGCCAGTGGCTCCTCCGGGAAGACCGTGAACAGCGTATTGCCCTTGACACGCAGGATGTCGCTGACTTTCATGAGCCCTCCTTGGCCCTGGCGTCGAATCAACATAGCACACAATCGCCGGGGCTGAAAATTCACATTCAGGAGCTGCCATGGCCGGCGCTGCCGATCCGTCCTTCGACACCCTGGCGCTGCACGCCGGCGCCGCGCCCGACCCGGCGACCGGCGCGCGCGCGCTGCCGATCCACATGAGCACCTCGTTCGTCTTCGAGTCGAGCGAACATGCGGCGTCGCTGTTCAACATGGAACGCGCGGGCCATGTCTACAGCCGCATCAGCAACCCGACGAACGCGGTGCTGGAGGAACGCGTGGCGGCGCTGGAAGGCGGCGCGGGCGCGATCGCCACCGCCAGCGGGCAGGCCGCGCTGCACCTGGCCGTCGCCACCATCGCCGGCGCCGGCGCGCACATCGTCGCCAGCTCGGCGCTGTACGGCGGCTCGCACAACCTGCTGCACTACACGCTGGCGCGTTTCGGCATCACGACGACCTTCGTCAAGCCGCGTGATATCGCCAGCTGGCGCGCCGCGATCCGCCCCGAGACGAGGTTGCTGCTCGGCGAAACGCTCGGCAACCCGGGGCTGGACGTGCTCGACATCCCAACCGTGGCGCAGATCGCGCACGACGCCAAGCTGCCGCTGCTGGTCGACTCGACCTTCACGACACCCTGGCTGATGAAGCCCTTCGAGCACGGCGCCGACCTGGTGTTTCACTCCGCGACCAAGTTCCTGTCCGGTCACGGCACGGTGGTCGGCGGTGTGCTGGTGGACAGCGGCGCACTTGACTGGGAGGCGTCCGGGCGATTCCCGGAACTGACCGAGCCTTACGACGGCTTTCACGGCATGGTGTTCAGCGAGGAGAGCACGGTCGGCGCCTTCTTGCTGCGCGCGCGGCGCGAGGGGCTGCGCGACTTCGGCGCCTGCATGAGCCCGCACACCGCGTGGCTGATCCTGCAGGGCATCGAGACGCTGCCGCTGCGCATGGCGCGGCATGTCGAGAATGCGCGCAAGGTCGTGAGCTTCCTGGCCGCGCATCCGATGGTCGCCTCGGTCGGCTACCCCGAACTCGAGTCGCACCCCGACCATGCGCTGGCGAAGAAGTTGTTGCCACGCGGCTGCGGCTCGGTGTTCAGCTTCGACCTGAAAGGGTCGCGCAAGCAGGGCGTCGCTTTCATCGAGGCGCTGAAGCTGTTCTCGCACCTCGCCAACGTCGGCGACTGCCGCTCACTGGTGATCCACCCGGCGTCGACGACCCACTTCCGCATGGACGACGCCGCGCTGGCCCAAGCCGGCATCGGGCCGGGAACGATCCGGCTGTCGATAGGGCTCGAAGACGCGGACGACCTGATCGACGACCTGAAGCGCGCGCTGAAGGCTGCGGAGAAGGCCGCATGAAGCTGACGGTTCAAGGCCAGGCGGCCTACGCCTACACCGGGGGCAAGCCCTTCGACGCCACCCTGCCCTGCGTCGTCTTCGTCCACGGCGCGCTGCACGACCACAGCGTCTGGACCCTGCTCGCGCGCTGGTGCGCGCACCATGGTTATGGCGTACTGGCGGTGGACCTGCCAGGTCACGCCCGTTCGGCGGGGGCGCCGCTGACGAGCGTCGAGGCGATGGGCAATTGGGTCATCGCGCTGCTCGACGCGGCCAGGGTTCGGCGGGCCGCGCTGGTCGGGCACAGCATGGGGTCGCTGATCGCGCTCGAGGCCGCGGCACATGCGCCCGAGCGCGTGAGCCGGCTGGTGATGGTCGGCACCGCCTATCCGATGAAGGTGTCCGACGCGCTGCTCGCCACTGCGCGCGAGCGGCCGCTGCAGGCGATCGAGATGGTTAACGTGTTTTCGCACAGCACACAAGCAGCCAAGCCCGCCTACCCCGGCCCCGGCAGCTGGCTGCACGGTGCGAACCGGCAGTTGATGCGGCGTGTGTTGGCCAGTCAGCAGCAGACCAATCTGTTCGCGCACGACTTCGCCGTCTGCGACGCCTATGCGAACGGGCTGAAAGCGGCGGCGCAGGTGCGTTGCGCGGCGCACTTGATCCTCGGCAACGAGGACGCGATGACGCCGCCGAAAGCCGCGCGTGAACTCGCGCAGGCGCTGAGGGCGAGCGTGCAGCACCTGCCCGGCGGGCATTCCCTGATGCAGGAGCAGCCCGACGGGGTATTGAATGCCTTGCGCGCAGCGCTCGGAGCCACCGCATGAACACGACCACCGCCACCGACCCGAAGTCCTTCACCAGCTTCGCCGAGTTCTATCCCTTCTACCTGGGTGAGCACCGCAACCGCACCTGCCGGCGGCTGCACTTCGTCGGCTCGACGCTGGCGCTGCTGTGCCTGGTGATGCTGATCGCCACCGGCCGACCGACTTGGCTGCTGGTCGGCCTGCTCTGCGGCTACGGCTTCGCCTGGCTCGGCCACTTCGGCTTCGAGAAGAACAAACCCGCGAGCTTCAAGCGCCCGCTCTACAGCTTCATGGGCGACTGGCGCATGTACGCCGACATCTGGCGCGGCAGGATCGCGTTCTAAGCAGCGACCCGCGGCCTCAGATTCGCGAGCATGTCGTCCACCATCGCCTGCAGGTCGTAGCGCGGCTGCCAGCCCCAGTGTTCACGCGCCGCGCGGTCGTCGATCGACGCGGGCCAGCTCTCGGCGATGGCTTGGCGGAAGTCCGGCTCGCAGTCCATTTCGAAGCTGGGGATACGCCGGCGAATTGCGGCGGCGATCTCCACCGGCGTGAAGCTCACGCCGGCCAGGTTGTAGGAATGGCGCTCGCGTACCTGGGCCGCGGGCGCTTGCATGAGCTCGATCGTGGCGCGGATCGCGTCGGGCATGTACATCATCGGCAGCGCCTGGTCTTCGCGCAGGAAGGCGGTGTAGCGGCCGTGTTTCAAGGCCTCGTGAAAGATCTCGACCGCGTAGTCGGTGGTGCCGCCGCCGGGCGGCGTCTTCCAGCTGATGAGGCCGGGGTAGCGCAGGCTGCGCACGTCGACGCCGTGGTGCTGGTGGTACCAGGCGCACCAGCCCTCGCCGGCCAGCTTGCTGATGCCGTACACCGTGGTCGGGTCCATCACGGTGTGTTGCGGCGTACCCTGCTTCGGTGTCGCCGGGCCGAAGGCGGCGATCGAACTCGGCCAGAACACGCGTTCCAGCTTGTGCGTGCGCGCCAGTTCGAGCACGTTGAGCAGGCCCTTCATGTTCAGGTCCCAGGCCCACATCGGATGCTGCTCGCCGCGCGCCGACAGGGCGGCAGCCAGGTGATAGACCTGGGTGATGCCGTGACGCTCGGCCACTTGCGTCAGCGCACCGGCGTCGGTGACGTCGAGCGACTCGTGTGCCAGCCCCAGCACACGGCCCTGCGGGGCCAGGTCACTGGAAACGAGGGCGTCGCGGCCGTGCAGCTGCACGAGCGCTTCGGCGAGCTCGCTGCCGATCTGGCCATTGGCGCCGATGATCAGAATCTTGGTCACTTCGACAGCAACCCGAGTTCACGCCCGGCGCGCGCGAACGCGGCGACGGCCTGCTCCAGATGCGCCCGCTCGTGCACCGCGCTCACCTGCACGCGGATGCGCGCCTGGCCCTTGGGCACGACCGGGAAGAAGAAGCCGACGACATAGATGCCGAGTTCGAGCACACGTGCGGCCAATTGCTGCGCCTTCGGCGCGTCGTAGACCATGATCGGCACGATCGGGTGTTCACCTGACTTGATGTCGAAGCCCGCGTCGCTGATCGCGGCGCGGAACCAGCGGGTGTTGTCTTCCAGCTTGTCGCGCAGCGCGGTGCTGCCCTCGAGCAGGTCGAGCACCGCGATCGACGCACCGACGATCGCCGGCGCGACGGTATTCGAGAACAGGTACGGTCGCGAGCGCTGGCGCAGCAGTTCGATCACGTCCTTGCGCGCCGCCGTGTAACCGCCGGACGCGCCCCCAAGCGCCTTGCCGAGCGTGCCGGTGATGATGTCGATCTTGCCGAACACCCCGCGATGCTCGTGCGTGCCGCGACCGCGCGCGCCCATGAAGCCGCTGGCGTGGCACTCGTCGATGCCGAGCAGCGCGCCATGTCTGTCGCACAGCGCGCGCAACTTGTCGAGCTGCGCGATCGTGCCGTCCATCGAGAACACACCGTCGGTGAAGACGAGCTTGAAGCGCGCGCCCGCGGCTTCGGTCAAGCAGCGCTCCAGGTCGGCGAGGTCGTTGTGCTTGTAGCGCCAGCGCGAAGCCTTGCTCAGGCGAATGCCGTCGATGATGGAGGCGTGGTTCAGCTCGTCGCTGATGATCGCATCCTGCTCACCGAGCAGAGGCTCGAACAAGCCGCCGTTGGCGTCGAAGGCGGCGGCGTAGAGGATCGCATCCTCGGTGCCGAGGAAACGCGCCAGCCGCTGCTCGAGCGTCTTGTGAATGTCCTGCGTGCCGCAGATGAAACGCACGCTGGACATGCCGTAGCCGTGCGTGCGCAGCGCCTCGTGCGCGGCGGCGATGACCTGCGGGTGCGCCGACAGGCCGAGGTAGTTGTTCGCGCACAGGTTGATGACCTCGCGCCCGTCGGCGGTCTTGATGACCGCGCCCTGCGGCGTCGAGATGATGCGTTCGCTCTTGTACAGGCCGGCGTCGCGCAGGCCTTGCAATTCTTGGGCGAGGTGGGCGTGGAAGGCGGTGGTGCTCATGGTGGCGGAGTCCGGTAGAATCGGCGTCGTTCGATATATCGAACGATATTCCAGTATCGTGCCCACATCCCGCCCCGTCAAGCCCGAACCGCCGCGTGTCGGCGAACGTCTGGCCGCGCTGCGCCAGCGCGACGGCCTGTCGCTCGACGAGCTGTCGCGCAAGGCCGGCGTGTCGAAGTCGATGTTGTCGCAGATCGAGCGTGGGCAGGCGAACCCCACCGTAGCGGTGGTCTGGCGGCTGGCCAACGCGCTCGGCGTCGGGGTCGGTGATCTGCTCGGCGACCCCCGCGCCAGCGCGCCGGGCCTGACGACCGTGCCGGCGCATGCCACGCCGGCGCTGAAGAGCCCCGACGGCCTGTGCGAGCTGCGCATCCTGGGGCCGATCGAGTTGGCCGGGCAGTTCGAATGGTATGAACTGCACGTGCAGGCCGGCGGCGCGCTCGAGTCCGAACCGCACGAGCCCGGATCGCGTGAACATTTGAGCGTGCTGAGCGGCACGCTCGAGGTCGAGGCAGGCCCCGAGACCAGCCGGTTGAAGGCGGGTGAAACCGCGCGTTACGCGGTCGACCGCCGGCATGCGATTCGCAACCGCGGCAAGTCGGCCGCGACAGCGCTGCTCGTGGTGTTGCATCTGGCGTGAATATTCCCCCTTAAGTGGGAGGACAAGCGCCCGCGCTGCTGCCACGATGTGCAGCCATGGACATCACCGCGCCCCCGGGCACCCATGCCGAGCGGCTGGTCGACGCGATCGACCTGCCGATGGCGCGCTGGGACCGCGAGGCCCGGCTCGTGTTCTGCAATGCCCCGTATGAGCGCTGGGCCGGGCAGCCGCGCGAAGCATTGGTCGGCCGCACGCTGGCCCAGCTGTACGGCAACGACGCCTGGGCGGCCGCGCGCAACACCTTCGCGGCCGCGCTCGCCGGGCGCAACGGCAGCTACGAACGTCAGCTCACGCACCGCGCGCAGGGCGCGCGCTGGGCTCGTGTGGCGGTGTTCTGCGAGCGCGACGGCGACGGGCCCGTGGAGTCGGTCTACACGGTAGCCTTCGACATCGACGACGACGTGCTCGAACGCCAGCGCCTCGAAGCCACCCGCAAGCGGCTGGACCGCTTCACCGACAACATCCCCTTCCCGCTCACCTATGTCGATGCGCAATGTGTGCTGCGCTTCGTCAACCGCGCCTACGTGCGCGCCACCGGCCAGGCCGCCGAGCACCTGCTCGGCCAGCCCATCGGCGACATCCGCGGCGCGCAGCGCTGGGCCGAGCACAAGCCGTACTTCGACCGCGCGTTCGCGGGTGAGACGGTGCAGTACACACGGCTCACAGACCTCGCCGACAAAGGCCCGCGCTGGATGCGCACCAGCTACGTACCCGACTTCGACGACGCGGGCCGGGTCATCGGCCTGTACACCGTGACGATGGACGTCCACGAGCTCACCGTCGCCCAGGAGCGCCTGAAACGCAGCGCCGAGCGCGACCCGCTGACCGACTGCTACAGCCGGCGCGCGATGATGGACCGCATCAACGCCGCGCTGATGCCCGGTGCGCAGCAGCCGGTGGCGCTGTTCTTCGTCGATCTGGACGGCTTCAAGGGCGTCAACGACCGCCTCGGCCATACGATGGGCGACCAGTTGCTCGCCGCCGCCGCGCAGGCGCTTCAGCAGGCGGTGCGCAGCGCCGACGCGGTCGGCCGCTTCGGCGGCGACGAGTTCCTGGTCCTGGCGCCGGTGCGCGACGCCGCCGGCGGCCACGTGCTGGCGCAGCACCTGCTTCAGGCCGTGCGCGACTGCGGCGCGCTCGACAGCACGGTGTCGGCCAGCATCGGCTATGCGATCGCCCCGGGCGACGCCAGCCAGCCGCTGCGCCTGCTGCAGCTGGCCGACGAGGCCATGTACGCCGCCAAACGCGCCGGCAAGAACCGCGTCATGCACTGCATGCCGGCGGGCACGCAGCGCGGCTAACGTCGACGGCTAGAGCAACTCCGCCAGCGTCATCTGCGCAAACCCTGCACGCTCGCGCAGCGCGCGGGTCGCGGCTTTCGGTTCCAGCAGCAGCTTGTCGATCAACGGCGCAGCCAGCGTGTGCGCCGGGTCGGCGAGCAGCACGTGGCGCTGCGCGCCTTGTTCGTCCAGGCGAGCGACCCAGTCGAGCCGCACCAGCGTGTCGAGGATGGGTTCGATCTGCAGCGGGTCGGTGCGCAAGGCGGCGGCGATGTCGCCCGCCGGCAAGCCGCGCTGGCCGAGGCGGCGTGCGCTGTTCAGCTCGCGCAGCACGGTGAGCGCGAGCGCGAGGCGGCTGCCCGGCGCCGACGTCTGCCGCACGACACGCATCTGCAGGCTGGGTGCATAGGCCGCGACCACGGCGCCGAGCAACACGACGACCCAGCCGATGTAGATCCACAGCATGAAGATCGGCAGCGTCGCGATCGGCCCGTAGACCGCTGTGTAACCCGGCATCGCACCGACCCACCACGCCAGCAGGCGCTTGGCGAACTCGAAGCCGATGGCGACGAACACGCCGCCGGCCAATGCATGACGCCAACGCACGTGGGTGTTGGGGACATAGTGGAACAGCCCCGCCATCGCCACCGCGAGCAGTGCGAACTCGAGCGCCGTGAACAGCGCCGCCAGCGCGCCCGGGCCGTCGTGCACCGCGCCACGCCCGGCCGACAGCACCCAGGTGGTGAGCGACAGGCTGATGCCCAGCACCAGCGGCCCGAGCGTGATCGCGGCCCAATAGACCAGCACCCGCTGCGCGATCGGCCGTGCACGCGGCACGCGCCAGATGGCGTTCAGCGCGCGGTCTATCGTGAGCATCATCGCCAGCGCGGTCAGCACCAGGACGATGGCGCCGACGCCGCCGAGCTTGCGCGCCTTAGCCGCGTAGCCGGCGAGCGCCGACAGCACCGGCTGCGCGATGCTGTCAGGCACCAGCGCCTGCAGAAAGTAGGCTTCGAGCGCGTTGCGGAAGCCCGCGAACAGCGGCAGCGCCGAAAAGACCGCGAACATCACTGTCACCAGCGGCACGATGGCGATCAGCGTCGTGAAGGTCAGGCTGCTCGCAGTCAGGCCGAGCCGGTCTTCGCGAAAACGCGCGCGCAGGGTGCGCAGTGTGTCCAGCCAGGGCCAGTGCTGCAAGGTCTGCAGCGACTGCGCCAGGCGCTCGCGCCAGGGTGTGGCGGTGTCGGTGAGAAACATGCACCCTATGATGCCAGCCATGCCGTCGACCGCTGCCCTGCAAGGCTGGACCCGCGCCCTGGCGCTGGCGGCGCTGCTGGCGCTGATCGTGCTCGGCCTGGCCTGGGAGCTGTGGCTCGCGCCCACCGGCCAGCGCAGCTGGGCGCTCAAGGTGCTGCCGTTGGCTTGGCCGCTGGCCGGGGTCGCGTTGGGCCGGCTGTACAGCTTTCGCGTCCTGAGCCTGCTCGTCTGGCCCTACTTCGCCGAGGGCATGGTGCGCGCCACCTCCGGCGGCGGGCCGTCGGTTCCGCTGGCCGCCGCGCAGGCCGGCTTGGCACTGCTGCTGTTCGGCGCCTGCGTCATGCACATCCGGACGCGCACACGATGATCGGCGCGCTGCGTGCCGCACTCGGTGCCGCTCACGTGCTGACCGAAGGCGACCTGTCGGCCTGGGAGCTCGACTGGCGCAAGCGCTGGCGCGGCCGCGCGCTGGCGGTCGTACGGCCGGGTTCGACCGCCGAGGTCGCCGCCGTGCTGCGGCTGGCGAGCGCACACCGCGTCGCGGTGGTGCCGCAGGGCGGCAACACCGGCCTGGTCGGCGGCGGCGTGCCGGACGCGAGCGGCACGCAGTTGCTGCTCAGCCTGCGACGCCTGAACCGCATCCGTGACATCGACGAAGCCAACCTCACCCTCACCGCCGACGCCGGCTGCGTGCTGCAAGCCGTGCAGCAGGCCGCGGCCGACCGTGGACTGCTGCTGCCCCTGAGCCTGGCCGCCGAAGGCAGCTGCACGATCGGCGGCAACCTGGCGACCAACGCCGGCGGCACCCAGGTGCTGCGTTATGGCAATGCGCGCGCGTTGTGCCTGGGGCTCGAGGTGGTGACGGCCAACGGCGAGGTCATGCACGGTCTGTCCGGGCTGCGCAAGGACAACACCGGCTACGACCTGCGCGACCTGTTCATCGGCAGCGAAGGCACGCTGGGTGTGATCACCGCCGCCACGCTCGCGCTGCAGCCCCGGCCGGCGGCGACGATGACCGCGTTCGCGGCCTGCGCGTCGCTGGACGCCTGCGTCGCGCTGCTCGGCGCGGCGCGGCAGCGCCTGGGGCCGGGGTTGACCGGCTTCGAGGTCATGAACGCGCTCGCGCTCGAACTTGTCGCGCGCCACATGCCGCAGCTCAAACAGCCGCTGGCCGCGTCGCCGTGGGCAGTGCTGCTCGAGTTGTCGGACAACGAGGGCGAGGCGCATGCCCGCGAGCGCTTCGAAGGCCTGCTCGGCGACGGCCTGGAGCAAGGCGTGATCGGCGACGCCGCGGTCGCGGAGAGCCTGGCGCAGTCGCATGCGATGTGGCATCTGCGCGAGGCAATTCCGCTCGCGCAGGCCGAAGAAGGGCTGAACATCAAACACGATATCGCGCTGCCGGTGTCGCGCATCCCGGCCTTCTGCGCGGCCACCGACGCCGCGCTCGCGCGCGCGATCCCCGGCGTGCGCCTGGTCAACTTCGGCCACCTCGGCGACGGCAACCTGCACTACAACGTGCAGGCGCCGGCGGCTGCGGATGCGGCCGCCTTCCTTGCTGCATGCGAGACCGAGGCGAACCACATCGTCTACGACGCCGTGGCCGCGCACGGCGGCTCGATCTCGGCCGAACACGGCATCGGCGCCCTCAAGCGCGACGAACTGCCGCGTTACAAGGATGCGACCGCACTCACGCTGATGCGCGCCGTGAAGGCTGCGCTCGATCCGCAGAACCTGCTCAACCCGGGCCGCGTGATCTGACTACTTGGCCGCCGCGCCCGGCGGCATCGGCAGGCCGCCCCACAACTGCTTCAATCGCGCGTCGCGCCCGCAGCCGCTGCGGTAGTAGTTGTAGCGCAGCGGGTTTTTCTTGTAGTAGTCCTGGTGGTAGTCCTCGGCGACGTAGAACGGGCCCGCCATCGTGATCTCGGTGACCACCGGTTCCTTGAAGGGCTTGCTCTGGTTGAGTGCATCGAGCGAGGCCTTCGCCGCCGCCAGCTGCGCACCGTCGTGCACGAAGAGGCCGCTGCGGTAGGGCGAGCCGGCGTCGCAGAACTGGCGGTCCTTGGTGGTGGGATCGATCGTGCGCCAGAAGTAGTCGACCAACTGCGCATAAGTCACGACCTTGGGGTCGTAGACCACCTCCACCGCTTCGGCGTGGCCGGTGCCCTTGGCGGCCACCTGCTCGTAGCTCGGGCTGGCGACCTTGCCGCCGATGTAACCCGAGACGGTGGACTTGACGCCGGGCACCTTGTCGAAGTCCGCCTCCACGCACCAGAAGCAGCCGCCGGCGAAAGTGGCCTTGGCGAGCCCGGCCGGGGCTGGCGCGGAGACGCTGGTCTGCGCGATGGCGCCGGCGCAGGCCAGCGTCGCCAGCAGCGTGAACAGGGTGCGCTTCATGTCGCCTGCGGCGCGAACTTCAGCGCCACCCCGTTGTTGCAGTAGCGCAGGCCGCTCGGCGCCGGACCGTCGTCGAAGACATGGCCGTGGTGGCCACCGCAGCGCAGGCAGTGGTACTCGGTGCGCGGCAACACGATCTTGAAGTCGCGGCGGGTGCCGAAGGCGTTGGGCAGCGTGCTGGTGAAACTCGGCCAGCCGGTGCCGGAGTCGAACTTCATCTCGCTCGTGAACAGCGGCCAGTCGCAGCCTGCGCACAGGTAGCGGCCCTTGCGCTTCTCGTCGTTGAGCGGGCTGGTGAAGGGGCGCTCGGTGCCCTCCTGGCGCAGCACCGAGTACTGGGCCGGCGTCAAGCGCTGCTTCCACTGCGCGTCGGTCAAGCGCAGCGGCTCGATGCCGGCCGGCAACACGGCCGATTTCTTGTCGGACGCCGCCGACGCTGCGAGGCCGGTGAGCCCCAGCCCGGACAACCAACTCAGCCAAGCTCGTCTCGTCATTTCCAGCCTCCAATGTGGTGCGTGGTTCGGCTCGTAGGTCGATGACCGACACGCTTTCCTTACAGCCTACGCACCCCGCCGTCAGCCGGATGCCTACAGCCCGGGCCGCAGGCCGACTACAGACCCAAGCCTCGCCGACGCCCAAACTTGTTTCAAAGGTTCGCAAGGAGTGTCGTTCATGACCACCGCCCACCCAGCCCGCTACAGCAGTTTCGAGTTGCGTTTTCGCTCCTTGTTCCACGAGGGCCGCGCGCTGGCCTTCGACTGCGACGCCGACGGCGCGATCGACATCGACCACCTGAGCGAACGGGCGCGCCTGAGCTACTTGTATGCACGCGCGTTGATCGGCCGCGAGTACGCCTACCCCGAGGTGCGGCCGGTCTAAGGGCCCGAACAAGCTCTCGCGGCTACTGCAGCGGGTCCTTCAGTGCCGCCGGCATCGGCAGCGGGTGCACGTCGATACCCTCGTCTTCGAGCGCCTGGCGGTCCTCGCGCGACGCCTGGCCGCGGATGCCGCGTTGCTCGCTTTCGCCGTAGTGGATTCGGCGCGCCTCTTCGGCAAAACGCTCGCCGACGTTTTCGGTGTTCGCGATCACTTGGCGCACCGCTCTCATCCAGGCCGCCTGCAAGTCCGCGGGCCGCGCGGGCACCGGCTCGGCGGTCGCGGACAGGTTCAGGCGCGGCGCGCTCGGCATGCGCGTCACCAGCTTGTCGGCGCACAGCGGGCATTCCACGAGGCCGCTGCCGTTCTGTTCCATGAAGTCCTCGTCGGACGCGAACCAACCTTCGAAACGGTGGCCGTTAGCGCAGCGCAGGTCGAGTACCTTCATACGGCCCCGATGATAGGCAGCCCGCGGCTCATGGCGCCGGCTGCCAGGTCAAAGGCCAGGCGCCAGCGCGTGTTTTGTGCAGCCAGAGCAAGCCAATCAGAGTCTTGGCGTCGGTGAGTTCGCCGCTTCCGGCGAGCGCGTCCAGTTGCGCGTCCGTATGGCTCACCAGCTCGATGAACTCGCCCTCGTCGAGCCGGCGCTCGCCGGCAACAAGACCGCGCGCGAACCAGACATCGATGCCTTCGTCCGAATAGGCGACCGCGTTGTGCAGGATGCCCGCCAGCGCCCATTCGCGCGCCTGGTAGCCGGTTTCCTCGGCCAGCTCACGCACGGCGGTGGCGAGCGAGGTTTCGCCGGCGTCCTTCTTGCCGGCCGGGAACTCGAGCATCACCCGGCGCATCGGATAGCGGAACTGGCGTTCGAGCAGCAGGCGGCCGTCGTCGAGCAGCGGCACGACCATCACGGCACCCGGGTGCACGATGTACTCGCGCGTCGCGCTGGCGCCGTCGGGCAGTTCGACGGTGTCGCGCCGCACGTCGAGGAAACCGCCCTGCCAGACCTGCTCGGCCCGGACCAGGCGTTCGATCAGATGCGCGTCGTCAGCCATGACGCCGGCGGCGCAGTACGCGCCAGACGAAACCCGGGAAGGCCAGCGTCACGAACAGGCAGAACGCCGCGACATAAAACTCCCAGCCTTGCGGCTGGCGCTGGCCGATACGCGCTTCGAGGGCCGTGCCGATGCCGAGTACGAGCGCATAGAGGAGCAACAGTTCGAGCAGGCGCCAGCCGAGGGCCTTCTTCGGCACGCGCTGTGGGCCGACGACGAACAGCCGCTCGTTGACGAAGGGCAGATTGGCGGCGATGGCAGCGACCAGCAAGACCCATGCGACCTCGACGCCTTGCCCCATGCACTAGCCGGCCAGGGCCTTCGTGATCGCGTCGCGGCAAATCGCCATCAGGCCACCCGGCAGCAGGCCGAACAGCAGCACCGCGGCGCCGTTGACCGCCAGCAGTGCACGCGCGCCGCCCTGGCCTTCAGGCACGGGCAGCAGGCCGGCCGGCCCCTCGTCGAAGTACATCACCTTGACCACCCGCAGGTAGTAGAACGCGCCGATCAACGACAGCAGTACCGCCACGACCGCCAACCAGAGGTAGGCCGCGATGTTGGTCGTCACCAGCGCCTGCAAGACCGACAGCTTGGCATAAAAGCCCATCGTCGGCGGGATGCCGGCAAGCGAGAACATGAAGAGCGCCATCACCCCCGCCATCCACGGGCTGCGCCTGCCCAGCCCCGCCAGGTCGGCGATTTCCTCGCTTTCGAAGCCGCGCCGCGCCAGCAGCAGCACGAGGCCGAAGCTGCCGAGCGTGGTGAGCACATAGGTCACCATGTAGAACATGGCCGAGCTGTAGGCGTTGGCGGCCGACAGCGTGTTGCCGCTGACGACGCCCGAGGCGAGCGCGAGCAGCATGAAGCCGATCTGCGCGATCGCGGAGTACGCCAGCAGCCGCTTCAGGTTGCGCTGCGCGATGGCGGCGAAGTTGCCGATCACGAGCGAGGCGACCGCCAGCACGACCAGCATCTGCTGCCAGTCGACCGCCAGCCCGAGCAGGCCCTCGACGAGCAGGCGCACCGTGATCGCGAAGGCCGCCAGCTTGGGCGCGCCGGCCACCAGCAGCGTGACCGCCGTCGGCGCGCCGTGGTAGACATCCGGGATCCACATGTGGAACGGCGCCGCGCCGAGCTTGAAGGCCAGCCCGGCGACGATGAAGACGAGGCCGAACACCAGCACCTGCGGGTTGATGGTGCCCTTGCCGACGGCTTCGAACACCTCGGGGATCATCAACGAGCCGGTGGCGCCGTACATCATCGACAGGCCATAGAGCAGGAAGCCCGATGCCAGCGCGCCGAGCACGAAGTACTTCATCGCCGCCTCGGTGGCGAGCGCGCTGTCGCGCCGCAGTGCCACCAGCGCATAGAGCGACAGGCTCATCAACTCCAGGCCGAGGTAGACGACGAGGAAGTTGTTCGCCGCCACCATCACGTTGATGCCGAGCAGCATGAACAGCGTGAGCACGAAGAACTCGCCCTTGAGCATCTCGCGCTCGGCGATATAGGGCTGTGCATAGGCGAGCGTGACCATCACCGCCAGGGTCGAGAACAGCGCCAGCAGGTGGCCCATCGGGTCGGTGACGACCATGCCCTGCATGCCGTAGAGCGTGAGCCCCGAATCGACGTACTGCCAGTGCATGTAGGCGACGACGGCGAGCGCGAACTGCGTCAGCCAGAAGGGCAGGCGGCGCTTCGGATCGTCGGAGAACAGGTCGCCGATCATGATGACGCAGGTCATCGCGAGCAGCGCGATCTCCGGATACACCACCAGCCAGTTCATGGTCGTCGTTGCGTTCATCTATTGCGGCAGCTTGCTCTGCGACACGTGTTGCAGCAGTTCGACCACCGAGCTGTGCATGACGTCGGTAAAGGGCTTCGGGTAGACACCCATCCACAACACCACGAGCGCCAGCACGCCGAGCATCCAGAACTCGCGCCGGTCGAGGTCGATCAGCGCACGCACCTGGTCGTTGGCGACCTCGCCGAAATACACCCGCTTGACCATCCACAGGTTGTAGGCGGCGCCGAGAATCAGCGCCGTGGCGGCCAGCGCGGCGAGCCAGAAACCGGCCTTGACGGTGCCGAGGATCACCATCCATTCGCCGACGAAGCCGCTCGTGCCCGGCAGGCCGGCATTGGCCATCGCGAAGAAGACGGCGAAGGCCGCAAACTTCGGCATCGTGTTGACGACGCCGCCGTAGGCCGCGATCTCGCGGCTGTGCACGCGGTCGTACAACACGCCGATGCACAGAAACATCGCGCCCGAAATGAACCCGTGCGAAATCATCTGCACGATGCCGCCCGCCACACCCAGCTCGCTGAAGATGAAGAAGCCAAGCGTGCAGAAACCCATGTGCGCGATCGAGCTGTAGGCGACCAGCTTCTTCATGTCCTGCTGCACGAGTGCCACCAGGCCGATGTAGATGACCGCGATCAGGCTCAGGGCGATGATGAACCAGTCGTACTCGCGAGAAGCGTCGGGCGCGATCGGCAGCGAAAAGCGCAGGAAGCCGTAGGCGCCGAGCTTCAACATGATCGCCGCCAGCACCACCGAGCCGCCGGTCGGCGCCTCGACGTGCGCGTCCGGCAGCCAGGTGTGCACCGGCCACATCGGCACCTTGACCGAGAAGGCGGCGAAGAAGGCGAAGAAGAGCAGCGTCTGAGCATCGAGCGGCAGAGGCAGGCGGTGCCAGTCGAGGATCGCGAAGCTACCGCCCGACTTGAAGTACAGGTAAAGCAGCGCCACCAGCATCAGCAGCGAGCCGAGCAGCGTGTAGAGGAAGAACTTGAATGCCGCATAGACGCGCCGCGGCCCGCCCCAGACGCCGATGATGATGTACATCGGGATCAGCGTCGCTTCGAAGAAGACGTAGAACAGCAGCCCGTCGAGCGCCGCGAAGACGCCGATCATGATGCCCGACAGGATCAGGAACGCGCCCATGTACTGGTTCACACGCTCCTGGATCACTTGCCAGGCCGAGATGACGACGATGACGGTGATGAACGCGGTGAGCGGGACGAACCACACCGACAGCCCATCGACGCCGAGGTGGTAGTTGACGTTGAAGCGTTCGATCCACGGCAGCAGCTCGACGAACTGCATCTGCGCCGTGCCGAGCTCGAAACGGGTGATGAGCGGGATCGTGACCAGCAAGCTCGCGACTGCGCCAAACAGCGACAGCCAGCGCGCCGCGTTGGCCTGCTCGTCGCGGCCCAGCGCCAGCAGCACGCCGCCGATCACGATCGGCAGCCAGATGGCAACACTCAGCAGTCCCATGGTCGGTGCGTCTTCTTCTTCGTTCGATCAGCGGGCGCGGAACATCCCGCCCAGGTGCGGCCAGAGCTGCCACGTCATGAGCGCGAACACGCCCAGCAGCATCACCAGCGCATACCAGTAGAGGTAGCCGGTCTGCAGCCGGCGCGTCAGCGCGGCGATGCCGCCGACCGTGCGCGCCGAGCCGTTGATCAGGCCATCGATCACGCCCACATCGCCGCCGCGCCACAGGCCGGTGCCGAGCGCTCGCGCCGCGGGCGCGATCACACGCTCGTTGAGCTCGTCCATGTAGTACTTGTTGTCGAGCAGGCGGTAGACGAAGCCGAAGCGGGCCTGGATCGCGGCAGGAATCGCCGGCTGCTTCAAATAGAACCACCAGGCCGTGACCACACCGGCAAGCGCGAGCCAGAACGGCGCCGTCTGCAGGCCATGCAGCGCCATCGCGGCGGCCCCGTGCCACAACTCGCCCAGCTTCGCCATCGCCGGGTGGCGCACGGCATCGACGACGATCGCGTCCTTGAAGAAGTCGCCGTGCAGCAGCGCGCCGATGGTCAGGAAGCCGATCACCACCGACGGCAGCGCCAGCAGCAGCAGCGGTGCGGTGATCACCCACGGCGACTCGTGCGGTTCGTGGACATGAGCGTGGCCGTGCGCGTCATGGTGATCATGCTCGCCCGGGTGGGGCTTGTGGCGGAAGCGTTCTTCGCCGTGGAAGACGAGGAAGTACATGCGGAAGGAGTAGAAGGCGGTCACGAACACACCCGCCAGCACCGCGAAGTATGCGAAGCCGCTGCCCCAGAGCGTGGAGGCGTGCACCGCCTCGATGATCGAGTCCTTCGAATAGAAGCCGGAGAACAGCGGCGTGCCGATCAGCGCCAGCGAACCGAGCAGCGCCGTGATCCAGGTGATCGGCATGTACTTGCGCAAGCCGCCCATGTTGCGGATGTCCTGGTCGTGGTGCATGCCGATGATCACGCTGCCGGCGGCCAGGAACAGCAGCGCCTTGAAGAAGGCATGCGTCATCAGGTGAAACACCGCCACCGAATAGGCCGACGCGCCGAGCGCCACGGTCATGTAGCCGAGCTGGCTCAGCGTCGAATACGCGACGACCCGTTTGATGTCGTTCTGGATGATGCCGAGGAAGCCCATGAACAGCGCCGTGATCGCGCCGATCACGAGAACGAACGACAGCGCGGTGTCCGACAGTTCGAACAGCGGGCTCATGCGTGCGACCATGAAGATGCCGGCGGTGACCATCGTGGCGGCGTGGATCAGCGCCGAGATCGGGGTCGGGCCTTCCATCGAATCGGGCAGCCAAGTGTGCAGCGGGAACTGCGCGCTCTTGCCCATCGCGCCGATGAACAGGCAGATGCACAGCACCGTGATCACCAGCCAGTCGGTGCCGGGGAAGATCAGCTTCGCGAGTTCAGGACCCTTGGCAAATGCTTCGGCGTAGTTCAGCGTGCCGGCATAGGTGAGCACGAGGCCGATGCCGAGGATGAAGCCGAAGTCGCCGACCCGGTTGACGAGAAACGCCTTCAGGTTGGCGAAGATCGCGGTCGGCTTCTTGAACCAGAAACCGATCAGCAGGTAACTCACCAGGCCCACTGCCTCCCAGCCGAAGAAGAGCTGCAGGAAGTTGTTGCTCATCACGAGCATCAACATCGAGAACGTGAACAGGCTGATGTAGGCAAAGAACCGCTGGTAGCCCGGGTCTTCCTCCATGTAGCCGATGGTGTAGATGTGCACCATGAGACTCACGAAGGTGACGACCACCATCATCATCGCGGTCAACCCGTCGACGAGGAAGCCGACTTCCATCTTCAGGCCGCCGAGCACCATCCACTCGTAGACGGTGGCATTGAAACGCGCGCCGCCGATCACGTCCTTCAACACCATCGCCGAGGCGACGAACGAGATCAGCACGCCGAGGATCGTGAAGGTGTGTGCACCGCGCCGGCCGACGGCCTTGCCGAAGAAGCCGGCGATGACCGCGCCGGCGAGCGGCGCGAGCGCAACGGTGAGCAGCAGGTTCTGCGAAATGGCCATGCGCGGTCTAGCCTTTGAGGGCGTCGAGTTCCTCGACGTTGATCGACGCGCGGTTGCGGAACAGCACGACCAGGATCGCGAGGCCGATCGCCGATTCGGCCGCGGCGACGGTGAGGATGAAGAACACGAACACCTGCCCGGCCATGTCGCCCAGGTAGTGCGAGAAGGCGACGAAGTTGAGGTTCACCGCCAGCAGCATCAACTCGATGCACATCAGCAGCACGATCAGGTTGCGGCGGTTCAGGAAGATGCCGATCACCGACAGCGCGAACAGGATCGACCCGAGCGACAGGTAGTGCGCGAGCGTCAGCGTGCTCAGCATCAGGCGGGCCCTCCCGGCGTGGCTTTCGGCGCGGCCGGCGGCTCGACCTCCAGTGGCCCCTCGGACTTCATGCTCACCAGCCGCACGCGGTCGGCCCGTTTGACCCGCACGGCAGCCGAGGCGTCGATCGCCTTCGAATCCTTGCGCCGGCGCAGCGTCAGCGCGATGGCGGCGACGATCGCCACCAGCAGCACGACGGCGGCGATCTGCAGCGGGTAGAGGTACTGTGTGTAGACCTCGATGCCGAGCAGCTTGGTGTTGCCGAGCTGCGCCGCGCGTGCGTCCGCGGCCGGCACCTCGCTGACGCGAAAACCGCGTGTCAGCACCAGCGCCATCTCGAGCGCGATCAGCGCGCCGACGAAACCTGCCGCCGGCAGGTGGCGCCAGAAATTCTGCCGCATGGCGTCGGTGTTGATGTCGAGCATCATGACGACGAAGAGGAACAGCACCATCACCGCGCCGACATACACCAGCACCAGTGCGATGGCGAGAAACTCGGCGTGCAGCAGCATCCAGATGCAGGCGGCGCTGAAAAACGCGAGCACCAGGTACAGCGCCGCATGCACGGTCGAGCGTGCGGTGATGACGCGAAAAGCGGCCAGCAGCAGCACCGCCGAGAAGACGTAGAACAGCCCGGTGGTGGAGTCCATGTCTAGCGATATTTGGCGTCAGCCGCGCGCGCGGCGGCGATCTCGCTCTCGTAGCGGTCGCCCACCGCGAGCAGCATCTCTTTCGTGAAGTAGAGGTCGCCACGCTTTTCGCCGTGGTATTCGAAGATGTGGGTCTCGACGATCGAGTCGACCGGGCAGCTTTCTTCGCAGAAGCCGCAGAAGATGCACTTGGTGAGGTCGATGTCGTAGCGTGTCGTGCGGCGGGTGCCGTCGTCGCGCACATCACTCTCGATCGTGATCGCCAGCGCCGGGCAGACCGCTTCGCAGAGCTTGCAGGCGATGCAGCGCTCTTCGCCATTGGGATAACGGCGCAGCGCGTGCAAGCCGCGAAAACGCGGCGATGCTGGCGTCTTTTCTTCCGGAAACTGAACCGTGATGTTGCGCGACAGGAAGTGGCGCCCGGTCAGCCTCAAGCCCTTGAAGAGCTCGAGCAGCAGGAAGCTGCCCAAGAAATCCTTGACGGTGGTGGTGGCGCTCATCGCAGCATCACTTGAAGATGTTCCAGGGCGACTGGATCCAAAGTCCCACGACGACCAGCCAGACGAGGGTGACGGGAATGAATATCTTCCAGCCCAGACGCATGATCTGGTCGTAGCGGAAACGCGGGAAGGTCGCCCGCACCCACAGGAACATCGTGACGACGACGAAGACCTTAATCGCGAGCCAGATCCAGCCGGGGATGACCGACAGGAACTCGAACGGCGGCAGCCAGCCGCCCAGGAACAGCAGCACGCACACCGTGCTGACCAGGAGCATGTTGGCGTACTCCGCGAGGAAGAACATCGCGAAGCTCATGCCCGAGTACTCGATCATGTGGCCGGCGACGATCTCGCTCTCGCCTTCGACGACGTCAAACGGATGCCGGTTCGTCTCCGCCAGCCCGGCGATAAAATAGACGCCGAAGATCGGCAGCAGCGGCAGCCAGTTCCACGACAGGAAGCCGGCGCCCCTCTCGGCGAAAGCGCCGCGGCCTTGCGAGGCGACGATCTCGCCGAAATTCATGCTGCCGGCCACCATCAGCACCACGACCAGCGCGAAGCCCATCGCGATCTCGTAGCTGACCATCTGCGCAGAAGCGCGCAGCGCGCCCAGGAAGGCGTACTTCGAGTTGCTGGCCCAGCCGGCGATGATGACGCCATAGACCTCCAGCGAGGTGATGGCCAGCAGGAACAGCAGCCCGGCGTTGACGTCGGCCAGCACCGTCTCCGGGCCGAACGGGATCACCGCCCAGGCGGCGAGCGCCGGCATGATCGTCATCACCGGACCGAGGAAGAACAGGCCCTTGTGCGCCGCGGTCGGGCGGATGATCTCCTTGAAGATCAGCTTGACCGCGTCGGCGATCGGCGTCAGCAAGCCCCAGGGTCCGACGCGGTTCGGGCCGGGGCGAATCTGGCTCCAGCCGATCGCCTTGCGCTCCCACAGCGTGAGGTAGGCGACGCAGCCCATCAGCGGCAACACAACGGCGACGATCTTGATCAGCGACCAGACCACCAGCCATAGCGTCGGGCCGAGGTGGGTGTTGCCGAGCTGATGCAGCGTGTCGAACATGCTCACGCCTTTTCCACGCTGATCGCGCCGAACATCGGGCCCAGGTCGGCGGTGTGCGAGTGCCCGGCGGGGACACGCACGGCGGTGTCGGCCAGGCTCAAATCTTCACGCGCCGGCAGCAGCACGCTGTGGCTGCCCTGGCTCACTCGCACGCGGTCGCCGGCTTGCAGGGCCAGCTCACGCCAGAGCGTGCTCGGCAGGCTGGCGAAGGGCGCGTTGCGAGCGTCGGCGGTGAGTTGCAGCGATGGCGCGCGGCGCACCAGGGCGTCGGTGGCGTAGAGCGGCACGTCGGCCAGACGCTCGAAGCTCGGTTCCCGGCCACTGCCGCTCGACTCGGGCTGCGCGGCGATCGCGGCGTCGTTGGACAGTTGGTCCGCGAGCTCGCCCGGCAACGCCTCGGCCAGCACCTGCTGCGACGACTCGAAGTCGAAGCCGCTCAAGCCAAGCAGGTTGCCAAGCACGCGAAGCACCTTCCACCCCGGCCGCGTGTCGCCGAGCGGCTTGACGACACCGGCAAAACTCTGCGCCCGCCCTTCGGCGTTCACGAACGTGCCCGAGGTTTCGGTGAACGGCGCGATCGGCAGCAACACGTCGGCGTTTTCGACCGCCGCGTCCTTGAACGGCGTCAGCGCGACCACCAGGCCGGCGCTGGCGAGTGCGGCGTTCGCGGCGCTGGGGTCGGCGGCATCGAAGGTCGGCTCGACATTGATCAGCAGCAGCGCCTTCATCGGCTGCGTCAGCATCTGCTGCGCGTTCAAGCCGCCGGCGCCGGGCAGCACGTTGACCAATTGCGCACCGACCGAATTGGCGGCCTCGCCCAACACGCCCACCTTGGCGCCGGTGTGCGTGCCGATCCAGACCGCGAGCGCAAGCAATCGCGTGGCCTGCGGATGCTGCACGGCGGCGTTGCCGAGCAGCACCGCCTTGCGCTCGCCGGACAGCAGCGATTTGGCGAGGGCCTTCGCCGCGTCACCCGGGGTTGCAGCGACCGGCGCCAGCACGCCCTTCTCCGCCGCGACCGCCGCAGCGATCTGCGCCAGCGCAGCGACCCAGCGCGACGGCGCTTCGATCATCTGGTGCGCGACCGGCAGCGCCCAGTCGTCGTCCAGCGCATGCAGCTTGGCGACCTGCGCACCGTGGCGTGCCGCGTGGCGGATGCGCTGCGCGAACAGCGGATGGTCCTTGCGCAGGAAACTGCCGACGACGAGCACCCGCTGCAGCGTCGACAGCTCGGCGATCGGCATGCCGAGCCAGCGCGCGCCCTGGGACAAAGCGAAGTCCGACTGGCGCAGCCGGTGGTCGATGTTTTCGCTGCCCAGGCCACGCATCAGCTTGGCGAGCAGGTGCAGTTCCTCGACCGTCGAATGCGCCGAGCCGAGTGCGCCGATGCCCGCGCTGCCGAACTCGGCCTTCACACGCTTCAGCCCGTCGGCGACATAACCGAGCGCAGTGTTCCAGTCCACCTCGACCCAGGCGCCGCCCTGCTTGATCATCGGTCGCGTGAGACGCGAGTCGCTGTTCAGCGCCTCGTAGCTGAAACGGTCGCGGTCGGCGATCCAGCATTCGTTGACGGCCTCGTTTTCCAGCGGCAGCACGCGCATCACGCGCTCGCCCTTCACCTGCACGATCAGGTTGGCGCCGGTGGAGTCGTGCGGGCTGACGCTCTTGCGCCGGCTCAGCTCCCAGGTGCGCGCCGAATAGCGGAAGGGTTTGCTCGTCAGCGCGCCGACCGGGCAGATGTCGATCATGTTGCCGGACAGCTCGCTGTCGATCGTGGCGCCGGCGACGACCGTGATCTCCGAATGTTCGCCACGGTGGATCATGCCGAGCTCCATCGCGCCGGCCACCTCCTGGCCGAAACGCACGCAGCGGGTGCAGTGGATGCAGCGGGTCATCTCCTGCATCGACACCAGCGGGCCGACGTTCTTGTGGAAGACGACGCGCTTGTCTTCGCTGTAGCGCGACGCCGATGCACCGTAGCCGACCGCCAGGTCCTGCAACTGGCATTCGCCGCCCTGGTCGCAGATCGGGCAGTCGAGCGGGTGGTTGATGAGCAGGAACTCCATCACCGACTGCTGCGCCTTGATCGCCTTGTCGCTCTTGGTGTGCACGATCATGCCGTTGCTGACCGGCGTCGCGCAGGCCGGCATCGGCTTGGGCGCCTTCTCGATCTCGACCAGGCACATGCGGCAGTTGGCGGCGATCGTGAGCTTCTTGTGGTAGCAGAAGTGCGGCACGTAGATGCCGGCCTTGTCGGCGGCATGCATGACCGTGCTGCCGTCGGCGACGCTGACCTTGCGGCCGTCGATCTCGATCTCAGCCATGCGCCGCCTCCGCCGTGCGCGGGCTTGCCACCGCCCCCGGCCCGACCAGGCAGCGCTTGTGCTCGATGTGGTGCACGAACTCGTCGCGGAAGTGTTTCAGCATGCCCTGCACCGGCATCGCCGCCGCGTCGCCGAGCGCGCAGATCGTGCGGCCCTTGATGTTGTCCGCCACCGAGTCGAGCAGCGCCAGATCTTCCGTGCGCCCCTGGCCGTGTTCGATGCGATCGACCATGCGCCACAGCCAGCCGGTGCCTTCACGGCAGGGGGTGCACTGGCCGCAGCTCTCGTGCTGGTAGAAGTAGGACAGGCGCAGCAGGCTCTTGACCATGCAGCGCGAGTCGTCCATCACGATCACGGCGCCCGAGCCGAGCATCGAGCCGGCCTTGGCGATCGAGTCGTAGTCCATCGTGCAGTCGTTCATGATCATGGCCGGCAACACCGGCGCCGACGAGCCGCCGGGGATCACCGCCTTCAGCTTGCGACCCGTGCGAACGCCGCCGGCGAGTTCGAGCAACTTGGGGAACGGCGTGCCGAGCGGCACCTCGTAGTTGCCCGGCAGGTTGACGTCGCCGACCACCGAATAGATCTTGGTGCCGCCGTTGTTGGGCTTGCCGACCGCGAGGTAGGCGTCGGCGCCGTGGTTGATGATCCACGGCACCGCGGCGAAGGTCTCGGTGTTGTTGATCGTCGTCGGCTTGCCATAGAGGCCGAAGCTGGCCGGGAACGGCGGCTTGAAACGCGGTTGGCCCTTCTTGCCCTCGAGCGATTCGAGCAGCGCCGTCTCTTCGCCGCAGATGTAGGCGCCGAAGCCGTGGAAGGCGTGCAGCTGGAACGAGAACCCGCTGCCGAGGATCTTGTCGCCCAGGTAGCCCGCGGCGCGCGCTTCTTCCAGCGCCTGCTCGAAACGCTCGTAGAGCTCGAAGATCTCGCCGTGGATGTAGTTGTAGCCGACTCTCACGCCCATGGCGTAGGCGGCGATCGCCATGCCTTCGATCACGATATGCGGGTTGTAGGCCAGGATGTCGCGATCCTTGCAGGTGCCGGGCTCGCCTTCGTCCGAGTTGCAGACGAGGTACTTGGCGCCGGGGAACTGGCGCGGCATGAAGCTCCACTTCAGCCCGGTGGGGAAACCTGCGCCGCCGCGGCCGCGCAGTGCGCTCGTCTTCACCTCGGCGATCACCTGATCGGCGGTCATGCCGGCGCCGCCGTCCCGACCGACGATCTTCTTCAGCGCCTGGTAGCCGCCGCGCGCCTCGTAGTCCTTCAAGCGCCAGTTGCGGCCGTCCAGGCCGGCAACAATCTGCGGCTGCAGGTGGCGGCCGTGGAAACAGGTTTCCTGGCCCGTGGCCTGAAAGCGCGACAGGTCAAGCATGGCTCGGCTCCTGCAGCAGCGCGAGCAGTTCGTCCAAGCGCTCGGGGGTCATGAAGCTCAGCATCTGGCGGTCGTTGACCAGCATCACCGGCGCGTCGGCGCAGGCGCCGAGGCACTCGCTCGGCTGCACGGTGATCTTCCCGTCGGCGGTACGTCCGTACGGCTCGACGCCGAGCCGTTGGCAGATATGGTCGAGTGCAGTCTGGCCGTCGCGCAGCTGGCAAGGCAGGTTGGTGCAGACGTTGAGCTTGTAGCGCCCGACCGGCCGCTGGTTGTACATGTTGTAGAAGGTCGTCACCTCGTGCACCGCGATCGGCGGCATGCCGAGGTAGGCCGCCACCGCGGCTTCGGCATCCTGCGAGACGTGGCCCAACTCGTGCTGCACGATCGCCAGGCAGGCCATCACCGCCGAGGCCTTGTGCTCGGCGGGGTACTTGGCGACTTCGCGGTCGAAGCGCTCGAGGGTTTGCGGGCTGAACATCATGGCGACGACACAAGAGCGGTTGGAGCCAAGCGAACGCCGCGGAGCCGGCTTCGCCGGGCCGCTGGCGTTGCCCCCTGGGGGGAGGCGCCGAAGGCGCTTCGGGGGGGTCTCATCTATCGATCTCGCCGAACACGATGTCCATCGTGCCGATCACCGCCACCGCGTCGGCGATCATGTGGCCGCGGCTCATCTCGTCCATCGCCGCCAGGTGCGGGAAACCCGGCGCGCGGATCTTCAGGCGGTACGGCTTGTTGGCCCCGTCGCTGACGATGTAGATGCCGAACTCGCCCTTCGGGTGTTCGACCGCGGCGTAGGCCTCGCCTTCGGGCACGCGGAACCCTTCGGTGAAGAGCTTGAAGTGGTGGATCAGCTCTTCCATGTTGGACTTCATGTCCAGCCGCGACGGCGGCGCCACCTTGTGGTTGTCGGTGATCACCGGGCCCGCGTGCTCACGCAGCCAGGCCACGCACTGGCGGACGATGCGGTTGGCTTGACGCATCTCCTCGATGCGCACCAGGTAGCGGTCGTAGGTGTCGCCGTTGACGCCGACCGGAATGTCGAAGTCCATGCGGTGATAGACCTCATAGGGCTGCTTCTTGCGCAGATCCCACTCGATGCCCGAGCCGCGCAGCATCGGGCCGGTGAAGCCGAGGTTCTTCGCCCGCTCGGGCGTCACGACGCCGATGCCGACCGTGCGCTGCTTCCAGATGCGGTTGTCGGTGAGCAGGGTTTCGTACTCGTCGACCTTCTCCGGGAAGCGGGCGCAGAAGTCGTCGATGAAGTCGAGCAGCGAACCCTGGCGGTTGTCGTTCAGGCGGTCGATCGCCTTCTGGTTCTTGATGCGCGAGACCTTGTACTGCGGCATCGAATCCGGCAGGTCGCGGTAGACGCCGCCCGGGCGGAAGTAAGCCGCGTGCATGCGCGCGCCGGAGACCGCCTCGTACATGTCGAAGATGTCCTCACGCTCGCGGAAGCAGTAGATGAGGATGTTCATCGCGCCGCAATCGAGCCCGTGCGCGCCCAGCCACAGCAGGTGGTTCAGCAGCCGCGTCAGCTCCGAGAACATGACACGGATGTACTGCGCGCGAATCGGCACCTCGAGCGCCAGCAGCTTCTCGATCGCCAGACAGTAGGCGTGCTCGTTCGACATCATCGACACGTAGTCGAGGCGGTCCATGTAGGGCAGCGACTGGATGTAGGTGCGCGTCTCGACCAGCTTCTCGGTCGCGCGGTGCAGCAGGCCGATATGCGGGTCGGCGCGCTGGATGACTTCGCCGTCGAGTTCGAGAACCAGCCGCAATACGCCGTGCGCCGCCGGATGCTGCGGCCCGAAGTTCAGCGTGTAATTCTTGATCTCAGCCACTGATGCCGCCGTAGTCTTCTTCGCGGATCACGCGCGGGATGATCTCGCGCGGCTCGATCGTCACCGGCTGGTAGATCACGCGCTTGCGCTCGGCGTCGTAGCGCATCTCGACATGGCCCGAGACCGGGAAGTCCTTGCGCATCGGGTGGCCGATGAAGCCGTAGTCGGTGAGGATGCGGCGCAAGTCGTTGTGGCCCTCGAAGAGGATGCCGTAGAGGTCGAAAGCCTCGCGCTCGAACCAGTTGGCCGCACTCCAGACTTCGGTCAGCGACGCGACCACCGGCAGCTCGTCGTCCGGCGCGTATACACGCAGCCGAAGACGCCAGTTGTGGGTCAGCGACAGCAGGTGACTCGTCACCGCGTAGCGCAAGCCCTCGTAGCCGCCGTTGCCGTAGGCGCTGTAGTCGACGCCGCAGAGGTCGATCAGTTGCTCGAAGGCGAGCGCCGGGTCGTCGCGCAGCGTTTGGGAGACTGCGAGGTAGTCGGCCGCCGAAACGACGAGCGTGACCTCCCCGACGTCGCGCTTCACGGTTTTGATGCGTGTACCCAGCGCTGCACCCAGCGCGGCCTGCAGGGTATCGAGCTTGGCACTCATCGGGCGATCGTGTACTCGCGCCGGATCTTGGCCTGCAGTTGCAGGATGCCGTAGAGCAGGGCCTCGGCCGTCGGCGGGCAGCCGGGCACATAGACGTCGACCGGCACGATGCGGTCGCAGCCGCGCACGACCGAATAGCTGTAGTGGTAATAGCCGCCGCCGTTGGCGCAGGAGCCCATGCTCAGCACCCAACGCGGCTCGGCCATCTGGTCGTAGACCTTGCGCAACGCCGGCGCCATCTTGTTGCACAACGTGCCGGCGACGATCATCAGGTCGCTCTGGCGCGGGCTGGGGCGAAACAGCATGCCGAAGCGGTCGATGTCGTAACGCGCCGCACCGGCGTGCATCATCTCCACCGCGCAGCAGGCGAGGCCGAAGGTCATCGGCCACAACGAGCCGGTTTTGGCCCAGTTGATGAGCTTGTCGGCCTGCGTCGTGACGAAGCCTTCCTTGAGGACGCCTTCAATTCCCATGGTGTTCGCCTAGTCCCAGTCGAGGGCGCCCTTTTTCCACTCGTAGACGAAACCGACGACGAGGATCGCGAGGAAGACCATCATGGCCCAGAAGCCGACCGGGCCGATCTCTTTCAACGCCACCGCCCAGGGGAAGAGGAAGGCGATCTCGAGGTCGAAGAGGATGAACAGGATCGCGACCAGGTAGTAGCGCACATCGAACTTCATGCGCGCGTCCTCGAAGGCCTCGAAACCGCACTCGTAGGGGCTGTTCTTCTCGGCGTCGGGCCGGTTCGGGCCGAACACGAAACCCAGCACCTGCGGCGCGACACCGACCGCCACGCCGACCAGGATGAACAGGATCACGGGCAGGTACTGTTGCAGGTCCATCGCGTTGCGGCAGGCGGTGCGCGTCGTCTTCGAGCGCGGTTGGAGTTGTTCTGTTGGTGCCGACGGCGAGACTCGAACTCGCACAGCTTTCGCCACTACCCCCTCAAGATAGCGTGTCTACCAATTTCACCACGTCGGCACGGGCGTCAGAGCCGCCGGCACCGAGGAGAACGGCGTGCCGGACAGCCTGGAATTCTACTTCGGGATTTCCCCCGACGATGCCGCCGGCGCAGCCGGCAACACAGTCGCCGGCGCGGCGGGCGGCGTCGGTATCTGCCCCGGGGCCGAAGCCGCCGCCGGCGCACTCGCCGCCACGCCGCGTTCGAGCACGCTCGTGCCCTGACGCGGCGCGCTGCCGCCGACATTGCCCAGGTAGGCGAGGAACAGCGTGCAGATGAAGAACACGGTGGCGCAGGCGGCGGTCGAGCGTGACAAGAAGTTGGCCGAGCCGGTGGCACCGAACAGGCTGCCCGATGAGCCGCCGCCGAAGGACGCGCCCATGTCCGCGCCCTTGCCGTGCTGCACCAGCACGAGGCCGATCATGACGATCGCCGTCAGGAGCTGGACCGCCAGCACGAGGTTCAACCAGATTTGCATGATGTCGTTGGACTCCAGGGATCTCTCAAGGCTTTAGCCGGCGGCGCGGCAGATGGCGGCGAACTCGGCCGCCTTCAACGAGGCGCCGCCGACGAGCGCGCCGTCGACGTGCTCCTGTGCAAACAGCGACGGCGCGTTGTCGGGCTTGACGCTGCCGCCGTAAAGGATCTTCACGCGCTCGGCGTGTGTGGTCGCGGCGCGCAACTGGGCGCGCAGCAGCGCGTGCACGGCACCCGCCTGCTCGGGCGTGGCGGTGCGGCCGGTGCCGATCGCCCACACCGGCTCGTAGGCGACCACCATCTCGCCAGCGCAGTGCGCCAGCGTGTGGATGGCCGCCGACAGCTGGCGTTTCACCACCTCGTCGGTCTCTCCGGCCTCGCGCTGCGCCAGCGTCTCGCCGACGCAGACGATGGGCGTCACGCCACGCGCCAACGCCGCCTTGGCCTTGTCGGCAACGAGCTGGTCGCTCTCGGCATGGTATTGGCGGCGCTCCGAATGACCGACGATGACGTAGCGGCAGCCGAACTCGTGCAGCATCGCCGCCGACACCTCGCCGGTGTAGGCACCTTGCTCGTGCGCCGAGCAATCCTGGGCGCCCCAACGGATGGCGCTGGCGGCGAGCGTGACCGCGGTCTCGGCCAGGAACGGAAACGGCACGCAGAGCGCGACATCCGCGCTCAGCGGGCCGGCGTCGAGCAGGCCCTGCAGCAATTCGGCGTTCGCCTTGTGGCTGCCATGCATCTTCCAGTTGCCGACGATGAGTTTCTTTTCGCGCACGCCCACCTCACCAGCTCAGCATGATCTTGCCGACATGCGTGCTCGACTCCATCAGCGCATGTGCGTCGCTCGCCCGGGCCGCGGGGAACACCGCATGCACCGCCGGTCTGATGCGGCCGGCTTCGAGCAGCGGCCAGACCTGCGTGCGCAGCGATTGCGCGAGCGCGGTCTTGTAGGCCACGCTGCGCGGGCGCAGCGTCGAGCCGGTGATCACCAGCCGCTTGCGCAGCACGAGCCCGGCGTCGAAGCTCGACGCCGTGCCACCCTGCACCGCGATGATCGCCAGCCGCCCGTCGTCGGCCAGGCACTGCACCTCGCGCGCGACATAGTCGCCGGCGACCATGTCGAGCACGACATCCACGCCGCGCCCTGCCGTCAGGCGCTGCACCTCGGCGGCGAAGTCCTGCGTCTTGTAGTTGATCGCTTCGGTCGCGCCGAAGCCCACGCAGGCGGCGCACTTGTCGTCGCTGCCCGCGGTGACGATGACCCGCGCCGCACCCATCGCCTTGGCGAGCTGGATCGCGCAGACGCCGATGCCGCTCGAGCCGCCCTGCACCAGCAGCGACTCGCCGGCCTTCAGCCCGGCGATCTGGAACACGTTCTGCCAGACGGTGAAGAAGTTCTCGGGCAGGCTCGCGGCCTCGATGTCCGACCAGCCCTTGGGTACCGGCAGCACCTGCCCGGCGGGCGCGACACACAGCTCGGCATAACCGCCGCCCGCGACCAGCGCGCAGACGCGGTCGCCGAGCTTCATGCCGGCCGGCAGATCGCCGCCGGCGAGTGTGCCCGCAACCTCCAGGCCCGGCAGATCCGACGCGCCCTTCGGCGGCGGGTAGGCGCCTTTGCGTTGCAGCACGTCCGGGCGGTTGACGCCCGACGCGCTGACGCGGATCAGCACCTCGCCCGCAGCCGGCACCGGGTCGGGGCGCTGCGTTTCGCGCAGCACCTCAGGCCCGCCGGGCGCCGTGATCTCGATGGCTCGCATCGCGACGCGGTTTACTGTTGTTGCTGTTGCTGCTGCTGCTCGTCGCCGACGGCCGTCGTGGCTTCCGGACGCGACTCGCGCGCTGGCTGGTCGCGCCGCGGCGGGCGGTCGCCACGGTCGCCGCGGTCGCCCCGCTCATAGCGGTCGCCGCGCTCACGGCGCGGCCCGCGCTCTTCCTCGACATAACCTTCCGGCCGGTCGAGCAGCGCCTTCAAGCTGAGCTTGATGCGGCCCTTCTCGTCGGTCTCCAGCACCTTGACCTTCACCACCTGGCCTTCCTTCAGGAAGTCCTCGACACGCTCGACCCGCTGGTGCGCGATCTGGCTGATGTGCAGCAACCCGTCCTTGCCGGGCAGGATGTTGACCAGCGCACCGAAGTCCAGGATCTTGGTGATCGGGCCTTCATAGACCTTGCCGACTTCGGCCTCGGCGGTGATCTCGGTGATGCGCTTCTTGGCGCACTCGGCCTTGTCGGCGTCCACCGACGCGATGGTGATCGTGCCATCTTCGCCGATGTCGATCGTGCAGCCGGTCTCTTCGGTCAGCGCGCGGATCACCGCGCCGCCCTTGCCGATCACGTCGCGGATCTTCTCCGGGTTGATCTTCATCGTGTACAGGCGCGGCGCGAACGGGCTGACCTCGTGCTTGGCTTCACCCACCGCCTCCTGCATCTTGCCCAGGATGTGCAAACGCGCTTCCTTGGCCTGCGCCAGCGCGACCTGCATGATCTCCTTGGTGATGCCCTGGATCTTGATGTCCATCTGCAGCGCGGTGATGCCACCCGTGGTGCCCGCGACCTTGAAGTCCATGTCGCCCAGATGGTCCTCATCACCGAGGATGTCGGTCAGCACCGCGAAGCGGTTGCCGTCCTTGATCAGGCCCATCGCGATGCCGGCCACATGCGCCTTCATCGGCACGCCGGCGTCCATCAGCGCGAGGCAGCCGCCGCACACCGAGGCCATGCTCGACGAGCCGTTGCTTTCGGTGATCTCGCTGACGATGCGGATCGAATACGGGAAGTCTTCCTTCGTCGGCAGCGCGGCGATGAGCGCGCGCTTGGCGAGCCGGCCGTGGCCGATCTCGCGCCGCTTCGGGCTGCCGACACGGCCGGTTTCGCCGGTGGCGAACGGCGGCATGTTGTAGTGCAGCATGAAGCGGTCTTCGAACTCGCCGGCCAGGGCGTCGATGCGCTGCGCGTCGCGGTCGGTGCCGAGCGTGGCCACCACGACGGCTTGCGTCTCGCCGCGCGTGAAGAGGGCCGAGCCGTGCGTGCGCGGCAGGATGCCGGTGCGGATTTCGATCGGCCGCACGGTGCGGGTGTCGCGGCCGTCGATGCGCGGCTCGCCGGCCAGGATCTGGCTGCGCACGAGGCGCGATTCGACGTCGAACAGCAGGCCTTCGACGGCGACACCGTCGAACTCGACGCCGTCGGCCTTGAGCGCGCTCATCACCGACGCATTCGCTTCGCGGCAGGCTTGGGTACGCGCCTGCTTGCCGCGGATCTGGTAGGCCGCGCGCAGCTTCTCTTCGCCCAGCTGGGTCACCTTGGCGATGAAGGCTTCGTCCTTGGGCGGGGCGCTCCACTGCCACTCGGACTTGCCGGCGTCACGCACCAGCTCGTTGATCGCGGCAATCGCGACCTTGCCCTGCTCATGGCCATAGACCACGGCGCCGAGCATCACCTCTTCGCTCAAGGCATCGGCCTCAGACTCGACCATCAGCACCGCGCTTGCAGTGCCGGCGACGATCAGGTCCATCTTCGAATCGGCGAGTTCGGTCTTGCCCGGGTTCAGCACGTACTCGCCGTTGATGTAGCCGACGCGCGCGGCGCCGATGGGGCCGTTGAACGGGATGCCGCTGATCGCGAGCGCGGCCGAGGTGCCGATCATCGCGGCGATGTCGGCCTGCACTTCAGGGTTCAACGACAGGACGTGGATCACGACCTGCACCTCGTTGAAGAAACCTTCCGGGAACAGCGGGCGGATCGGGCGGTCGATCAGGCGGCTGGTCAGCGTCTCGAGTTCGCTCGGCCGGCCTTCACGCTTGAAGAAGCTGCCCGGGATCTTGCCGGCTGCGTAAGTCTTCTCGATGTAGTCGACGGTGAGCGGGAAGAAGTCCTGCCCCGCTTTGGCGGTGGTCTTGGCGACCACGGTGGCGAGTACGACGGTGTCGTCGATGGTGACGACGACGGCGCCGGTCGATTGGCGCGCGATTTCGCCGGTCTCCAGCGTGACGCTGTGCCGACCCCATTGGAAGGTCTTGGTGATCTTGTTGAACAGGCTCATTCGAGTCTCCTTGGGTGGTGGAGGCACGAGCCGTCGGCGGGATGCCATTCCAGGGCGGTTCTCGCAAGTGAGCCGCGTTGGAATGACATGAGCAGCGCGTCGGGCCGTGGCTCCGGGTGGTACGCAACAGAGCGCGCACGCACGCGCCCGATGCCGTCTTACTTTCTTAGGCCCAACTTCTGGATCAGCGCGGTATAGCGCTCGGCGTCCTTGTCCTTCAGATAGGACAGCAGACGCTTGCGCTGGTTGACCATCTTCAGCAAGCCGCGCCGGCCGTGGTGATCCTTGGCGTGGGTCTTGAAGTGCGGCGTGAGTTCGTTGATGCGCGCGGTGAGCAGGGCGACCTGCACTTCGGGGCTGCCGGTGTCGGCGCTGCCGCGGGCGTTGGCCTGGATGATCTCGGCCTTGTTGAGGTCGGCGACGGACATGGTGGTCACGATTTCCTGTAGCGGAAGCCGCGGCCGGCCGGTGAGGCCGAGATTGCCGACGGTTTCCTGGGTGGACTTGCGGTCACGGGTGAAACCGACCCGAGCCGTGCTGGAAAGCTGCGTTGCGGCAGCGGGCTGGATTATAGGTCAGCCTCTTGAATTCCAGCCCGGCGCGGCCAACTCTCAGGCCATGGGCCGCCAAGCCCGCAACCAGCCAGGAGTTCACCATGTTCCTCGTTCCCATCAGCCGCTTGCCGCGCGATTACTCGCGCAGCCCGGCGCTCGACGTCGCCGAATCCGACCTGGCCTACCGCGTCAAACTCGACGTGCCGGGGGTCAAGAAGGGGGACGTCAAGGTCACGATCGACGGCCGCCGCGTCAGCGTGCAGGCCGAATCGGCAACACAAACCGAGCAGAAGGACGGCGATCGCATCGTCTACCGCGAGCGCTCGGTGTCCCGCTATGCGCGCAGCTTCACGCTGCCGGTCGAGGTCGACCAGACGAGCGCGAGTGCGAAGCTCGAAGACGGCGTGCTGGCACTCGACCTGCCCAAGCGCGGCGCCACCGCGGCGGCGCAGCTGAGCGTCAACTAAGCCGCAGCGGCATCGAGTTCGGCGAGCGGCCACCGGGGCCGCACGTCGAATGCCGCATCGTTCACCGCCGGCAGGCCGTCGCGCTGCACACGCATCGCCGCAGCGAGCGCGATCATCGCGCCGTTGTCGGTGCACAAATCCAGCGCCGGGTAGTGCACCCGCACGCCCCGGCGCGCGCACGCGTCGTTGAGCTGCCGGCGCAGTTCGGCATTCGCGCCGACGCCGCCGGCCACCACCAGGCGCTCCAGCCCGGTGGCATCGAGCGCCCGCAGCGCCTTGCCGACCAGCACCTCGACGATCGCGGCCTGCGTGGATGCCGCCAGGTTCGCCTTGTCTTGCTCGCAGACATTGGCCGATTCGAGCTTGCGCAACTGAGTCCAGACCGCCGTCTTCAGGCCGGCAAACGAGAAGTCGAGCGACTGCCGGTCGGCCATCAGCGGGCGCGGCAGCTTGAACGCTTCGGCGTCGCCGAAATCGGCCAGCCGCGCCAGCGCCGGCCCACCCGGATAACCCAGGCCCAGCAGCTTGGCGGTCTTGTCGAAGGCTTCGCCGGCGGCGTCGTCGATGGTCTCGCCGAGCAACTGGTACCGGCCCACACCCTCCACCCGCATCACCTGCGTGTGCCCACCCGACACCAACAGCGCGACGAAGGGAAAACGCGGCGGGTCGTCGGCCAGAAACGGCGACAGCAGATGCCCTTCCAGGTGGTGCACGCCAAGCGTCGGTTTACCCAGCGACGCCGCCAGCGCGGCCGCGAAGGCGGCGCCGACCAGCAACGCCCCGGCCAGCCCGGGACCACGCGTGTAGGCGATCAGGTCCAGCCCGCCCGCCGAGGTAGCGCTTTCGGCCAGCACCTGCCGCACGAGCGGCACGATGCGGCGGATGTGGTCGCGCGACGCGAGTTCGGGCACCACGCCGCCATAGGCCTCGTGCATACGCACCTGGCTGTGCAGCGCCTGCGCTTTCAGGCGCGGGGGCGTGTTCGCGCCATCGACCTCAACCAGCGCCACGCCGGTCTCGTCGCAGGACGACTCGATACCGAGAACCTTCATCCGCGCCAGTGTAGGCGGCGGCCTTTTGTCGCGCGTGCGCGACGAAAAACATCAGTGCACACCCGATACGCCCCGCAACAAGCTAGCCAAATGTGACAAAGGAACGCTACCCTTCTGCCCATTCCTTGTTGGGCGCGACGAGCGCGGATGAAGACCACAAGCAAAGAGTTCAAGCTGTCCGGTTGGCCGGAGTTGCCCGCCGCTTACCGCCGCACCAGCTACCGGCGGATGCTGAACGATCTGTCTGCCCGTTATGTGAGCTTGCCGGACCTGGCCCACAGCAGTGGCGCGTCTCGCGGCGAGGTGCGCGGCCTGTTGCGTGAACTGGCCGGGCGCGGCGTGCTGCAGGAACGCATGGCGCCGCCCGCGCCGCCGCTGCTCGCCACGCTGCGGCGCTGGCTCAGTGGTTTTCTTTCGCGTGGTTGATCGAGTAGCGCGGAATCTCGATCGTCACGTCCTGGTTCGACAGGATCGCCTGACACGACAGGCGTGAGCTGGGCTCCAGGCCCCAGGCGCGGTCGAGCAGATCTTCTTCGCTCTCGTCCATCTCGCCCAGCGAATCGAAGCCTTCGCGCACCACCACATGGCAGGTGGTGCAGGCGCAGCTCATCTCGCAGGCGTGTTCGATCGCGATGCCGTTTTCCAGCAGCGCCTCGCAGATCGAGGTGCCGGCGGGTGCGTCGATGCGGTCGCCCTGCGGACAGTACTCGGCGTGCGGCAGGATCTTGATGACGGGCATGTTCGCTAGACCTCGTCGACCCGCCGGCCCGCCAGCGCCTCGCGGATGCCGCGGTTCATGCGCGCGGCGGCGAAAGCTTCCGTGCCCAGCGCGAGCGCCTCGACGGCGGCGTTGATCGCCGCATGGTCGTCGAGCTGGGCGGCGTTCTGCACGGCATGCATCAGCGCTGCAATCTCCTCGCGCTCGCCCGCTCCCAGCAGGTCCGCATCAGCGTCCAGCGCGGACTGCGTCGCGAGCAGCATGCGCTCGGCGTCCACCCGCGCCTCGCGCAATGAGCGTGCGGCGGCATCCCCATCGGCGGCGGAAAAACCTTCGCGCAGCATGCGCGCGATGTCGTCGTCGGCGAGGCCGTAACTCGGCTTGACGGCGATCGCCGCCTCGACGCCCGAGCCCAGCTCGCGCGCCGAGACTTGCAGCAGCCCGTCGGCATCGACCTGGAAGGCGACGCGGATGCGAGCCGCGCCGGCCACCATCGGCGGGATGCCGCGCAACTCGAAGCGCGCCAGCGAACGGCAATCGGCGACCAGTTCGCGCTCGCCCTGCACGACATGCAGCGCCAGTGCGGTCTGGCCGTCCTTGAAGGTCGTGAAGTCCTGCGCCTTCGCGGTCGGAATCGTCGAATTGCGCTCGACGATACGCTCGACCAGGCCGCCCATCGTCTCGATGCCGAGCGACAGGGGGATCACGTCGAGAAGCAGGATCTGGTCGCCGTCGGCCGCGTTGCCGGCGAGTTGATTCGCCTGGATCGCCGCGCCGAGCGCAACCACTTCGTCCGGGTTCAGGTCGGTCAGCGGCGTGCGGCCGAAATGTTCCCCGACCGCCCCCCGCAGCGCGGGCATGCGCGTCGCGCCGCCGACCAGCACCACGCCCTGCACCTCGTCGCGCGTGACCTTGGCGTCGCGCAAAACACGCCGCACGACGGCCAACGTGCGGTCGATCAGCGGATGGGTCAGGCCGTCGAACTGCGCGCGCGTGATCGGCAACTCGATCGCTCCGCCGGCGAGTTCGCAGCGCAGGGTGGTGGCCGACTCGTCGGTCAGGCGCTCCTTGGCGGCGCGAGCAGCCACCAGCACGGCGCGTTTGTCGGCTGCAGTGGCCGCGTTCATGCCGGCCTGCGCCAGCGCCCAGTCGGCGACCAGGGCGTCGAAATCGTCGCCGCCGAGCGCGGCGTCGCCGCCGGTGGCGACGACTTCGAAGACACCACGCGCCAAGCGCAGCAGCGAGACGTCGAAGGTGCCGCCGCCAAGGTCGTAGATCGCGTACAGCCCTTCGCTGCCGTTCTCCAGCCCATAGGCCACCGCGGCGGCGGTCGGTTCGTTGATCAGGCGCAGCACGTTCAGGCCGGCAAGTTGCGCCGCGTCCTTCGTCGCCTGGCGCTGCGCGTCGTCGAAGTAGGCCGGCACGGTGATCACGGCGCCATACAGCGCGTCGACATCGAAGCTGTCTTCGGCGCGCTGGCGCAGGGTGGCGAGCAGTTCGGCCGCCACCTCGACCGGCGTCTTGACGCCGTCGCGCGTCGCGATCGCAAGCATGCCCGGCGTATCGATGAAGTGATAGGGCAGCTTGCGCACGGCAGCATCGCCCAGGTCCCTCAGCGTGCGGCCCATGAAGCGCTTCGCCGACACGACCGTGTGCTCGGGGTCCGCCGCTTGCCGGGCGAGCGCGTCGTGGCCGATCTGGCGTTTGCCGCCATCGAGATAACGCACCGCCGACGGCAGCAGCACCCGCCCCTGCAGATCGGGCAGGCACTCGGGAACGCCGTGGCGCACCGCGGCGACGAGCGAATTGGTCGTGCCGAGGTCGATGCCCACCGCAACGCGCCGCTGATGCGGGTCGGGGCTGGCGCCGGGTTCGGAAATTTGCAGCAGGGCCATGACGCTCGTTATTGTTCCAGCGTGTCGACGCGCCGCTCGATGTCTTCGCGAAAGCGCGCAACGAACATGAGGGCTCTGACCTGCGCCGCAGCGGCGGCCGGCTCTCTCTCGTCGCTGTCGAGCAGGCGCTCGAGGTCCCCGAGCATCAAGCGCTCCTGCGCCGCCACGTCGTCCTCGATCGTCCTCACCGCCTGCACGTCGGCGGCGTCTTCGAGCGCTTCGCGCCAAGCCAGTTGCTGCTGCAGGAAGGCGGCCGGCATCGCGGTGTTGCGCTCGGCATCGACTCTCGCGCCACGCAGCTCGCACAGGGCAGCGGCACGCGCGAGCGGATCACGCAGTCGGCGATGCGCTTCGTTGATGCGCATCGACCACTGCGCCGCGACGCGTTGCGCGGCGGTGCCTTGGGTCGCATGACGATCCGGGTGCACCTCGGCCTGCAGCGCGCGCCAGCGCTCGTCGAGCGCCGCGCGCTCGATCGCGAACCGCTGCGGCAGACCGAACAGCGTGAAGTCGTCGTCGCTCAGCTTCACAGCCGCTTCCCGTAGAAGCGGCTCAGCCCGTTGTCCGGGTAGCCGCCGAAGGGGCCGCGCTGCGTGTAGCCACGGCGCTCGTAGAGCCGAATCGCCTCGTCCTGGTGGCGGCCCGTTTCGAGCAGCGCCAGCGCCAGGCCCTGCTCGCGCATCGCCGCCTCGATCGCATCGACCAGCAGCACGCCGATGCGCTGCCCGCGCCAGCGCGGATCGACATACATGCGCTTGACTTCACAGTACGACTCGCCGCCGGTCTCGGGCTCGCCGGGCATGGTGCGCAACGCGCCGGTACCCACCACCGCGCTGCCAATCCGCGCGACAAAGAACTGCACCTCGGGCGCCAGCAGCTCCTGCACTTCGAGGATATGGTTTGCTTCCGGCGGATAGAGCGAACGCAGATATCGGTCGAGCGCCGCCAGCGCCGCCACTACCTCGGGCTGGTCGGGCCGCTCGCGGTGGATCGTGACCGGGTCGAGGCTCACACGCGGAAGGACTCGCCGCAGCCGCAGCGGTCCTTCTCGCGCGGGTTGTGGAACTTGAAGCCTTCGTTCAAGCCCTCGCGCACGAAGTCGAGCTCGGTGCCGTCGATGTACGGCAGGCTCTTCGGGTCGACCAGCACCTTCACGCCGTGGCCTTCGAACACGATGTCTTCGGGCGCCACTTCGTCGGCGTATTCGAGCTTGTAGGCCAGGCCGGAGCAGCCGGTGGTCTTGACGCCCAGGCGCACGCCGACGCCCTTGCCGCGCTTGGCGATGTAGCGACCGACATGGCGAGCGGCGGCTTCGGTGAGAGTGACCGGCATGTTCAGTGAGCGACTTTTGTCTTGGCCTTGTAGTCCTCGACCGCGGCCTTGATCGCGTCTTCGGCCAGGATCGAGCAGTGGATCTTCACCGGCGGCAGCGCCAGCTCTTCGGCGATGCGGGTGTTCTTGATCGTCATCGCCTCGTCGAGCGACTTGCCCTTGACCCATTCGGTGACCAGCGAGCTCGACGCGATCGCCGAGCCGCAGCCGTAGGTCTTGAACTTGGCATCTTCGATCAAGCCCGTGGCCGGATTCACCTTGATCTGCAGTTTCATCACGTCGCCGCAGGCCGGTGCGCCGACCATGCCGGTGCCGATGGTGTCGTCGCCCTTGTCGAAGCTGCCGACGTTGCGCGGGTTCTCGTAGTGGTCGATGACCTTGTCGCTGTATGCCATGGTGAAACTCCTTCAGTTCAATGTGCCGCCCATTGGATGGTGTTCAAGTCCACGCCGTCCTTGAACATCTCCCACAGCGGCGAAAGTTCGCGCAGCTTGGCGACACGGTCTTTCAGCGTCGCCACCGCGTAATCGATCTCCTCTTCGGTCGTGAAGCGGCCGATCGTCATGCGCAGGCTCGAATGCGCCAGTTCGTCCGAGCGGCCGAGCGCGCGCAGCACGTAACTCGGCTCCAGGCTCGCGCTCGTGCAGGCGGAGCCGGATGACACCGCGATGCCCTTCACGCCCATGATCAGCGACTCGCCCTCGACGAAGTTGAAGCTCATGTTCAGGTTGTGCGGCACACGTTTGTCGAGATGGCCGTTGACGTAGACCTGTTCGATGTCGGACAGCCCGCGCAGCAGCTTCTGCTGCAGCATGCGGATGCGCTCGCTTTCGGTGCCCATCTCCCGGCGCGCAATGGCAAAGGCCTCGCCCATGCCGACACACTGGTGGGTCGGCAGCGTGCCCGAACGCATGCCGCGCTCGTGGCCACCGCCGTGCATCTGTGCCTCGATGCGCACACGCGGCTTGCGCCGCACGTACAACGCGCCGATGCCCTTCGGGCCGTAGGTCTTGTGCGAGGCCAGGCTCATCAGATCGACCGGCAGCGTCTTCAGGTCGATCGCGACCTTGCCGGTCGCCTGCGCAGCATCGACGTGAAAGATGATGCCCTTCTCGCGGCACAAGGCCCCGATCGCCGGAATGTCCTGGATGACGCCGATCTCGTTGTTAACGAACATCACCGACACCAAGATCGTGTCCGGCCGCAGCGTGGCCTTCAACAGCTCCAGGTCGAGCAGCCCGTCTTCGCGCACCGGCAGGTAGCTGACCTCGAAGCCTTGGCGCTCCAGTTCCCGCGTCGTGTCGAGCACCGCCTTGTGCTCGGTCTTGACGGTGATGATGTGTTTGCCGCGTGTCTTGTAGAAGTTGGCGGCGCCCTTCAGTGCCAGGTTGTTCGACTCGGTCGCGCCCGACGTCCAGACCATCTCGCGCGGGTCCGCGCCGACCAGTTCGGCCACCTGTTCGCGCGCCTTCTCGACCGCGGCTTCCGCCTCCCAGCCCCAGGCATGGCTGCGCGACGCCGGGTTGCCGAAATGCTCGCGCAGCCACGGCACCATGGCATCGACGACACGCGGGTCGACCGGCGTCGTCGCGCCGTAGTCCATGTAGATCGGGAAATGGGGCGTCATGTCCATCGGGGATGGTCTGCGGGTTTACTTGTTCAACGCACTGCTTACTTGTTCAAGGCGTTGCCGAGCGCGAACACAGAGTTCGGCGCGGTGATCTTGATCGGCTTGACGACCGGCACCGACGAAATCGCGCGCTTGATCGGCGCCTCCTCGATCGAGATGCCCTTGGCCAACTGCTCATCGACCAGCTTCTTGAGCGTGATCGAGTCCAGGAACTCGATCATCTTGGTGTTCAGGCTGGCCCACAGGTCGTGCGTCATGCACTTGCCGGTGTCCTCGCCCATGCAGCCTTCCTTGCCGGCGCAGCCGGTGGCGTCGAGCGCCTCGTCGACCGCGACGATGATATCGGCGACCGTGATCTCGTCGGCTTTGCGGCCGAGCGAATAACCGCCGCCGGGGCCGCGGGTACTTTCCACCAGTTCGTGGCGGCGCAGCTTGCCGAACAGCTGCTCGAGGTAGGACAGCGAAATCTGCTGGCGCGCGCTGATCGCCGCCAGCGCGACCGGGCCGTTGTTCGAGCGCAGGCCCAAGTCAATCATCGCGGTGACCGCGAAACGGCCTTTGGTAGTGAGACGCATTGCTTTACTCCTGTCGAGCCCGACGGCCGAGAACCAAAGCCGCCGCCCAGTGAGGGTCGGAAGGCATCCGGGTTAACCCGCGACTTATTCCGACTGCTTTCCTCAAGTATACCTTGAAGCCGACTAATTTGGTCGGCATTGGCTCAGGAAGTTCCGCCCGGGTGCAAGCGCTGCCGCAGGTGCGCCAGCAGGCTGTCGCAGGCGGTTTCCACATCGTCGAGCACGCGCTCGAACCCGGCCGCGTCACCGTAGTACGGGTCGGGCACAGAGCGCCCGCGTCCGTCGCAGTGGTCCATCAACAGCCCGACCTCGGCGGGCGAGTCGGGACGCCGCAGCGATTCGAGTTCCGACAGGTTGTCGTCGTCCATCGCCAGCACCAGATCGAAACGCTCGAAGTCTTCTTCGCGCACGCGGCGCGCGCGCAGCTTCGACAGGTCGTAGCCGCGCTTGGCGGCGTGGCGCTGCGCCCGAGGATCGGGCGGGTTGCCGCTGTAGTAGCCATGGGTGCCCGCCGAATCGACCTCGACCAGCCGCGCCAACCCGGCGTCCGACAGCTTGCGGCGCAACACACCCTCGGCGGTCGGCGAGCGGCAGATGTTGCCCATGCAGACCATGAGAATCCTCAGCATAAATCACGCCACCCCTATGAATCAAAGACTTGCGGCACACTTCAAATGCGTACGGCAAGAGTGACACCGCTAATCACGTTGCGCAGAATCAATAGGTTAGCGCACTGATAGGGACACGTTGCGATGACAGACCGCAAACTTCGGTGGACGCCTTTAGGTTACTGGCTGGAGTGGCGCCCCGGCGATGTGTGCTTTTACAGTCCAGAGGACTTTGCGCGCGAGACATTCGCACCCGGCGCAGAGATTCGCGGCCTATACACCGCACCGCAGCCTGGATGCAGCGCCGAGCCGGCAGCCTACCTTGGTCGCTTTTGGCACCAAGCAAAACACTACGATCCCAACAGCCGCACCGACCCTGATGCGGTGCCCCTATACCTCGGGCAAGTGCTACACGACCCGGCGCACGACCGCACGTTCAGGCCATTAGAGCCCTAGGAGCGGCATTAGGGTTTGTACCTGTACGATGGCACTTGACGCCGGCTTGCGGGAGGTTCGATCCCTGTGGGCGCGTCCAGAGGATCACGCCAAGATCAGGGCTTACGCGGCGAAGCTAGCGCGGCTCAATCCGGCCCCCGCATCCAGTAAATCGCCAGCCCCGCCACGCCAACCGCTGCCCCGAACAGCGCAGCGGCGAGCATGCCCCAGCACATCACGCAACCGCCGCGTTCATGAGCCCACACAGCCAGCGCGCCGTCGTTTCGCTGAAGCACGTAGCCAGCACGCGCCCGGTGCGCGTGTCGCTGATCGCCCACTGGATGCCTAGCTGGCTGACGGCGTAGCGCACTTCAGCCCTTGCAGGAGCCCGGCAGGTACTTGGGAGCGATGCCGTTCGTCGCGGCCGGCCCGCAGCGCCAGGCGACCACGTTCTTTCCGCCGTCCGTCGTGCCGACAAGGGCCACCGTCGCTGCGGCATCCATGTACGGCACCAGTTGCAGCGTGTTCGCCGTGGCCGAGGTTTGCCCGCCGAGCGCGGTGTGGTTGCCGACGATGGTCACAACGCCGTTCGCATCCACGGTGCCGCTGGTGACGTACTTCGTCGCTTCAATGGTGCATGCCGAGGAAAGCGCCGCCGACACATCCGGCTGCGATGAAGTCTGCACGATCTCGGTAATCGACGTGCGGCAGCTCGACGCGGCCAGCATCATTTCGCTGACCTTGGAGCGAACGGTGTAGTCGAGGTACGTTGGCAGCGCGACGGCGGCCAGGATGCCGATGATCGCCACCACGATCATCAGTTCGATCAGGGTGAAGCCTCGTTGTATCGCTTTCATGGTTTGCCTTTCGTTGGCGTGAGTGATTCGTAGATTCGTTCGCAAGCCGCGCCGGCTACTCCGCGCCTGTCAGCTTCCGCTGCAAGCGCCGTAGCTCTATCTCCAAGGCTGCCGAGCACGTCGGAGAACAGATCGCCGGTACTGGCGGCTGCCGGGCCGCTTGCGGCAGTGGCTGGATGGTTGGCGGCGGGACAACGACGGGCGGTGGCTGCGTTGCGCAGGCCATCAGCAGCAGCAGCAGCGCGGCCAGCATCAGCCACCGCAGCGGATAAGCGGGTGTGTGCATCGTCGATCTCCTTTCTTGCCGCGTCGGCGCGGCGTTGTTCGGTGGCGCGGTACTCAGCGGCAGCCGAAGCCGCAGCGGCCTGCGCCTGCGCCTTGGCGGCGTCCCACAGCGCCTGCACGCGCGCTGCGCCGGCCGTGTCGCCCTCTTTGCGTGCGTCATGCACGGCCCAGATGTGCCAAGCCCCGCCAGCAGCCAGCGCAGCAGCGACGAGTGCCGGCCCGAGCCAGCCACCAGAAAGAGCGGACAGCAGCTTGATCATCTGCACGCCTCTCGTTCCCAATCCGAGATATGCCCCTGCCGAGCCAGCACGCGCGTGCAGTCGGCCGCATGCTCGACACGGATGTGCGCAGCCGCAGCCACGCGCCACACGAACGACAGGCCGAGCACGGCAACCAGCAGCAGGGTTTGCAGGGTGTAGAGGCGCATCAGTCGAAAAACCTGGGTATCTCGTGCAGGTGCACCGCGTGGCCGTCCAGCAGGTACGCAAGTCGGCGCTCTCCGGGGCCGACCAGTATTGGAGTCGTCAAATCAGGGTCCCAAGGCGCACCGGGCTCTAGCGGAGGTCGCAGCGTCACTAGGCTGGCGATGCTGAGGCAGCCGTCGCGCTCGATCTCGACCATCGCGCTGCATCGGCCGTGAAACGGCGCAGGCCGCGTGTCTGGGCGGTCGGTGATCGGCGTCAAATGGACGTGGTAGTAGCCCATCATCGGCACGTTGGCTGTTTTGCTGTGCCCGGGCGCAACCTTGATCGAGC
>Ga0307505_10000474_pt1 | contig 44410 bp, 41 predicted proteins | sample 23_S_MG_FD_202183 | JGI IMG/M metagenome (GOLD analysis project Ga0307505, IMG submission 202183) | Soil microbial communities from Populus trichocarpa stands in riparian zone in the Pacific Northwest, United States - 23_S | ecosystem: Environmental > Terrestrial > Soil > Riparian zone > Trees...
TCGGTTCAGCTCAGCGCGGCGGCAATGTCCTTGTCGATCGATTCGGGCGAGTCGGTCGGCGCATAGCGCTTGATCACCTTGCCGTTTCGATCGACGAGGAACTTGGTGAAATTCCACTTGATCGCCCCGATGCCGAGCAGACCGGGCTTTTCCTTCTTCAGCCATTGGTACAACGGATGCGCGCCGCTGCCGTTGACCTCGATCTTGGCGAACATCGGAAAGCTCACCTCGTAGTTGAGCGAGCAGAAGTTGCGGATCTCGGCTTCGTCACCGGGTTCCTGGTGGCCGAACTGGTCGCATGGAAATCCGAGGACGTCGAATCCCTGTTCGTGATACTTGCGTTGCAGGGCTTCCAGGCCGCCGTATTGCGGCGTGAATCCGCACTTGGAAGCGACATTGACGATGAGCAGCGCATTGCCGCTGAACTCCGACAGCGACTTCTCGTTGCCTTCGATGTCGCGCGCCTTGAATTCGCTGACTGTGGTCATGTAACCCTCCTCGCCGGGGTCGGCATAGCGGACGTGGTCGTGCTCGATCTCAAGCCGCCGCTCGCCAGGACCAGTCCAGCCATCCCGGCGTGTTCAGGGGCGCCTCGTGTTCAGGGGCTCCTCAAGGAACAAGGCAGACAATCGCGCTCATTGTCCCGCATTTTCCACCACGAGGTGATCCGATGAACACCCGATTCTTCTGGCTCTTGCCGCTTGCCACCGTTTGCAGCGCAGTCGCGTTCGCCCAGGACGCTGCGCCGCCCAAGGAAACCCGCTATCCGCAACAAGGCGGCGAGCTGATCGTGCGCTGGGGCGATACCGGCTATCGACCCTCGGGCGCCGCCCCGGATTTCGCGCAACTGGACACCAACGGCGACGGTTCGATCAGCGCCGAAGAAGCCAGCGGCTACGCCCTCCTCGCCAACGACTTCAAGATGGCCGACGCCAATCGCGATGGCCGCGTGTCACGGCGCGAGTACGAGCGCTGGGTCTCGCATCCCTGACGTTCGGGAATCGGCTGGGGGGGGAATCTCGCGTTTGAAACCGGGAACTCCTCGCCCGATCGATGCGCGATCATGATCAGACCGCGCGGGTACGACGGCCAGCAGCCGTGCGAGCGCGGCATCGCAAAGCGGATTCGGAATGCGTGGTCGCTTTCCTGCTCGCGGCGCGCCGGTCACCTTGTCATTGCTCCATCGCGCAGGCCTCCTGCCGCATCAGACGGGCTGGCGGGCACTTCGACCCACAATGCACCGCGCAGGTCACCGACGGAGAACCCGGTGGCGCCGTCATCGGGATAGTGCTGCGCGATCGCATCTTGGACGTCAGGTGAGAGCTCGCTGCCATGGCAGGCCAGGCAGCCCGGCTCGGTGATGATGCCGCGCATCATGCGCAGGGCTATGCCCTCGGGCAGGTCGTCGCGCGCCACCGAAACCAGTTCGCCGCCCGCTGCGCTGTTGTCCACCGCCTGCTGGAACGCTACCAGCATGGCCAGCTGCCAGCCGCCTGCGGACTGCGCGGGATTCCGGTTGCGACCCGGTAGCGCGATGCGACCCAGCAGCACGCCGTGCTCGGCCATCACCGTGGCGGCGATGCTTGGCGCTTCGCTGTGGCACACCGCGACCGCCGCAATCGGGCCGCCATCGGCCATCGCCGACTGCAACCTGGCGCGCAGCTGGCTGCTGAAAGCCATCGCGGCGGCCCTGGCACGATCGAGCACAGGATCCTCAAGGTGCGTCTGCGCGTCCTGTACATTCGCCGGAGCAGCAGGCATGGCTTCTGTCGGCGCCTGATGCGTGCAGCCCGTCAGCAAGGCAGCAGCGAGAACGCATGAGCCTCCGCGATGGACGGTGTGCGGTGTCATGGCATGGCTCCCTTGTGCTGGCCGCGCGTGATCAACCCGAAATACAGCAACGGAATGACCACGAGGGTCAGCACGGTCGAGACGAGGATTCCGAAGATCAGCGAAATCGCCAGGCCGTTGAAGATCGGATCGTCGAGGATGAAGAACGCGCCGGCCATCGCCGCCAGTGCGGTCAGGACGATCGGTTGCGCGCGCACCGCGCAGGCATCCACTACCGCGCGTTCGGGCGAGTGGCCGCGTTCGAGCAGATGGTTGATGAAGTCCACGAGCAGGATCGAGTTGCGCACGATGATACCGGCCAGCGCGATCATGCCGATCATCGACGTGGCAGTGAACTGCATGCCGAGCAGTGCGTGCCCGGGCATCACCCCGATCACCGTCAGCGGGATCGGGGCCATGATCACCAACGGCACGATGTAGTTGCGGAAGTAGGCAACCACCAGGAGGTAGATCAGCAGCATGCCGGCGGCGTAGGCGATACCCATGTCGCGGAAGGTCTCGTAGGTGATCTGCCACTCACCGCCCCACTTGATGGCGAATGTTGAAGTGTCCGGCGGCTGGCGAATGAAGAACTGCGACAGCGACTGTCCGTCGATGGCGTGGTCGGCAACTTGGCCGACGAGGTCGAACATGCCGTACAGCGGGCTGTCGACACGGCTGCTCTCGTCGCCCATCACGTAGACCACGGGCAGCAGATCCTTGTGGTGGATCGCGCCATCCCACGTGCCCGATCGCACCTGCACGAGTTCCGACAACGGCACCAGTTGGCCATCGCCGCCACGCACGCGCAATCCGAGCACGCCGTCGAGCGTGGCCTGGTGCGCAGGCGGAAGGCGCAGACGGACAGGTCGCGGGTATTTCGAGCTGCCGTCGATCACATGCGTGGCGTCCATTCCCGCCAGTCCGGCGGCGATGGTTTCGGCGATACTCGCTTGCGGTACGCCCAAACGTGCGGCGCGCACACGGTCGATCGCCAGCACTTCGCGCACAGCGTCGGCCTCGATGCTCGTATCCACATCGACGATGCCCTCGGTGGCGAGGAACCGTTGCTCCAGCACGAGTCCAACCTGGCGGGCACGGTCGTAGTCCGGTCCGTAGATTTCGGCGACGATCGGTGAAATCACTGGCGGACCCGGTGGCACTTCCACGACCTTCACCGAGGCTCCATGACGGCGGCCAACTTCGCTCACCTGCGGACGCAGGGCCACGGCGATATCATGGCTCTTGCGGTTGCGGTCGCGGCGGTCGACCAGGTTCACTTGCAGGTCGCCGACATTGGCGCCTTCGCGCAGGTAGTACTGGCGCACCAGCCCGTTGAAGTTGATCGGCGCTGCGGTGCCGGCGTAGCCCTGGTAGTCGCGCACTTCCGGCGTGCGATCGAGTACCGCGGCCAGATCGGTCAGCAGCGAGTTGGTGTCTTCCAGTGTGCGGCCCTCGGGCTGATCGACCACGATCTGCAGCTCGGACTTGTTGTCGAACGGCAGCATCTTCAGCACCACCAGCTTGAACATCGCCAGGCTCGCAGCGAGCAACACCAGCCCGACCATCGCCGCGAACAGCAGGTGGCGGCGGCGCGCGCCCTTTCCGGAATCGAAAAACGGCATCATCACGCGTTCGAACACCGCGTGCAGGCGCGCGGCCATCGTACCTTCGACATGGCCATGCGCAGCGTCGTGTGCGTCGTTCGTCGACGCATGCCGCCTGAGCAGCTTGAGCGACAGCCATGGGGTGACGACGAGCGCGATCATCAGAGACAGCAACATGCCGACCGAAGCGTTGATCGGGATCGGGCGCATGTAAGGTCCCATCAGGCCGGTTACGAAGGCCATCGGCATCAGTGCCGCGATCACGGTAAACGTGGCGAGGATCGTCGGGCCACCCACTTCGTCCACTGCCTGCGGAATCGCTTCGCGCAGGGTCTTGCCGCCCTGCGCCATGTGCCGGTGGATGTTCTCGACCACCACGATGGCATCGTCGACCAGGATGCCTATGGAGAAGATCAGGGCGAACAGCGATACGCGATTGAGCGTGAAGCCCATCACCATCGATGCGAACAGGGTCACGGCCAGCGTGAGCACCACGGCCGAGCCGATCACGACCGCCTCGCGCCTTCCCAATGCGAACAGCACGAGCAGCACCACCGAGGCGGTGGCGAAGAACAGTTTCTGGATCAGCGTCTGTGCCTTGTCGCTGGCGGTCAGGCCGTAGTCACGGGTGACTTCGATTTCGATTCCGTCGGGGATGATCTGTCCGCGCAGCGCTTCGATACGTTCGATCACGGCACGAGTGATATCGGAGGCGTTGCTTCCCTGCTTCTTGGCAATCGCCAGCGTTACCGCCGGGGCGATGCCGCTGGCCGGCCCGGCCCGGCCGGTCGGCGCGCCATGCCAGACGTAGCTCGACGCTGTGTCGGCGGCGTCACTGACCGAGGCGACATCCTCCAGCCGCACCGGCTGACCGCCAGCCACACCAAGCACGAGGTTGGCGACATCCTCGCGATCGGCAAGGAACTGGCCAGAGGTGACCTGCACCACACCATCGACGCCTACGCGCTCACCGACCTGGCGCGCGAGATTGGCCGATTGCAGCGCGCTGGCCAGATCGCTCACGGCGAGCCCGTGGCTGGCCAGGCGCGCAGGATCGAGCGTAATCATCAGCGCGCGATCGGGCGCGCCTATGGTGTAGACGTTACGCGTGCCAGGAATGCGCTTGAGTTCGGATTCCAGCGCATGCGCGACTTCGGCCAGATCGCGCGCGCTGCGTTCGCCATCGTCCGTCCACAGCGTCAACGCCATCACCGGCACGTCGTCGATGCCCTTGGGCTTGACGATCGGCTGGCCAACGCCGACGTTTTGCGGCATCCAGTCCTGGTTGGAAAACACCTTGTCGTACAGGCGCACGAGCGCGGGCTGGCGCTTCACGCCGACTTCGAACTCCACGGTCAGCAACGCCATGCCCGGACGGCTGATCGAATAGGTGTGCTTGACCTCTTCGATCTCGGACAGTTTCTGTTCGAGCGGGTAGGTCACCATCTGCTCGACCTGGCGCGCGTCCGCGCCCGGGAACGGCACGATGACGTTGGCCATGGTCACATCGATCTGCGGCTCCTCTTCGCGCGGCGTGATCATCGCCGCGACGATGCCCAACAGCAGGCCAAGCAGCGCGAGGATCGGCGTCAGCGGGTTGGCCTGGAAAACCGAGGCAATGCGCCCGGAAACGCCGAGCCGAGCGGTTTCGTGCGCAGTCATGTCAGCCCCTGCCTTTTCGTGCAGCAACCAGTGCCTGCACCGCGGCGACCGGATCGGCGGCGATGATCTCGCCCGCCTTCAGGCCGGCGATCACGGCAATGCTGTCACCAGACTGCTCACCCAGACGCAGCTGGCGCAGCGACAGTCGGCCATCGGTGAGCACGTACACGGCATTGACTTCACCTCGACGCACGAGTGCGGATACCGGAATGCGCGGATGCGCCGCACCCGGGATCGCCGGGAACGCGACCTTGGCGGTGGTACCCAATCTCGGCACAGGATCAATCGCCGGCAGGTGCACGCGCACCTTCACCGCATGTGTGGACGGATCGGCGGCGGGGAACACGGTCACTTCGCTCGCGTCGACCGCGCGGCCATCGTCGAACGTCACTTTCGCCACAGGATTCGTGCGTGCCCGTTCGGCATGCGATTGCGGGATGCTGACCTCGATGCGCAGCGCATCGGGCGAAAACACCGTCATGAGCAGTTGGCCGACACCGACGCTCTCGCCGGGTTCGACGTCGCGCGAAGCGACGATGCCGGCGTACGGCGCGCGGATCGAAGTGTAAACGGTCTGTTGTCCGGCGCTGGCGAGTTGCGCATGCGCGGCATTGCGCGCGGCAACTGCGGAATCGCGCGCCGCGTGCACCTGACCGAGTTGCGCCTTCGAAACATGTTGGTGTTGCGCTAGTTCCAGGTAGCGCTGGTAGTTTGCTTCGGCTTCCATCGCCAAGGCTTCCGTCGCTCGCAGTTGCGCCCGCGCGGCGTCCACGCCGGCCTGTTGTTCCACTGCGCTCAGGCGCACGAGCACATCGCCTGCGGCGACACGGTCGTTGACGTCGTGCAGGACTTCAGCGACGCGCCCGTTGGTCTGCGCCGACAACGTGGCCTGGCGTACGGCCTCGACCACGCCGTCCCAGGAGCGGCCCCCTCCGGCATCGCTCGCCGTCACGGTCACGGTCTGCAAGCCTTCGATGGCAGCTGCCGCCGGTACCGTGTCCTGCCCGCCGCAGGCCACCAGCACGGTGGCCAGCAGCAGCGGCACGGCAAGTCGCCCTGCCGTCGTCACGATCGTCGTCATGACGCTTTCCCTCACTTGAATGCGCACCCGCTGGACATGCCAAGCTTGCGGAAAACGATGGCCGCCGGGCAGACGCCGGTGATGCTGGCCTGCAGCATGTTCAGACCGATGAAAGCGGTGAACCACAGCCACAGCGGCGAGGCGAAATGCGCGAGTGCGAGGCTGATCAGGATCATCACGCCGGCGAAGGCGAGAACGGCACGGTCGAGATTCATGGTGGTGTCTCCTTGGATTGGTCGGGATTGGAGGAATTCAGCGGATTCGCGTGATGCCCAGCAGCTTGAGCACGTACTTTTCGTAGACTGGCTCGGTATTGCCGGTCCTCATTTTCATCAGGAAGTATTTTTCAAAGGCGATCTTGGCCACGCGCACCCATTTGCCGACCTTGGTCCAGGTGACGTTGCGCGGCGGCATCTGCGGCAGGGCGACGAATGCGGCACCGGTATCCCCCATGTCGGCCAGACAAATCGCGTTCCACGTGGCCTCGGCGTCGCCGTGCCGGCCATTCAGGTCGGCCTCGATGTTCTTCACTATCGCGCTGACCATCGATTCGATCATGAAGCCAGTCTTGGGCGCGCCGGTCGGAACGGGCGTGGCTTCCACCGGAGGTATCGCCACGCACACTCCGAGCGAATAGATGTTCGGGTAAGCAGGGTTTCGCTGGTGCTTGTCGATCAGGATGAAGCCGCGTGGATTGCACAGTCCCTCGCGATGACGCACCGCATCGACACCGGTGAACGCGGGCAACACCATCGAGTAACTGAAAGGCAAGGTGTGCGCCTTTCTCGGCTGGCCGTCCTCATCCATCTCGGTCACATCCATCTCACCGTCGCGAACGGCGCAAATCTTCGTGTTGACCAGCCAGTTGATGTCGCGTTTGCGGTACTCCGACTCCATGAGCCCCTTCGAGTCACCGACGCCGCCCAACCCCATGTGTCCGATATATGGCTCGGGAGTCACGTAGGTGATCGGAACCTGGTGACGCAACTTGCGCTTGCGCAGGTCGCGATCGAGGATCATCGCGAATTCGTAGGCCGGGCCGAAGCAACTGGCGCCCGGCGCCGCGCCGACGACGATTGCACCGGGGGCGTCAAGGAATCGCTGGTAGGCCTCCCATGCCTTGTCGGCATGTGGCGTCGTGCAGATCGACTGCGTGTGACCGTGTTCCGGACCGAGGCCGGCGATTTCGTCGAACGCAAGGCGCGGGCCGGTGGCGATGACCAGATAGTCGTAGACCACGTGGCGACCGTCGCGCAGCAGCACGCGGTTGTTGTCCGGGTCGACATTCTCGGCACCGACGCCCTCGAAGGCGATCCGTTTCCTTCCAAGATGGATCGCGACCGGCATCTGGACGTCGGCCGACTTGCGCCAGCCTACGGCCACCCATGGGTTGGATGGCGTGAACGAGAACCTGTCGCCTTCGCCGATCACGGTGATTTCGGGGTCGGCACCCAATGTGCCGCGCAGCTCGTATGCGGCGCTCATGCCACCGATACCCGCGCCCAATACCACGATATGCGTCATTGGATGGCCTCCGTATGGCGGATTCAGCCCGGGGACGAGCTGAAAAGTATCCGCTTGCACCTAATTTAGCAATCATGCATATTAGAGTCAACTTATATATAAGGAACCGGCGATGTGCCCGCAATTGAAGATTTGGTGACCGAAGCGTGCTGGCGCGCTGGCGCTTTTCCTGACGGGTCAGGCGCTCACGTCCGGAGGCACCCTGGTACGAGTCGACATGAGCGAGCATGACGAGTATGCGCAGGGCCATGTGAACGCCGCACTCCAGCTTCAGCGCGCGCTGGCGAACCAGAACCCGGTGCATACGGCGGCGGCCCACGGCGCGGACGAATCCGTGACCCGGTTGGTCTACGGCTTGTCGCCGTGCTGTCGAACCGGTGCGCGCGCCGCTCGTGATGCGAACAGCCGCCTGAAAATCGGCATCACCTGCACCTGCCCGCTTGCCGGTGGCTTCGATGCGTGGCGCAATGCGAACCTGTCCGTGAGCATGGGATGACGACGGTGGCGAAGAAGACGACGAGGATAGCCTTGAACATGGAGGCCATGCAGGCACATGCCGGCGATGCGGCAAGGCTGCTCAAGGCGTTGGCCAACGAAAAGCGCCTGCAGGTGCTGTGTCTGCTGGCCGCCGATGAGCGATCGGTCGGCGAGATCAATGCGATGCTCGACCTCAGCCAGTCTGCGCTGTCGCAACATCTTGCGGTATTGCGCGAAGAAGGCCTGGTTCGGACCCGGCGCGAGGCGCAGGTCATCTACTACTCGCTCATGCCCGGGCCAGCGGCGGAAGTGATGCAGACCCTGCACGGAATCTACTGCAAGCCGGCGCCCGCCCGCGGAAGGAAAAGTGCGGCGACATGACCGAAATGGCAAAGACGATTTTCCAGATTGGAGGCAAGCAAGCCGGGTTCGCCGCGCCCCGAACGCGATCCACATGTGGCGGTGAATCATCCGCGCGCCGCGACACTCGCCCTCGCTGCGTCCCGGCGGGCGCGACAGAGGATGCAGCGATGCCTGGACACGGCAGAAGCATGTCCGCAACCTCGCCAAGGAACTGAAATTCGGAGGAGTCATGCAACCTGAAGAGCACTGGGAGCGTGTGTACTCGACCAAGGCCCCGGATGCCGTCAGCTGGTATCAACGGCACGCAGACCACTCGCTTGAGTTGATTGAAGCGACCGGCGTATCGCCCACGGCATCCATCATCGATGTTGGCGGCGGCGCTTCGACCCTCGTGGATGATCTGCTTTCCAGGAACTACCTAGACATCACTGTTCTTGACCTGTCCGCCGCCGCTCTCAGCGCTGCCCAGGAGCGCCTCGGTGCTCGCGCAGGGTCGGTGACTTGGCTGCAGTCCGACATTACAAGGGCTGAGCTTCCGCGTCATGCGTTCGACGTATGGCATGACCGTGCAGTTTTTCACTTCCTGACGGCCCCGGAAGATCGACGCGCGTACATTCAAGCGGTGCTTCGCTCGGTGAAACCCGGCGGACACGTGATTGTCGCCACATTCGCCAAGGACGGTCCGCTCCAATGCAGCGGCCTGCCGGTCATGCGCTACAGCGCTCCGCAACTTCACTCGGAGTTCGGTGAAGCTTTCACGCTCATATCGCACGAGCGGGAGGAACACCACACTCCGTTCGGAACGACCCAGCAATTCACGTATTGCCATTGCCGCAAGTCAGCATCGTAGCCAGTGATCCAACGATCTCCTGGGGAGGCCCTCGCGGCCGGACAATACGATTGCATCCACGACAAACGGGGTGAATGAGGCAATCTTCTGCATGTGGTTGCCGAAGGATCCGGACACTGCCGGGATGCTGGATATGCTCCCGATCGGGACCGCATTCGAGGCGCTCGGCGGCCCGAACCCGGCAGCTACCCCGTTTGTTGCATGAGACAACACCGGCGTCTAGCCGGGAGCGGCCGCACGATTGCCTTGCGTGGTATCGCCGCCGCGGATCGTGCGGAAAATGGAAGATCCTTCCGTCTCATTTTTCCAGGCTGGGCGGTTCTCCTGCTCTCCTGCTAACCCGACGGACCGCACACGCATCTGTGATGACACGAGGGTCGTGGCCGAAGTTGACGACCGACGGCACTGTGTCATTCAGGAGAGTAGGAATGCGAATTCTGGTCCTTGCTGGCGCGTTGATGCTCGTTTCATGCACTCGGGTGGATGGAGTGAAACCTGAAACGCCAGCGCAGGGGCGGCTGTACCCGCCGGATCGGGGCAGCGTGGCGGCACTTGATCGCGTCCTGGCCGACAACCAGATCGTCACCGCGGGCTTCGGCATCCTCAAGAACGGCGAGCTCGTATGGTCCCACTACCATGGCGAGCAGTCGCCAGGTGTCGTGGCGAGCGCATCGACGCGCTTCAATGCCGCATCGATCACCAAGACCGTGGCCGCGGAGACCGCGTTGCGTCTGGTAGCGAGCGGCGAGCTCGATCTGGACGCCCCGCTCGCCTCATATTGGGTTGACCCCGATATTGCAGGCGATCCGAGGCGCGATTCGCTGACGGCACGCAGGGTGCTGAACCACACCAGCGGTTTTCCGAACTGGCGGTTCTTTCGTCCCGACCGCAAGCTCGCGTTCGAACACGATCCCGGAACGCACTACGGATACTCGGGCGAAGGTTTCGAATACCTCGCGCGCGCCATCGAACGCAAGCTCGGCGATCCCTTCCCGGCCATCGTCCAACGCATGGTGCTGGACCCTGTCGGCATGCGCGATACCTTGATCGCCGTGCATCGCGAGGGCCTGGAGCGCGTCGCCCGTCCCGTGGATGCCAACGGCATCTTTCCGGGTTTCTACTGCCGACCGGATGGCGGGTGTCGAGCCGAAGGCGAATACTCGGCCGCGGACGACATGCTCGTGACCGTGCCGGACTACGCCCGCTTTCTGGCCGCAGTTCTGCAATCGCGCGGATACGACGAAGTGCTGGCGATCGAACGCGACCGCGTACAAACCGACCGCGGTGCCGAGGGTCTCGTCGACTGCGTTGCCGACCCCGAAGCACCCTGCCCCGTTGCGCAAGGCTACGGACTCGGATTCGAGATCGCGCAGTTCGAAGATCACACGGTGCTCGGTCACGGCGGCGCCGATTGGTCCGAACAGTCGCTGGCCTACATCTACCGGCCCTCAGGCGATGGCCTTGTCATTTTCCTCAACGCACCGAACCTGCAGGCGCTCGGCGCCATGCCGGGCATCCTGGCGCTACTCGACCCACGCTCTCCCTTCGCATCGCGCTATCGCACGTGGCTTGCCCGCGCTGCCGCGCCCGGTCGGTAGCAAGCAGCCGATTCATGCGAACCCGTGGACCGGCCCGATCCGGGCTGACGACGCGTCGGCATCACGCAGTGTTCCGCAATCGTCCTCCTCAGCCGCCCGGATCGAAGCTTCCGCGGAACAGGTAATCGTTGTTGATAACGACCAGCACGTCGTTGTCGGCGGGACGCACTTCGATCTGCGGGAGGGCCACTTCGGCGCTTGCCGTCGCAACGAACTGGGACGGTTGCATGCCTGCGCGCGCGCTGAAATCGATGCGCAGCGCGCCGCTGGCGGGCAGGTACTGGGTCAGGTCGAGCGCACCGGATCCGCCTGCAGGGCACGTCGCGCTGCCCTGGGCCGTGCATTGCCACGTGAACTGCGTCATGCCGACAGGGACAGCCGCCCGGATGCGTACCGACCCGACCGATCGCTGCAAGCTCTCGCGCACCCAGAGCGTCCAACCCACGAGACTGTCAGGATAGACCAGGGCCGGCACATTGACGTATTCGAGCGCGACATCCGCTGGGTTCTCGTACGTATAGCCCGCATCGATCCTGAAGTACGCGAGTATGTTGGAAGCGAAGGTGAAGGTATTGGTCCAGCCGGCCTGATTGCCTGAAGGAATCACGTCGCTGTCGATCGCATCGTCGGAGCCCACGTTCATGGATGTGCGTTCCGCCAGCGCGGGAAGCGAGAAATACGCACGGAACGAGCCGTAGCCCGGCGCGCGCACGATGTAGGCCCCCTGGTCATCGGAAACGGTGGAGTCGTAGCGTACGGTGCGCTGGCTGTTCCAGATCTCGACCGCTATCCCCGGCAATCCCGGCTCACCGGCATCCTGGCGTCCATCGCCATCGAGATCGAGCCAGGTCCGATCGCCGACCCGGATGTCCACGGGATCAAGGCCCGCGTCTATGGCCGTGCGAGGCACGTGGGGCACGCCGACCAGGATGTCGGTGAACCACTTGAACTCCCCGGAGGGATTGAAATCGTTGTCGATCAGCGTGTTTTCACCGACATTCTTCGGGCCGATGTTCGGGAATCGGGTTATGTCGGGCTTGATACGGACGCGATAGGCGAGCGGACCCGTGAGGAGGATCGAGAACTCGTAGTCGCCGTTCGCATCGGTCTCGGTGAACTGGATCATCGTGGTTCCCGTGGAATCCCACAGTTGGACTTCCTTCCCCTCCACGCCGAGGGTCGCTTCTTCGACGCCACGCAGGCCGTCGACGTTGAAATCGCGCCAGACCTTGCCGCGCACGGTATGGGTGCCCTGCTGGGCGGCGGCCGTGCCGCAAAGCACGAGCAAGCCAAGGATCGGAATCAGGTGGCGATGGTTCATGGGTGAGTCCTCGGTCAGTCGCGGATGCGGTCATCTGGCTTTCGCAGGGGTGCGCGGAGGTCCACGCAAGTTCGCGACGCGAGGGGACACGCTTTTTCTTGCCAATCGGTCGCAGTTCGCAGCTTGCGGGTCGAGGTACGCCGCGCTTCGTCAGCCATGAAGCGGGCGCCCTCGCCCTGCACGAGGTCGCAAGGCGGGGCCTGCACCAGCAGAAATCGTCACGAACTGTGTTCAAGCAAGGATCCGGCGAATGACGGACTTGTCGACGGTACTGGAAGCCCAGGCGCTCGCTATTCCCGGTTCGCTGGCTTGCGGAACACGTAGGAGGACGACCTTATCGAGGCAATTCCACCGCCTCACGCAATCGCGTGTTTGACCCGACCCATTCATCTGACTAAAGTCAGGCAATGGATGATTCCCTGCAGAAGGTCCGACAGTTCAATCGCGCGGTGACCCAGCGGATTGGCGTACTGACCGACAACTATCTCGGCCGCGGACGCCCTCTGGGCGAGTCGCGGCTGGCTTTCGAGGTCGGTCGCGACGGTGCGGATGTGCGCGAGCTGCGCAAGCGCCTGTCGCTGGACTCCGGTTATCTGAGTCGCCTGTTGCGCTCGCTCGAAGCACAGGGGCTGCTCGCAACCAAGCCCGCGCCCGATGACGCGCGCGTGCGCCGGGTCAGCCTGACCCGCAAGGGGTTGCGCGAACTGGCGCTGCTGGACCAGCGTTCGCAGGCGCTTGCGCAATCGCTGTTGGCGCCGCTGGGCGCGACCCAGCGCGAGCGTCTGGTCACGGCGATGAGCGAGGTGGAACGTTTCCTAAGCGCCTCGGCAGTGAGCATTTCCCCGGCCGACCCGGCCGGAAGCGAGATACGCGCGTGCATCGCGTCGTACCTGCGCGAACTGGACGCGCGCTTCGAGAACGGCTTCGAAGCGGCGCGCGGACCGTCGGCGGACCCCGACGAGTTCGTCCCGCCCCGGGGCGTCATGCTGCTGGCCCGTCTCGATGGCGAAGCCGTGGGCTGCGGTGGCATCAAGACGATCGGCACGGGCATCGGCGAAATCAAGCGCATGTGGGTAGCGCCGTCGGCACGCGGACTCGGGATCGCTCAACGTTTGCTGGATGCGCTCGAACGGCATGCGGCCGAACTCGGATTCCGCCGCGTGCGCCTGGACACCAACCGCACCCTCGTCGAAGCACGCGCACTGTACCTGCGCAACGGCTACCGAGAGATCGCCGCCTACAACGAAAACCCGTACGCCGATCACTGGCTGGAGAAATCGTTGCAGGGCTCGCGACGCGGAACCGCACGTTTCTAGCAGGCGATTCCTCTGCCGGAGCATCGACTGGCAGCCTGTCGGACTCTGGATCGCCGGACTGCAATCCGTCTGCGCGCTCCATTTGCTGCGACCCTGCGCCCTCTCCGCGCATCCTTCCGGAACAACCTCTCGCCGGACATCCTCATGCCTGCACTGCTCCGCCTCGCTGCCGTAACCGTGCTCTTGCTTGCCGCACTCGATGGCCGGGCACAGGCGCCACGCGATGCCGTCGTCGATATCGCCCACGTCATCGAATCCCGCTACTACGACGCCGCCAAGGCGACGAAGATCGCGACCGACCTCCGCAATGAGGCAAGCCGAGGCGACTTCGACCGCTATGCCGATCCACGCGACCTCGCTACCGCGCTGAGCAATCGCCTGCAACCGCTGGACCGGCATTTCCGGGTGGACTGGTCGCAGGCGGAAGCGGCGCCCGCATCGGCGCAGGACCGTCCGACCATGCGTCGCCGCAATCCTGGTACGGGCGGACCCGGAGCGGGTGCAACGGCAGCGGAACGCCGCGGCAACTTCGGCGTGCGACGCGTCGAGGTGCTCCCCGGCAATGTCGGCTACATCGATCTGCGCGAATTCTCCAACTTCGCCTTCGGTCGTGCCGACCAGCCAGCCCGTCGCGCCATCGAGGCCGCTTTGCAGATGGTGTCGGCCACCGATGCGGTGATCATCGACCTCCGCGAAAACGGCGGAGGCGCGCCGGCGATGGTCGGCTTTCTCACGAGCGCCTTCACGCCGAAGGACGCCAAGATCTACAACGTCTTCCATTCGCGAAGAGGCACGCACAGCGAGGCGCCATCCGACTGGTATCCCACGCCGCGACTGGAGGTGCCGCTGTACGTGCTGATCAGCGGACGCACGGGCTCGGCAGCCGAATCCTTTGCCTACACGATGAAGAATGCCGGCCGCGCGACGATCGTGGGCGAAGCCAGTGGTGGCGCTGCCAATCCGGGCGGCCAGCTCGATGCGGGCCACGGCTTCCGCATCTTCGTATCCAGCGGGTCGCCGATCAGTCCGATCACCGGCACCAACTGGGAAGGCAGCGGCGTTGCACCCGATATTTCCGCCACCCCGGAAATGGCGCTGGAGGTTGCAAGGAAATCCGCGCTCAAGGCGATCCTCGACCAAGGGCTACCGGAGCCCGAAGCGACGGATACCAAATGGGCTCTGGAAGCACTGCACGCTGAGTCATCCCCCGCGCGCATCGAAGCCGCCCCGTACGTCGGCCGCTACGGGGCATTCACCGTGGCGGAACGCGACGGAGCCCTGACGCTGCAACGCGATCGCCGCCCCGCGCTGATTCTTGTTCCACTGGCCAAGGACACGTTCAGCGTCGCCGGCGATCCATCACGCCGGGTGATCTTCGAACGCGATGACGGCGGTACGGCTATCGCCCTGGAACTTCGCCTCTCGAACGGACAAGGTTCGCGTTACCTGCGTTGAAACTCTTGTTCCGATGCCGATTCAGCACTGCCCATGCGTGGGACTGACCGAGGAGAACGAGGCAGAGAAATGATTCGTTCGAACTGGATGATTCCGCGTTATTGCCCGGACGGATACACGCGCATATCGCGCAATCGCCACCCGTCCTCGCTGCGAGCCAGGAGCGAGAACACCCGGAACGACTTGAACGGCTCGGGGGCGGCGTCCGGATCGTCCGTGCGCCGCACGACGTCGACGGTTCCGTCCACCGCCAGCATGTCGTGATCGATGGTGCGCACGCGGGTCACGACGCTGCGGTGCTCGAAGCGCGCGGCAATCTTCGGGAATCGTTGCGTGAATGCCTCGCGGATCGCGTCGCGCCCGGCCAGTGTTTCGTCCGGATCGAAGAACACCATCATCGCGTCTTCGGAGAACACCTTCGCGAACCGCGCTGCATCGCGCGCATTCCAGGCCTCATCGATCGCCGCCCAGAGTTTGGTCGCGGCCGCCTCCTGCGCCGCGCCATCCGCACCGGTGGCGCGCTCGAACCTGGCGATCCCGTTCGACTCCCGATTCGCGCCATCGTCGGTCGAAAGCGCCTGCTCCAGTCGAAAAGTCGATGCGGTCCACTCGCCGAACCCGAAATCGAAGTCCCGGTTATGGCCACCTTCGGCCAGGGCCGGCGCCGCAACAAACAGCAGCGCAAGGATCAGCGCTGTGCGCTTGTCGCGAACTCGTCGACGAATCGTTCCGGCGTTTCGCTCAGTGTCGAATCGCAACTCTCCAGGGCGGGCACAACGGCGCCGTCGATCTCGCGTATCCATTTGTCCACCTCGTGCAGTTCGGTTTTCATGCGGCCGCAACCGGCCGGCGAAGAGAGCTCGCGCAGTCCGATCACCGACGAGATCGTGGACAGGCAGCGCACCGGCCAGCCGCCTGCGCCCGTACGCGAATTGCTGACCCGATACGTCCCGCGCTAGTTCCCGTCGTCGAAGCCATCTGGCGCTGTGGCCGCAGCGATGTCGACAGATTCCCGAAGCAAACGAATCGATCGGATCCGCGTCCAGAGTGTCCATCGGCACCGCGATCCATGCGGAAACCGGTCGGAGAAGTCCCGCGCGCGAAACCGATTCCTGATCATTGTCGAATCCCTGGACGATGGTTCGTCATTTGTTGGCGGATCCGGGCACGATGACGGACCGCGCCCACCGTTGCCGTGATTCCGGAGCCGACCGCATGCCGCCGATCCTGTATGCCCATCCGTTCTCGTCCTACTGCCAGAAGGTGCTGGTCGCCTTGTACGAGAATGAAACCGCCTTCGAGTACCGCCATCTGGGCGAAGGCTCGCACATGCAGGAGCTGTCCGGGCGATGGCCGATGCGACGCTTCCCGCTGCTCGTCGATGGCGAGCGCACGGTGATCGAAGCCAGCACGATCATCGAATACCTGCAATTGCACTACCCGGGTCCGTGCGCGCTGCTGCCCGACGATCCGGACGCCGCGCTCGACGTGCGGATCATGGATCGCTTCTTCGACAACTACGTATCGACGCCGCAGCAGAAGTTCGTGTTCGACGCGCTGCGGCCGGCGGAAGTCCGTGACGCTCACGGCGTAGGCGAGGCGCGCTCGATGCTGGACACCGCATACACCTGGCTCGAAGCGCACTTGGTGGGCAGGACCTGGGCTGCGGGCGAGCGATTCAGTCTTGCCGACTGCGGCGCGGCACCTTCCCTGTTCTACGCCCACTGGACCCATCCGATCCCCGAGCATTGCCGCAACGTGCTGGCCTACCGGCAGCGGCTGCTCGCCCGCCCGTCGTTCGCGCGCGTGGTCGACGAGGCGCGACCGTACCGGGAGTTCTTTCCGCTCGAGCGACCCGACGCCGACTGACGCGCGACTCGGGATCCATGCGTTCGCTGCAGACAGAACTGCGGCCCACGAGCGTCCCTGGCTTCAGCATCCGGCCTTTCCGGATTCACATCGCCCGATAGTCCAGGGGCAAGCCGGTGCCGTGACGTCCTGCACATGGCGTATTGTTATTCGATATGTAAGATATCGTTTACCGATGTATCCGGGAACCCGCATGAACGCCACCACCAGCCGCGCGCTAGCCGCAGCCCGCCCGATTCTCACCGGCCTGATCGTCCTCAATCTCTTCTACGCGCTGTGCATCGCCGCGTTGCTGATCGCGACCGTGTTCGCGCCCTTCGTCAATCCCGGCTGGCCGTGGGAGCCGCTGGGCTTCAAGACCAGGGACGCCCATCCGCTGCTGCCGATAGCGCTGCAGACGGTCGCGTTCCTCGGCATCGTCGGCGCGGGTCTCGTGCACCTGTTCCTGCGCTGGCTGCGGGCCATCGTGGATACCGTGCGCGCCGGCGACCCGTTCATCGCCGACAACGCACGCCGGCTGACCGCCATCGCCTGGTGCGTGCTCGCCGGCGAAGTGCTGCGGTTGACGATCGTGGGCATCGCGACCGCGGTCTCCACACCGGCGCAGCCGGTCGACATGGGCGATGCCTTCTCGTTCACACCGTGGGTGGCAGTGCTGCTGTTATTCGTGTTGGCCGGCGTCTTCGCGCAGGGTGCGCGGATGCGTGCCGACCTCGAAGGCACGGTGTGACATGGCGATTCTCGTGCGCCTCGACGAACTGCTTTACGCGCGCCGCATGACGCTGACCGAACTGGCCGCACGCGTGGACATTACCGTCGCCAACCTGTCGATCCTCAAGACCGGCAAGGCCAAGGCCATCCGCTTCTCCACGCTGGAGGCGATCTGCACGGCGCTCGACTGCCAGCCCGGCGACCTGCTCGGCCACGATCCCGCCCAACCCATCGAGGATTGAACATGTCCATCGCGAACGTCTTCCGCTCCGATCCGCAACGCCACGAGGGCGTGCGCCCGGTCAACATCTGGGGCCTGCGGTTGTTCTATCTGCTGATGCTGGTGTTCGTCGCGCCGGCTGCATGGCGCGTACTGCTGACGCACGAGGGCCCCTGGGAACCGTTGCCGGCCATCGCGTGGGCGGTGTGGGCAACCTATCCCGCCCTCGCCTTCCTTGGTCTGTTCCACCCGCTGCGCTGGCTGCCGATCATGTTCTTCACCATCGGCTACAAGGCGATCTGGCTGGCCTTCGTCTCCGTACCGCTGTGGCAGGCGGGCACGCTGCAAGGTTCGTCGGCACAACCGATCGCCGAATCCTTCCTCGCCCTGCCTCTGCTGGTCCTGGTGGTTCCGTGGGGCTATGCGTGGCGGACGTACGTGGTCGGCGCGCAAGTCAGGTCGTGATCGCATTTTCCCGTCACCCGCGATCACGTCCCGTTCCGTCCCGCCACGATAGATTCCTGATCATCGTGAATCGATTCGGGAGAACGGCATGGGTTTGCTGGTCGACGGCAATTGGCAGGACACCTGGTACGACACCGACGAGAGCGACGGGCGCTTCGAGCGCTCGAAGTCACGTTTTCGCAACTGGGTCACCCGCGACGGTCAGCCCGGTCCCGACGGCAAGGGCGGCTTCAAGGCCGAACCGGAGCGCTATCACCTGTACGTCTCGCTGGCCTGCCCGTGGGCGCACCGCACGCTGATCTTCCGGCGGCTCAAGGGTCTGGAAAGGATGATCGACGTGTCCGTCGTGAACTGGCTGATGGGAAATGAAGGCTGGACCTTCGAGCCCGGTCCCGGCGTGGTGCCCGACAGCGTGAACCACGCGAGCCGCCTCTACGGGATCTATCTCAAGGCCGATCCCAAGTACTCCGGGCGCGTCACCGTCCCGGTGCTGTGGGATCGCGAACGCGCGACGGTGGTGAGCAACGAATCGGCCGACATCATCCGCATGTTCAACAGTGCCTTCGACGATGTGGGTGCCGCCAACGGCGAGTTCTATCCGGAGGCATTGCGTGCACAGATCGACGAGGTCAACGAGCGCGTTTACGAGAACGTCAACAACGGCGTCTACAAGGCCGGTTTCGCGACCACACAATCCGCCTACGAAGAAGCCGTGGTGCCGCTGTTCGAGACCCTGGACTGGTTGGAGCAACACCTGGCCACCCGCCGCTACCTGTGCGGCGACCGGCTCACCGAAGCGGACTGGCGCCTGTTCACCACGCTGCTGCGATTCGACCCGGTCTACGTCGGCCACTTCAAGTGCAACCTGCGCCGCATCGCCGACTACCCGAACCTGTCCGGCTTCCTGAGCGAGCTCTATCAGGTTCCGGGCGTGGCCGACACCGTCGACTTCCAGCACATCAAGGGGCACTACTACGAGAGCCACGAAATGATCAATCCGACCGGCGTGGTGCCGAAGGGCCCCGTGCTGGAACTGGACGCGCCGCATGGGCGTGAGCGCGTGCCGGCGGCGTGAAGGTTGCGCCCCGGGCGTTCACGAAATCCAGACGCGACGCTGGAAACGTTCGGATAAAGATCGGCATCGCCGATGCCAATGCCGGAACCACCGGTCCCGGTTCGACATGTCCCCACCCCAACTGGGAGAAACCCATGATCAACCGCCGTGAGTACCTGAAGCTTTCCCTGGGCGCAGGCATTGCGCTCGCGCTGGATCCGCGCATGGCGCTGGGCAAGGAGGCGCCGACGCCACTGATCACCCGCGCCATTCCCTCATCGGGAGAATTGCTGCCCGCTGTGGGCCTCGGCAGCTCGGCCACGTTCTCGCGCCTGGCAGGAAGCGACGACACCGCGGCGCTGCGCGCGGTGCTCAAGGCCATGCATGACCACGGCGGCACCGTGTTCGATACGGCGCCGGCCTATGGCGCGTCCGAGGCCGTTGCCGGCAGCCTGGCACGCGAGCTCGGCCTGACCGAAAAACTCTTCTGGGCGACAAAGCTCAATGTCGTGCCACGCGGCGGCGAGTCGGCCGACGAAGCGGCGGCGCGCGCACAGATCGAGACGTCGTTCGAACGCATCGGCAAGAGGCCGCTGGACCTGATCCAGGTGCACAACATGGGCGACGTACCAACCCAGTTGGGCGTGCTCAAGGAACTCAAGGCCGAGAATCGGATCCGCTACGTCGGCGTCACCACGACGATTCCGAACCAGTACGAGCAGCTCGAGCAACTGCTCAAGGCAGAGCGCCTGGACTTCATCGGCATCGACTACGCCATCGACAACCGCGTCATGGAAGAGCGTGTATTCCCGCTGGCGCGCGAACGCGGGGTCGGCGTGCTCGTCTATGCACCGTTCGGTCGGACCCGGCTGTGGGAGCGCGTGCGCGGCCAGCAGCTTCCCGAATGGGCCGCGGAATTCGGTGCCGCCACCTGGGGCCAGTTCTTCCTGAAGTTCGTGATCTCGCACCCGGCGGTCACCGTGGCCACACCGGCGACGAGTCAGGCGCGCCACATGATCGACAACCTCGGCGCCGCGAGGGGCGCCTTGCCCGACGAGGCCATGCGCAAACGCATGATCGCCCACGTCGAGGCGATCTGATTCGAAACGGGGTCGGAGACACTTCGCGGGAGTGCCTCTGACCTCGCAATTGCGATACTCAGGGGCGATGGATGACCCGCCCGGCCCTGATCGTCAGCGCGACCTTCGCGAAGGCGTCCACCTTGGTGCCCGGATCGACCTGCAGCACGACGAAGTCGGCGTCCATGCCCGCGACTACCCGCCCCTTGCGATGGGATTGCCCGAAGCGTTTGCTTGGATGGGTGGTCAGGCTGGCGAGGATCTGTCGCCAGTCCATGCCGGCGGCGGCCATCAGCTGGTACTCGCGCAGCGGATCATAGACATCGGTGTAGCCTGCGTCGGTGCCGAACAGCAGTTGGCCACCCTGCTCCAGGAAGATCTTCACCTGCTGCGAGGCAGCAGCGACCCCGCGCGCGAGGATCGCGTCGGGTAGACCTTCGCGCCGCGCTTCCACCTCGACCAGGGTCAGGGTCGGTATCAAGGCCATGTCCTCGGCGACCAGCGACTTGGCGAACGCCGCCGACCATGGCCCGCCGTTCGGCGTCGTGTGGACAAGCACGTCCACGCCGCTGTCGATCGCCACCTGCAGTCCGGAAAAATCGGTCGGGTGGGCGAAGGACGGTTTCCCGGCCTTGTGTGCTTCCGCCGCCACGGCGCGTGCGATCGGCACCTTCATCGGGAGAACACCGATCCCACCGTCCTCGCCAGCCACGATGGCCCCGGCGAACACCTTGACACCGTCGGCGCCGGATCCGAGCTGCGCCGCGGCGCGCGCCCTGGCGGCGGCGGCGTCCTTGACTTCGAACGTCGGCACCTTGAGGCGCGCGAACAGGTCCTTCACGTAGACCGGCGTGCCGTGATCGGGAAAAAACGGCGCGTCCACCGTGAGGATCTGCGGTCCGATCACCTCACCCAGCGCAATGCGCTTGCGCAACGCGATCGCATCGCCGGGCAGCGAGGCGACATCGAACACCGTGGTGAATCCCCAGCGCGTGAAGTGGGCAGCGAGCGCGGCACTCAGTCCGGCGGCGGGCTTCCTGGCGGCCTGGCGGTAGGGCTCTTCCAGAAAGTGGACATGGCTGTTCCAGAAGCCCGCCACGACGACCTGGCCGCTGACGTCGAGCACTTCATAGCCTTCCGGTACGGCGAGTTCGGGCCCGCCCACAGCGGCGATCACGCCCTCCTCGACCAGGATCGTTGCGCGCTCGGCTGCAGCGGCATCGGGACTGGCATACAGCTTGCCGCCGACGAGCGCCAAACCCGCGGCCTGAGCGCCGCCCGTCGCGCCCACGCACAGCGCCAGCATAATCAAGATCAAGAAATGCATGGGTGTATCCGCATCGTTCGAATTGGCGGGCAGGATAACGCGGCGTGCACGAAACAATCACCCCTAGGATCACAGCTCGCGCCAACCCATGTAGACGCCATACAGCGCGGTGAGGATGAGCACGCCGCCGACCGATTGCATCAGTCTTTCGTTCGCTCCGGGGTGGTGTTGCATCCAGCCGCGCAATTTGTCGCCGGCCACCACGACCGTGCCGTACACGACTATCTGGGCGGCAGCCGTGATCGCCGCGAGAGCGGCGAGTTGCATCCCGATCCGGCCGTCCGCAGGCTTCAGGAACTGCGGCAACACGGCCAACGTGAACAGGTACGCCTTCGGATTGAGCAGGCAGGTCAGCATGCCCTGCCCGAACGTCCGCGATCGCGACAAGGGCACCGAGGTATTCGGCTCGACGCCCTCGGCGTGGTGGCGCATCAGTGACCAGCCGAGCCAACCGATATAGGCGGCACCGCCCAACAGCAAGAGATTGAACGCCATGGGCACCAGCCGCAGGATCGTGGCAACGCCCAAGGCGCCCAACAGCACGTGGCAGACACCGCCGGCGACGATGCCCCCAGTGCCGCCGTTCCGTTGCGGCGGCCGCCGGCCAGCGAACTGGCCATCACGAACGCCATGTCGAGTCCAGGCAGCAGCACGATGCCGAAGACCATCACCGCATACAGCCAAAGATGCGCAGTCTGTTCCACGGCTCAACGCTCCCCCGGCAGGCGCGAGCGCGCCGTGGGCTGCAATCGAAGCATTTGCGCAGGCGCCACCGCGCCATCACGCAGGCCTGATTCGATCCGCCGCCACGCCGGGTGGGACGACAGCACCCTCTCGCTGCGCACGTGTGCCCCGACATCCGGGTATCGCGCAACCCAGGCCAGCACATGCTCACCCTCTCGCACGGGCAGCCTCGGAAACCCGTTGGGTGCCGATTCGCTGGCCAGCACGGCGATCACGTCGATTTTGGCGTCACCCAGCATCGGGATCGCGTCGCGCGTGAATGCGCCCACGCTGTCGGCGAGTTGGCCGGCCTGCAGATGGTGCACGTGGACCACGACCACGTCCGGTGGAATGGTCGTTGCATCGCGCGGCGGGAGCATCGTCTGCGCCGCATCGAAGGCTGCCGACACCCAGACCGGCCGCAGCAGCAGCACGTCGTGGGAGTCGACCATGGTGCGGTTCGCTGCCGCTCGATGCGTCCGCCACACCGCACCATCGTAGAACGCACTTAGCGCGTGCGTCCTTGCCGCCATGTCGGCGAACCCTCGCAACCAGACGAAACGGTCCGGTGCGTCGAGATCACGGAAAGTACCGATCAGGCGGATCCCATGCACCTCCTGCGCTTCGACGAACTCGTGTTCGAACAGATCGATCAGCACATCGCGCTTGAACGGATGCAGCGTGTACCGGCGCAACTCGACCACGCTGCAGCACCTCGCCACGATCGCCACATCCGCCGCCCCGATCGGCGAACCATCCAGCGCACCCGGCTGGGCGACTGCCAGCGTGGACATCACCCCGAACAACCCCCGAAACATGCTCATAACTGCTCCTCAAACGACTCTGGATCGAGTCGAGCGAGACTGCGGCACAATCAGGGCGATATCCGCCCTATTTCGATGGCAGACTCCGGCCCATGGAACGCCCGACCACCCGAGTCCTCGCGGTTCTGGAACTGCTGCAGACGCACGCTCGCCTCAGCGGTTCCGAGTTGGCGACGCGAATCGGCGTGGACGGGCGCACGCTGCGGCGCTACATCACTGCACTGGAGGAGCTTGGCATCCCGATCATGGCCGAGCGCGGACGCTTCGGCGGGTATGCCCTGTCCGCGGGCTTCAAGCTGCCACCGATGATGTTCGGCAACGACGAGGCCCTCGCCCTGTCGCTCGGCCTGCTGGCTTCGCGCGCGCTTGGCCTGACCGATGCCGCGCCTGCGATCGCCAGCGCCCAGGCCAAGCTCGAACGGGTAATGCCCAACAGCCTCAAACGCCGGATGCGCGCGATCGACGAGACGGTCGCGCTGGACCTGACGCATGCTCCGGTTCCATCCGGCAACCCGGTTTCTCTCATGCACCTCAGCGAAGCCGCACAGGCGCGCCAGCACTTGCGCATGCACTACCGCAGCGCACAGGCCGGCGACAGCGAACGCAACTTCGACGTCTACGGCATCGCGTACCGCGACGGCCGCTGGTACGCGGTCGGTCACTGCCACCTGCGCAACAGCGTGCGATCGTTCCGCGTCGATCGCATCCTGGCCCTGCAGTCGTTGCCGGAAAGTTTCGGCCGACCCAAGGACTTCGATGCCCTCGGCCACCTGACCATGTCGCTGGCCACGTTGCAACGCGCTCATGCCATCGACGTCTTGCTGCATGCCGACATCGTCTCGGCACGCGCCGCGCTGTTCGACACCATCGGCACGCTCGATCAGCAAGGGAACCACACCTTGCTGCGCGTGCAGACCGACGACTTGACGTGGTTCGCGCGCGAACTGTCCCGGCTGCCATTCGACTTCCGTATCCTGGGCCCGCTGGCCCTACGTACCGTGTTGCGTCACCACGCCGCGCGCCTGAACCGGCTGGCGCGGGTCTAGAAGATTTTCGCGAAATGCATGCAGCCGCGTGTTGGCGCGAAATGGACCCGGAGACATTTCGCGATTTGTTGTTCCATTCCCGCTCCTTGACTCACGGCCAAAGAAGCTTGAACAACGCCTCGCGGTCAAGCTCGTGTTTCCTGCCCACATCGGAAAGTACGGCTGACAGCGTTCCTGTCCGCAACGAATGATGGTTCGGGATGGTCACGGAGTGTGGCGGTTCGGCGCACTCCAGGCGAATGTGGCTCCCTGTTTGGCGAACTGCTCGGTACCCCAGTGTCGACAGCGCCTTGATCAGTGATCCGGCATCCATGTCGCGAGGGAGTTTCATGCCGCCAGCACTTCATCCTTGACGTAGTGCAGGCGTATCATCGTCGGGCGGTCCTTGTCGTCGAAATGGCAATGAACGGCGTCACGCACGTTGTCGCGAATTTCTTCGTAAGTATCGGCTTCGGTGAATATGGAGTGTCCAAGCGCTCGCGCGTGGAGCCCTCCTTCGGGTGCATCCTCGACAAGGAATACGATCTCGCTCATCAGTACCTCCGGCTGTCGGGTGATCGTACGCCTAACCGGTTGACGCATCCAGCACACAGCGCGTTTCGCGAACGCGTGGCTCCTGCTCCGTTCCTTGGCGTGCGCATTGCCGTGACGAACGACACCTGCGGCCCCCTATCCAGCGGCGCATTCTCCGCCGACTGATCGACCGCCACGCCGCCCAAGGATGCCTCCATGCCGCGACCTCATGTGTTCCGGAAAATTGCGCTCGCACTCATGATTGCCGTGGTACCGGTGATTTCGCTCGCGCAACCCGCTCCGGCGCCGACAGCTGACGACGCCGACGGCGAACGGTCGCTCGACACGCGGATCCGCCAGCACATGGCCGATGGTGGGCTGGTCGGCATCGCGGCCGCGATCATCGTCGACGGCAAAGTCGCCTGGCGCGCCGGATACGGGTACGCCGATCGCGAAGCACGTACGCCATTCACCACCGCGACCGTGATGAACATCGCCTCGATCAGCAAGACCATGACCGGTGCGGCAATGATGCGCGCTGTCGAACAGGAACTTCTGTCGCTCGATGCCGACATCAACCTCGCGCTCCCGTTCAAGGTGCGCAATCCGCACCGGCCTGACACTCCGATCACGCTGCGTCAGCTCGCGACGCACACCTCAGGCATCACCGACCGCGCGCCCGTGTACGCACGTGGCTACCATTTCGGTGGCGACGCACCCCAGGCACTTGGGGATTTCCTCGCCGGGTATCTGGTCGCGGACGGCGCCGACTACGCGAAAGAGAACTTCCTCGACGTCGCGCCGGGCAGCCATCGTGAGTACTCCAACATTGGCGCGGCGCTCGCAGCGCACATCGTCGAACGCGCCACCGGACAGCCGCTCAACGTTTACACCCGTGAGAAATTCTTCGTGCCGCTGGGCATGAGCCACACGCGCTGGTTCATGTCCGAGGCACCGATGGACGATCATGCAACGCTCTACATCAGCGAGCACGACCTGCAGTTGCCGATCCTGGCATATGGCTTGGTCACCTGGCCTGACGGTGGCCTGCGCACGTCGGTCGATGACCTGTCGAAGTTCTTCATCGCACTGCTGGATGGCGGCAAGAACGCGGGGGCGCGCGTGCTCGCGCGCGCCTCGGTGAATGACATGCTGCGCTTCCAGTTCACCGCCGAGCGCAAGCCTGACAACGTCGACATCGCCGAGAAAAACTCCGGCCTGTTCTGGCAGACCAAGTTCAACATGCGCTACGTCGGACACGGCGGCAGCGACCCCGGCCTCAAGACTGAAATGCTCGCCACGCCGGCGCTCGACATCGGTGTGATCCTGTTCACCAACACCTCCGGCGAAACGACGAACAAGGCCTACGTCGGCATCCTCAAGGCGCTCTTTGCGCACGCCGAAAGCCTGCGTGCCGAGCGTCCCTGATCGGTAAACGGGGGCCAGCGTGGACGCTTCCAACGCGCGCGCGAACTGCTCAGTGATTGCTGCAGCCCGATGTGCTTGGAGCAGTGTCGGTCGGTCGACACGCTGCCGCTGACGCGGCCGGCGATTGCCCCTAGTCGAATCCGCTGGCCATGATCGAATCGGCGATGGAAATATCGTAGGCCGCACCACTGGAATACTCGCCTTCGCAATAGGCCCCTACGGCCAAGTCGTCGCCGGCGATGGCAGTCGCCATGCCGAAGCAGTCCGAATCCAGCGGGTCGGGAGCAAGTCCATGCCACGTCGAAGTCAGCATCCAATCGCTGCCTGCTCGTCGGTACAGATAGACCGCACCGCGAACGTTGGGCGAACCCACGACGATACGGCCCTGATCGGCGCTGATCGACACCGATCCTTCGCCAAACCCGACGTCGCCTGCGGGGGGCAGCAGCGTGGCGGTGAGGTTCCAGTCGCTTCCGTCGCGCGAAAACACGAACGCCCTGTTCTGGAACGTCGTGGATGACCCTGTCCGCTGCGCGATGACTGCCGTATCTCCCGCGAGCGCGACGGCATGACCGAATTCCACGAACGACGACAATGCCGTGCCGAGCAATTTCGCCTGTTCGGTCCACACACCATCTGCCCGTTGGAAAACATAGGCGGCGCCAACATTGGTTTCGGGTCCACGCAGGGCGCCAGGTGCGCCGACGAGCAAGGTATCGCCCGACAACGACGTGGAAAGGCCGAAGCCGTTGCCGGCCGCGGAATCGCCGGCGAATAGAGCGATCTGGGGAATCCATTGCATTCCCGATCGGCTGAACAGGTGCACGCGACCTGCCGGGTAGCTGGGATGGCTTCCACGCGACTCACCGACTGCAAGGTCATTCTCCGAAAGCGCCACCGATGCCCCGAAGGCGGCTACGCCCGATCCGCTCGTGAGCCGCTCCTGCTGCGACCAGGCACCGCCCAACGAGCGCGAATACACATACACGGCACCGCTGATCCAGTCGCCGCTGCCCGGAAATGTCTCGACGTTGTCGCCCACGGCGCCTACGACGATCGTGGTTTCATCCATGGCCAGCGCGCGCGCGAAATCCCATCCGTACCGGCTGACCGTTGACCGGAATTGCGCCTGCTCGACCCAACTCCCATCGACCTTTTCGAAAACGTATGCCGCGCCCAACACGGAGCTCGACGTAGCGCTCGGCAAACCGGGCACGCCGGCGACGAGCGTCGTCGCTGAACGGGCGACGGCCCAGCCCAGATGAGCGTTCTTCAATGCACCGCCCTGCTTGAGGTTCGCAACGAGAGGCCAGGTCCCATCGCCGCGTTCGAAAACACTTGCCTTTCCCGACGTTCCGGCTTGCGTTTGGGCCACTGGCGACCCGGCGAGGATCATGTCGCCCTCGATGGCCACCGACGCTCCGAGCGCCTGCGAACTGTTTGGCGTCAAGGGCTCGTAGGCTCGTGCAACGCGCGGCCACGAATTTCCAGAACGTTCGAAGACATACACCGAACCGACTGGGAAGAAGGGGGCAGTTCCCGCGCCGACCGCAGCTCGGTCGCCTTGCAGGTCCAGTGACGCACCGAAATTCGGCGGTTGACCCTCCGGATCCAGGATACCTTGACTCGTCCATCCCTCCCCCGCGCGCGTCCATGCCGTCACCGTGGAATACGCGCGCGCAAGAAGCGCATCGCCATTGATCGCGAATCTGAAATTGGGAAATGTGATCCCGTTGCCCGTACCGATTTCGAACTTGCCCTCGCGCGTCCACGTTCCACTTGAACGGACGAATACATACGCATGGAGCGGACCCCATCCCCCGCGCGACCAATCCGCATTGCCGACGACGGCGCGGTCGCCGTCGATCGCGACACCACCCGAGAACGGCCCGCCATCGCCGGTCAATTGCGCCTGCACCGCCCAGCCCTGGCCTGCGCGCGTATGGATGAGGCCCCCGGATACGATTAGCGTATCGCCAGACAACGCAAGATCGGGTTTCACGTCCGGCGAAAGGACGAACTTGTCGACCTGCGTCCAAGCCGAGCCCGATCGTGAAAACGTGTATATGGCAGACACCGTGCAACAGCCAAGCGCACCGACGACGAGCAAGTCTCCGCTCAACGCAACGCTGTATCCGAAACGGTGGGACAAGCCCGAATCAGCGGGCGTCAGGATCGCTTCACTTTGCCAACTGCCAGCGACGCGCCGGAAGATCTCGACTGCACCGGAATCCGCCACCGGCACGACCTGCATGCGCGGCGCTCCGACAGCGGCCGTATCGCCCGACAATGCGACCGCGGAACCAGCCTCGTCGCCATTGGCGGCAAAGCCTGCGGGCATCAGCGCAATGCGGGAGACGGCTGCAGCGGGCATCGTCGCGAACGTGATACACAGCGCACCAAGCAAAACAGGTGCGGAGCACACCCGCATGCGCGTCGAGAAAAGGTTCATATGCGCTCCAATGGCGCTCGGACTCCTGCTTGTTCTACTGCCTCGACGGAGGTCATGCAAGCCCGAGGAAGCATGCCGGGTCCCGACGCATCTCGGGCGCCCATTCATGTCCACGGTTGGCTGCGGCTAGTCCTTCCGTTCAGGTGCTTCGTTCAGACGCGCATCGCCGCCACGGCATGCACGATGTGCCGCAGAGCCAATACGTGCCCACTTCGACGATGACTGCGCGCGTGATTTCGTCCAAACCACCGACACGTACGAGAACCGGGTTGTTGAGGATGTCGTTGAGGATCGCGATCCCAAGCTCCGCGCCGTGTCAGGCTCGCGAACAGGCGCGCGTGCGCGCAGCGGCGGTCGACGAGGTCGCCGACGCCGATTCAATCCATGTTCTTCCCGGCGGATCGAAGGCTTGGCGCAAAACTACCCGGTTCCAATCCTCATCGCCGTCGTCGATTCTGCAGCCCGTCGCTCGTCGAGTAGACAGGCGGACTTGTCGATCCGCATGGAACCGCGATATGAGAAAGCTCATCGTTGCCGCATTCATCAGCCTCGACGGCGTCGTCCAGGCGCCCGGCGGGCCGGAAGAGGACACCAGTGGCGGCTTCGCCCACGGCGGCTGGATCTGGCCGTTTGCGGACGGGTCCGGCGAAGTCATGGGCGGCGCATTCGCGAGTCCGTTCGAACTCGTGCTCGGACGTCGCACCTACAACATCTTCGCTGCGTATTGGCCGCACGTTCCGGAAGGTGCGCCGCACCAGGGCATCGCCGATCAGTTCAACGGTGTGACCAAGCACGTTGCCACCCACCATCACGCGACGCTCGGCTGGCAGAACAGCCGCGCGCTGGGTCCGGATGTCGCCGCCGCGATTCGTGAACTCAAGCGCGGCGACGGCCCGAACCTGCTGACCCAGGGCAGCAGCGACCTGGTCCGCCAGTTGCTGGCCACGGACCTGGTCGATGAACTGCGCCTGCTGGTCTACCCACTCCTGCTCGGTCGCGGCAAACGCCTGTTCGACGACCACACGCAGGCATCCGCATTCCGACTCGAAGCATCGAAGACCTCTCCCAGCGGCGTGCTGATCAACCGCTACGTTCGCGATGGAAAGGTGCGGACCGGCTCGTTCGCACACGACTGACCGGCTGAGTCGACATCCGTGCGGATCCTGCGGATGGGTGGTTCGCCAGGACGCATCCGAACGTGGACGCTGCACCGGAATATCGGGGCACGCGCGTTTGTTGCCGCGGCCCCACTCCCGCGTTCTCGCAACAGAACGAACCTGGCCCCCTGCCGAATCGGGTAGCGCGCGAATGCCGGCATGGCACATTTCGCCGGCAAGCGGCGTTGTTCCGAACAGGCCACCCGCGGTCTGTCTGGAGCATCTTGATGTCCTGCTGGAACCTGTCCTGTCTCGTCGCCCGGCTGTTCGCCATCGTTCTGTTGGGCGGCACGATGGCGACCGTTGCCGCTCGCGACGGTGATCCGGATCGCGGCTTCGGAACACTCGGCAGCGTCGTGCTGCCGTTCCCGGGCGGCCTGTCGGTCGATGAAAACTACGTCGATGTCAAGGTACTGGCGGATGGAAAGCTTCTCGTGTCCGCGACCGTGAACACGGGTACCGCCGCTGCGTCTGACATCGGGGTCATGCGCCTTCACGCCAACGGTGCAATCGATACCAGCTTCGGCGTGGCGGGCGCACGCATCGTTGGCTTCGATCGCGCCGGCAGCGACAACGTCGATGTCGTGCGCGGAATGGCGATCCAGCCGGACGGTCGTATCGTCCTGGTCGGCGATGCCGCCGGAGGTACCGGCGGCATCGACATGGCCGTGGTCCGCCTGCTGGCCAACGGTTCACTCGACACCAGCTTCGGAACCGGCGGCAAGATGACCGTCGCATTCGATCTTGGCGCCACACCTGCGCGACGTGCCGATCAGGCGGTCAAGGCCATCGTCCAGGCCGACGGGCGGATTCTGCTTGGCGGCATTGCCTACACCGCCGCGGGTGCGGTCATGGCGGTAGCGCGACTGACTTCCACCGGTGTGCTCGATGGCGACTTCGACGGCGATGGCAAACGGATACTCGACTTCGGCGGTGGAGCGACCGACCTCGGAATCGCGTACAGCGTTCTCGCATCGGCCGATGGCCAGCGCACGTATGCCGTCGGCATGGCGATGCAGGGCGGCAACCAGAACTTTGCGATCGCACGCCTGCTCGGCAATGGCAGCCCCGACGCGACATTCGCGGGCGACGGCACCGCGACATTCGGCTTTGACATCGGCGGAACTCTTGGCGATGCAGCAACCGATGCGGTCGAACTGGCTGACGGCAAGATTCTGCTGTGTGGCGCCAGTTTCATCGGGGGCGCCAGGAACAGCGATTTTTCCTGTGTTCGGTTCCGTGCGAACGGAACGGTCGACATCGACTTCCCGCCAGTGCTCATCCCGTTCGATCTCGACAGCGATGGGCTGGATCAGGCTTACGCGATGCGAATCGATGCACAGGGCCGCATCGTGTTGGCAGGTTTGGCCTCGGCAGGGTCTAACGGTCTCGACGTTGCCGTAGCCCGCCTGCTGCCAGGGGGCCAGGTGGATCCGTCGTTCGGAAACGATGGGCGCGGGAACTACGATGCCGCGGTCGGTGAGGGCACCAACCGAGGGACCTCGCTTGCGCTGCAGACCGACGGCAAGATCGTGGTCGCCGGCTCGGCATGGATCGATATCTTCGGTGCCAGCCACGTGCAAGTGCTGCGCCTGATTGGCGACACGTTGTACGAGGACGGTTTCGACTGAGCAACAAGATGGCGCATAGGCGGCGTCAGGTTCACATCATTGCGGGGGGATGCTCAAGAGAGGTTGATCCGCTCGCTGCGGCTCACACTCTTTCGCCATTGATTCAGCTGCGCGAGACTTCGCAGAACGATTCATTTGCAACGACCGGTGTTCCGCGGCTCAGTCTGCGGCAGCGAAATGCGCGAGTTGGTCTGCGTGCGCCTTGGCGAAGGACGGTCGGGCTGTGGCGCGCGTGACGTAGTCGCGACACGCCGGAAGGTCCGTCAGACGCTCGAAGCTGTGGACCAGCCGAAGGACGTCGGCCATGAGGATATCGGCAATCGTGAATCCGCCTGCGAGCCACTCGCGTCCCGAAAGAACCGTTTCCACGTGCTTGAGGCGGCCGTCGAGGAACGAGTCCATGCGCCGCCATTCAGGAGTATCGCTGGCAAAGTTGGAGAACCTGAAGATCGCCAACGGCATGACAGCCACCTCGACCGAGTTGAGCGCGGCGACCAGCCATTGCATCGTCTCGGCGCGCGCACGCGGTTCGACCGGCATCAGCGCTTCGCTGCGCTGACCCAGGTGCAGCAGGATCGCGCCGCTTTCGAAGATCGACAGCTCGCCATCGGTCAACCATGGCACCTGGCCAAACGGCTGCTGCGAGAAATGATCCGCACCCCGATCGCGAAACGGGACGCTCTCGACCCGATACGGGAGCCCGGCCTCTTCCAGCGCCCAACGCACGCGCAGATCACGGACAAAGCCGCGCGGTCCCTGCGGAACCCAATCAAATGTGGTGAGAATCAGGTCTTTCATCCGCAGCGGCTCTTGATGGATTGCGATTGCAGCGTAGAGTGTGCCGTCAGCGGCCCAATGCGTCGAACACCGCCTGGGTGAAGGCCGGGATGTCGTCGGGCTTGCGGCTCGTGATGACATGGCCGTCGACCACCACTTCGGCATCCTTCCAGCGCGCGCCAGCATTCTCGACGTCGGTGCGGATGGAGGCATAGGACGTCATCTCGCGCCCCTTCGCCGCACCGGCCTCGACCAGCAGCCACGGCCCGTGGCAGATCGCGGCAAGCGGCTTCTTTTCGCGGTCGAAGGCGCGGATGAAGTCGACGGCGGCCTTGTCGCCGCGAAGCTTGTCCGGGTTGATCACGCCGCCCGGAAGCACCAGCGCGGCGTAATCGCCAGGCGAAGCCTTGGCGAGTTCGACATCCACCTCGACCGAGTCGCCCCAGTCCTTGCCCTTCCAGCCGCGGATGCTTCCGGATTCGGGGGAGATGACGTCCACCTTGAAGCCCGCTTTCCCGAGCATGGCGCGCGGATCCATCAGTTCGGATTGTTCAAAGCCGTTGGTGGCCAGGATGGCAACGCGCTTTTCATGGGTCCGCTTTTCATGGGTCATGGGGGGCTCCGATCTCGAGGGAACCACGAGTATGTCCAGCGCGTACTTTCCGGCAAGTGAACACAGGTCCGGCGCAACACTGCGTTCGCATTGTCTTCACGCGTCGCCAACCATTCGGGCGGCCGCGTCGCTTGCCTCGGCTCCAGATGATGGCCCTCACGTCGTGCTTGTCCCACACGGATTATTTGCGCGATGTTGGAATCCTCGCAGCCGATCCGGGTTTGCAGGGACAATGGGCGCCCACCACGTCCCCGCAGCGGGCGCCATCGCCCGCGTCAGGAATCCCATGAGAACCTTCGTACTGAGAGCACGGGCAGCACCCACGGACAGCCAGATGCTGCTCGCGGCCGTCGGCAAGGAAGCGCACACCGAAATCCTCGCGCATACCCTGATGAACGCGATGTTCATCGCGCAGTCGCATCGCGCGGACGTCACGGTCAACCTCGTGTTGGAAAGTACCCAGGATTTTTCGCGCACGATCGGATTCGACGTCAACGCCATGCATGACATCGGCGGATTCGACGAGCGCGCACTACTCGGCAAGATCGCCAAGGCGCTGGATGCGTCCCGGGGCATGGGCAAGGACGAGACGCGGCCGGTGGAATCGGGCGTCACCGTGCGCACGACGAGCTTCGAGCGGCTGGTGCAGACCCTGGCCGACGATCATCAGCTGTACGTGATGGACAGGAAAGGCACCTCGATTCGTGAGCAGGTGTTCGAAGGCAACCCCTGCTTCGTGCTGACCGACCATATCCCGATGCCGAAGAAGACGTTCCACGGCCTCGAACGCCTCGGCGCGAAGAAGCTCACGCTGGGACCGAAGATGTTGTTTGCATCGCAGTGTGTCGTGTTGATCCACTACGAGCTGGACCAGCGATAGCGCGCAGAAAACGGACCCGACTTGCCCCAGCGCATGCGACCCGCCCGCCAACGCGGGCATGTCAAGCGCGCGGCCGCTAGCTGCCGCGCACGCACAAGGTCAGCCCCTTGAGGAAATTGCGCAACATCTGGTCGCCGCACGGACGGAAATTCCGGTGGCCGGGTTGGCGGAACAACGCCGAAAGCTCGGGCTTGGACACCGGAAACCCGGCATCCACGAACACCTGGTGCATGTCGACGTCGGTCAGCTCGAATGCCACCCGCAACTTCTTCAACACGACGTTGTTGCTGATACGCGATTCGACCGGTCGCGACGGCAGGCGCTCATCCCTGCCGCGACGATGGACGATCAGCCCGTCGAGAAAGCGCGCCAAAAGACCGTCGGTGCAAGCAACATGTCCGGGCTCGCCTTCCTTGAGCAGGAGCGACCGCACCTCGTCTTTCTCGATGTCGAACGCGGGATCTGCCAGGCGGGCGATCTCGACCACCTTCTGGTCGCTCAGGTCGAGCATGTAACGGACACTGCGAAGGACGTCGTTGTTGATCATCGATCCGGAATGCAGCTGGGGGATGTGTTCCAGTGTAACTGGTGGTGAGCGATCGCCTGCCACTTGCTCCAAGTGATGTGTGCGGCGTACAGGTTCGTCTCATGACGAATCAGCAGGAAGCGGGAGAAGCGAGCACCGCAATCCAACGGGCTTCGGATTCAACTTGGCCACTTCATTGCATTACTCCACACGTGCAGTCCTCCAAAAGGATCTACACGTTGCGTCGAGGTGTCGGACTGCAAAATGACGAGCCAGCAACGATGGAATGCGCAGGGCGGGTAGCGGGGCCGCAACGCCACGGAAAAGCCGAGCCAGAGTCGCCTCTTTGGAAACTGCGCCGCCGGCCGCTTCCGCCACGTGCCGGAAGCTCAGCGTGGCCGCAGCGTCGGTCCTCGCAAGATCGATTGCCCGCTCAAGCACATCACGCCACTGCGAAACCCGATGCACGGGAAAGTCGACTCTGCCCCGGGTTTCGGGACCCGGGCTTCGGGCATTGTGCCTTGCTGGCAGCGTGCGTCCGCATGCCCTACCCTTGCGTGGTCATTCGAGGCAGGATCGATGAGCGAGCACGGCGAAGGCGGCGAGCGCACGGCGGAGACAGCAAAGGGCGGCTTCCTCGACGAGCTGCGCCGACGCGGCGTACGCAAGGCAGCGTTGTTGTACGCAGCGGTCGGCTGGGCGGTGATCGAGGCCACCTCGGTGATCATGCCGGCGCTCAAGTTGCCCGAGTGGTCGGTCACCTTCGTGGTGGTCCTGGTGCTGATCGGTTTCCCGGTGACCCTGGTGTTCGCCTGGGTGTTCGACCTGACCCGCCAAGGCGTGGTGCGCACACCGGCACTCAGTGAACTGCCGCACGACCACACGCAGGCGCTGCGGCGCGGACGGTTGATCGACTTCCTGATCATCGCCGTTCTCCTCGGTCTGGTGACCTGGCTGGGCTGGGAGAAGATGTTCGGCGGGCCGGAAGACGCGGCGGTCGGCGGCTTCGATTCGATCGCCGTGTTGCCCTTTGCCAACCTGTCGGCCGATCCGGAGAACGAATTCTTCGGCGACGGACTGGCCGAGGAGATTCTCAACGCGCTGGTCGGCGTCGACGGGCTGAGGGTCGCCGCGCGGACGTCATCATTCGAGTACAAGGGACAGAACCTCGACGTGCGCCGCATCGGTGCGGCACTGGGCGTCGCCAACGTCCTTGAAGGAAGCGTACGCCGGTCTGGCGATCGCGTACGCGTGACCGCGCAGCTGATCCGTTCGAACGATGGCTTTCACCTGTGGTCGAGAACCTACGACGGCTCCATGTCGGACATCTTCGCCCTGCAGGACGAGATCTCCGGTGCCATCACCGAGGCGCTGCGGCCGCAGCTCGGCTACGCGACCGCTGTGCCGCATGTGGTTCGCCAGACCAAGGACGTGCTCGCCTACGAGGCCTACCTGCGCGGTCGTCACGCGATGCACAAGCGCAGCGCCGAGAGCCTGAACCAGGCACTCGATGACTTCCGTACCGCCATCGGTCGCGACCCGGAGTATGCCGCGGCGTACAGCGGCCTCTCCGACACCTATGTGCTTCTCGCGGGATATGGCGATCTCGACGCGGTCGAATCGCGACGCCTGGCCGAGCCGATGGCTCGACGCGCACTCGAACTGGACTCCGACCTGGCCGAGGCGCAAGCCTCCTGGGGCCTGCTGTTGCGCGACCGCGGGGACTACGAGGCATCGCTGGCGCCACTGCAGCGCGCCATCGAACTCAATCCTTCCTACAGCACTGCCTACCATTGGCTGGGGCTGAGCTTTCAGAGCCTCGGACGCTATCGGGAGGCCAACGAGGTTCTGCGCCAGACGCTCAAGATCGACCCGCAGTACACGACCGGCAAGCGCGTGCTGATGGGCAATCTCCGCCAGATGGGCGAAGACGAGGAGGCCGACCGGCTTGCGGGAGAACTCGAGCGCGACCTGCCCAACGACATAAACACCCTCAAGAGTCTGATGTGGGACGCGCAGATGCGCGACCCCCTGCGTTCGGCGCGCCTGGCGAGCCGTCTGCTTCGCCTCGATCCCGCCTCTGTGGACGCCCGCAGCACGCTGTCGTTGATTCTTTTCAACGTCGGCGACATCGAAGGGTCCAGAAAACAGATGGAAATCGCTGCACGCCATGACCCCGATCACATGGCGGTACAACTCGTGCAGATGCGCTTTGCGATGTTCGAGGGCAAGTCTGACGATCTGGAGGCCCGGCTTGGCGCATACCTTGATTCGGTTTCCGACCCCATCAAGCGCCGAGAACTTGCGTGCAATCTGCTCCAGGGATCGATGGCCGCAAGACTGATCCTTCGCAACTGCGCGCTGGTGCTGGAAGGCCACGGCTGGGTCCGGGGACAGGCGCTCCCGGCGCAATCGAGCCAGGTGGCAGCGATGATGCTGATCGCCGCCTACCAGGCGAACGATCAGGACTGGATCGACGTGCTGGAACCGCTCGTGGAAGCGGAATTCCGGCGGCTCGCCGGCACCGGCCATTCGCTGTACTACCTTGACCTCAGTCGCGCCCAGATCGAGCTCTATCGTGGCAATCCCGACCCAATCCTCGATCAACTTCCCGAGCTCGTGAATCGCCAGCTCACCAACCTGGAAATGGCACTGCACGATCCGGTCGTCGCCGCGATTGCAGGCGACCCGCGCTTCGTCAAGGCGCTGGAAGCCACGCGCGCACGCCAGGCAGAGTTGCGCGAGGGACTGGCACGTATCGACCTTCGTGTCGATTGAAGCAGCGAAAAGCCGGGTCCGAAAGCCGGGGAATAGTCGTCTACTCCAAAATTTCCTACACGTCTTCGGGCCGCGTTCGACTCGGATGCATGCGCGTGCGTATCGATACTGGGCAGCGATCGCCACGAAGGATCCTGCCATGCCTCGCCCGCCCGCCTCGACTCGACCTGCCCGGAATCACACAGCACGTGGTCCAACGCGGCAACGATCGTCAGCCGTGCTTCTTCGGATCTGGTGACTACGCGCGCTATCGCGATACGCTCAACGAGATCGCAATCCGCGAAGGCTGCGCGATCCACGCCTACGTGCTGATGTCCAACCACGTCCACCCGCTGCTGACGCCCAGCGGAACAGGACAGGTCGGACGGCTGATGCAGGCGCTCGGCCGACGCTACGTCCGCCACGTCAATGTCCGCCATCACCGCACCGGCACGCTGTGGGAAGGCCGCTACAAGGCCAACTTCGTCGCCAGCGACCGCTACGTCCTGCAATGTCTGCGCTACATCGAACTCAACCCGCTGCGCGCCGGAATGGCCATCGACCCTTCTGACTACCCCTGGTCCAGCCATCGCCACAACGCGCTCGCTGAACATGACCGCCTGGCAGCCTGTCGGACTTCGGCTGGCCGGGCTGCAAGTCCGCCTGCGCGGTCCATTCTTCCGCCGCCTCTTGGTCCGTAGAACCACCACGGTCCGGCGAATCGTCGAAGCGCCTCAACAGCGAGGCTGGTCAAGACTGTCCTCGCGCAGCGGACTTCTCGCCTCGAACGTTTCAGCCGCGCGGGCTAGGACTCGTGCATGCCTCGCACGCCGCGACTCGACCGAATGACCGCAATCACTGCGCCGGCATGCTGGCGCCGTCCCCGCCACGTCGGCCGCGCGCACGATTTCCCTTTCCGGGGCACCACTCCGCCGCAGGGACTCTGGCCCGGATCTTCGTCGTTTCGGCGGCGTTTCGACGTAACAGGTTGCGCATGACATCCGCTAGCCATCCTTCGATATCGTTCAGATCCATCGCCTATCTGGAGCTTCCAACCACCATGACCGCAAGAACGAGAATTCACGATCCTGCGCATTTGCCGAAACCCGTACATGCAGCGGCACCCATCGGCAAACGTCGCGCGTTCGCAACCCTGCTCCTGCTGGCGTCGGCTCCGAACGCGCTTGCCGCGGCCTGTACCGGCGAGCTGCAGGCGCTTGGGCCACTGTGGACACTGTTCACACCCGGCATGCCGCCCTTGGCAAATCCGGACTTTGCCCATCGAGCCGGGTTCGGTTCGCGGATCGTGAGCGGTGATTTCAACGGCGATGGGCGTGATGATCTTGCCGTCGCACACCGTCAATTCAATGATGGCGCCGTCGCCGTACTCGCGGGTAGCGCCGAAGGACTTGTGAGCGCGGGCGTCCTGACCCTGTACGGCGCCCTGCTCGACACCGACAGTCCGCCCGGGTTCGGCGCTCGGATGGTGGTGGCAGACTTCAACGCGGACGGCTACGACGATCTCGCAGTCTCCGGATCTGGCGGGGGCCTACCCGTCGCCGGCAAGGTGTACGTATATTACGGCGGGCCGGCGGGCCTGGATCCGCTGACTGCGCAGATCTGGCATCGCGATATCGACGGTATACCCGGCGTTGCCGGCAACGAGGATAACTTCGGCTCTTCACTAGTGGCCGGAAACTTCGACGGCGACGCTTACGCCGACCTCGCGATAGGCGCGAGTCGCGCCTTCGACGCGGCGGCGACGCAGATGCCCGTCGTCCACGTCCTGTTCGGCAGCAGCGCAGGGCTGGTGGTCCAGGACAACGTCGCGCTGGAGTTCCCAGCGGCGAGCGGGGTGGCCAACAAGATCGGGCCGCGCGTCGCGGTCGACACCGACGCCGACGGCAGCGATGAACTGCTGGTGACGTTCGGTGTTACCGGATCCCTCGTGGCGCCGTTCGCATGCCTTGCGCACTCGCTGCGGGAGTCGCCGACCTGGTCGTGCTTCGGCGAGCATTCGCCGGACTTGACTTCAGCATCGTACGATCCGGGCAGCTTCGCGGCTGCCGACCTGGACGGAGATGGTGTCGCCGACGTGATCGCCGGCGAGTACCGCTACAATCCAGGCTCACATCCGCACGCCGGCCGCGCGCGCCTGTGGCGCGGTGCCGGTTCGTTGCCCGGGGTGATCAAGCCTGAAGCCCAATTCCTGACCAGTCCCGTCGGCGACACGCCCGGCTCCTCCAGCAGGTTCGCCACCCAACTGGTAGCCGCGGATTTCGATGGCGACGGCATTGCCGACGTCGCGATCGGCGAACCCGGACAAAGCGCGGTTGCCGGCCTCAACGCGGCCGGATTGGTGCATTTGTACCGCGGCACGCCGTCGTCGCTGACGTTCATGTCGTCGCTGTCCCCGGTAGACATCGAGTTGCTGGCGCCGCTGCAGCCAGGCCTGCGCTTTGGTGAGGAACTGGCGACCGGAGATTTCGATGGCGATGGCTGCGTCGATCTTGCCGTGGGGTTGCAGCGGATCGACGTCGGCACCATCGACCGCGCTGGCGGCGTGCTGGTACTCGGCAACCGCACGATCGATATATTCAAGGATGGATTCGAGGGCAGCAGCCGACAATTGTCTGGGAGCACAAGCTCCCGGGCGCAATCGCGCCCTGATCCAGAAATGTGACCGGCGCAGACTCATTTCGCAGCCCACCGATAGCATCCCGGCGTCGGCATATCCCGGTACAAGGTGATCAGGCGCGGGTCCGTACAGCGGGAGAAGCACACTCGTTCCTGTTGCCGCCAGCGACGAAATGGCGACCTCTGCTTTTTCGCGCTCTTTCCGAGCTCGAACGACCTATTCTGCCGTGCCGGAAAGTGCAGCTTCTGCCTCCAGGGTGTACCAGCTCCGTGCTGAATTCGGTGCCGACACGATGGCCTGGTAGTGCACTCGCGCCTGTGCGTGCTCACCTTGCAAGGCGTACAGGGTCGCCAGATAGTAGTGGGCGTAGGGATTGCTGCCGTCGCTCGCCAGCACAGCGGCCGCCTTCGCTTGGACGGCGGCATCGAACCGCGTGAGCTGGCGCTGCTGCATGCGCCAGGCCATGTCCTTCAGCGAGATCAGCGCGTGGATGCCGGCAAGGTCGGGTGTGTGCCGTTCGCTCGGGAACCGATCCAGGAACCGACCGGCATCCTCGATGACACTCTCCAGGCGCTCCGGATGGAGGCGCCCAAAGAAGGCATCACGCAGCAGCTTGGCACGGGCATCCAGGACCCCACCCTTTGGCGTCCCGAGCCAAGCCAGGGCGATGGGCGAGGTGAGCACGTCACCGTAGAGCAATCGCGCCGAATCGCTGGGCGTGTTGTTGTTGGTGAGGAAGACCATGCCGCTGCCCCGCACCGGATCGAACACCGTCAGCGCGGCAAAGCAGTCGTACTGACCGTAGGCCCAGGCGATGTGTCGGCCGTCGACCGGTTGCACGAAGCTGCCGAGTCCGGTCGGCCCATCTGGCAGATAGGGCTGAAGCAACAGGGACCGCTGCGCTGGCGCAAGCAGCTCGCCGCGCAGCAGTGCCAACTCGAACCGCGCCACGTCGCGAGCCGTGGTCACCAGTCCGGCCGAGGCGCTGTGCCCGTATTCCAGATCGCACTGCGTGTTGCTTCCTTCGTACTGGTAGGGCGTCGCGATGTCAGCGTGCCGCGGCGTGCTCTCGGCCGAGGTGCCGAGCAGGAACGTATCGCGCAAGCCAAGCCGGTCGATGACACGTCTCTGCAGGGCCTGATCGAACGGCTCGCCCGAAGCGACTTCGATGAGCGTGCCGAGCAGGCCGAAGCGGCGCCCATCGTAGTGGAACGAATGGCCCGGTGAACCGTGCGAGGAGTGCGACAGCAGATGTCGCACCTGCACCGTCGACGGCAGCCGAACCTCCGGCAGGAGTTCGACCACCGGTTGGTCAAGTCGCAATGCGCCTTCGGCGACCAATTGCAGCACCACCACCGCCGACCAGGTCTTGATGAGCGAGGCGACCGGGAACAACGTCGCAACCGTGATTGGCTCGCCCGATGCGAGGTTTGCGGCTCCCACCTGGCGTTCGCCGACGATGCCGGAAGGGTCAAACAGCAGCAGCGAATAGCCCGGCAAGGCATAGGCCTGTGCCTCGTCGTGAATGCGATCAAGCGTCGCTGCAGGCGCCGGCGCTTGCCTGCTTGTACCCGACGAACGGCAGGCCGGAAGAGACGCGGCGACCAGGCAGGCCATCAGGATCGAGCACACCCGCGCCAGGCCATGGCGTCGGATCTTCAGTTGTCGCGGCACAGCCGCAAACCGCTTTGGCGAAGTCGTCATCTTGATTGGAGGGCTTGATTGGGGGCAGAAATGGATTGCGAAACAAGCGTTAAAGTGGACTTTCCCAGCTACGCACGTGACAGAGTCGAAAAAATGCGCTACAGCTGCCTCCGGCCAGTGCGGACCTTTCAATCCTTCGGGTCGCACATGAAAACTGCACTCTGACCCCTGATAGGAACAGCATCCCTCCTGGGCCGCATACCTTGGCGCAGACAGGCGCACAAAAAAAACGGGGTCAGAGTACTGTTTCTCGCCACTTCGCGCATGCGGTGCCGAAAGAAGAGACCGACGCCCCTCGCCAGCATCTGCAACGCCGGCGCGGCTACGGCCCCAACCGGTTTCGTGTCGTTGGAAGGAGCCCGACCAGATGGCAGCGTCGGGCGACGCAAGATCTGTCGCCCGCGCACGCAACCCACGCACCGAGGACACCCTGAAGGAATGCAAACTCGACACTGACCTGTGTCTTCGGAATCATTCGAATCCGTTCTGGAACAGCGCATCGAGCCGGAAGATCGTGACGATGTTGTCGAGAGGTCGGCCGACGACCAACTGGTCGCGCGAGGCGTCATAGTCGAACACCATGTGGGCTCCGCCCTCGGCCGTCGTGCCCAGGACGCTGTTGCCTGCGTTGATCGTGGCGGCGAACGGCGCGGTGCCGCGGGCAAGGGTGATTGCTCCGGAATCGGTGAGGGCGCCGTTGTCCCAGTTCGGGCTGCGCACGACGTAATTCCCGTTGCTCAAGGCGGTTATTCCACCGCTCCCCACCTGGTCACCGATCGTGGTGCCGAACAGCGAATTGCCCATCGAGACCTGGCCCGATGTGCCCGTCGTGCCATTTACCCAAGTCACGGCCCCGACATCGGCGCCACCCGCCCACATGCGGCTGCGCACCACAAAGTGGCCGTTGCTCAATGCCGTCACGCCGCGTCCAACCTCGTCGACGGCCATGGTGCCGACCAGCGAATTGCTGGTCGAGACCTCCGCCGAGGTTCCCGTGGTGCCATCGACCCAGGTCACGGCACCGGCAAAGACTGCAGCACCATTGTTCCAATGGGGGTTGTATTCGACGTAGTGGCTGTTGCTCAGAACTATCACGCGTCCTACTGCGTCGTTGGTTGAAGTACCAACCAGCGAATTGCTGGTCGAGACCGGGCCTGAGATTCCCTTAGTACCATCCCCCCAGGTTACGGCCCCGGCGTTTTCGACGGTGCCGTTGCTCCAGTACTGGCTTTGCACCACGTAGTGGCCGTTGCTCAAAGCCGTCACGTTCGATAGGCCAACACGGTCTTTGATTGAGGTGCCGACCAGCGAATTGCCGGCAGAGATCGTGCCCGGACTTGCAGCGGTGCCATTTCTCCAGGTGACTGCACCGGCATTGGCGATGGTACCGTTGCTCCAGGACGGGCTGCGCACCACGTAGTGCCCGGTTTTCAGCGCGATCACGCTGTATCCAATACTTTCGAACTCGGCTGTGCCAACCAGCGAATTGTCGACCGAAACCGAACCTGTGGTCCCTGTCGTGCCGTTCCCCCAGGTCACGGCCCCGGCAAAGATGGCGGCGCCGTTTGCCCATCGATGGCTGCTTACCACGTAGTGACCATTGCTCAACGCGGTCGCGCCGCCGTTTCCGACGAAATCATCGGTCGCGGTGCCCACCAGCGAATTGTCGACCGAAACAGGGCCTGAGATGCCCGTCGCGCCATTCGCCCAAGTCACGGCCCCTGCACGGGTGACATTGCCATTGCTCCAATAGGGACTGCGCACCACATAGTGGCCGTTGCTCAGAGCGGTCACGTATTGACCCACCTGATCGCTGGCCGCGGTGCCGATGAGCGAATTGCCGACCGAGATCAAGCCTGAGATTCCCTCCATGCCATTCGCCCAGGTCGCGGCTCCGGCATTAATGATGGCGCCGTTGTCCCAGTTGCTGCTGCGCACCACGTAGTGGCCATTGCTCAAGGCGGTCACCCGTCCCACGAAATCGTTGACCTTGGCGCCGACCAGCGAGTTGCTTTCCGAGACTACGCCTGAAATCCCCGTCTCTCCATTGCCCCAAGTCGCGGCGCCGGCATTGACCGCGGTGCCGTTGTCCCAATACTCGCTGCTGACCACATAATTGCCGTTGCTCAAAACGGTCGCGCGCCCGTATCCGACCCTGTCGTCGATGGCGCTACCGACCAGCGAATTGTCGGCCGTGACCACGCCTGAGATCCCGGTCGTGGCACTCGCCCAGGTTACGGCGCCCGCTTTCGCGGCGGCGCCGTTGTACCAGTTGTGACTGAAGATCACATAGTTGCCGTTCGCAAGCACGGTTACACCGCCATTGCCCACTTGGTCGTTGGGATGGGTGCCGGTCAGCGTGCTGATCAGGCTGCCAGACGGGCTGAACAGATAAACCGCGCCAACGCCCGAAGCCGCATCGGGATCGGTGACGACGATGTTCCCATTTGGCAGGACCGTCACCTTGGTGCCGAAGCGGCCACTGCCCGGCGGCCCTACGAGATCCAGCGCATCAGCCGAGCTCATGACACCCGCGAACAGGAGCGCGGCCAAGGTCCGACGCATGGTGGCAAGCCGCGGAAAAGCGGCGCAGCACGACAAGGCCACATCAGCCAATCTGCCGCTAGCATCAGTGAAACGCTGGTGTCTCGCGTTCATCCCGTTCCTTGTTGAGCTGCGGCATACGCAGATGTCCGACTTCGCGAATTGTGGAAGTCTATCTCCACTCCGTCTTGGACTCCACCCGGCGGCGGCGTACAGGCATCAGGTGGACTTCCCCATACCTCCTGAATAGCCCAAGAAAAGAGGCTCTTCGTGAAAGCGTGTGGGTGGTTTGAGGCGGTATCGGCGCCGGAAAGCCCTGTGGCATAGCGGTTTGGTGCCCATTGCGAAGGCTCGGATTTCTGGCACGCTTGCTCGATGCCGACATCCA
>Ga0307505_10000475_pt1 | contig 44286 bp, 31 predicted proteins | sample 23_S_MG_FD_202183 | JGI IMG/M metagenome (GOLD analysis project Ga0307505, IMG submission 202183) | Soil microbial communities from Populus trichocarpa stands in riparian zone in the Pacific Northwest, United States - 23_S | ecosystem: Environmental > Terrestrial > Soil > Riparian zone > Trees...
CAAGTTCGGTCTGGCCTACGCGCAGCGTCTCGATGATCGCGTCGGCGTCGTAGACGCAGCCGGCCCAGGTGCCGCCGCTGGCTTCCTGCAGTGCCGCCCAGAGTCGGGTGTCGGTGGGCAGGCGCGGATGCGCGGCGATCGCGGGATGCAGGTCGCGGCTTGCGAGCAGCGCGGCGGCCGCTTCGGGGTCGAGCGGATGCGATGCGTCGTCGCCGATGAAGTCGATGCGGCCGTCGAGGTTCTCGCGATCGATCTCGATGCGCACGAGGTCGCCGTCGCGCAGTCGGCCGATCGGGCCTCCGGCGAGTGCTTCGGGGCCAATGTGGCCGATGCAGGCGCCGGTCGATACGCCGGAGAAACGCGCATCGGTGAGCACGGGCACGTGCTTGCCCCAGGGCAGGTGCTTGAGTGCGGAGGTGAGCTGGTAGGTTTCCTCCATGCCCGTGCCCGCGGGGCCGCAGCCGGCGAGCACGATGATGTCGCCGGGCTGCACGGCGTCATCGCCCTTGCGCTTGATCGCCTTGATCGCTTCGCGTTCGGCGGCGAACACGCGCACGCGTCCGCGGTGGCGATAGACGTTGTCGCCGTCGACCAGCGAAGGATCGATCGCGGTGGCCTTGATGACGGAGCCTTCGGGTGCGAGGTTGCCGGTCGGGAACACGAGCGCGCGCGTGAAGCCGGCCGATCGCGCGGCGTCCGCGCCCATGATGACGTGGTCCGGATCGACGCCGTCGAGTTCGCGCAGGCGTGCGCGGGCCGCGGCACGCGTGGCGCTGCGCTCCCACCACGCGAGGTTGTCGCCGAGCGACTGGCCGCTGACCGTGAGCACGTCCAGATGCAGCAGGTCGCGATCGCGCAGATGCAGCATGACCTCGGGCACGCCGCCGGCCATGTAGACCTGCACGGTCGGATGGTGGCGCGGGCCGTTCGGCAGCGCATCGACGAGCCGCGTCGTCGCGCGGTTGGCGCGGATCCAGTCCTCGACCGTGGGCCGTGCGAGACCCGCCGCGTGCGCGATCGCGGGCACGTGCAGCAGCAGGTTCGTCGAACCGCCGAAGGCTGCATGCACGACGAGTGCGTTCTCGACCGCCTCGCGCGTGAGGATCGCCGCGAGCGGAATCGCGTTCGCGGCCAGATGCATGAGCGCGAGCGCCGAGCGCTGCGCCATGTCGATCCAGACCGGTTCGCCCGAAGGCATCAGCGCACTGTGCGGCAACGCCATGCCGAGCGCCTCGGCGATGACCTGCGAGGTCGCGGCCGTGCCGAGGAACTGGCAACCCCCGCCTGGCGACCCGCAGGCACGGCAGCCCATCGCCGCGGCGTGCTCGAGATCGATGAGTCCGTGGGCGAAGCGCGCACCGATCGTCTGCACGGTGCCGGCGTCTTCCGCGCCGCGCGCGGGCAGGGTAACGCCGCCGGGCACGATGACGCCCGGCAGATCCTTGCAACCTGCAAGCGCGAGCAGCGTCGCCGGCAGACCCTTGTCGCAGGTCGCGATGCCGAGCACTCCCTTGCGTTGCGGCAGCGAGCGGATCAGGCGCCGCATCGTGATCGCGGCATCATTGCGATACGGCAGGCTGTCGAACATGCCCACGGTGCCCTGGGTGCGGCCATCGCAGGGATCGCTGCACATCACCGAGAACGGCAGCGCGCCGCGTGCGCTGAACGTTTCGGCGGCAGCGCGCACGAGGCGATCGATTTCCCAGTGCCCGGTATGCATGCCGAGTGCGACCGGACGTCCATCCTCGGCGCGCAGGCCGCCCTGGGTGCTCACGATGAGATAGGGATCGCGCGCGACCTCGGCGGCACGCCAGCCCATGCCGGCGTTCTGGGTGAGGCCGAAGAGATGGCCGCTGGGTTCCTCGCGCAGCATGCGCTCGTCGATCGGAAGGCGACCTCGCGGTCCTTCGCCCGAGGTGCGCGTCGTGGCGATCGGTGTGCCGTCGCCGAGAATCGCCTCGATGGTCGCGTCGTGGGTGTTCATGACGGTGTTGGGCCGTGCGCGGTTTTGTGCGAAGGCAGCGGAGCAAGCTCCGCTCTACGGGGGGATGGCGGGGTATTGAGGTGCAGCGGAGCAAGCTCCGCTCTACGGGGTGGAGGCGGGGCGATGACCGCGCACAGGCGTGCGACCACCCTGTAGAGCCGAGCTTGCTCGGCTGCCTTTCCCCCATGCGCGGGAAACGTCAACAGCAAAGGCAGCGGACAACGCCTCGTCCCTTCTCCCACCGGGAGAAGGTGGCGCGCAGCGCCGGATGAGGGAGCGATCCCGCACGATGGCCGCGGCGGCAATTCGCAACAGCCTTCCCTCATCCGCCTTCGGCACCTTCTCCCGGAGGGAGAAGGGAAAGGAAAGGGCAGCGGAGAAAGCTCCGCTCTACGGGGGGATGTCTTTGTTGGGTGGCGCGTCGTATTCATGGGGGGTCAGGCTATGTCGCGCGTGGTCCACTCGCCATCGATCCAGCGCAGCAGTGAGCCGGTGGGGTTCTCGTTGCGCAACGCCGGGGGAAGGCGTTCATGGCGGACGTTGTCGTAGCAGTGCAGCGCGGAGAAGCGCACGAGCGAGGCCGGAATGCCGACGGCCGTGAAGCCCGGATGTGCGGTCGCCGGAAACGGACCGCCGTGATTCATCGCCGCGCTGACCGCGACGCCGGTGGGCATCTTGTCGTTGAGCAGGCGCCCGACTCGGGGCCGCAGGATGCGTTCGAGGGCGTCGCAGACATCGTCGTCGGCGCCGCCGGTGTCGCTGTAGATCGCACCTGTGAGATTGCCCTGCATCGCCTGCGCGATGCGCAGCAGCTGGTCTGCGGAATCGGCCGCGACGATCAGGCAGACCGGGCCGAACGCCTCGCTCTGCAGCGCCTCGGGATGGTCGAGGAAGTGCTGACCCGACACGCGCAGCAGTGTGGGCTGGAACGCATGGCCCGGCATGTCGGTCGCGATCGAACCGCCGGCCAGCACCTCGGCACCGGCCGCGCGCAGGCGGGCAATGGCGGTGGTGATCGTCTGCGGACTTTGCGCGGTCAGCAGCACGCCGGGCGCGGTATCGGCGAGCAGTCGCTGCATCCGCGCGATGAATGCGTCGGCCGGTTCGCCGGGCGCGAGCACCGCGATGCCGGGCTTGGTGCAGAACTGGCCGGCGCCGAGCGTGCAGGACGCATGCAGTTCCTTCGCGATCGCATCGCCGCGCTCGTCCAGTGCGCCGGCGAGGACGAAGACCGGATTGACGCTCGACATTTCCAGGTAGATCGGTTTGCCCGCACGATCAGCGGCGGCCTTGAGCGCCATGCCCGCCGCGCGGCTGCCGGTGAATGCGACTGCCGCGATGGCCGGATCCGCGGCAAGACGCAAGCCAAGCTCGCTGGTCGTATGGAAGAACATCTGCACTGCGCCGTCGGGCAGGTCTGTCGCGGCCGCCGCTTCGACGGCCGCCTCGGCGAGCAGCGCGGAGGTATGCGGATGGGCCGGATGCGCCTTGGCGATCACCGGATTGCCGGCGGCGATCGCGGCCGCGAAATCGCCACCGGCGATGCCGTTGAACGCGAACGGGAAATTGTTCGGCCCGAACACGAGCACGGGTCCGCCGAGCGGGCCGTGCACGGAGCGCAGGTTCGCACGTGTGTCGATCGTCGGCCGGCTCCAGCCGCCATCGCGCGCGGCGCGTGCGGCCTCGCGCAACTGCTGGGTGGTGCGCGGCAGTTCGACCTTGAGCAGGCGCGGCTCGACCGGCAGGCCGGTTTCGCGATGCGCGGCATCGACGAGCGCGGCGGCGCGGTGCTCGATCGCGTCGGCATGGGCATCAAGAAACGCGGCTATGCGAGTGGCCGGCAATGGCGCCATCGCGCGCGCGGCGCGCTGGCCAGCGGCGAGCATGGCCTCCAGATCGGACCAGCCTGAGACCGGGAATTCGCGTTCGCCGAGTTCCTGTCTTGTCGACGGATCGATCGCGCGAAACGAGCCCGACGGTGCCGATGCCTGGACCCAGCGGCCATCGATGAGGAGAGGTTGCAACATGGCGGGGCTACTCCACGGGGTTTTCGAGCACGAGGCCGTCGATGTCGATGCGCACGACATCGCCGGCCTGCAGCGTGAATCCGTCACCCGGCACGATGCCGGTGCCGGTGAACAGGAACGCGCCGTGCGGGAAGCGCAGTTCGCGGAACAGGAACGCGGCGAGTTCTTCGAGGCTGCGTTTCATCTGCGCGCTGCGGGTCGCGCCGGCGAAAACGGAAACGGCGTCGCGCACGATATCGACGGTGATCGGAAGATCGCGCATGCGCTCCGGCGCGCACAGGCGGATGCCAGGCCCGAGCGCGCAGGATCCGTCATAGACCTTGGCCTGCGGCAGGTAGAGCGGATTCTCGCCTTCGATGCTGCGCGAGGACACGTCGTTGCCCGCGGTGCAGCCGACGATCTCGCCGAACGCGTTGAGCACGAGCACGAGTTCCGGTTCGGGCACGTTCCAGTCGCTGTCGGCGCGTTTGCGTATCGAATGCCGCGGGCCGACGACGCGCCAGCCGCTGGACTTGAAGAACAATTCCGGACGCTCGGCCGCGTAGACCTTCTGGTAGACATCCGCGGTCTGCGATTCGGCTTCGCGTGCCATGCGGCTGCTGAGGTAGGTGACGCCGCTCGCCCAGACCTCGTGGTGGTCCTCGATCGGTGCCAGCAGCGGCGCCGTCGCCGGATCGCCGGGCGGCTGCGCTGCGAGATGGCTGGCCACGTCCGCGGATGGCAGCGCGAGCAGTTGTGCAAGCCCGAATCCGGGCGGCAGGTGGCGGCCGTTGATCGCCCAGCGGGGCCCGGTGGCAGTGGCATGGCGCGTGAGATGGAAGGACATGGCAAGGACCGTCGATTAGGAGAGTGCGGTTACAGCAGGAACGCGCCGGCGCCCCAGACGAGCATCCCCGAAAGGATGGCCATCAGACTCGAACCTGCGGTGAGCAGGCGATAGCCGTCGCCGGGCGTCATGCCGCTCATCTGGGTCACGACCCAGAAAAAACTGTCATTCGCATGCGAGGCGAAGAAGCCGCCCGAACCGATCGCGACGACCGCGAGCGCGCGCCCGATCTCCGAATCCAGGCCGAGCGCGGGCAGCAACGGGGCAATGATTCCCGCGGTCGTGATGATCGCCACGGTGGCCGAACCCTGGGCGGCGCGGATGACCGCGCAGATGACGAACGGAAGCCACAACCCGAGACCCCAGGCGGACATCGTGTGGCCGAATTCCTGGGCGAAACCCGAATTGAGCAGGACGCGGCCGAACGCGCCGCCGGCACCGGTGATGAGAACGATGAAAGCCGCGCCAAGGATGGCCTCGCCGATCCAGCCCGACTGGGAGAACATCTCGCGGTCCAGTTTCCTCGGCAGCGCGAACGCCATGAGCATGCCGAGCAGCAGCGCGACGACCGGATCGCCGATGAACTCGATCGCGGCGGCCAGGCTGCCTTCGCCGAATGGTCGTGCCGGCAGCCGGCACACCGAGCCGAGCATGATCAGGAACAGCGGCGCGAGGATCGGCAGGAAGGCCCGCGCGGGAGAAGGCGCCTCGGCCATGCGGCGCGCGATGTCGGCTTCAGTGATGTCGGGTGCCGGATCGATCTGCAGGCGGCTCGCGACGCGCGTCGCCCAGAACCAGCTGAAGGCGAGCACGATCAGGCTCACCGGCACTGCAATCGCAACCACGAATCCGAGATCGGCGCCGAGCACCGAGGCGGCCACGATTGGTCCCGGGGTCGGCGGGATCAGCGTGTGCGAGACCATGAGCGCGAGGCACAGTGCGATCGACGTCGTCGCCAGCGACAACCCGGCGCGCCGCGTCAGCGCCCTGTTGAGCGGCGCGAGGATCACGAACGCGGAGTCGGCGAACACCGGTATCGAGGTGACGTAGCCGATCACCGACATCGAGGCCGGTACGCGGCGGTGGCCGATGCGCTTGAGGATGCTCTCGGCGATCGCGTAGGCGCCGCCCGAGCGTTCGAGGAAGATGCCGATCACGGTGCCGGCGATGATGATGATGCCGACATTGCCGATCGTGCCGCCGAAGCCTTCCTTGAGCGAGGACACGAGCAGCGGCAGCGGCATGCCACTGCCGAGTCCGAAGATCAGCGCGGCGGCGAGCAGCGCGAGGAACGGATGAAGGCGGAAGCGCGTCGTGGCGACGACGATGAAGGCAACCGCGACCAGAAGCAGGGAAATGGGCAGCACCGCCGGCCTCGCGTGGTAGCGCTATCATTGCGCTCGGGCATGGTGCACCATTCCGCCGGGAATGCAAGCCAGGGCCGATGCGTGCGCGCGGCGCTTTGCAACCCGGGCGCTTCCATTGCGTGCTTGCCGGTGGATACTCGCGTCCGGGCCGCAGTGTCGGCCCGCACGCCTCGTGCCACCGCGGATCCGGTTGTCGGTTTCGCGGATTCCAACCTCTTTCCGTGGGCAACGGCTTCGCTGAGCAGCGATTGCCGCGCGGCGTTCAACGGCAGGGGCTGATCTCCAACTGCCGGATTGATCGGCGCAACCTGGCTGCGCCATGCGCGATCGGACTACTCGATCCGCACCGCCAATGGCCGGGTGAGGCGGATGTCGGTGCTCGATGCGCCGATCAGGATCTCGTAGTTGCCCGGATCGACCACAGGCGTGCGCTGTTGTTCGTCGTAGTGCCACAGGTCTGTCTCGGGCTTGAACGAGAACGTCAGCTTGCGTTCCTCGCCGGCTTGCAGGGCCACGCGCTGGAAGCCGCGCAGCTCCCTGAGCGCGCGCGGACGCTTTGGATCAACGGCGCGCAGGTAGAGTTGCACGACTTCATCGCCGGCGCGTACACCGGCATTGCCGACTGTCACGGTCACGTTCACGGTGTCGTCCACCGTTGCAGTGTCGCGATCGAGCGCAAGGTCCGAATACGCAAAGCGCGTGTACGACAGGCCGTGTCCGAACGCATACAGCGGCTCCCCGTTGAAGTAGCGGTACGTGCGCCCGGCCATCGTGTAGTCGTCGAATGCCGGCAGGATTTCGTCGGCACGATAGAACGTCACGGGCAGGCGTCCACCCGGGTTGGTGTCGCCGAACAGCACGTCGGCGACGGCAGTGCCGCCGCGCTGGCCCGGATACCAGGCGAGCAGGATGGCGGGCAGGTTTGCCTCGGCCCAGTCGACCGCGAGCGCCGAGCCGCTGGTCAGCACGAGCACCACGGGCTTGCCGGTGGCGTGCAGCGCTTCGAGAAGCGTGCGTTGCGTCGCGGGCAGGCGCAGGTCGGTGCGGTCGCCACCGGCGAAACCCGGAAAGTTCACGTCCATCTCCTCGCCCTCGACATCGCCGGTGAGGCCGCCCACGAAGATGACGATGTCCGACGCGCGCGCGGCGTCGAGCGCTTCCTCGAACGGCGGCTTCGCGCCGGGCAGACGCCAGCCCAGGCGCACGCCCGCATCGCGCTCGGTTTCGAAATACTCCAGGCGCAGGTCGTAGGCCTTGCCCGCTTCGAGATCGATGCCGACGTGATCGCCGCGCATGCGCTGGGTATCGGTCCAGGCTTCGAGCACGGTCTTGCCATCGAGGATCAGACGGAAGCCGTCATTGGCCGCGACATGCAACTCGTAGCGACCCGAGACCGGCGGCAGCAACTGGCCGCTCCAGCGCACACTGAAGTGATCGTTTTCGAGTGCGCGCTCGCTCGCCAGTTCGCCGCGCGCGACGAGATCGTCGGTCGGTGAACCGCGATCCCAGCGGAACGCGATCTGCGGATCGATGCGTTCGAGCACGGGCGCGTCGGCCAGTTCGCGACCGCGGAAGTACTCGCCCCTGAGCCCGCGTTCGCTTGCGGTCGCCGACGGGCGCAGGTAGCGCGACTCGATGATCGGTGCGGCCGACGGATCGTCGCGACCTTCCACGAGATCGACGCCGCGCGCATGGATCACATGCGCGTCCGGCAGCGCGTCGCGGATGCCTTGCAGGATCGTCACGGGCGCGGCGGGTGTGCCGTAGTAGTTGCCGAGCAGCGCCATGACGTCGTCGGCGGTCGGACCGACGACCGCGACGCGGCGCAAGGATTTGGAGAGCGGCAGCACGCCTTCGTTCTTGAGCAGCACGAGCGATGCCTGCGCCGCGCGCCGGGCCAGCGCGTCGTGCGCAGGCGACTGGTTCACCGAATACGGAATCCGTGCCCAGCGCACCTGCTCGGGCGGATCGAACATGCCGAGGCGGAAGCGCGTCGCGAACAGGCGGACCAGCGCGGCGTCGATCGTGGCTTCGTCGATCAGGCCGGCGCGCACGGCGGCAGGCAGGGTCGCATAGGTCTTGCCGCAGTTGAGTTCGGTACCGTTCTTGACGCCGAGCGCCGCAGCCTCTTCGGCGGTCGCGACGATCTTGTGATACCTGAAGATGTCATCGATCGAATCGCAGTCGGAGACGACGTAACCTTCGAATCCCCAGTCGCGGCGCAGGATGTCGAGCAGCAGGCGCTCGCTCGCCGACGCGGACTCGCCGAAGACGCGGTTGTAGGCGCCCATCACCGAGGCTACCCCGGCTTCCTGCACGAGTGCCTGGAACGACGGCAGATACGTCTCGTGGAGATCGCGTTCCGAGGGGTGCACGTCGAAATGATGGCGATCGGCTTCCGGGCCGCTGTGCACGGCGAAGTGCTTGGCGGTCGCGTCGACCTTGCGGTAGTCCGGATCGTCGCCTTGCAGCGCGCGCACGAACGTGACGCCCATGCGTGCGGTGAGGTAGGGATCCTCGCCGTAGGTTTCCTGGCCGCGACCCCAGCGCGGGTCCCGGAAGATGTTGATGTTCGGCGACCAGAACGTCAGGCCCTGGTAGCGACGGCGCTGCTCGCGGCGCGCGAACTCGTGGTGCTTGGCGCGCGCCTCGTCGCCGATCGCGGTCGCGACTTCGTTCATGAGAGAGGTGTCGAAGCTCGCGGCCAGTCCGATCGCCTGCGGAAACACCGTGGCCCCGCCGGCGCGCGCGACGCCGTGCAGCGCCTCGTTCCACCATTCATAGGCCGGCACGCCCAGGCGCGGAATCGCCGGCGCGTCGTTCTGCATCTGTGCGGCTTTTTCCTCCAGCGTCATGCGCGCGACGAGCGCGCTCGCCCGCTGCTCGAACGTAAGCGAGCGGTCGAGGTGGGCCGCGGTGACGCTTTCGGATTCCGGTGCGCGCGCATCCGGTGTGCAGGCCATCAGGGCGACGGCGGTCGATGCAACGAGGGCGAGGGCGAAGATCGGTGGCTTGCGCATGACTCTGATCCTTTTCAGCGGCCGGACTCGAGCCGCGCGTGGGGTCCGAGCACCGCGCCGACGAAACCGCCGGCGAATTCGGTGCTGAGGATGCTGCCGTCTTCGTTTTCGCGCAGCGGTTTCCAGCCCGCGCCATCGGCGTCGTAGGCGAACGAATAGGCCGCCTGATCGCCGGAGATCCGCAACTTGAGCATCGGTCCGGTCGCGAGTGTGGCGCGCGCGATCGTCTTGACCGTGCCGCCGCTGGATTTCTCGAGAAACAGTTCGCTGTGCTCGCCGATCCGGCGCACGCCAAGAAAGAACCAGTGACCTTCGTTCTGGAACGCGGCGAGTCCGGCAGCGGTGCCCGGCGACGTCGGCACGCTCACCGACGTACTCGCCTCGAACACGATGTGCTGCTGGCGGCGCGCGAGGAACGCCGGGTTCTTCAGCGTATCGAGGCCTTCGGCCAGTGGCACCACGGTGAGCGTGCCGGGACGCGTATCCAGGCGCGCCCAGTCGGTCTTCGGTACGCGCACGAACATCCAGGCGCGATCCAGGCGGCGCCCATCGAACTCGTCGCGCCAGGTGAAGTTGCCGGTCATCGGCGCCTGCTTTGCATCGCCTACGAGGAACGAAGGCGCCTTGGCGACGTAGGGAATCTCCAGTCCGGGTTCGAGGATGCGCGGCCAGCCATCCTTCCACTGGACCGGCAACAGGAACGTTTCGCGGCCCGTGTTGTAGTGCGATACGTTGTAGTTGCGGCTGGCGAGGAAGATCGTCCACCAGCTGCCGTCCGGTCCCTGGACCAGATCCGCGTGTCCGGCGTTGGTGATTGGCAGCGCGCGTTGTGGATCGAGATCGCGCTGGGTGAGGATCGGGTTGCCCTCGAACGACACGTACGGTCCCCACACCTCGCGGCTGCGCAGCACGACCTGCGAATGCTGCGGTCCGGTGCCGCCCTCCGCGCAGACGAGGTAGTACCAGCCATCGTGCCGGTAGATGTGCGGGCCTTCGATCCAGATCGGCTTGGTCGACAGATCGATGCCGCCATTGACCAGCACCTTGCGCGGACCGGTCGGCTTGCGTTCGGCGAGGTCGAACGCCTGCATCCAGATCGCGCGATGGCCGTCGTACAACGGCTCGCCCTCGGGCGGACCGTTGTTGAGCAGATAGACCTTGCCGTCGTCGTCGAAGAACAGCGAGGGGTCGATGCCGTCGATCGTTGGCAACCAGACCGGGTCCGACCACGGACCGGCAGGGTCGGTGGCGGTGACGAAGAAATTGCCACCGTTGTCGACCGCGGTGTTGACGACGTAGAACGTTCCATCGTGGAACTCGATCGTCGGCGCGAACACGCCGCGCGAGACGCGCAGGCCATCGAAGTCCAGTTGCGAGGGGCGATCGATCACGCTGCCGATCTGGGTCCAGTGCACGAGATCCGCACTCTCGAACACCGGGATCCCCGGATAGAACGTGAAGCTGGAATTGACGAGGTAGAACTTGCCCTTGGCGCTGACGATGCTGGGGTCGGGATGCCAGCCTGCGAGCACCGGATTGCGGTACGAACCGGATGGCAGCGGCGTCTCGAAGGCCTTGTCCTGGCCGCGATACTCGAACCAGTCGAATGCGATCGGCTCGGCCTGCGCCGGCAGCGTCCACGCGAGGAGAACCAGCAGTGCGAGTGTCTTCATGATGTTCACCAGTCCCACATCGAGCCGTCTTCGAGACGGGCGATCGGCAGTTGTTTGGGCGAATACGGATAGCGGGCGGCCAGCTTTTCGTCGAGCGTGACGCCATGCCCCGGCGATTCACCGCAGTGCAGGCGTCCGTCGCGCAGGACGTAGTCGTGCGGGAAGACCGCGTCGATTTCCTCGGAGTGGAACATGTACTCCTGGATGCCGAAATTCGGCACCCAGGTATCGAAATGCAGCGCGGCTCCCATGCACACGGGCGAAAGGTCGGTTGCACCGTGGAAGCCCGTGCGCACCTGATGCAATGCGGCGAAATCGGCGAGCCGACGCACGTGGGTGATGCCGCCGGCATGCACGATCGTCGTGCGAATGTAGTCGATGAGCTGGTTCTCGATCAGCTGCTTGCAGTCCCAGATCGAGTTGAACACTTCACCGACCGCGAGGGGCGTGACCGAGTGCTGGCGGATCAGTTCGAACGATTTCTGGTTTTCCGCCGGCGTGGCGTCCTCAAGCCAGAACAGGCGAAACGGTTCGAGATCGCGCGCGAGGCGTGCGGCTTCGATCGGGCTCAGGCGATGGTGGACGTCGTGCAGCAGTTCGACGCCATTGCCGTGATCGGTGCGCAGTTGCTCGAACAGTTTCGGCACGGTCTCCAGGTAGCGCGGCGTGTTCCAGACCGATTCCGCCGGCAGCTCGCTTTCGGCCGGCTCGTAGGGCTTGCCGCCGACCGAGATGCCATAGGTTTTCCTGACCCCCGGCACGGCCGACTGCGCGCGCACCGCAAGGAAACCTTTTTCCATGTAGCGACCGACTTCGTCGCTGGTCTCGGCAATGTCGCGACCGTTGGCATGCGCGTAGACGAGCGCGCCCTCACGCGAACGCCCGCCGAGCAGCTGGTACAGCGGCATTGCGGCCATCTTGCCGAGGATGTCCCACAGCGCGACATCGACCGCGGCAATCGCGGTCATCGTCACCGGTCCGCGTCGCCAGTAGCAGCCGCGGTAGAGGAACTGCCAGATGTCCTCGATGCGCCCCGCGTCGCGACCGATCAGGTTCGGCACGACGTGGTCGGTCAGGTACGAGGCCACGGCCAGCTCGCGGCCGTTGAGGGTTGCGTCGCCGAGGCCGCTGATGCCTGCGCGGGTCTCGATCTTGAGGGTCACGAAATTGCGTCCCGGGCAGGTGACGATCACGCGCGCGGCGACGATCTCGCGCTCGCGAGCGGAACCCTGCTCTGTGGTGCTGGCGGTAGTGGCGTCGCGGGATTTCTGCGTCTTGCTCATGGCGGCATCACCGATCGGGCAGGGGAGGAACCGGAAGTTCGAACGGGCCGGCGGGCAGGCCGGCGCCGTCGAACAGCGTGACGACCGGACTGTCGGCCCAGCCGTAGCGCACGCGCGCGGCGGGCGTGTCGAGGGCGGCGCGCAGCACGACCTCGTCACCGCGGATCTGCGCGCTTGCATAGCGGCAGCTGTCGGCGGCGGCAGCGCAAAGCTCGAAGCCCACCGGGCCGTCGGCGCCATAGGCCACGAGGCCATCGCTGACATCGACGAAGGTCACGCTGACCGCATCGCCTTGGCGGCGCACCGCGGACGGCGTCGGCCCCGAGCGCGGCAGCGTTTCGCCAAAGACCACGGCACGCGCCGCACGCGCGAGCCGGCGACCGAGTTCCTGCTTGTTCGCCGGATGTATGTCGTAGCGATCGCCGATGTCGATCGTGATCGCCAGCGCGCTGCGCGCGTCCTCGCCTGTGCCCAGGCGCTGCGCTTCGCGCAGTGCGGCCCAGGCGCTGTCGCCGGGTCGTGTCGGCGGCTTGCCGAAACCGGCCAGTTGCACGACCAGCACGGGCAGGTCGGCACCGAAGCGCGCGCGCCAGTCGTTGCGCCACGCGCGCAGCAGGTCGCGGTAGCGATCGGCCTCGAAGGTATTGGATTCGCCCTGGTACCAGACGATGCCGCGCAGGCCGTAGCGGCCGATCGGCGCGATCATGCCGTTGTACAGCGTCGACAGGCCGGCTGCCGATTGCCATGGGGTCGCCGGCGGTGGGGGCTGCCAGGTGTGTTCGGGTGGCACGATGCGATACCTCCACGGGCCATCGAGCGCGACCGTCGACCCATCGCCGAGACGCAACGCGCGCGTGGCCTGCGGGCCGACGATGCCGCCGTCGCGGTAGGTATCGAATACGTTGACCGCGATGAGGTTCTCGCCTGCACGCAGCAGTCCGCGCGGAAGCGGGTAGGCACGTTCGAGATTGGCGCCGTAGCTGCTGCCGATCGCGCGGCCGTTGACCCAGGTCTGGTCGATTTCGTCGACGGCACCGAGCGCGAGCACGGCGTCCTGCGCGGCCTGCTCCGCGCTCAGCGTCACCGTCGTGCGGTACCAGAGCATGCCGTCGAACTCGGCCAGTTCGGGCACACCCCAACGCTCCCACGCGCCAAGCTCGCGCGGTGCAACGCGCCATTCCGCGTCGGTGACGTACTGGGGACTCCAGGGTTCGTCGCCCGCGGGCAGGCCGGGACGCTCACGCCACCAGGCTTGCCAGACTTCACCCCAGCGCGCGGCCGCGGCGACCGGATCGGCGGCATACAGCGCGAGCACATCGAGTGCATTGTCGTATTCGCCCAGCGCACGCAGACCCGCCGCGCTGGTCCAGGCCTGGATGCGCGAACCGCCCCAGGCTGCGGTGACGAGTCCGATCGGCACGTCGATCGTCTTCTGCAGCTCGCGTGCGAAGAAGTAGCAGGTTGCGGAGAAATCGCGCACGGTCTCGCGCGTGGTCCGCCGCCACTGGACCGGCGTCGCGAACGTGTCGAGCGCGACCGCGCTGCCGGTCTCGGCGATCGTCAGCATGCGGATCCGCTCGTTGTCGGCGCCGGCGATCTCGGCGCGCGAATCCAGCGCGCGGTGCACTTGCAGCACCATGTTGGACTGGCCCGAGCACAACCAGACATCGCCGATCAGGACATCGCCCGCGCGTTGGCTCCTGCCATCGCCGCTCGTGACGGTGAGGACGTGCGGGCCGCCGGCGGGCAGGGCCGGCAAGGTCGCCTCCCAGCGGCCGTCGGCGTCCGCGCGCGCCCGCGTCGAGCGCGCGCCGAGCGAAACAGTCAGGGTCTCGGCGGCCTTTGCGGTGCCGTAGACACGGATCGGCGCATCCCGCTGGAGGACCGCGTGATCCTGGAACATCGGATGCAGCAGCGGCGGGTCATCTGCGGACGCAGGCCCGGCGATGCTCGCCGCGAGCAGTGCAGCCGCAGCAGTGAACGACACCCTTGGTGTTTTCATGGCCACATCACCAGTGCCCGGGTGCGTGCGGGAATGACAGCGACTGGTAGTACTCCAGCGGTTGCGGCGGCGCTGCGTGTCCTTCGGGCAAGGGCATTTTCGAAAACGTCTGGAAGTAGGCGATGCTCGCATCGCGCCACCATTGCGCTTCCTTGTGCTGGATCGCGAGGAAGGCCGTGACCTGGCGATGGCGCGGCGCATCGACGAACCGTTCCAGGCCGGCCCAGGTCGCGCGCATCGATGCCACCGCGGCGACGCCGCGGTCGTAGCGCACGACGAGTTCATCCCACAGCGGGCGGCCCGATTTCGTCGGATGATCCCAGGGCAGATGGTGGAACCACAGCAGGTAGGGCTCGGGCACGCTGCGCACATCGCCAAACAGGCGCGCAAGCGGCGGCGCGTACTGCGCCACCGCATTGCTGCCGCTGGGGCTGCGATCGAATCCGATGCCGTTGGCATCGGCGCGGTGAAAGTAGACCGAGGTCCAGTCGGCGCGCGGCCCGCCTTCGATCCACGGGCCGGGACCGTAGTGATGACCGCGATCCATCAGGTGATGCAGGCCGAGCGGGGTCATGTAGTCGACCACCGCCTCGTGAGAGCTCAGCATCATCTCCACGGTCGGCGCAACGAATGAGGGATCGTGCGAGAACGTCATGCGCACCCATTCCTCGGCGATCGTGCGCGAATCGAGCGCCGGGTTCCAGGCCAGGCGTCCATAGGCGTACCAGTTGGCCTGGTCGAAATGCGAGCCGCTCCAGTTGCGATCGGTGCCGATGTTGGCGACGCCCGCGATCGCGGTGAGCTTGTACCCGTGCAGCGTGCCGTCGAGGACCCTCGTCACGGTCGACCCCGGGCCTTGCACGAAGGTGTCGGCGCGCAGGACTTCCTCGTACATCGGCGCGAGATAAGCCAGATGGGTGGCGAAGCCGAGGTATTCCTTGGTGATCTGGAACTCCATCATCAGCGGTGTCTTCGGCATCGCGCCGAACAGCGGATGGAACGGTTCGCGCGGCTGGAAGTCGATCGGGCCGTTCTTGACCTGGACGATGACGTTGTCGCGGAAGCTGCCGTCGAGCGGTACGAACTCGGTGTAGGCCTGCTTGGCGCGATCATCGGGCTGCTCGTTCGAATAGACGAAAGCGCGCCACATCACGATGCCGCCGTGTGCGGCCAGCGCATCGGCGAGCATGTTGGCGCCCTCGGCATGGGTGCGGCCGTAGTCCTGCGGACCGGGCTGGCCTTCGGAATTGGCCTTGACGAGGAAGCCGCCGAAGTCAGGAATGTGCCGATAGATTTCGTCGGCCTTCGCTTTCCACCACGCGCGCACGCGCGGATCGGCCGGGTCGGCGCTCGGCAAACCGCCGATCTCCACCGGTGCACTGAAGCGCGCGCTCAGGTAGACCCGGATCGCGTAGGGCCGGAACACGTCGGCCAGTGCCGCCGCCTTCTCGATATACGGTTCGGTCAGGCTCAACGCATTCGTGTTGACGTTGTTGAGTACGGTGCCGTTGATGCCGAGCGAGGCGTTGGCGCGCGCGTAGTCGGTGTAGCGCGGATCGAGCCAGTCGGGCAGCGTGTGCCAGTGCCAGATCGAGAACCCGGCGTAGCCGCGCTCGACCGTGCGGTCGAGGTTGTCCCAGTGATTGAGCAGGCGCCGTTGCACGGCCGGCGATTCGCGCAGGTCGAGCGAATCCAGCGCCTGGCCGGTCTGGATCAGGCGCAGCAGATGGAAGCTGCCGTAAAGCACGCCGGCATCGTCGTGGCCGACGATCGCGGTCACCGCGCGACCATTGATTCGCGAGCTGCGGATCAGGTACCCGTCGCGACCGAGGTCCGACGCTTCGCGCGCGAACGCAGCGAGCTGAGGCATCGAAGCCGGCGTGCCGAGAACGATCGCGCCGGCCTGCTCGACCCGCTCGACCAGCGGGGGAGCAGCGCCGAGCAGACCGGCGAGTCCGCGTTGCAGCTCGGCAAGAGCAGTGGCCTGGATCGGTGTCGTGGGCGAGGCGACGAGCTGGGTCGGAAGATCCTTGCGGTTCTGCGCGGACGCGATCGGTGCGTAGCGCAGCCACAGGTCGTAGCCGTCCTCGGCTGCGGCGCTGGCGGTCGCGCCACCCGACAGTGCAGCCAGCAGGATCAGCGCGGTGATGTGAAGGAATCGTTGGAAGCGGCCGGCATCGCCAGCCTTGCGCTTGTTCGTTACCATCGGCATCGTCGTCCTGGCTGGGTCGTGTATCGGATTGGTACCAGATGTCCGTCCTGCCGCAGGCGCCGGCAGTACTCATCGCGAAAAAGGCAAGCACGTTGGAAAAGGAAAAACGATCCATCCGGCGCAAGGGGCACGCGGTCACGATCGATGAAGTGGCGAGCCTGGCGCGTGTCTCGCCGATGACGGTTTCGCGCGTGGTCAACGGCCGCGGCAACGTCCGCGAGTCGACCCGCGAGCGCGTCGTTCGCGCGGTGAAGGAACTGGGCTACACGCCCAATCTCGCGGCCAGTTCGCTCGCTGCGCGGCAGGGCATGCGCATCGCGCTGATCTACACGAATCCAAGTACCGCGTACCTGAGCGAACTGCTGGTCGGCGCGCTGAGCGGCGCCATGCGCGGTGCCGCCCAGCTCGTGATCGATTCCTGGGACGGCTACGACGCCGAGGCCGAACGCGCGGCAGCGCGAACGCTGGCCAGGAGCGTGGGCGGCGTGATCCTGCCGCCGCCGTTGTGCGAATCGCGCCATGTGGTGACCGAACTGGTCAACGCGCGCGTGCCGGTGGTGGCGATCGGATCGGGTCGCTTCAGCGAGGAGATCTCGCGCGTGCGCATCGACGACTTCACGGCGGCCAAGGAACTCGCCGAGCATCTGATCGCGCAGGGTCATGTGCGCATCGGCTACATCAAGGGTCATCCGAACCAGACCGCGAGTGCGCGCCGGTTCGACGGATTTCTCGCCGCGCTCGACGAGGCCGGAATCGCGCTCGACGAGGCGATCGTCGAGCAGGGTTTCTTCACCTATCGCTCGGGGCTGGAGTCCGCCGAGAAGCTGCTGGCCCAGCCGCGACCGCCCAGTGCGATCATCGCCGGCAACGACGACATGGCCGCGGCCGTGGTGTCGGTCGCCCACCGGCGTGGCCTGGATGTGCCGCGCGATCTTTCGGTGGTCGGCTTTGACGACACCTCGGCAGCGACCACGGTCTGGCCGGAACTCACGACGATTCGCCAGCCGATCGCCGCGATGGCCGAATCGGCGATCGACATCCTGCTGCGCAGCATCCGTGGCAAGGCCGGCGATTCGCGCAAGATCGTCGATCATGTGCTGACCCATGTGCTTGTGGAACGCGATTCGGTCGCCGCGACCGCGCCGCAGTTTCTTGCCGTTCGCTGATTCATCGCGTCAGCCTTTCATCTGTTCGAGTTCCCTGCCGCGGGTCTCGTGCACGAAGCGCAGCACGAAGAACGCGGAGACCGCCGCCGCCGCGGCGTAGAGACCATACGCCGTCGCCAGGCCGATGCCCGCGAGCAGCATCGGGAAGGTCCAGGTGATCAGGAAGTTCGCGCCCCACTGGAACAGGCCGGCGACCGCGAGACCCGAGCCGCGGATGCGGTTCGGGAACATCTCGCCGAGCATCACCCACATCACCGGGCCCCAGGAGAGATTGAAGAAGACCACATAGACGTTGGCTGCGACGAGGGCGAGCGTGCCCATGTCCGGCGAAAGTGCGAGCCGTCCCTGTTCGAGACTGCCGCTTGCGAAGGCGATCGACACGAGGCCGAGGCTTGCCGCCATGCCCAGCGAGCCGATCCACAGCAGCGGCTTGCGGCCCACGCGATCGATGAGCATGACCGTGACCAGACAGGCACCGACGCTGAGCGCGCCGGAGATCACGTTGATCAGCAACGCATCGTTCTCCGAGAAGCCGACCGCCTGCCACAGCACCGCACCGTAGTAGAACACCACGTTGATGCCGACCAGTTGCTGGAACGTCGCCAGGCCGACGCCGACCCAGACGATCGGTCGGACTCTCCCGCGCGTGCGGTCGATCAGGTCGGCGAGTCGCGGCCGGCTCTCGCCCTCGAGCGAGGCCTCGATTTCGCCGAGCTTGCGCGCACCTTGCGCGGGACCGTAGAGCCGGACGAGCACCGATTGCGCGCGTTCGCGAAAGCCGCGGGCGACGAGGTAACGCGGGCTTTCCGGAATGAACAGCAAGGCGATCAGGAAGACTGCCGCTGGCGCAATCTCGATCCAGAACATCCAGCGCCAGGCCGCGTATCCGAACCACAACTCCGCCAGCGAGGAACTCGCGACCTTGGCCAGCAGATAGTTGCTGAGAAACGCCGCAAACAGTCCGCCGATGATCGCGATCTGCTGCACTGTGGCCAGCCGCCCTCGGTAGTGCGCCGCCGAGACTTCGCTGATGTAGGCCGGCGACATCACGCTGGCGGCGCCGACCGCGAGACCGCCAAGCGCGCGATAGATCACGAACTCCAGCGACGAGGTCGCGATGCCCGAGCCCCAGGCCGAGATCAGGAACAGGATCGCCGCGCAGATCAGCATCGTGCGCCGGCCATGGCGGTCGGCAAGCGTGCCGGCGAACCAGGCACCGACCGCGCAACCCAGCAGCATCGACGCGACGTTGAAGCCAGTGCCCGCGGCATCGGACTGGAATGCGTGACGCAAGCCGTCGACGGTGCCGTTGATCACGCCGCTGTCGAACCCGAACAGGAAACCGCCGATCGTCGCCACGCAGCTGATGAGGATGATGAATCCGGTGTTCCCGGCGCCGTTCGCCGAAGCTGCTGAGCGGGTGACCACGTCGTTCATGGGCTTGCCTCCGTGTTCCAGTTCGCCCAGTGCGCGGCGCGCGCCGGGTCAGGGTTCCTCGTCGCGCACTGCGCCTGGCAGAACCAGGGTGCGCGCAGCGCGGAACGGGATGCGCTCAACGCTCGCCGCTCAGCGCAGCAGGTACTGATTGAGCAGGTTCTCGTAGCGCTCCTGTTTGCCGCTTTGCTGCACCGGTGCGCCTTGCCTGAGCGCGAGTGCGCGCAGATCGGCCAGGCCGAGCTTGCCCTGGGCGAAATCGCGCCCGGCGCCCGCATCGAAGCTCGCATAGCGCTCGCTGCGCCAGGTTTCCCACGGCGATTGCGTGAGCAGTGCGTGGGCGACTTCGAGCCCGTGCGCGAAGGCGTCCATGCCGCCGATATGGGCCAGGAACAGATCCTCGGCGTCGGTGGATTCGCGGCGCAGCTTGGCATCGAAGTTGAGGCCGCCCCGCGCGAGCCCGCCCTGGCGCAGGACCACGAGCATCGCCCCCACGGTGTCGTAGAGGTCGGAAGGGAACTGGTCGGTGTCCCAGCCGTTCTGCGCATTGCCGCGGTTGGCGTCGATGCTGCCGAGCAGGCCGTGATCGGCGGCGACCTGCAGGTCGTGTTCGAAGGTGTGACCGGACAGCGTCGCATGGTTGGCTTCGATATTGAGCTTGAAATCGGCGTCCAGTGCGTGCTTCTGCAGGAATCCCGCGACCGTGGCCGAGTCGAAGTCGTATTGGTGCTTCATCGGTTCCATCGGCTTGGGCTCGATCAGGAACACGCCCTTGAAGCCGATGCTGCGGCCGTAGTCGCGCGCCGCGGTCAGGAAGCGGGCGAAGTGTTCGAGCTCGCGTTTCATCTGGGTGTTGTGCAGCGATGCGTAGCCTTCGCGCCCACCCCAGAACACGTAGTTTTCACCGCCCAGTGCCAACGTGGCGTCGAGCGCGGCTTTCACTTGCACGGCGGCGCGCGCGACTACGGTGAAATCGGGATTGGTCGCGGCGCCATTCATGTAGCGTGGATGCGAGAACAGGTTGGCGGTGCCCCAGAGCAGCTTGATTCCGGTCGCCTGCTGGCGCTCTTTCGCGAGCGAGACCATGTGCGCGAGGTTGTTCTCGTACTCGCCGATGTCCTCGGCGTCGGGTGCCAGGTCGATGTCGTGAAAACAGTAGTAGGGCACGCCGAGCTTGCTGAAGAACTCGAACGCCGCGTCGATCCTGCCCTCGGCGCGCGCCAATGCGGTCTCGGCCGCATCCCACGGATAGCGTCGCGTACCGGGACCGAACGGATCATGGCCCGCGTTGCAGAACGTGTGCCAGTAGCACACCGCGAAGCGCAGGTGCTCGGCCATGCTCTTGCCGCCGATCTGCCGGCCTGCGTCGTAGTGCTTGAACGCGAGCGGGTTGTCCGAGTCGCGACCTTCGTAGGCGATGGGCCCGATCCCGGGGAAGTATTCGCGGTTGCCGATGTAGGGAGTTTTCATGGTCAGTTCGCGTGGGGTGATGGAGCCGTCAAGTGATTTCCGGGGAGCGTCAGGTCGCGGTTCGCGGACGCAGCGCGTAGAGCGGGGTGGCCGCCTCCAGATGGCGCAGGAACTGGCTGTATTGCTCGCGATACGCCGGCGCGGCATCGGCATCCGGCTGCGCCGAGCGTGTCGGATCGACCCGTACGTGCTCGCGCACGATCACGCCGATGTCCGTGTCGTCGCCCTGTTCGCGGCCATGCGTCCAGAGTGCCTGCAGCGCGGCGCCGAACGCGGCGCCTTCGGCCTGCTCGGGCACCTCGACCGGCAGCTCGAACACGTCGGCCGCCATCTGCCGCCAGACGCTGCTGTTGGCTCCGCCGCCGGTCAGGCGGATCGCGTCGAAGCGAAGCCCCGCTGCGCACAGCGCGTCAAAGCCGTTGCGCAACGCGTAGGTCGCCCCTTCCATCGCGGCGCGATAGACATTGCCGCGGTCGAGATTGCCGAGATTCATGCCGAACAGCGCCGCGCGCGCGTTCGGCAGGTCCGGCGTGCGTTCGCCATTGAAGAACGGCAGCATCAGCAAACCGCCTGCGCCGGGTGTGGTGGTGGCCATCACGGCGTCGCCCTCGCTGCTGGAAAAGCCGAACACGCGGGCCACGCTCTCGGTGGCGACCGTGCAGTTCATCGTGCAGATCAGCGGCAACCAGCCGCCGGTGGAGGAGCAGAACGCGGCCCAGCCTGCCTCGTTGTCGACGACCGGATGCGCGGCATGCGCGAACAGCGTGCCCGAGGTGCCCAGACTCATGGTCAGCACGCCGGACGCGACATTGCCGGTGCCCACGGCTGCCATCATGTTGTCGCCGCCGCCGACGCTGATCTTCACGGTGCGTGGCAGGTCGAGTTCTTCCGCGCTGACCGGCGCGATCGTGAAGCACGCATCGGCCGCTGCCAGCGGCGGCAAGCAGGTGGAAAGATCGCGCCGCGGGTCCGTTGCCGCGAGCAGTTCGGGCGACCAGCGGCGCGTGCGGATGTCGAGCCAGCCGGTCCCCGACGCGTCGCCGCACTCCATCCAGCGCTCGCCCGTGAGCCAGAAATTGACGTAGTCATGAGGCAGCAGGATCGAGGCGAGGCGCGCGTAGGCTTCGGGCCGATGCTTGCGGGTCCAGGGCAGTTTCGACGCGGTATAGCCGGCCAGGATCGGATTGCCGGCCAGTTCCACGCAGCGCCGCGCGCCGCCGACCGCCGCCATGATCTCGTCGCATTCGAGCTGGGTGCTGGTATCGCACCAGAGTTTTGCCGGGGCGAGGACCTTGCCGGCCGCATCGAGCGGCACGAAACCGTGCTGCTGGCCGGATACGCCGATGGCGACGATGCGCGCGCGCTGGGTCGGCTCCAGTCGCGCGAAGCAGGAGCGGATCGCATCGATCCACCATTCGGCGCGTTGTTCGCGGCTGCCATCCTCGTCCGCGATCAGTTCAAGCGCCTGGCCGTGGGTGGCGACCACACGGCGCGCGAGGGCATCGTAGGCGAGCAGCTTGACGCTCTGGCTACCGACATCGAGGCCTATGTAAAGGCTCATGGCCGGCCTCCGTGCGCACCTGTGGTAGCGCTACCAGAGATTCGGCGCAAAAAATGCGCACTGGAATGGGAGTCTCGCAGTGCCATGTCGACGTGATTCGGAGCGGGGGTGGGCGAACTCTATCAGTGAACCCGGCGAATTCCTTGCTGCGGTGCGGGGAAAGCGGGTTCCGAGGCCCGCAGTCCGGGCAGGCGCGGGCTTTCCGGCGGGCCCAGATGGGAGGGTTTCAGGCCGCCCGTGTCGATGAGGATCCGCTCCAGAACGACTCCGGGCGTCACGTACCAGAATCGGAGGACCTGATGGCCGGCCGCCAGTGCCACCTCGGCGCGCACCGTGCGCACGCTGTCGCCAACCGCGCGCTCCCAGGTCTGATCGGTCGACCAGGTGCCGACGCGCAGCACCTGCGGCTCAGCGTCGCCGACCGACCAGGCAAATCGCAGCCCGTCGCCCGGTTGGAAGTCCAGCGAGGGCGCGAAGTGGAACTCGAGCGTCGCGGTTCCCGCGGCTGCGAATTGCACATCGTATTCAAGCCGCGGCGATTGCCCGCCGGGTTGCGGACGGTCGGCGGCATTCACGGGGAACAGCGTCACGCCTCCGGTCGTGCGGCCGAAATCGGCCAGCGTCTTCCATTGCAGGTCGGCCTCGCCGATCGCGCGCGCAAAGTGTGGCGCATCGATCGCGACATGGCCGTCGACTTCGATGAACGTGCCCGCAGGCGCACCGGCGGCGGGTTCGACGTCGGCCAGCGGTACGCGTACGCGAAAACTCGCACCGGTATCGGTCGTGAGCGTCACGTGGCCCTCGTGGCCACCGTTCGGCACGTTGGCCCAGTCCACGCCGAGTTCGACGCGGACTTCATCGCGCACCGTCGCGGCCGATGGGGAAACGCGAAGCCAGGCGGGCTCGGCCGTGGCGGTGAACGCGAACGGCGTGTCGCCGCGGTTGAAGATCACGAGCCCGCGTTCGCCCTTGCGGATGCGGTCCAGAGGCGGCACAGCGGGCGGCGCGGAGCCCCACCGCGGACGCGCATGGGCGTCGCCTTCGATCGCAATCGCCGGTTCCGCTCCGCTCACGGCGCGCGTCGTCGACACCGCCGGGGCGACGTCGATCGGCGGCGATTGCCAGAACGTGTAGCCGAGCTTCGTTTGCGCCATCTGATGATTCCACTTGCCACCGGCGAGCGCGTGGTAGCGCTGGACGAGCGCGGCATCCTCGGCGAACAGTGCCTGCACGCGCGCGGCAGCCTCGTTGGCTGCGACGTGCCGGCCCTGCTCGGCGAACAGGCGGTTTGTTCCGGCGGCGACATGCATCTCGCGGACCACGGCGCTGGCCCGGACCGGGTAGAGCACGAGCTGGTAGAACGCATCGCGGTGCCCGGGGTCGAGTGCGGCCTCGATCTGTTGCGCCGTGCGAACCAGTTCGTGCCACTGCGCGAGGATGCGTTCGGCCTCGCGGTAGTGGACGACGCTGTAGGTGCCCGCATCGAGCATTTCCGGTGTGCGCTGGCGATTGAGCTTGGCGTAGCGGTTGACGAGGCGCGCGATCTCGACCGCATGGCGGGCGCCGAACTCGCGTGCAGCCCAGCCGTTGGAGAATTCATCGAGTCGTTCGTACGGCCAGCGCGAGGGATCCCATGAATAGGTCAGGAAAAACTCGATCGGATATTCCATCGGCTTGAGATCGCCGACGTTGACGATCCAGATGCGGTTCGCGTCGTACTGCCAGGCCAGGTGCATCTGTTCCCAGATCTTCGGCAGCGGCGTAACGTTGAGCCACTTGTAGTTGCGCGGACCGCCGACGTAGTCGAAATGGTAGTAGACGCCGGCGCCGCCGGGTCGCGCGCGTTCCTGCGCGGTCGGCAGGCGGCGGATATTGCCCCAGTTGTCGTCGCACCAGAGCAGGGTCACATCGTCGGAAACGCGCATGCCGCGTTCGTAGTAGCCCTGGACTTCCTTGTACAGCGCCCAGACCTGCGGAACCTGCTCGATCGGCTGCTGCTGGACCTCGGCAAGGATCGTGCGCTGGTCTCGCACGATCCTTCCGAGCAGGGCGACGTTGGTCTGCTCGGACATCGCTTCGTCGCCGTCCCCGCGCATGCCGAGCGTGACCAGCTTCTCGACGTTGGCGACGCGTTCGACGCCGGTGCGCCAGAATTCGCGCAGCACGGCATCGTTCTTCGCGTAGTCCCAGGGACCGCTGCCGTGGCGGGACCATTCCGCATGCGCACGCATCATCGGTTCGTGGTGGGAGGTGCCGATCACGATCCCGTACTCGTCGGCCAGACGCGCGTTTTCCGGGTCGTCGTCGATGAACGCGCGCGGCAGCCACATCGCGGGCCAGAGGTAGTTGCCGCGCAGGCGCAGGATGAGTTCGAACATGTGCGCGTACATCGTGTGATTGAAACCGCCGAATTTCTCCTCGGCCCAGCGCGACAATGCCGGCGCCTCGTCGTTGATGAAAATGCCGCGGTAGCGCACGACCGGACCGGACTCGACGACGCGCGCAGTGGCCGCGACATGCAGCGCGTCGCGGCGCGCCACCGGCACGTCCGCCCACCAGTACCAGGGCGATACGCCGATCTGCTGCGACACCTCGTAGGTGCCATAGATCGTGCCTCGCTTGTCGCTTCCGGCGATCACGAGCGCGCGATCCAGCCCGGCCAGCGGGCGTTCGACGACCGCGATCGTGAATGCCTCCCAGCGCCCGGCGATGGCACTGACATCGAGCGTGCCCGCAGCGACGAGTCGATCGATCAAGGCGCTCTTGCCCAGGGTGCCGATCAGGATCGCCTCGCGCACACCGGCTGTCGCGGTGGTGCCGAGGTCCGGGCGCACTCCGGTCACGCGTTCGATATCGGCCGCGAGATCGCTGGCTACCCGCCTCGCTCCGGGCCAGTCGCCCGAGTCGATCAGGATCGGTGCAGCGGTGCCGTTGGCGAACAGCGTGACACCGCCGGCCTGCGGCGCAGGCGCAAGAATCGACGCGTCGCCGATCGCCGCGTCAAGCGCGGCCGGTGCAAGCAGGAGCACGGCCAATAGAAAAAGGAGTGATCGCCGTCGGCGTGCCTGCGGGGCCTGGCAAGCGGGGGCGCGCGCCCGTACCGGAACGGCACGCAGCCAGGACTCTGTCGTCCCGCGGCGTGCCAGCGACGATGCTGCGGCGATCACTCGCTGTCCGGCGCATCGTGGCGATGATGGCGACCCGCTGAGGCTCATCGGCGAGACTCCTGTTGGCTAGGCAGCGACGCGGTCGGGCACAGCCGGTGTTGGACCCGGTTCGCTCGACAACACGCCAATGAACGTGTACTGATAGCGCTACCTTTCTATCATGCATGCGGACGCCGATGCACGAAATGCGAATGCCCATTGCCGCTCTTGCGGTCCTCCGGGATGTTCATGCGCGCCGTCGTGGCCCCGGGCCTGCGCTCGCTGTGTTGCTGGCGGCGCTCGCGTTCGCCGGTTGCGGAAAATCCGCTGCACCCGCCGCGGACTCCGCGGCGACGCAGGCAACCGGTGCTGATCAGTCGTCCGCATCACTCAAGGAGGCCTATGCGGACTCGTTCCTCATGGGAACCGCGGTCAACGCCGAGATCGTCGCGGGGGCGGATCCGCTCTCGCATGCCCTGGTTTCGAAGCACTTCAACTCGATCACAGCCGAGAACGTCATGAAGGCCGAGGTCGTCAATCCCGAGCCGGGCGTCTATGACTTCGCGCCGGCCGATGCGTTCGTGGTCTACGGCGAGGAACACGCGATGTTCATCGTCGGCCATACCCTGGTGTGGCACAACCAGACGCCCGAATGGTTCTTTCTGGACGCTGCCGGCCAGCCGAACACGCGCGAAGCGCAGATCGAACGCATGCGCCGGCATATCGAGGTCGTCGCCGGACGCTATGCCGGTCGCGTGCATGCCTGGGACGTCGTCAATGAAGTGATCGACGATGACGGCTCGTATCGCCCGACCAGCTGGGTGACCGGCATCGGCGACGGCGACGAACTCGTGCGCCTGGCATTCACCTTCGCCAGCGAATACGCGCCGGACACCGAGCTCTACTACAACGACTTCAATGCCTGGCGTCCGGCCAAGCGTGACGGCATCGTGCGCATGGTCAGGATGCTCAAGGAAGCAGGCATTCGCATCGACGGGATCGGCATCCAGGGCCACTGGGGCCTGAACTATCCGCGCAATGAATACATCGAGTCGGCGATCGACGCGTATGCCGCGCTCGGCGTGAAAGTGATGATCACCGAGCTCGACGTCGATGTGCTTCCGCTCACGAAGGAGGGGCAGATCATCGGCACCGGCATGCTCCACAAGCAGTTCCAGCTCGAAGAGTTCAAGCGTTTCCTCGATCCCTATGCGGCCGGGCTTCCTGTCGATGTGGAACGTCAGGCCAGCGACCGCTACGCGGAGTTGTTCGGACTCTTCCAGCGCAAGCGCGATGTGATCGCGCGGGTCACCCTCTGGGGTGTGCATGACGGCATGTCGTGGAAAAACGACTATCCGATCGCGTCGCGGACGAACTACCCGCTGCTGTTCGATCGCGCGCGCAAGCCGAAGCCGGCGCTCGACGCGGTCCTCGGCGCGGCCCGCGCGCACGAGTGAGTGGCAGGCACTGGCGCAGCGGGCAACGCTTCTTCCCTTCTCCCTCCGGGAGAAGGTGGCGCGCAGCGCCGGATGAGGGAGATGTCGCGCACGATACCTGCCGCGGCAATCCGCAGCATCCTTCCCTCATCCGCCTTCGGCACCTTCTCCCGGAGGGAGAAGGGAAAAGAAACGGCATCGGCAGCGGAGCAAGCTCTACGGGGCACAGTACGATCTGAACCTGTCCCGCAGAAACGGACGCACGATCCCGGCGCCGACCTCCCGCGCGCATCAGCGCCGCGGTTCGAGCACGAGTTGCGGATCCACGCGCACGTCGAACCAGTTCATTCCCCAGTGCAGGTGCGGACCGGTCGTGCGTCCGCTCGCGCCGACCGCGCCGATCGTCTGGCCCTGGGCGATGCGATCGCCGACGTTCACGTCGATGCGCGAGAGGTGCAGGAAAGTGGAGCTCACACCATGGCCGTGGTCGAGCACGATCGTTCCGCCGGTCAGGTAGAGCTCCGCATCGGTGAACGTGACGAGGCCGGCGGCCGGCGCCACGACCGGGGTGCCGGTCGCTGCGGCGATGTCCATGCCCGAGTGCGGCGCCCCGGGCTTGTTGTTGTAGATGCGCTGGCGACCGAAGCGGCCGCTGATGCGTCCGTGCACGGGGCGGATGAATGCCTGGGTGAAGTCGATGCGCGCATCATCGCGATCGCGCACCGCGGCGACCCGGGCCTGTTCGCGGCGGATGCGCTCGGCGATCTCGGGCGGCGGATCGACGGTTTTCGGTGGCACGCCATCGACGCGCTCGACCGGCCAGTCGCGCGGCGTGATCGTGATGCGTTCACGCGAGCGCGTGCGATCCGGCCGCTGCACCTCGATCTCGAGCGTGCCGGTCCGCTCGCGGCCGATACCGAGCACGATCGTCCCATACGAGGTGACCCGCAATTCACGTCCCTCGACGCTGACCTTGCTTCCGGGCGGCACCTTGCCGAACACGAGTGCGCCCTGCGACGCACTGGCGGGAATCACGATGCGCCCGGTATCGCCTTCCGCCGCGGCGGCGGTGTGCAGCGGCAAGTTCAGGCCGGCCAGCAACGCGGCGACGCGCAGGAGGTTCAGCGTGCTCGATGGCATCAGGCTGCGCCATCGCGGTGCATTCACCGTGCAAACACCAGGCGTTGTCCGCGGACGCTGTCGTCAAGCCGGCCTTCGTTCCAGCCGAGCTGACCGTTGACGAAGGTCGCTGCGATGCTGGAACGGAACGTCGTGCCTTCGAATGGCGACCAGCCGCACTTGGACAGCACTTCGTCGGCCGTGACCGCATGCGGGCTTTCGGGATCCACGAGCACGAGATCGGCATGGAAGCCCTCGCGCAGGAAGCCACGCTCGTGCACATCGAACAGCGTGGCCGGGGCGTGGCTGACCGCTTCGACGACGCGTTCCAGCGTGAGTTCACCATCGAACACGCGCTCGAATGCGGCCTGCAGCGCGTATTGCACGAGCGGCAGACCCGACGGCGCGCTCGTGTAGGGATTGGCCTTCTCCGATGCCAGATGCGGGGCGTGGTCGGTGGCGAGCACATCGATGCGGCCTTCGGCCAGTGCGCGCGTGATCGCGGCCCGATCGGCCGCGGTCTTGATCGCCGGATTGCACTTGATCCGGTGGCCGAGGCGCGCATAGTCGGCATCGCTGAAATGCAGGAAGTGCACGCAGGTTTCCGCGGTGATGCGCTTGCCGCGCAGCGGGCCGGGCGTGAACAGCGCAAGTTCATCGGCCGTGGAGATGTGCAGCACGTGCAGGCGCGTGCCGTGCCTGCGCGCGAGCGCGATCGCCAGTTCGGTCGATTTCAGGCAGGCCTCGCGCGATCGGATCAGCGGATGCTGCTCTGCCGGAATATCCTCGCCCCAGCGTGCGCGCGCGGCCTCCTCGTTGGCGGTGATGATGGGTGTGTCTTCGCAATGGGTGATGATCGGCGTCGGCGCGTCGCGGAAGATCGCATCGAGCGTGACCGGATTGTCGACCAGCATGTTGCCGGTCGAGGCACCCATGAACACCTTGATGCCTGGCGCGCTGCGCGGATCCAGGCGCTGGATGTCGGCGAGATTGTCATTCGTCGCGCCGAGGTAGAACGCATAATTGACCCGCGAGCTGCGCGCTCCGCGCGCGTACTTGTCCTCGAGCGCTGGCGCGTTGACCGCGGGTGGTTTGGTGTTGGGCATCTCCATGAAGCTCGTGATGCCGCCAGCCAGGCAGGCGCGCGACTCGCTCTCGATCGTGGCCTTGTGTTCGAGTCCGGGCTCGCGGAAATGCACCTGGTCGTCGATCATTCCGGGCAGCAGCCAGCGACCGCGCGCGTCGAGCACCTGCTCGCCGGGAAGCACGGGAATTTCGCCTTCGATGCGCTCGATGCGCCCGTTGCGGATGCGCAGGTCGCCGCTGAAGCGACGACCCTCGTTGACGATCAATGCATTGGTAATGAGCCAGTCAGTCATGGTCCTGCCCGTGTGCGCCATGCCGGCAACCGCGTGGATGCCAGCGGAAAAGTTCGGGAACCGGATCGCTGCCACCCGCGCACAAGGGTTGGCAGCGCAACAGGCGATGTCCGGTCAGCCATATGCCACGCAGCGCGCCGAATCGTGCGACCGCAATACGCGCATACTCCGAACAGCTTGGCTGGAAACGGCAGCGCTGTCCAAGCCATGGACTGATCCAGCGCTTGTACAGCGAGAGCATGACAAGGATCAGACGGGACACGGCAAGGACGGGGTCATTCGCGCGTTTGCGCTCGTGGCAATCGCGAATTCCGCGGTTGCCGGGGCAGGGGACTTAGGCTATAACACCCGCCCGCCGGGTCACAAGGTCAGGACTGAGATGGCGAAGACAACAGCAAAGGCGCGTGCCGGCAGCAAGTCCGCGAAGGCGGTTGCACGCGCGAAACCGCCCGCCAAAGCCAAAGCTAACGCCAAAGCCAAGCCAGCGAAATCCGTGGCAAAAAAGGTGGCCAAGGCAGCGGTCAAGACCAGGCGCCCGATCGTTGCAGCCAAGTCCACAGCCAGGAGCAAGGCTGTTGCGAAGACCCGGCCAGTGGCGAAGAAGGCGACGCCCGCGGTTCGCAAGCCTGCACGCCCGGCCCCGCCGAAGGCGGCAGCCAGGCCGGTGGCGAAGGCGGCCGCAAAGTCCGTGACAAGGAAACCCGCAGCAAAAGCCGCGCCGAAACCGCCGGTCAAGCCAGCAGCAAAATCCGTGGCAGCGCCAGCGAAACCCGTGGCGACGCCGAGCTCCAAACCCACGCAGGCCAGCAAGTCATCCGTGATTGAATCGAAACCCGGCAAGACCAGTGAATCCAGGCCCGCGCTCAAGGCGCGTGCGGTACCCGCCGCCAATGAGGGTGTGACGATGCAGGACGGGCGCTATGCGCTGCCGACCACGACCCGCATCGATCTGCCCAAGGCCTACAAGCCCTCCGCCAAGGAGGAGTACATGAACCCCAAACACCTCGAATTCTTCCGGCGCAAGCTGCAGACTTGGCGCGAAGACCTGGTCGAGGAATCCAAGCAGACGATCGAGAACCTGCGCGACGAAGTGCGCGATGTCGGCGACGAGGCCGAGCGCGCCACGCGCGAGACCGAAAACTCGCTCGAGCTGCGCACGCGCGACCGCTATCGCAAGCTCATCGCCAAGATCGACAAGGCGCTCAAGCGCATCGAGGAAGGTCGTTACGGCTACTGCGAGGAAACCGACGAGGAAATCGGTCTCGACCGGCTCGAGGCGCGTCCGATCGCGACCTTGTGCCTGGACGCGCAGGAGCGCTGGGAACACCGTCAGAAGCAGATGGGGGATTGAGGCGGAGGGGGCAGGGAAAAGGGGCGAGGAGTCTGCGCGGCAGAAGCCTTCCGGGCTGCGATATTCGCTGTGCGGTCCGTTCTTGACCAGCTTCGCGGTTGTGATGCGCTTCGCCGCTTCCTGGCCCGTGGAACCATTACGGACCGGCGAATCGTCAAGAAACTGTCTTCGCGCAGCGGGTTTCTCGCCTCGAACGTTTCTGCCGCACAGGTTTCAAGAGCGCAAGTCCGATTGCCCAGGTCTCGGTTGTCGCGCCCTCGCCCCTCGTCCCTCACCCCTGCGTTGAATTGCCCATGTCACAGGCACGCAAGTATTTCGGTACCGACGGCATTCGCGGCCATGTCGGCCAGTGGCCGATCACCGCCGATTTCATGCTCAGGCTGGGCCGCGCCGCGGGCGCGGTACTCGCGCGTGAGGGCGACAAGCCGATCGTGCTGATCGGCAAGGACACGCGCGTCTCCGGCTACATGTTCGAGTCGGCGCTGGAGGCGGGCCTGCTCGCGTCAGGCACCGACGTGCGCCTGCTCGGACCGATGCCGACGCCCGGCGTGGCCTATCTGACGCGCTCGATGCGCGCCGATGCCGGCATCGTGATCAGCGCATCGCACAATCCGCACCAGGACAACGGAGTGAAGTTCTTCTCCGCGAGCGGCGAGAAACTCGACGACGAAGTCGAACTGGCGATCGAGGCGGAACTCGACGCCGAATTCACCACGGTCGGCTCGGACACGATCGGCAAGGCGATGCGCATCGACGATGCCGCCGCACGCTACCTGGAATTCTGCAAGTCCACCGTGTCGCGTGCGTTCCACCTGCATGGCTTGCATGTGGTCCTGGATTGCGCGCACGGGGCGACTTACCAGATCGCGCCGAAGATGTTCGCCGAGCTTGGTGCGAAGGTGACCGCGATCGGCAACCGGCCCGATGGATTCAACATCAACCGCGACTGCGGTTCGACGAGTCCGACCGCATTGTGCAGCGCCGTGCGCGAAGCGCGCGCCGATCTCGGCATCGCGTTCGACGGCGATGGCGACCGCTTGCAGATGGTCGACGGCAACGGGCGCGTCATCGATGGCGACGAACTCATGTATGTGCTTGCCGCGGATTGGCATGCGCAGGGTCGCCTGCGTGGGCCCGTGGTCGGGACCCTGATGAGCAACTTCGGTCTCGAGCGCGCGATGGCCGGTCTCGGCATCGAGTTCGTGCGGGCCAAGGTCGGCGACCGCTACGTCATGCAGCAGCTGCGCGAACGCGGCGGCATGCTTGGCGGCGAAACCTCCGGCCATATCCTGTGCCTGGATCGGGTCAGCACGGGCGACGCGATCGTCAGTGCACTGCAGGTGCTTGAAGTGCTTGCACGCAGCGGTCAGACGCTCGCGCAGGCGGCCGACGGCATGCAGAAGGTGCCGCAGACCACGCTCAATGTGCGCGCTGCCGGTGGCGCGGCACTGGTTGCCGATGCGCAGGTCCAGCAGGTACTGGAGCGCGTGCAACATGAACTTGAAGGACAGGGCCGCGTCGTCCTGCGGCCGTCCGGCACCGAGCCGCTCGTGCGGGTCACCGTGGAGGCCGGCGATGCAGGACTGGTCACGCGCCTCGCCAACGAGCTTGCCGATGCCGTACGGGCGGCGGCGACGCGCATTTCCTGACCCGATTGCGCGATCATTGCCGTTCCCCGAGGATGGCCCCCGATGAAACACGTACCCACGCTCGATATCAGCCGCTATGACAACGACCGCCCGGCGTTCGTCGCCGAGCTCGGCGCGGCCTACCGCGAATTCGGCTTCTGCTGCATCAGCGGCCACGGCATTCCCGCAGCGGCCATCGACGCGGCCTACGACGCATTCCAGCGATTCTTCGCCTTGCCGCCCGAGGTCAAGCTCAAGTACCACCTGCCCGGATCCGGCGGTGCGCGCGGCTACACGCCGTTCGGCATCGAGACGGCCAAGGATTCCCGCTATCCGGACCTCAAGGAGTTCTGGCATATCGGCCGCGAGATTCCGCGCGATTCGAAGTACGCCGAGGTCATGGCGCCGAACCTGTGGCCCGACGAGGTGCCCGATTTCCGCGAGGTCGGCTATGGCCTGTACACGGCGCTCGACGATCTCGGCACCCGCGTGCTGCGCGCGCTCGCCTTGCACATCGATCTTGCCGAGGACTTCTTCGAGGACAAGACCAACTTCGGCAATTCGATCCTGCGTCCGATCCACTATCCGCCGATTACCGCGCCGGACATTCCCAACGTGCGCGCCGGCGCGCACGAGGACATCAATTTCATCACCTTGCTCGTCGGTGCCAGTGCCGAGGGGCTCGAGGTGCTCACGCGGGAAGGCAACTGGTTGCCGATCACGACCGAGGGCGATGCGATCGTCGTCAACATCGGCGACATGCTGCAGCGCCTGACCAACCACGTCTATCCGTCGACGACCCACCGGGTCGTCAATCCGCGCAACGAGAATGCGCGAAAGCCGCGCTTTTCCGTGCCGTTCTTCCTCCACCCGAATCCGGATGTCGTCCTCGATGTGCTGCCTTCGTGCGTCAGCGCGGACAATCCGCAACGCTACGCGACGCCGATCACCGCGCACGACTACCTGCTCGAGCGCCTGCGCGAGATCAAGCTGATCTGACGAGGCCCCACGTTGACCCGACGAGGTCTGCCGTTGACCGGACGAGGTCCCCCGTAGAGCCGAGCTTGCTCGGCTGCTCTTCTTCCCCGAACGCAGGACCCACAAAGCAGCGGAGCAAGCTCCGCTCTACGGGATTCGTGCCATTGACGCGAACCGCGCAACGCGGAAACTGCGCATCGACGGGTACTACGCAACGCCGCCCGTGTAGAGCCGAGCTTGCTCGGCTGCTCTCTCCTCCCCGAATGCAGGAAACGCAAGAGCAGCGGAGCAAGCTCCGCTCTACGGGCCCTGCGGGCCCTACACGCGCGGCGGACCCGGGTCGGCATGGCGAAACTGGCGTGAACGCCTGCCGATCATGCGCAGCGCGATGCGGTCCGGGAGCAGCTTGAACACGGTCCTGATCAGGCGGTTGACCCGCCCGCTGACCCATACCGCATCGCCCCGTTCGACCGCGGCGAGGCCCTCGGCAACGACGAGATCGGCGTGCATCCACATCCATTTCGGCATCTTCGCCACGAGATCGCGCGAGCCGGTGACATCGTGGAACTCCGAATAGGTGAAACCCGGGCACAGCGCGCAGGTGTGGATGCCTTCGCCGCCGTATTCCAGGCTCAGCGCCTGCGAGAGCTTGATCAGGTAGGCCTTGGTTCCCGCATACAGCGTCTGTCCGGACGATCCGGGAACGTGCCCGGCCAGCGATGCGACATTGATGATGCGGCCGTGGCCGCGCTCGCGCATCGCCGGAAGAAACCGGTGGCACAACTCGGTGGGTGCGTTCAGCAGCACTTGCAGGAACTCGGCGTGGGCGCTCCAGGGTTGGCTCAGCAGATAACCGGTCAGGCCGTAACCGGCATTGTTGACGAGCATGCCCACGAACACGCCGCGGCGCTCGATCTCCGCTTGCAGCCAGGCGGGCGCGCGCGGATCGGCGAGATCGCAGGCGAGCACGACGACGTCGACGCCATGTTCGGCCTGGATCCGCGCTGCGAGTTCCTGAAGGCGATCACCGCGCCGCGCGGTGAGCACGAGCGGAGTGCCCTGCGCCGCGAGCGCGAGCGCGAATGCGGCGCCGATGCCGGCCGACGCTCCGGTGATCAAGGCGTATCCGTGTGACTCAAGACTCATGCATGGACTCTCCCGATCGTGATCCGGGTCGAGAGTATCCGCAATCCGGCGCGTGCGGCAGGCCGGTGGCGTTTGCGGCCATGCCTGCGTGACCGCTATCCTGCGCGCCCCTTCGTATTGCCGCGGGCCGCCATCATGCGTCGCAAACTGGTCGCCGGAAACTGGAAGATGAACGGGTCGGGCCGCATGGCCGCCGATCTGGTCGCTGCGATCGGCGCCGACGCGCCTGAACACGTCGATATCGCCGTGATGCCGCCGTTTCCGTACCTGGCGCAGCTGATCGAAGGCCAGCGCGGCACGCGCCTGGCCTTTGGCGGCCAGGATGTCAGCGAACATGCGCATGGTGCGTTCACCGGCGAGGTCTCCGCTGCGATGCTGCGCGATGTCGGCTGCGAGTACGTCCTCGTCGGCCATTCCGAGCGGCGGCAGCTGCATGGCGAGACCGATCAGCTCGTGGCGCGCAAGTTCGTCGCCGCGCAGGCGGCGGGACTCGTGCCCGTGCTGTGCGTGGGCGAACTGCTCGAACATCGCGAGCGCGACGAAACCGATGTCATCGTCGCGCGCCAGCTCGATGCGGTGCTGGAGCTTGCCGGTGCCGACGCGTTCGCGCGCGCCGTCGTCGCCTATGAGCCGGTCTGGGCGATCGGCACGGGACTGACCGCGACCCCGCGCCAGGCGCAGGATGTGCACGCTTTCGTGCGTGACAAACTGGGACGCCTGGATGCTACAATAGCCAGCTCGCTGCGTATCCTGTACGGAGGCAGCGTGAAGGCAGCCAACGCAGCAGAGCTGTTCGCCGAGCCGGATATCGACGGCGGATTGATCGGCGGAGCGTCACTCGCGGCGGCCGAATTCCTGTTGATCTGCGCGGCGGCCCCGGCGGCCGCGCGTGAGGTGTCCTGACCCGATGGTTACTATTGTTGCCCAGGTTTTCTATGTGCTCATCGCTGCCGCGATGATCGCGCTGATTCTCATGCAGCGCGGTGCTGGTGCCAATGCTGGCTCCGGTTTCGGCGGTGGTGCTTCCTCGACTGTTTTCGGTGCGCGTGGCTCGGCAAACTTCCTGTCGCGCAGCACGGCGGTCCTGGCCGGTTTGTTCTTCCTGCTCAGCCTCGGCATGGGCATCTACCACGGCCGTCCGGCTGCTCCCAGCTCCGACGATCTCGGTGTGATGGCCGGCGCGCTTGCGCCGGCGGCCACCGAGCCTGCGGTGCCGGTATCCGGCGACGTGCCCTCGGCAACAGCGGTCCCGGCAACGGACACGCCGATGCCGGTGCCCGTGGATCCGGTGGAGACACCGCCCGTCGATCCGGCGAAATCCGGATCCGATGATGCGAAGGGGAAGGACGGCGCTTGACAGACGTTGCCCAGGTGGCGGAATTGGTAGACGCACTACCTTGAGGTGGTAGCGGCGAAAGCTGTGGGGGTTCGAGTCCCCCCTTGGGCACCAAATTGCAGGTAACCGTCGTTGTCGCGCGATGCGGCAACCGCTGATGCGCCTCAGGCGCGGAGGTGCGTGTGCTGACCGAGTATTTTCCCGTCCTGCTGTTCCTTGCAGTTGCTGCCGTGATCGGTGTGGCGCTGCTCGTGCTCGGCAATCTGCTCGGACCGAAGAAGCCCGCGGCGGAGAAGCTTGCGCCGTACGAGTGCGGTTTCGAGGCGTTCGAGGACGCGCGCATGCGGTTCGACGTGCGCTACTACCTCGTCGCGATCCTGTTCATCATCTTCGATCTGGAAGTCGCGTTCCTGATCCCGTGGGCCGTCGTCCTCGAGGATGTCGGGCTGCCGGGCATGATCGCGATGGGCATGTTCCTGTTCATCCTCGTGATCGGCTTCGTCTACGAATGGAAGAAGGACGCCCTCGAATGGGAGTGATCGATACCATCAGCCGGGTCATGCACAACCCGGATCCGGTCAGCCTGGTCGACGACATCCTGCGCCCCGGGGATGACAACCCGTTGCTTGAACGCGGCTTCGTCACCGCCCGCGTGGACGAACTCGTCAACTGGGCGCGCACCGGTTCGATGTGGCCGATGACCTTCGGTCTGGCCTGCTGTGCGGTGGAAATGATGCATGCCGGTGCGGCACGCCTGGATCTGGATCGCAACGGCGTGATCTTCCGCCCGTCGCCGCGTCAATCCGATGTCATGATCGTGGCCGGCACGCTGGTCAACAAGATGGCTCCCGCGTTGCGCAAGGTCTATGACCAGATGCCCGATCCCAAATGGGTCATCTCCATGGGCTCGTGCGCGAACGGCGGCGGCTACTACCACTATTCCTATGCCGTCGTGCGCGGATGCGATCGCATCGTGCCCGTGGATGTCTACGTGCCGGGCTGTCCGCCGACGGCCGAGGCGCTGATCCACGGCATCCTGCAGTTGCAGAAGAAAATCCGCCGCACCAACACGATAGCGCGCTGAGACCGGCATGAGCGAAGCGATTCCCCTGGCCCGAAGACTCGAGACCCGACTGGGCGGGCAGCTTGCCGCCGTCGTCGAGGCCGGAGGCGAGACCACGATCGAGGTGCTGCCCGAAAACTGGCTCGCGGTCGCGAAAGTGCTGCGCGACGATGCGGAGTTCCAGTTCGAGCAGGCCATCGACGTCTGCGGTGTCGACTACCTGAGCTACGGCCAGACCGAGTGGGATACCGAGGATGTGTCCGCGCAGGGGTTCTCGCGCGGCGTCGAAGGCGAGGGTGCGGGTCGATTCAACTGGGCCGACCGGCCGCGCGATGTCGCGATGCCGCGGCGGTTCGCTGTGGTCGTGCACCTGTTGTCGATGGCCCACAACCGGCGGCTGCGCATGCGCTGCTTTTGTGTGGATGACGATGTTCCTTCGTTGCCGACCCTGGTCGACATCTGGCCGGGGACGAACTGGTTCGAGCGCGAGGCGTTCGACCTGTTCGGCATCGTCTTCGAAGGCCACCCGGACCTGCGCCGCATCCTCACCGACTACGGCTTCGTCGGCCATGCATTCCGCAAGGACTTTCCGCTGATCGGTAATGTCGAGGTGCGCTACGACCCCGAGAAGAAGCGGGTCGTCTACGAACCGGTCTCGATCGAGCCGCGCGTGCTCGTGCCACGCACGATCCGCGACGATTCGCGTTACGAGCAGGCTTCGGCCGAAAGCAAGGCGGAGAAGTAGATCATGGAGGAAATCCGCAACTACACGATGAACTTCGGTCCACAGCATCCGGCCGCGCATGGAGTGCTGCGCCTGGTGCTCGAGATGGATGGCGAAACGATCGTGCGTGCCGATCCGCACGTCGGCCTGCTCCATCGCGGTACCGAGAAGCTCGCCGAATCCAAGCCGTTCAACCAGTCGATCGGCTACATGGATCGGCTGGATTACGTGTCGATGATGTGCAACGAGCACGCCTACGTGCGCGCGATCGAGAATCTCATCGGCATCGAGGTGCCCGAGCGTGCGCAGTGGATCCGCACCCTGTTCGACGAGATCACGCGGATCCTCAATCACCTGATGTGGATCGGCTCCAACGGGCTCGATCTCGGCGCAATGGCGGTGTTCCTGTACGCGTTCCGCGAGCGCGAGGAGCTCATGGACTGCTACGAGGCGGTCAGTGGCGCGCGCATGCACGCGACCTACTACCGTCCCGGTGGCGTCTATCGCGACCTGCCCGAGCAGATGCCGAAGTACAGCGAATCGCGCTGGCACAAGGGCAAGGATCTGGCCCAGCGCAATGCCTGGCGCGAAGGCTCGATGCTCGACTTCCTCGATGCGTTCACGGCGGACTTCCCGTCCAAGGTCGACGAGTACGAGGAACTGCTGACCGGCAATCGCATCTGGAAGCAGCGCACGGTCGATATCGGCATCGTGCCGCCCGATCTCGCCAGGGCCTGGGGCATGACCGGGCCGATGCTGCGCGGCTCCGGCATCGCCTGGGACCTGCGCAAGAAGCAGCCATACGCGAAGTACGCCGAGGTCGACTTCGACATCCCGGTCGGGGTCAATGGCGACTGCTACGACCGCTACCTCGTGCGGGTCGAGGAGATGCGCCAGTCCAATCGCATCATCCAGCAGTGCGTGCAGTGGCTGCGCGCGAATCCGGGTCCGGTGATCGTGCAGAACTACAAGGTCGCACCGCCGCGGCGTGAAGAGATGAAGGACGACATGGAAGCCCTGATCCATCACTTCAAGCTGTTCACCGAGGGCTACTGCGTTCCGGCCGGCGAGACCTATGCAGCGGTCGAGGCGCCCAAGGGCGAATTCGGCTGCTATCTGATTTCCGATGGCGCCAACAAGCCGTTCCGGGTCAAGTTGCGTGCACCGGGATTCGCCCATCTGTCCACCATGGACACGATCGTGCGTGGCCACATGCTCGCCGATGTCGTGGCGATGATCGGCACCTACGATGTCGTGTTCGGCGAGATCGACCGATGAGTGCGCGGATCGGCAACCGCGAACCGGCATGCGCGGCGAAAGCTTCGCGTCTTCGTCTTGCCGGGCCCGCTCCGCGCATGCAGGTGTTCTCCCGAGTTCCGCTTCCCCATTCCCGATTCCCGGCTCGCCAACCATGAAAGCCACAGGTACCTGGAACGAGATCAAGGACGTCGATCCACTGGTCGTGCTGACCGCGCACACGCGCGAGCACATCGAGCACTGGGTCGCCAAGTTCCCTCCCGATCGCAAGCGTTCGGCGCTGATCCAGGCGCTGTTTGCCGCGCAAGAGCAGAACGGCGGTTTCCTGACCGACGAGCTGATTCTCGCGGTGGCGAAATATCTCGGCCTGCCGCAGGTGTGGGCGTTCGAAGTCGCGAGCTTCTATTCGATGTTCGAGACCAGGCCGGTCGGCCGCAACAACGTGGCGATCTGCACGAACATCTCGTGCTGGCTCAACGGTGCCGAGGACCTCGTGCGCCACTGCGAGTCGAGGCTCGGCACGAAGCTCGGCGAGAGCACACCCGATGGCCGCATCTACCTCAAGAAAGAGGAAGAATGCCTGGCCGCGTGCTGCGGCGCGCCGATGATGGTCGTCAACGGCCACTACCACGAGAATCTCGACACCGCCAAGGTGGACGAGATCCTCGATGCTTTGAAATGAGGACTTGAGATGGCCGTCGGTCCTGCCCCGCAGCAACATCAGGTCGTCTATACGACCCTGCATTTCGACAAGCCGTGGTCGCTTGAGAGCTATCTCAAGGTCGACGGCTACAAGGCGTGGCGCAAGATCCTCGCCGAGAAGCCCGATCCGGCGACGATCATCGACGAGCTGAAGAAAAGCGCCCTGCGTGGACGCGGCGGCGCGGGCTTTCCGACCGGTCTGAAGTGGTCCTTCATGCCGCGCAATGCACCGGGGCAGAAGTACATCCTGTGCAACTCCGACGAGTCCGAGCCCGGCACGTGCAAGGATCGCGACATCCTGCGCTTCAATCCGCATTCGGTCATAGAGGGGCTCGCGATCGCCTGCTATTCGACCGGTTCGACCGTGGCCTACAACTACCTGCGTGGCGAGTTCCATCACGAACCGTTCGAGCGTTTCGAGGAGGCGCTCGCCGAAGCGCGTGCGGCCGGCCTGCTCGGCACGGACATCGGCGGCTCGGGCATCGATGTCGAGATCCATACCGCGCTCGGTGCCGGCGCCTACATCTGCGGCGAGGAAACCGCGCTGATGGAGTCGCTCGAAGGCAAGAAGGGCCAGCCGCGCTTCAAGCCACCGTTCCCGGCGAACTTCGGCCTTTACGGCAAGCCGACGACGATCAACAACACCGAGACTTACGCCTCGGTGCCGGCGATCCTCAATCATGGCGGCGAGTGGTTCCTCAATCTGGGCAAGCCCAACAACGGCGGACCCAAGATCTTTTCGGTGTCCGGCCACGTCAACAAACCGGGCAACTACGAGATCCGCCTCGGCACGCCGTTCGCGGAGTTGCTGGAGATGGCCGGCGGCATGCGCAACGGGCGAAAGCTCAAGGCGGTGATCCCGGGTGGATCGTCGATGCCGGTGCTGCCCGGCGCGACGATGATGGAAATCACGATGGACTATGACGCGATCCAGAAGGCCGGCTCCGGCCTCGGCTCGGGCGCGGTCATCATCATGGACGAAACCACGTGCATGGTTCGCGCCTGCCAGCGGATCGCGCGCTTCTACTACGCCGAATCCTGCGGCCAGTGCACGCCGTGCCGTGAAGGCACCGGCTGGATGTATCGCATGCTCACGCGCATCGTCGAGGGCAAGGCGGAACTCGGCGATCTGGAGATCCTCAAGCAGGCTGCCGGCCAGATCGAGGGTCACACGATCTGCGCGTTCGGCGAGGCTGCCGCGTGGCCGGTGCAGGGATTCCTGCGCCACTACTGGCACGAGTTCGAGTATTTCATCGTGAACGGGCGTTCGATCGTCGACGCCACGCTGGAGGCCGCCGCATGAGCGCGCAGCCCGGCACACCCGGCATGCCGCCCGATCACGTCGCGATCGAGATCAACGGGCAGACGACGTTTGCGCCGAAGGGCTCGATGATCATCCAGGCCGCCGATCGGCTAGGCATCGCGATTCCGCGGTTCTGCTACCACGAGAAGCTCGCGATCGCGGCCAACTGCCGCATGTGCATGGTCGAGGTCGAGATGGGCGGCAAGCCGATGCCGAAGCCTCAGCCCGCATGCGCGACGCCGGTGGCCGATGGCATGCGCATCTTCACCCAGTCCCAGCGCGCGCTGTCGGCGCAGCGCAACGTAATGGAGTTCCTGCTGATCAACCATCCGCTGGACTGCCCGATCTGCGATCAGGGCGGCGAGTGCGAGCTGCAGGACCTGTCGATGGGCTACGGCCGTTCGGTGAGCCGTTTCGTCGAACGCAAGCGCACGATCGCCGACGAGGATCTCGGTCCGCTGGTCGCGACCGAGATGACCCGCTGCATCCAGTGCACGCGCTGCGTCCGGGTCATGGCGGAAGTCGCCGGCACCTGCGAACTGGGCGGAATGGAACGCGGCGAGAACCTGCAGATCGGCACTCATGTCGGCAAGCCGCTCATGAGCGAGCTGTCGGGCAACGTAATTGACGTGTGCCCGGTCGGTGCGTTGACCAACAAGGTGTTCCGCTTCCGCGCGCGCGCCTGGGAGCTGATCGCGCGCGAGTCGTTCGGCTATCACGACGCGCTCGGCTCCAACCTGTGGCTGCACACGCGCCGCGGTGAGGTGTTGCGCACCGTTCCGCGCGACAACGACGCGATCAACGAATGCTGGCTGTCCGATCGCGACCGCTACAGTCATCAGGGGCTCGGCGCAGCGGATCGTGCGACGCGGCCGCTGGTCAAGCGCAACGGCGGCTGGGCCGAGATCGAATGGGACGAAGCCCTGCGCGCGGCCAGCGAAGCGCTCAAGCGCGTAGCGGGCGCGGATCTCGGCGCGCTCGTGCATGGGGCGACTTCGACCGAGGAAGGCCACCTTCTGGCCAGGCTCGTGCGCGGGCTTGGCAGCCGCAGTATCGATCATCGCCTGCGCCAGCTTGATTTCGCCGATGGTGCGAGTGCGCGAGCGTTCGAAATGCCGTTCGCGCAGATCGACACCGCCGACGTCATTGTCCTGATCGGCTGCAATCCACGCAGCGAGCTGCCGTTGCTCAACGTGCGCCTGCGCAACGCGGTCAAGCGCGGTGCCCGCGTCCATGTGATCGGCCCGCTCGATGCCGATCTCACGTTCGAGGTCGCCGGCAAGCGCATCGCTGCGCCGAATGCCTTCGTCGATGCCGTGCTCGAGCTGGCCAGCGCGGCCAGCGCGCGCGGCCAGCCACCCGAATCGTCCGCGCTGGCCGGTGCGCTGGCGGGTCTGGCCGCGGATGCATTCTCGCGCTCACTCGCCGATGCGCTGGGTGCGTCGAGCGCGTCGGTGCTGATCCTCGGCGAGATGGCGAGCGCGCACCCGCAGGCATCCTGGTTGCGTGCGGCGGCGATGCATGTTGCGCGCGCCACAGGCAGTGCCTGTAACGAGATTCCACTGGCGGCCAATGCGGTCGGTCTGGCCCGTGCCGGCGTACTCCCGCTCGAAGGCGGCCTCGATGTCCGCGCCCAGTTCGTCCAGCCGCGCCAGGGATACGTGTTGTATGGCATCGAGTCGCCTGCGGATTTCGCCGACGGTGGCCAGGCCTGGGATGCCCTCGCGCGCAGCGGGAATGTCGTGGCGTTTTCGGCCTATGCCAGCGACGCGCTCAAGCAGGTGGCCAGCGTGATCCTTCCGATCGGCCTGCTGCCCGAGATCGACGCCACACTGACCAACCTCGACGGCATCGCACAGTCGGTCACGCCGGGTTCGAAACTCCCCGGAGACGCACGTGCCGGCTGGCGCGTGCTGCGTGCGCTCGGCGCCGCACTCGCGCTGGATGGATTCGCTTTCACCGAGATCGGCGAAGTGCGTGCGCAGATCGCCGATGTGGCCGCCACGGCTGCATCCGCGCCCGGTGCGCGGCCGACGTCCGACGTCAATGAGCTGGTCCGCCTCACCACGACCGCAACCTATCGCGGCGATGCCGTGCTGCGTCGCGCCGCAGCGCTCGCCGCGCATCCGCTCACTCGCGGCCCGCGGGTGACACTCAATCCGCAGGATGCGCTCGCGCTCGGCATCGGCCAGGGTGGTTCCGCGCGCGTGAACGACCTCGTGCTTGCCGTGGACCTCAGTCATGAAGTCGCCCGCGGCGCGGTCTGGATCGAATCCGGATACGCGCAGACCGACACGCTGCCGCCCTACGGCGCTGCACTGACCATTGCGAGGGCCTGAGCGTGCTCGATGCATTCCGCGACACCTTGCTCGCCTACGACAACACCGGGCTGGTCATCTGGGTGGTCCTTAAGATCATGGCGATCACGCTGCCGGTGATCATCGCCGTGGCGATGTTCGTGTACTGGGAACGCAAGGTCATCGGCTGGATGCACGTGCGCATGGGGCCGAACCAGATCGGTCCGCTCGGCCTGCTGCAGGCGTTCGCCGACGTGTTCAAGCTGCTGTTCAAGGAAGTCATCCGGCCGACCAGCGCGAACAAGTTCCTGTTCTTCCTCGCGCCGCTGATCGCGCTGATTCCGGCGCTGGCCGCGTGGGCGGTGATTCCGTTCGATGCCGGGCTCGTGCTGTCCAATCTCAATGTCGGCCTGCTGTTCCTGCTCGCGATGACCTCGATGGGCGTATACGGCATCATCCTCGCCGGCTGGGCCTCCAATTCTCGCTACGCGATGCTCGGCGCGATGCGCGCGGCCGCGCAGACCGTGTCCTACGAAATCGCCATGGGCTTTGCCCTCGTCGGCGTCCTGATCCTCGCCGGCAGCCTCAACCTGTCGCAGATCGTGCTCGCCCAGCAGGGCAGCCTGGGCATGCTCGACTGGTTCTGGTTGCCGCTGTTGCCGCTGTTCGTGATCTATTTCATTTCCGGCGTGGCCGAGACCAACCGCGCGCCGTTCGACGTCGCCGAGGGCGAGTCGGAGATCGTCGCGGGATTCCACGTCGAGTATTCGGGATCGGCGTTCGCGATCTTCTTTCTCGCCGAGTACGCGAACATGATCCTGATCGCGTTTCTCGCCTCGGTCCTGTTCATGGGCGGCTGGTTGTCGCCGTTTCAGGGACTGGAACAAGTGAGCTGGTTGCCGGCGTGGCTCAGCCATGCGCTCGCCGCGGGCGGCTGGTGGTGGACGTTCATCAAGGCGTTCGCGTTTTCGTTCTTCTATCTCTGGTTCCGGGCGTCGTTCCCGCGCTACCGCTACGACCAGATCATGCGCCTGGGCTGGAAGGTGTTCATTCCGATCACGATCGTCTGGGTCGCGGTTGCCGCATGCATGAAATTCTTCGGTTGGGTCACGATCGGTGCCTGATCGAGCCAGGACACACAGCACGCCATGAACAGAGTCGTCGGTTATTTCAAGAGTCTGCTGCTGCTGGAGCTTCTGGCCGGTCTGCGGCTGACGTTCGGCTACATGCTCAAGCCGAAATACACGATGCGCTATCCGGAAGAACACATTCCGAAGTCCAACCGTTTCCGCGGTCTGCACGCGCTGCGTCGCTATCCCAACGGCGAAGAGCGCTGCATCGCCTGCAAGCTGTGCGAGGCGGTGTGTCCGGCGCTCGCGATCACGATCGACTCCGA
>Ga0307505_10000476_pt1 | contig 44263 bp, 34 predicted proteins | sample 23_S_MG_FD_202183 | JGI IMG/M metagenome (GOLD analysis project Ga0307505, IMG submission 202183) | Soil microbial communities from Populus trichocarpa stands in riparian zone in the Pacific Northwest, United States - 23_S | ecosystem: Environmental > Terrestrial > Soil > Riparian zone > Trees...
GTCGTCGATTCGGCCGCGGCGGCGTGGCTGGCCCGCGGGCTCTATTACGTGCTGCCCAATTTCGCCGCCTTCGACGTGAAGTACCAGGTGGTGCACGGGCTGCCGGTACCGGCTTCGTACCTGGCCTCCACGGCGCTGTACGGCGCCGTCTACATCACGCTTCTGGTGGTCGCCGCGGTGGCGGTGTTCACGCGCCGTGACTTCAAGTAGCGCCGGCTGGCCCGCCTGGGCCCAGGGCGCGGCGGTGGCGGCGCTGCTGGCCTCCGCCGTCGGGTTGCAGGTCTTCCGCGAGCACCAGCCGCCCCTCACCGCGGGGCCCGACGAGATGCTGTACGTGCGGTCGCCCGAGGCGATGAAGCGCATGGCGCTTTCCTACGATTCGCTGCTGGCCGACGTCTACTGGATCCGGGCGATCCAGCACTACGGCGCCACGAAGCGCTCGGCCGATGCCGACAAGTCCTACCGGCTGCTGTATCCGCTCCTCGATCTGACGACGTCGCTCGACCCCCGGTTCGACACGGCGTACCAGTTCGGCGCCATCTTCCTGGCCGAGCCGCCGCCCGGCGGTCCCGGACAGCCCGAGCAGGCGATCGCGCTCCTCCAGAAAGGGATCGAGGCGCAGCCCGACGACTGGCGGCTGCTGCAGGCGCTGGGCTTCATCCACTACTGGTGGTACGAGGACTACCCGACGGCGGCCCGTTGGTTCGACGAGGCGGCCAGGCGCCCCGGCGCGCCGGCGTGGATGGCGTCGCTGGCCGCCGTGACGCTGGCGCAGGGCGGCAACCGCGACGCGTCGCGCCAGGTGTGGCGGAGCATTGCCGAGAACGAGGGCGAGGAGTGGTTCCGCACGGAGGCCGTGCGCCGGCTGAACCAGTTGGACGCCCTGGACCAGATGGACGAGCTCCGGCGCATCCTGGGCGCGTATCGGCGCCGCGTTGGACAGGCGCCTTCGCGCTGGGCGGACGTCGTGGCCGCGGGCCTCCTGCGCGGCGTGCCGGTCGATCCCCTCGGGGCTCCCTACCGCCTCGACGGCGAGGACGTCGCGCTCGAGCCCACGTCCAGGCTCTTGCCGCTTCCCAACCCGGCGAGGCTTCGGTGATCGCCGGGGTGATTGTCGCCGCCCTCTTCGGGCTCGTCATCGGCAGCTTCCTCAACGTATGCATCTACCGGCTCCCGCGCGGGGAGTCCGTGGCGTGGCCCGCGTCGCGGTGCACGTCGTGCCAGCGCGCGCTGGCCTGGTACGAGAACGTGCCGGTATTGAGCTGGGCCGTCCTGGGCGGGCGGTGTCGCACCTGCAAGGCACGCGTGAGCGCGATGTACCCGGTCATCGAGCTGACCACCGGGATTCTCTTCGGCGCGGCCTATTACTGGTACGGCCCGACGCCGCTGGGCATCGTCAGGATGCTCTTCGGGTGCGCCATGGTGGTGCTGTTCGTCATCGACCTCCAACACCGGATCCTGCCCAACGTCATCACGGTTCCCGGCACGCTCATCGGCCTGGCGCTCAGCCCGTTCCTGCCGCCCGGGTGGGTCTCGTCGCTCATCGGCGTGGTCGTGGGCGGTGGGATGCTCTTCGCCATTGCCGAGACCTACTACCGGCTTCGCGGCATCCAGGGGTTGGGCATGGGTGATGTGAAGATGCTGGCCATGATCGGCGCATTTCTGGGATGGAAGCTGACGCTCGTCACGCTGGTCCTGGCCTCGTTTGGCGGCGCACTGCTGGGTGTCGCGCTCATCGTCACCAAGCGCGGCGGGATGCAAGCGAAGCTGCCGTTTGGCACGTTCCTGGCGGTCGCGGCGGTGATTGCCGCCGTGGCAGGGGACTCGCTGGTCACCTGGTACCTCTCGTACTACCCATGAACGGCAACGGCTCGTTGCTTGTCGTTCTGACCGCCGGGTTGGCGGCCATCGTGGCCCTGCTGATCTTCGCCGTGCTGCGGTTCCTCGCGTCCACCCGGGGCGCGCAGCGTCGGTTGCGGGACGCTGGCGCCGAGACGGCGTTCCTGTCGAGCGCGTTGCAGGAGGCCGTGGGCACCCTGAAGGCCCAGGAGCGAGAGATGCGCGCGCGGGCGCACGAATCGGAGGCCCTCAGCGAGCACATCGTGGAAAGTCTGGCCGCGGGGCTGCTGGTCGTGGACATGGCGGGCCGGGTCGAGACGCTGAACCCCGCAGGGCATCGCCTGCTGGAACTGGACTCGGGCACCGAGGGGCGCGATTATCGCGAGGCGCTTGCCGCGCACGGCGCGCTGCGCGATCTGGTGGCGGCGTGTCTGGAGACGGGCATCGCCGCGTCGTCCCATGAGGTCTCGGCCCAGGGCCATTCCACCGCGGTGTATCTGGTGGCCAGCGTGTCTCCGCTCGTCACCAACGGGGCCGCCAAGGGCGTCGTGTGCGTGCTCTCGGACGTCACGACCTTGCGGGAGCTGGAAGAGCAGCTGCGACTCAAGGATGCGTTGGCGCGGCTGGGCGAGCTGACGGCCGGGATTGCCCACGAGTTCAGGAACGGCCTGGCGACGATCCATGGGTACAGCCGGTTGCTGCGCCCGGACGCGCTGCCCGACGCCTACCGTCCCTACGTGGACGGCATCCGGTCGGAGGCCGAGTCCTTGGGGCACGTGATGACGAACTTCTTGAAGTTCGCGCGACCCGATCAGATGACGCTGGCCCCCGTGGACCTGGAGGCGATTGCCCGGCGCGCGGCGCTCGAGTTGGTGTCGGAGCTGCCCGCGGGCACCGACGTGCGCGTAGAGGGCGACTTCGGGCCCGTCGAGGGCGACGAGGTGCTGTTGCGGCAGGTGTTCGGCAATCTGATCAGGAATGGTGCCGAGGCCTGTGGCGGGCAGCATGCGCCCGTCATCCAGATCCACGGTGCCGTGGACGACCGCGTGTGCCGGGTGTCGGTGGACGACAACGGCCCCGGTATCCCGGACGAGTCGCGCGCGCGGGTGTTCGAGCCGTTCTTCACCACAAGGTCCCGCGGCACCGGACTCGGCCTGGCGATCGTCCAGAAGGTGGTCGTGACCCACAATGGCCGCGTATCCGCCGGCCGGTCGCCGCTTGGCGGCGCCTCGATTCAGATGGTGTTCCCCCTGACCGGCGCGCCGCGCACATCTCTCGCCGTCTAGCTGGCTCCCGGTACGCACGTTCTGCGTGCCGCATTCAACTCGTCGCGCTCCAGGTCCCACGGGCCCGTGTGTTGGTCCAGTCGACGCACCCGGCCCTGTGCTTGCAATGAGGGCCCGCATGAGATCGGCAACGGGCCAGCGAGGCTTCTCCTTGGTGGACGTATTGGTGGCCTCGGTCGTGTTCATCACCGGTGTCGCAGCGATCCTGCCGCTGGCCGTCGCGTCGGTGCAGGGCACGCGGCTCGCGCGCGACATGAGCATGGCGACGTGGCTGGCTTGGCAAAGGGTCGAGGAGCTGACTCCATTTGCTCGCGACACGCCAGAACGCGAGGAGCGCGTTGACGAGCGCGGGCGCGCCGACCCTGCGGGCATCTACGTCCGGCGCTGGCGGGTGGAAGCGATGGGCGCAGATGCCCTGCGGATCATCGTCGCCGTCCACCACGTGTCGGCACCGGGCCTGCCGGTCACCCTGGCGACCATTCGGCGGAGGCCCGGGCCTTGAGTGGTGACCGACGCACAAGCGCCGGCGTGACCATCGTGGAGCTGATGGTGGCCATGGCGGTGACGCTGGTCTTGTCGGGCGCGGCGCTCGGTGTGGTCAACGCCATGCGGAGCCTGCTTGCGTCCCAGCCGGAGGTGAGCGACATGCAGCAGCGGCTGCGCACGGCGCTGCACCTGATGGCGAACGAGCTGGTCAATGCCGGCACGGGCCTCGACCGCACGGCCCTTGCCGGACCCTTGGTGCAGGTGCTGCCGCCGATCGTGCCGTTTCGCCGTGGGCAGGTCGACGACGATGGCCTGGCTGGCGTGACGTTCCGCCCCGGCGCCATCAGCCTGGTCTACGTGGCCAGCGCGCCTGCGCAGGCCCCGATCCTCGCCGCGTTTGACGACGGCGCGCGGCTGACCGTGGACCTCGGGCCAAACTGCGGTGCCGTCGCGCCGACCGCTGTGTGCGGCTTCGTCAAGGACATGCGCGCGGTCGTCTTCGACGCGACCGGAGCCCACGACTTCGTGACGGTAGAGGACGTGGCCGGTTCCCGCGTGCGGCTGATCCACCGAGGAGCGCTGGCCTCCGCGTACTCGGATGGCCGCGCCGTCCTGGCGCACGCGGCGATCCACACCTACGCCCTGCGAACCGATGCGGCCACGGGAACGCCGCAGCTCTCGCACTACGACGGGTTCGTGACGGAGCGGGCGGCGGTGGACCACGTGGTCGGACTGTCATTCGAGTACTTCGGTGCGCCAGACCCGCCCGCACTGCGCGCGGTCGTACGACCGGATAAGAACCCACGACCATGGACCACCTACGGTCCAGTCCCGCCGCCGCTGGGCGTCGACGACGCGTCGACGTCGTGGGGGCCCGGGGAGAACTGTGTGTTCCAAGTGGTCGGCGGCATGCACGTGTCTCGGTTGCCGGCTCTGGGACCGCCCGTCGGCCTCGTGGAGCTGTCCGAGGACGTGCTGAGCGACGGCCCGTGGTGCCCGGACGAACGGGCGCCACGCCGGTTCGACGCCGACCTTCTTCGCATTCGTCGCGTGCGCCTGCGCGTGCGCGTCGAGGTTGCGGCGCATGCGATGCGCGGACCGGTTGGCCGATTGTTCACGCGCGGTGGCGCGCGGTCGTTCGCCGTGGGCCTCGCTCCGGACCAGGAGGCGGTGTTGGACATCACGCCACGCAGCCTCTCGGCGGGGCAGTAGCCGATGCGGTTCGAGACGCGGCATGGCCAGGACGAGGGCCACGAAGCAGGCGCGGCCCTCGTCATCGTGGTCCTGGCAACATGCGTGGTCGTCACCCTGAGCCTGCTCCTCGCGCTCCTGACCCGCGTCGAGACCGAGGTCGCGTCCAACACCCTCGAGGCGATTCACACGCTGGCGCTGGCCGAAGGGGCCGCGGAGCACGCGGCTGCCGAGCTGTCCAGCCTGGCGTCGTGGAACGCCGCGTTGACCGGCGCGGTTACCTCGACGTTCTACGACGGCGCGCGCGGCGTGCGCGTCGTCGCTGGCCGCACGCTGCACCTGGAAGAAGAAACCGCGCGCGTCATGTGCGGCCGGATCAGCTGCGTCGGCCGCCCGTGGGATCAGGTGACGGCCAGTCGCCCATGGGGGCGCAACAACCCGGTGTGGCAGGTGTTCGCCTCGGGCCGAGCCGTGGACCTGCTGGGCGACCTCCGAGGGCTTCGGCCGGGCTACGCGGTGGTGTGGGTGGGGGACGACGCCAGCGAGAACGACGCGGACCAGTTGGAGGACGGCGGACCTCCCGTGGCGGCAGCGCGCAGTCTCGTGAACCCTGGCGCCGGGGTAATCTCTCTCAAGGTGGTTGCGTGGGGGCCACGCGGGAGCCGGCGGGAGTTGGACATCCTGGTCGAGAGAGCGGATCCGGCCGCCCAGACAGGGATTCTCGTCAGGTCCTGGCGCGAAGGGCGTGGCGCCGGGCCCTGACTGCAGTCTTGGGGCCCAACGGCCGAAAACAGGAAGCGTGATGCGTGTCTTGACGGCACTTCTCGTAACGATGTCAGTGGCCGGCGCCGGCGCCCAGTCGCTGGGCGACGTGGCGCGCCGGGAGGCCGAACGTCGCAAGACCGTGAAGGCCCCCGGCAAGGTCTACACCAACGACCAGTTGAAGGCCGACGGCCGCGACGTGGCGACCCTGCCGACCCCGGCGCCCGACGCGCCCGAGGCATCGCCCCCGCCTTCCACTGGCACACCACCCCCCTCCGGCGGCGGGAGCGCTCCCGCTGCGGGGGCCGGCGACGAAGCGTCGTGGCGCGGGCGCGTGAAGGCCGCGCGCGAGGCCAGGGCGCGGTCCCAGATCTTCGCCGACGCGCTGCAAAGCCGGATCAACGCCCTCAACGCCGACTTCACGGGACGCGACGACCGGGTACAGCGCGAGGCGGTGGCGGTCGAGCTGCAGAAGTCGCTCGACGAGCTGGAGCGGGTGAAGAAGGAAATCCAGCAGCAGGAGAAGGCGCAGGCCGACATCCAGGAGGAAGGCCGAAGGGCCGGCGTTCCCGCGGGCTGGTTGCGTTAGTGGTCAGGCTGTACTCATTCCGCCTGCGCCCTTCGCGATGAACACCCCTCCGGTCCTCCTGGTCGAGGATAAGGACTCGTTGCGCGCGATGTTGCGCCACGCCCTCGAAGCCCAGGGGCACGGCGTGGTGGAGGCCCGCGACGAACCCGAAGCCGTGCAGGCGATGCGGCAGGAACGCCCCTGTGTAGTGCTCACCGACTTGAAGCTGCCGCTGGGCGACGGCTTCGGCGTGCTGCGCGCGGCGAAGGAACTGGACCCGGCCGTGCAGGTCGTGGTGATGACGGCCTACGGCAGCATCCAGGACGCGGTGTCCGCCGTGAAGGAAGGGGCCATGGACTTCCTGGCCAAACCCGTGGACCCCGACCACCTGTTGCTGATGGTCGAGCGCGCCATGGCGCAGCGGCGCCTGTGGGCGGAGAACACGCTCCTGAAGGAGGAACTGGCCGAGCGACGCGGAGCCCCGAAAATCATCGGCGAGGATCCCTCGTTGCGCGTGGTGTTGCAGCAGCTGCACCGGGGCGCGGCCAGTGATGCCACGGTCCTGCTGGAGGGTGAGAGCGGCACCGGCAAGGAACTCTTCGCGCGGACGCTCCACGCGCTGAGCCCGCGCCGGGATGGCCCGTTCGTGGCCATCAACTGCGCGGCCATCCCGGAAACCCTCCTGGAGACGGAACTCTTCGGCCACGAGAAGGGGGCATTCACGGGGGCCACGGCTCGCAAGCCGGGCCGCTTCGAGGTGGCCCACAAAGGCACGCTCTTCCTCGACGAGATCGGCGACCTGCCCTTGTCGCTCCAGGCAAAAATCCTGCGCGCCCTCGAGGAAAAGTCCTTCGAGCGGGTGGGCGGTACGCAGACGCTGAAGGTCGACGTGCGCGTCGTGGCGGCGACCAATCGCAACTTGAAGACGCGCGTCGCCGAACGCCAGTTCCGAGACGACCTGTACTTCCGCCTGTCGGTGTTCCCGGTGCAGATTCCACCGCTGCGCGATCGGCCCGGCGACGTGGTGATCCTGGCGCGGTACTTCGTGGACAAGTTCTCGCGCGACGTGAACAAGCCGGCAATGATGCTCTCGCCCGCGGCCACCGAGGAACTCGAGGCCTACCCGTGGCCCGGCAACGTGCGCGAGCTGCAGAACTGCATCGAGCGCGCGGTGATCATGACCGAAGGGGACGCCATCCAGCCGCGGCACTTGAACATCTCCGCCCGGCCGGGGGCCGCGCCCGTCGCGGCTCCCGTGGACCCGTGGGAGCTGATCGACCTCTCGGGCAGCCTGGCCGACGCGCTGCGCCGGCTGACGACCGAGGTCGAGCGGCGCAAGATCGGTCGGGCCATCAAGGACACCAACGGCAACAAGGTGCAGGCGGCCGACGCCCTCCAAGTGGGCCTGAAAGTGCTGGTGGCCAAGATGCGCCAGTACGCCATTTCGGAGTAGGGCACGAGGCGAACGTGGCCGCCACGTTCCTGTCGCCCCTCGTCGACAAGCCAGGCGCCAGGCTGGCGCTGCGCAATATCCGCACAGGCCGCATCGTGGCCGACCGGCTGCTGCCGGCCCTCGATTCCCAGACCCGCCGCACGGGCCTGCTGACGCACACCTCGCTCGAGGACGGAGAGGCCATGGTGATCGCCCCCACGAGCGCGGTGCACACATGGTTCATGAAGTTCGCCATCGATGTGGCCTTCGTGGCGCGGGACGGCCGCGTGCTGAAGGCGCGGGACACCGTGCGGCCGTGGCGGATGACTGGCGCCTTCGGTGGCTTCGCCGTGATCGAGATGAGGGCCGGGAGCCTGGCGGCCGCCGACACCGCGCGCGGCGACGTCCTCGAAGTCGTGGAGCTGTGAGGGATTCCTCAGTGCGGATACACCGCGGTAGAGCCGACGCCCTCCGCCTGGGCTAGAATGCGCCAGATGCTCAGTGCCGATCGGGGGGCTGTGGCGCGAGCTGCCGAGCGTCGTTCTCGCTGGAGAGGCGGCCGGACATCCCGTGAAGGCCGCGGGTCGCCGGAAGGATGCCCGTAGGATCGTCAGCTCGCCATGGCCACCATCGAGACGGCCTCGCTGTTTCTCCGGATTCTCGGGGCAGGTTCGCTGGTGTTTCTGGGGCCGGGCCTCCTGATCGTGGGCCGCTTTGGGCCGTCGGTTGAGTGGCCAGAGCGTGTGGTGCTTGCGTTCGCCTTCAGCTTTGCGTGGGTCTTTGCCCTCGCGGTCCTCCTTCCGCTTGCGCACCTCACGATTGCCCATGCCGGCCTGATCACGCTGGGGCTCGCCGTGGTCCTCGTGGCGGGGCGCGCGAGACGAGACTCGCTCGAGTCCGTGGGGGCGGCATTCAAGGCGTTTCATTCCGACCACTGGACCGCTCTGGCCCTCGGGATCACGTTCGCGATTCTGGGCTGGGTGATCGAAGCGCCGATCACCGGTGAAGAGGCGCTGGACCTGGTGTCGGCGTCACGGATCGCGGACGGCGGGAGAATCACCCTCGACAACGCGAATCTGATGCCGGAAACGCGGTATGTGTACCTATTCCAGCCGTACCCGTTGGCCATCGCGGCGATCTCGAGGATATCGGGCGCGGACCCGCTCGTCACCCTCGTGAAGCTCCGTACGGTTCTGGCGCCTCTTTGCGTCGCGCTTCTCTACGCGCTCAGCCGGCGCCTCACGACCGTGCCCTCGGACGCGAAGGCCGTTCTGGCCGCGATCCTCGTCTTCGTCTACCTCGACGTGCCGACGTGGGAATTCAACTCGCTCTTTCCTCTCGTTCGTCGAGGCGGATTCGCCGCGGGTATCGCCGTTCCGGCCCTCATGTCGCTGTGCGTCCTCGCGACGCGGACGGCAGTCAACGGAGCCGGGGTGCGCCTGCGGCGAACCGCCACCGCCGCCGCCGTCGCATTGCTGCTGGCCTCGCTCTCGACACATCCGCTCGAGATGTTTCCGTTGCTGCTGTTTGCAGGCGCGGTGGCGTTCTCTGTCGTCGCCGGGTTCGACCGGGCGGGCAGTTGGAAAGCCGCCCTGGGACTCATGGCAGCGCTGGCGGTGGTCGCGCTCGTCTTCCGGTTCGTCCAGGCGAACGGCGTTCCGCTGATCACTGAGTATGAATCGCCACAGCGGGCGGGGCACTTGCGGGCACTCCTCGGGCTGCTCGGCAACCCGACCGCGTTTTTCGGCCCGATGCATCCTCAGGGCGCCGAGTTGCTGACCCACCGAATTCCATCGACCACGACGGGTACGATTGGCCTCCCGGCGCTGGTCCTTGCCGTTTGGGCCTCGCCGTTCGCGGCTGCCTGGCTGGCGCTGGCTCTGGTGCCGCTGCTCGCGGCGTTTGCCACCCCAGGCGGCTACTTCGCGCTGACCTTCGCGACATCGGATTCAACCGTGACCGACGTCAACGCGTACTTCGCCCTGACTGGCGCGATGGCCGTCTCGCTCGCAGCTCTCGCGGTTGCCCGTTACTCGTTGCGGATGGTGCAGGCCGTCGAGCGATCCTGGGCGAACGCGCGGGCCACCACCGCTGCGTGCCTCGTGCTGGCGCTGGCCGCCTGGTTGATATCGGGTCAGGTGTCGCTCTGGCTTCTGTCGCTGGCGCAGTCGCGGCCTCGTCTGGTTGCAGGCCTGGCCGTCTTGGTCGCTCTGGCGGTGCTTGTCGTCGTTCGCACGCAGGCTCACCGCCTGAGCCCAGGGCCGACGCCCGTCAGGGGCACGCTACTGCTGACCGTGGCGCTGGTCGTCCCGTCGGCGTACGCCGGCCGCTCGTTCGACGGTGTGTTCGAATCCCAGGCGCGGGTGGCGCTTCCCACGGCTCTCGCACGCGCGTGGGAGTTGCCCTCCGTTCTGGACTGGGGCCCCTACTACGAACACGTGCGGACCACGATCGCGCCGCCCGTTCCCGTGCCAAGAGCGGTCGTCGACGCGTTGAGGGAACGCCTTCCACCGCGAACGGTGTTGTTGGCCGATCCTCGCTACAGTTGTGGCCTCGCGGTGTTCCTCGACGCCTACTGCATCAACCCGGAGCGGATGTACGGGCACTTCTTCTTGAGCGCGCGACACTACCTTGACGTGTATGTGCAAGCGGAAGACGATGGCCCGGACTGGCACCCCTGGTTCAACGCCACGTGGCCATATCGCGAGGCCGAACGAGACGTGCTGAGCGCCGCGGGCGTCGACGCCATCCTGGCCCCTCCCGAGCACGCGTCGCTGATTGGGCGGAAGCTCCAGGCCATGACCGTGCCCTCGCCAGGTCAGCGGCTTCCGGACGGCTACATGCTGTACGCGCTTCGCCGACGCTGAAGTGCGACTCCGCCTTCGGGGCTCCGCTCAGAAACGACGCGATGTTCTGCTCCCCGCAGAATCGGCGACGTGTCGGCTGCGACCGGCCTGGACACCTTCTTGCTTCCCCTTGTAGGATGCCCCCATGTCGAAACGAGTCGCTGCCTTTCACGTGCGTGCTGGACTTGTCCTGATCATGGCGATCGCCTTCGTGGGCGCCGGCCCGTTCGCGCGCAGCGGCGGGGAGTCTCGCACCCCCGACGCGAAAGGCCGCCGTCAGACGGCGCAGGGCGCGCTCACGCAGCGCGCGACGCCGCTTTTCTGGAAAGGCCGAGTCGGCCCCGAGGACGCGCCGCGCGGCGGGGAGCCGGCCGAATGCGCGGCCGCGCCCTGCGACCGTTTCCGGCTGAAGATCGACCTCCCCTTCAACACCTTCCTCGATCCGAACCGGCCCGGCGGCGTGCAGGTGGCACTGCGATGGTTCGGCAACCCCGCAGGGCACACGCTTCCGCCGGGGATTCCCGGCTGCTGCGGTGAGTTCGACACGCTGCACTTGTGGATCTACAAGGACGGCGCGCTCGTCGCCGCGTCGCCCGGAATCATCGCCGTCTCGCAGTCCGCGTTCATCCCCGAGCCCGAGAACGGCTGGTACGACGTCTGGATCGCCTACGACCCCGAGTACAACGTCGCGCCGGCCGTCGAGTACGAGGCCCTGGCCGAAGTGGAGTACCTGCCGAGGATTCATCCCGTCTCGCGCCTCTTGCCCGATCTCGAGTTCCGCAGCACCGAGCGCATTACGTTCGACACGCCCTCGTTCCCCATCTTCGAGCCCGATCCGCCGCCGGGGTCGAGCTGCTTCCTCAGCGAGATGGAGGAGGACGGCGCCAGGACCTGCCTGCGCTTCGACCAGATCATCGCGAACGTCGGGCGGGGCCCGGTGGAGATCGCCTATCAGGTGCCAGCCGGTACGCCGTCGGATCCCGCCGCGATCTTCCCCGTGGCGCAGCGCATCCGCGAGAGCGACGGCGCGTTCGTCGATCGTCCCGGCGGCACTGTCGAGTACCACGCCGTGCACGGTCACTACCACTACTCGAGCTTCGCGAACGCGCTGCTCTGGACGTCCGACGCGCGCGGACGGAGGCTGGGCATCGAACCGGTGGCGGCCGCGCACAAGGTCAGCTTCTGCATGGCCGACATTCGCATCGACGCGTGGGGCAAGAAGGGTGACGGCCCGCGCAAGTACTACGCTCCCGACTGTCTGTTTCCGCACACGAGCGACGGGACGACCGACGAGTACCGCCAGGGCATCAACAACGGATGGGCGGACGTCTACGACTGGTATCTGCCGGATCAGTACATCGAGGTCAGCGGCGTGCCGAGCGGGTACTACCGGCTCGAGTTCTGCGCGGATCCGTTCGACGAGATCGCCGAGGAGAACGAGGACAACAACTGCGTCGTCAACCACATCCGGCTGCGCGGCATGGAAGGCCCGAAGAAGAAGGTGGACGTCCTCGGTGTCATCGAGCGCACGCGGGCGGGCCGTGGCGGGAGTGCCTGGCACAAGCGGTGGGACCATCGCGACTCCGCGGGCCGCGGCCGGGGTCGTGGCCACGTGCACGCGAAAACGCGGAGCCGGTAGGTCCGAGCCCTATTTGTCCTGCGTGACAGAGAACCCTTGGATCCGCACGTCCAGGCCGTGCCCGATGCGCAATCCGGACATGCCGGCGACGTCGATCGCCTTCGCGGGCTGGGTGGCCACCGTCTGGCCGTTCGCCAGGAAGACCACCGTATCGCGGCCGACCTGGATTGCCAGCTCGTTGGTCTGGGTGCCCTTGGCGTCGGGCTTCCGAATGGCCGCGTGCTCCGCCCAGTCGCCTGCCACGTTCGTCGTGGTCGCGCCGGTGCGCTTCCGGATCAGGTACTGGCCATCCTGTCGAATCACGAAATAGGTGTAGCGCTGTTTATCCGTGTCGAGGTCCTGGCCTCCCACGAACACGCCGTACGCGACCTGATGACTGGCAGGCGTGGTCAGCGCCAGCGTGGCCTTGGTCGTGTATGGGCCTTCCCAGTCTTCGTCGGGGTCGAACAGGATCACCGTCGGCCCCGTTGTCGCTTGGAAGCCCGTCCCCGTCGTGACGAACTTGAATCCGGTTCGCGATTCCTTGGGGTCGTCGAGGCGGGCCCACCATCCTCCGACTTCGATGCCGTTGCCGGCTACCGGACGTTGAGGCGCGCCGCCCCCACGGCCCTGCGCGAACCCGTGAACGGCCAGCCCAAGCACAGCGACGGCCGCAAGCCACCGGTGCAGAGATTGTCGTGCGTCCAACATGGATTGTCGTGCCTCCTACGAGAGGAAACGCCGTGCCACACCCCTGTCGCGTTCGTGGCAAGTTCGGCGTGGCGTATCCTACCTCAATCGAGGGAGCACGGGTTCCGGTGCGCCTGGCGACGCGGCAACGAAGTCTCACCGGAAGTGTGCAGGAGCAGTAAGATGTGCGGCGAGCGGACCGCGTCAGGCGGCCGGAAGTAAGCTCACCAGGAGCAGGCCATGATAAGGCGATTTTTTACGTCTTCCGGTTGTGCAGCAATGGTTGCCGTCCTGGCCACGTTGCCGCTGTCGAGTCAAAGTACCAGTCAGGGCAGCATTGCGGCCACGGCGCCGCCGTTGGTGACGACCGCGTTCAACGGCGGACCCGAGCCCGCAAACTGGACGCCACCCAAGACGCCGTGGGGCGAGCCTGACCTGCAGGGCGTGTGGAGCAGCGACGACGCGACATTCGGCGTGTCGCGCGGGGGCGGACGGGGTGGCGGCGCGGCGCCCACCGGCCTGTACCTCAACGACGAACAGTGGGCCGCGCGGCAGAAGCAGATCCAGCAGGGGATTACCACCGGCGAGAACGCGATAGGCGCATTCCGCGGCGATTTTGCCCGGCGCGCGTTTCGGCAGACCTCCTACATCGTCGATCCACCCGACGGCATCCAGCCACAGCCGCTGCCCGCGGCGCGCGCACGAGCGCGCGGCGGCGACCGCGGCACATTCGGCGACGGCCCGTTCGACACCTTCGACGACTTCACCAACTACGATCGCTGCATCACGCGCGGCATCTGGGGTTCGGTCATCCGCGTCATCTACGGCAACGGCAACCGCATCGTACAGGCGCCGGGCATGGTGGCGATCAGCTACGAGATGATTCACGACACTCGCATCATCTACACCGACGGACGTCCGCACGTCGGCAACGGCATCCGCCAGTACCTCGGCGACTCGCGCGGCTGGTGGGACGGTGACACGCTGGTTGTCGAGACGGCCAACCTGAACGGTCAGACCAGCATCGGCGCGAACGGCAACGGTCTACGGCACAGCGACAAGATGACGATGGTCGAGCGCATCCGGCGCGTCGCCGACGACGTCGTGCAATACCAGTTGACCGTGATCGATCCGGAGACCTATCCGCGGCCGTTCACGATCTCGATCCCGCTCACGCCACTCGACGGCGGTGTGCTCCTTCCGTACGAGTGCCACGAAGGGAACGGCGGCGTGAAGAACGCGTTGACCGGCGAGCGGGCCGAAGAACGGGCGCTTGCGGCGGATCTCGATCGCGGCATCATCCGTCCACGACGCGGCCCGCAGGACGAGGGTCTCGGCGCCGGAGCGTTTGGCGGTCAGCCTCGGCCCCGTCGCGGCAGTCCGCAGGCCGCGCGTGGAGGCGGCCCCGGCGGCCGTGGTGGAGGAGCTCCGGCCGGCGGAGATCAGGAGCGATAACGAGGCGACGGTGGTCCCCGGCGCGAACAGCATGGCACGACCGCGTGAGGATGCAAGTTTTCGTCCGCGAGCATTGCACGACGATCTCCGGTTGGCGTGCCGTGGTCTGCGTCGCTCTCCCGGCTTCGCGCTGGCCGCGGTGCTGACGCTGGCGGTCGGCATGACCGGCTCGATTGCGATGTTCGCGATCGTTGAGGGCATCTTTCTTCGTCCCTTCCCCATCCCAGACCAGGCGCGTCTCTATGTTGGATGGCGCGCGTTGCCTCAAGCTGGTCAACGGCATTGGCCGTTCAGTGCGACCGACTTGGATCTCCTTCGACGAGAGAGCCGGCTGCTCCAGGGTGTGGCCGGCGTCGGCTACAACGACCCGGGCGAAATGGTGGTGTCGGAGGGAGGCACGTCCGCGTACGTTCGAACGGCTCGAGTGACGGGGGAGTTCTTCGACGTTCTCGGCGTTGAACCCCGGCTCGGTCGTCGACTGACGCCGCGGGACGACGTCTCCGGCGCCGAGAATGTGCTGGTGCTCGCACATGGCCTCTGGCAGCGTCGATATGGAGGATCCCGCGAGGTGCTCGGCCGGAGGGTCCTGATCAACGAGCAACCTTTCACGATCGTCGGCGTCATGCCGCAGGACGTCGACCATCCGCGACGGGTCGACGCGTGGATGACGGTGGCGGCCATGCAGACGACCACGTCGAATCCGACCTGGAAGTACGCCATGTCGTCGGAGCTCGACCTGCTGGCCCGACTGCGGCCGGGAGCCACGATGGCGCAAGCGGGTGCGGAGCTGCGGGCGCTGGCACCTCAACTCGATGCACAGAAAGATCCCGGCAACTTCCGCGGGGCTGTCCCCATCCTCCAGTCCTACGAACAGTTCGCGGTCGGCGACGTGCGTCTCGCGCTGCTCACCTTGTTTGGCGCGGTCGGGCTGGTGCTGCTGATCGCCAGCGCGAACGTTGCCAACCTGCTGCTCATGCGTGGCGAGTCGCGAAAGCCCGAATTCGCCGTGCGCGCGGCGCTCGGCGCGGATCGCGGGCGCCTCGTGCGGCAGATCCTCACAGAGAGCGGCGTCCTGGCGGTGGCGGCCGGCGTGGTCGCGGTGGTGTCAGCGACGTTGGCGTTGCCTCTTCTGTTGCGATGGCTTCCGGAGGGACTTCCGCGACTGGAAGCCATCCACGTCGACGCCGGCGTCGTGTTGTTCAGCCTGTTGCTCGGGCTGTTCGTGGCGGGTCTGGCCGGCCTGACGCCAGCGTTTGCGTCGGCGCGCCCCGACCTGACCGCACAGCTCCGGGATGCGAGCCGCGGCAGCACCGGGTCGGGCACGCGGCGTGGGCGCCGTGCGTTGATCGTGGCGCAGGTCGCCCTTGCGGTGACGGTGGTCGCCGGCGCCGGACTACTCACGCGCAGCCTCCTGCGCCTGCAGGACGTCGGCGTCCGACTGGCGTCGCATCAGCTCGTCTACGCGCCGCTCGTGCTGCCGGATACCTACGCGGACCGGGACCGCCAACGGCGGTTCATCACCGACCTCGCGGTCCAGCTCGAGACCATTCCGAGCATCGAGGCTGCCACTCCGATCAACGTGGTGCCGTTCACTGGCGTTGGCTGGGATGTACCGATCTTCACAGCAGAGGGGCAGGCACCCGACCGGGCCAGGACGAATCCGACGCTGAACCTGGAGGAGATCCATCCCAACTACTTCAAGACCTTCGAGGTCGCGCTCCTGCGAGGCCGCGCGTTCACGACGTTCGACCGCGAGGGGACCACGCCGGTGGCGATCGTGAGCGACGACGTGGCCACACGCACGTGGCCGGGGGAGGATCCCATCGGCAAGCGCCTCAAGATGGGCGACGTCGATTCGCCTGACCCCTGGTTGACCGTCGTCGGCGTGGCTGCACCGACGCGGTACCGTGAGATCCGGGAGCCGCGGGCCACGCTCTACGTTCCTGCAGCCCAGATGCTCGGCACGGCGCACGACATGGTGCTGCGCACGTCTGCGCCGCTATCTCTCGTGACAGAGCTCGTCCGCAGTCGCGTTCGCGAGCTGGATGCTGATGTTCAAGTGATGTCTCTGAGGCCGTTCTCGGATCTGCTCGACGTTCCATTGGCTCGCCCGCGATTCAACTCGGCCCTCATCGCGATCTTCGGCGCGGCGGGCCTGGGGCTCGCGGCAATCGGACTCTACGCCGTCATGGCCGCCACCGTGCGACAACGACGCCGAGAGATCGGCGTTCGGATGGCGCTCGGGGCCACAGCCCGCGACGTGCGTCGCCTCGTACTGGGTGAGGGCGTGCGGCTGGTTGGCCTCGGAGCCGTCGTCGGGCTGACGTTGGCGCTCCTCACCTCGCGGGCGTTGCAGGGGCTGCTCTTCGAGGTCCGGCCACTCGATCCCATCGCGCTTGCAGCCGCGGTGGGACTCCTGATGGTTGGCGCTGTAATCGCGCTGTACATTCCGATGCGGCAGGCCAGTCGCGTCGATCCGGCCACGATGCTCCGGGCCGAGTAGAGCCACGGCACCGTTGTCGCGCCTACGACCGCAGCCCCATCCGGGCCAGCGTCGCGCCGATCTCTGCTTCAGTGACGTCGTCTACCGTCGCCGTCTGGCCAATCGATGTGGCCAGCACGTAGTGCAGCGTGCCGTGCACCACCTTCTTGTCTCGCCGCACCGCTTCCAGCACCGCCTGGCTGGACAGGTCCGTCACGCTGGGGAGGGCGCCGAGTTTCGCGATGAGTGCGGCCAGGGCGTCCCGGTCCTCCGCGCTGAGGACGCCGCGCGCGGCGGCGATGTCGGCGGCGCCCAGCATGCCGTGCGCGATGGCCTCGCCGTGGCGGAAGCGGCGATACGCGGTTACCGCCTCGAGCGCGTGGCCGATGGTGTGACCGAAGTTGAGAATGCGGCGCAGGCCGCCTTCGCGCTCGTCCTTGGAGACGACCTCCGCCTTGATGCGCGTGGACTCCAGGATCGCGGGGACGAGCGCTGCCGGGTCGTGCGCGAAGACGGCCTTGGACTTCGTGGCCACGTGGTCGAACAGGCCGCGGCTCCAGATCATCCCGTACTTGACCACTTCATAGAGGCCCGAGCGGAACTCGCGTCGCGGCAACGTGCGTAGCAGCCGCGGATCCGAGACGACCAGCGCCGGCTGGTGAAAGGCGCCGATCAGGTTCTTGCCGAGCGCGTGGTTGACGCCCACCTTTCCGCCGATCGCGCTGTCTACCTGGGCCAGGAGCGTCGTGGGGACGTGCACCAGCGTGATACCGCGCAGAAAGCTCGCGGCGGCGAAGCCGGCCGTGTCGCCCACCACGCCGCCCCCGACGGCCACTAGCGTGCTGCCGCGGTCCGCCCCTCCGCGAATCAGCGCGTCGTAGATCTTCGAGACCGACGCCAGCGTCTTGTAGCGTTCCCCATCGGGGATGAGGATTGGCTCCACGGGCACGGAGCCCTGGATCAGCGCGCCGTGGTGACGCCACACGCGCGGGTTCGACACGACGAAGCGCTTTCGTCCCACGCCGTGCGCATCCAGGAGCGACCCGAGGGTGGTCACGAGCCCGTCGCCGACCCAGATCGTGGACGTGTGGGAGGCCGTCACCACCTCGACGCGCGACGGTTCAAGACTGGTTGTCGTCATGAAGGGGACGTTTTCGCGGGCAGATTGATAGGATAGCACCGTGCGTCTCACGACCGACTTTCTCGTCATCGGCAGCGGCGTAGCCGGTTTTCGGGCCGCGTTGTCGTTGGCGGAGGTCGGTCACGTCGTGGTGTTGACCAAGGCGCACCCGCGCGAGAGCAACACCGGGTACGCGCAGGGCGGCATCGCCGCGGCCTTCGGTCCCGACGACTCTCCGGACCTGCACGCGCGCGACACGATCGCGGCCGGCGACGGTTTGTGCGATCCGGCGGCTGTGCGGGCGCTCGTGACCGATGGCCCCCGCTACGTTGCCGAGCTCCTCGAATGGGGGGCGGCTTTCGACCGCGACGAGTCCGGCCGGCCCGCCCTGGGGCGGGAGGCGGCGCACAGCGTGCGCCGCGTCCTGCACGCGCGCGATGCCACCGGGCGCGAGATCGGCCGGGTCCTGTGGGCCCGGGTATCGGAGCACGACCGCATTCGCGTCTTGGATGACGCGCTGGCGATGTCGCTCGACATCGAGGACGGCACGTGCGTGGGTGCCACGTTCCTCGATCGGCGAGAGGGTCCGTCCACGGCTCGTGCGACGCGGACGCTCCTGGCCACGGGTGGCGCCGGGCACGTGTTTCGAGAGACCACGAACCCGGCCGTGGCAAGCGGCGACGGCATGGCCATGGCGTTCGACGCCGGCGCGCGCGTGACCGACCTGGAGTTCGTCCAGTTCCACCCGACCGTGCTGGGCGCGCCGGGTGCGCCGCGGTTCCTGCTGTCCGAGGCGTTGCGCGGAGAAGGCGGGCGGCTCCTCAACAGCGAGGGCCAGGCATTCGTCGAGCGCGTGGACCCGGCGGGCGACCTGGCGCCGCGGGACGTCGTGGCCCGCGCCATCGCCGACGAGATCAGGCGCACCGGCGCGCCGGTGTTCCTCTCGCTGCAGCACCTGGATGCGGCCTTCGTGCACGATCGGTTTCCGACCATCTCGGCCGCGTGCCGAAGCGCCGGGCTGGACCTGGCCAAGGACCTCGTGCCGGTCAGCCCGGCCGCGCACTACGTAATGGGCGGCGTGGAAACGGATCTCGACGGGCGCACGTCGGTCCAGCACCTCTTCGCGGCCGGGGAAGTGGCCTCCACCGGCGTACACGGCGCCAACCGGCTTGCCAGCAACTCGCTGCTGGAAGGTCTGGTGTTCGGTGCGCGAGCCGCCTTGGCCATGCAGCAAGCCCCACGCACGGCCATTCTGCCCGCCAGCGCGGCTCCGCCGCTGGCGTTCGGAGCCCCCGACGACGGTGCGTTGCCAACCCCCGCCCAGGTCCAGGATCTGATGTGGCAGGACGTGGGTCTCCTGCGGGACGAGTCGGGGTTGCGGCGGGCCTCCGGCCGGCTTGCGGCGTGGTGCCGCGCGGTCGCGTCCGCGCGCATGCGGCAGCCGCTCGATGCGGATCTCCGGCGGCTGGACAGCCTCGTGACCGTCGGTGCGCTCATTGCCCACGCCGCCCTGCGGCGGGAAGAGAGTCGGGGCGGTCACTTCCGGTCGGACTTTCCGAGGCGCGACGATCTACACTGGCAAAGGCGGGTCGCCGACGTGCGGCCGCCCCGCGGAGCGGGGCAAAAAGACACTGGACTAGCGGGGCGGAGCCTACACGCTCCTTGGTCCGAGGCGCCGCCTCGCTAGCGATTCACCGACATGGCCAACGAGACCGATCTGCCCGATCTCCCCAAGGAGATCACCCCACAGTCCCAGGACTTCGGTCGCTGGTACATCGACGTCGTACGCCGCGCCGAACTGGCGGACTACTCGCCCGTCAAGGGCTGCATGGTGATCCGTCCGTATGGGTACGCGATCTGGGAACTGATGCAGCAGGCGCTCGACAAGCGCTTCAAGGCGACGGGCCACGTCAACGCGTACTTCCCGCTGTTCATCCCCGAGAGCCTGCTGATGCGGGAGGCTGAACACGTGGAGGGCTTTGCCCCCCAGGTGGCGTGGATCACGCAGGGGGGCAACGATGTGCTCGAGGAACGCCTGGCGGTGCGGCCGACCTCCGAGACGATCATCGGCACGATGTACGCCAAGTGGGTGCAGTCGTGGCGCGACCTGCCGATCCTGATCAACCAGTGGGCCAACGTCGTGCGGTGGGAGAAGGTGACGCGCCTCTTCCTGCGGACCACCGAGTTCCTGTGGCAGGAAGGGCACACGGCCCACGAGACGGCGGAGGAAGCGGAGGAGGAGACGCGGAAGATGCTGGGCGTCTACAAGAACTTCGCCGAAACCGAGCTGGCGATGCCCGTCATGGACGGGCAGAAGACCGAGAGCGAGAAGTTCGCGGGGGCCGATCGGACGTACTCCATCGAGGCGCTGATGCGCGATGGCCGCGCGTTGCAGGCGGGCACGTCGCACAACCTCGGGCAGAACTTCTCGAAGAGCTACGAGATCAAGTTCCAGGCGCGGGACAAGTCCGTGCAGTACGCCCATACGACGTCGTGGGGCGTGTCCACGCGGATGATCGGCGCCGTGATCATGACGCACGGCGACGACGGCGGGCTGATCCTGCCCCCGAGGATCGCGCCGTACCAGGTGGTCATCGTGCCGATTCCGAGAGGCAATTGGAAGGAGACGGTGCTGCCGAAGGCCGAGGCCATCCGTGACGCGCTGGTGGCCCGCGACGTGCGCGTGATGCTGGACGCCCGCGAGTCGCAGACCCCCGGGTGGAAGTTCAACGAGTGGGAGCTGCGCGGCGTGCCCCTGCGCCTCGAGATCGGGCCGAAGGATCTGGAGAAGTCTCAGGTAGTGCTGGCCCGGCGCGACACCCGGGAGAAGTCCTTCGTGCCGATGGAGGGGCTGACCGAGCACATCGAGCAGCTCCTGCTGACGATCCAGGACGCGCTCTTTGCCAGGGCCATCGCGTTTCGCGACGACCACACGAGCTCCACCGAGTCGTACGACGAGTTCAAGGCCACGATGGACGGACGCCCGGGCTTCGTCATCTCGCCGTGGTGCGGGTCGGCGGCGTGCGAAACCGAGATCAAGAACGACACGCAGGCCACCATCCGCAACATCCCGTTCACGAGTCCCTCGGCGGAGGGGAAGTCGTGCGTGAAGTGCGGCGCGCCGGCCACCGCCAACGCCTGGTTCGCGAAGTCGTATTAGAGTTCGGTCCGCGGTCCGCGGTCCGCGGTCTCCGGTCTCCAGTCGCCGGTCTCTAGATCAACGAGACCGCCAAGACGCACGTGGTCCGGGGGACGGCGCGGGCGTCGTCCCTCATGTGGCGCGCGCTGGCGAGTGGGGGCGTCGTGGCACGCTGACCACTGCGTGAAACTGGGGCCACTTGTCGCGAAGGCGTCGCACGGCCGCGTGGCGGCCCGACAGCCCATGTCTGGCCACGACGTCGTACGCGGCCTCGGCCAGGCGAGTCTGCCACCAGGGCTCCGCCCCTGCTCTGGCCCACGCCCGCGCCAACGGGTCGAGGCAACTCTCGTCGCCCACCGCCGCGATGGCCGTCAGGAAGTCCAGAGGAAGGGGCCGTGTCGCGGCGCCGAGTGTGTCGCGCAGGTCGTAGAGCGCCAGGCGCGACCCGCGACGCGCCAGGGCCACGTGCGCCGCCCCCCGCACACGCAGCCAGTCGTCACGTCGCTGGTCGGAGGCCGCGACGCGCTCGGCCTCTCGTGCCGCCGACAGCAGTTCGTGGACGGCCGCCAACGACACGCTGGACGTGTGCGCGGCCAACCACTCCAGCGCGCGTCCGGGTTCGTCGGTCGGTGTGGGGCCGGGGTCGAGGGCACTGGTCGCGCGGATCGGTGCGACGAGGTGCGGCGGCAGATCGGACAACGCGTCCAGGGCGGCCAAGCGGAGCAGACCGGGACGCGCGCGGTCCAGCGCCACCACGGTCAACGCCTCGATGGCCTCGAGCCCTTGTTCCTCGTTCAACCAGCCACGCAGCACGCCCACCGCCGCCAGCGCCACGTCCGCGTCCGGCGCCCCCAAGGCGCGTCGAGCGACGGCGATGGCGCGCGCGTCCTCGCACCCTTCAAGCGCGGCCAGCGCGCCCGCGAGCGCCACGGGCGGGGCACCCGATTGAACGAACCGGGCGAGAGGTGAGAAGGCGCTCGTGCCCGCCACGCGCAGCCGCGCCACTGCCGCCTCCCGTTGCACGGGGTCGTCGTGGCCCAACTGCGCCAGCAGGCGCGCGACGTCGGGCGCGCCTACTCTTCGCGAGGCGCCCGCTTCTTCCCGAAGAGCCACGCCAACAGGATGCTGAACAGGTAGAGCAGGAACATCGGACCGGCCATGGCGATCTGGCCGACCGGGTCGGTGCCGGGCGACAGCACGGCGCCCACGATGAACATGATGAGGATCGCGTACTTCATGTTCTTGATCAGGAACTTGGCCGTCACGAGACCAAGCTTCGCCAGGAAGAGCACGAGCGTCGGCATCTGAAAGACGAGGCCGAAGGTCAGAATGAGCTTCATGTACAGCGAGAACGCAGGTTCGACACGCGGCATGAAGGTCACCGTGTCGTTGGCGAAGCTGCCCAGGAACTGCCACGTGAGCGGGAAGACCAGGTAGTGCGCAAACGCCGCACCGCCGATGAAGAACGCCGACGACATCACGACGAACGGGATCGCCGCCTTCTTCTCGTGGACGTAGAGACCTGGTGCGATGAAGAGCCACACCTGCGTCATGACGAGGGGCGATGCGATGAGGATCCCGGCGATGACCGCGATCTTCACGTACAGCATGATGGCTTCGGTCGGCTCGGTGTAGACGAGCTGCTGGCCGGGTTGCAGCAGGCGCTGCATCGGCCCCATCACGAAGTCCCACAGCCGGTTGATGAAGACGATGGCGATCGCAAAGCCGGCGAGGACGCCCACGAGCGCCCACACGATGCGTTTGCGGAGCTCGTCGAGGTGTTCGAGAAAAGACATCTTCCCGCCGCTCTCTGGCGACGGGTCGTCGTCGTCCCAGTCGGGGTCGGGCGCCGAGGCGGCGGCCTTGCTCGCCTTGCTCGGAAAGGGCACGAGGGCCATGGCTGGCCCTACGCCGAGGTGCCGGTGGAGCGGCTGACCGTGTCGTCGTCAGTGGCCGGCGTCTGCGGGGCCGGGGTCATCACCGTCGCGGCGTCGATGGCCGACGTCTGCTCGGCTTCGATCTTCGACTTCTGCTCCTTCACTTCCTCGACCCGGATCTCTTCGTCCAAGGTGTTCCGCAGTTCGTTCGACGCGCGCTTGAACTCGCCAATGCTCTTGCCGAGCGACCGACCGAGTTCGGGCAGCTTGCGCGGCCCGAAGATGATGAGCGCGATCACCAAGATGATGACCAGTTCGGGCATGCCAATAGAACCAAACATACGTGCTGCTCCTCGGCCGGGCGCGCGTGTGCCGCGCCACGTCCACCTGCGGGAAGATCCCTGCAAGTCCTTGCTCTGATTATAGAAATCCGGTCTGGACGGGGTCAAGGTCACGAGTGTACAGTGTTTGCTATATGGCCCGTCTCCGACTCGCATCCGCGTTGGCAGTGGTCGTGGTGCTTTGCGCCGTGCTGGGCGGCCTTTTCGGCCGCAGCGCCCTGGTGGCGCAGGACCAGGTGGCGGAGCAGTACAAGGTATTTTCGGCCGCCCTGAGCGCGGTTGAAGACAATTATGTGGGCGAGGTGCAGTCGGACCGGCTCGTCTATGGGGCCATCACCGGCATGTTGCAGACGCTCGACCCCCACTCGAGCTTCATGGATCCTCGCAGCTACGCCCAGATGCGGGAGCGGCAGGAGGGGCGCTACTACGGGCTCGGCATCTCCATTCAGGTCGTGGCCGGCGACATCACCGTCTTCAACGTCTTCGAGGAATCGCCCGCGTATCAGCGCGGGGTCCGCCGCGGCGACGTGATCGCCAAGATCGAAGGCGAAGAGACCAAGGGCTGGACGAGTGATCAGGCCGTCGGCCGGCTGCGCGGGCCGCGGGGGACGGCAGTCGGTGTGTCCATCCGCCGCGCCGGATTCGACCAGTTGATTGACCTGAAGGTGACGCGCGACGAGATCCACATCCCGACCGTGCCCGCCGCGTTCATGCTGGACGCCACGACCGGCTACATCCGCGTCTCGGATTTTGGCGAGAACACGGACGGCGAGCTGGGCACCGCGCTCAGGGACCTGACCGGGAAGGGAATGCGGCGCCTCGTGTTCGACCTGCGGGGCAATCCCGGGGGCGCGCTCGATCAGGCCATTCGCGTGTCCAACCGCTTCCTGCCCAAGGGCGACATGATCGTCTACACGCGGGGCCGCGTGCAGAACTCGGATCAGGATTACCGGGCCACCGAGCAAAGCGACTACCTGCGCCTGCCGATGGTGACCCTGGTCAACCGGAGCAGCGCCAGCGCATCGGAAATCGTGTCGGGGGCGCTGCAGGACCACGACCGGTCGCTCATCGTGGGCGAAACCACCTTTGGCAAGGCCCTCGTGCAGTCGGTGTACCGCGTGAACCAGAACGCCGGAGCCGCCATCACCACCGCCCGGTACTACACGCCGAGCGGCCGCCTGATTCAGCGGCCCTGGGACGGAACCTTCGACGAGTACCTCACCTACACGCTGCGCGAGCAGGATCCCAACCGGGCCCACAAGCCGGAGGAACTGAAGTACACCGACAGCGGCCGCAAGGTGTACTCGGGAGGCGGGGTCGAACCAGACCGGCGCTTCGACGGGCCCCTCCAGGGATTCAACCCGACGAAGTTGGGGCGCGCGCTCTACGCGCGGAATGTCTTCGATGTCTTCTCGCAGCGGTTCTCGCGAGAGGGAGACACGCGCATCGCGCAGAGCAACTCGAGCCGGGTTCGGATTCTGGCGCGCAGTTTCGTGCTGTCCGACGCGCTGGTGGCCGAGTTCCGCGAGCACGTGACGCAGACCGGGATGCCGATCGACGAATCGTCCTGGCAGCAGGACCTGCCCTTCATCAAGGCGATGATCCGGTACGAGATCGACCTGGACCTCTTCGGACTGGCGGTCGCGTCGGAGAACCTGGCGAAGGTCGATCCCCAGCTGCAGTTCTCGCTCACCACGTTCCCGGAGGCCGAGCAGTTGCTGCAGCTTCGCGGGAACGCGACCAACACCCGCCGCGCCGCCCGGTAGCAGGCGGCGCCCGCCCGGCGGCAGCCGCCCGGACTCTGCCCGGTCGTCCCATCCTCCCCGTTTGGGCCTTGAGCCTTGGGCCTTGGGCCTTTGATTTGGCTCTGGCCCCAAAATATTGGGGTGTCAGATCCGCCTTGCCACAACCCATTGGCATTGCTAGACTGGCCGACGCCCGTAACAACCCACCAAGGAATCGCCGTTCATGCGCCTCGATCGCCTCGAAATATCTGGATTCAAGTCGTTCTCCGACCGCGCCGAGCTGTCCTTCGACGAGGGCGTGACCGCCATCGTCGGCCCCAACGGCTGCGGCAAGAGCAACGTGGCCGACGCCATCACCTGGGTGCTCGGGGAGCAGTCCGCCAAGAGCTTGCGCGGCGAGCGCATGGAGGACGTGATCTTCAGCGGCAGCGACGCCCGCAAGCCGGGCGGCACCGCTGAGGTTCGGCTCCGCCTGTCGGGCCTGCCGTTGCCCCCGCAGCCCGCCCCGGACACGCCCGCGCCGCTGTCGGCGAACCTTCGGCCCTTTCAGCCGCTGGTGGGGGAGCTGGACGGGACCACTCCAGGGCCCTACGCCAACGGTTTCGACGGTGGGCCCATGGCACCGGCGGGTGGCGGCAACCCCGAGCTGGATGGGTTCGCCCGCGCGTTCACCCGCGACGTGGAAGTAACCCGCCGCCTGTACCGCTCGGGCGACAGCGAGTACCTGATCGACGGCGAGGTGGTCCGGCTGCGCGACGTCCACGAGCTGTTGATGGACACCGGCTTGGGCGCCAAGGCCTACTCCATCATCGAGCAGGGCAAGATCGGCCTCATCCTCAGCTCCCGCCCGGCCGACCGGCGCCAGTTGATCGAGGAAGCAGCCGGCATCACGAAGTACAAGTCCCGACGACGGGCTGCGGAGCTGAAGCTCGAGGCGGCGCAGCAGAACCTGACGCGCATCGACGACATCGTGTTCGAGGTGGAGAAGCAGCGCGGCACGCTGAAGCGTCAGGCCGCCAAGGCGCGCCGCTACAAGCGCCTGCGCGAGGAGCTGCGGCGCTGGGAGAAGGTGCTCTTCGCCCGCCGGTACCGCGAGTTGGCGGCGGCCATCGAAGCGACGCGTGAGCGTTTGACGGCCGCGCGAACGCGTGAAGGCGCGGCAGCGGCTCGCGTGGCCGAGTTCGAGAACGACCTCGCGCGCATTCGGCTGGAACTGACCGGCGCGGAGGAACGTGCTTCGGCGATTCGCGAAGACGCCCACGCGCGCGAGCTGCAGGTCTCAATCCGCCAGCAGCAGCTGGACTTCAACCGGCAGCAGACGCAGGCGCTCGGCGTGCGGAGCACGCAGATCGAGGAAGAGATTCGAGAGCTCGACGCCCGGCGGGAGCCGGCGCGGCTGGCGATCGAGGTGCGCCGGGCCGCGACCGTCGAGGCGGAGCAGGCTCGCGACGGCGCCGCGGCGCAGTTGGTCGCCGTGAACGACGAACACGCCCAGGCACGCACGGCGATCGAGAGCCTGGAGTCCGACGTGGAAGGCGCGCGCGCCGACGTGTACGCCAGCGCCAACGCCATCGCCGCGATCCGACATGCCGTCCAGCATGCCGCCACGCAAGCCGAACGCGTAGGCGAGCGGCTGGCGCGCCTGGCGGTGGAGCAGGACGACCTGCGCCGGGAATCGGAGACCACCGAGCGCGAGCACGCGCAGGCCACGGCGGAGCTGGCCGAGACGCGCGAACGCCTGGACCAGATCCGCGGCAGCCGCGCGGCGCGGGAGCAGGAGATAAGCGGCCTGCGGCTGGCCCTCGACGAAGGCCAGCGCGACTTGCGCGCGCGGGAGCAGGAAACGACGACGATTGAGGCGCGCCTGGCGTCGCTCGAGGAGCTGGCGTCGAGCCGCGCCGAGTTCGGTGACGCCGCCCGGATGGTGCTGCGCGAGGCGAACGGCCGCGTCGGTCAACAGGGAGCCGTGGCGGACTATCTCGATGTGGACCCGTCCTACGAGCGCGCGGTCGAGGCCGGCCTCGGCGAGCTGCTCCAGTACGTGGTCGTCGAACGTCACGTCCACGCCGCCGAAGGTCTGTCTCTGGTCCGCGGGGCCGATGCCGGCCGCTGCGGATTCGTCGTCCTCGGCGACGCGCGTGTGGAGGGGCAGCGGGAGAGGCCGCGCGGCGACGGCGTGCGGGCGGTGTCCGAGGTGGCCCGCGTCTCGGGTCCCCATGCCCACACGATTCAGGGCCTGCTCGCAGGCGTCTACGTGGCCGACTCGTTCGACCAGGCGGTTGCCTTTGCCGTGCAGCACGACGTGCCCGTTGCCACCCGCGACGGCGACGTGGTCCGTGGCCGCCACCTGGTGGCCGGCGGATCCCGCGTGGAGTCGCGCGGTATCCTGGCAACCAAGCGCGAGATCCGTGATCTGCTGGCGCGCGTCGAAGACGATCGCGCGGCGCTGGCCGTGGCGGCCGAGGGCGTCAGGCGGCTCCAGGACGATCTCGGCGTGGCCACTGCCGCGCAGTCCGCGCTACAGGACGCGCAGCATCATGAGGAAAAGGCGCTCGTGGGCCAGGAGGGCCAACTCGGGCGCGCCCTCGAGGCCCGCGAACGGCACGCGCGGCGTGCGGACGTGATCGCCCTCGAGGAGCGCAGAGCTGGCGAAGAGCGGCAGGCCCTGGACGCACGGCAGCACGAAGCTGCCGCGTCCATCGTCTCGCTCGAGGCGGAACAGCATCAGGCGGAGGATCGCCTGGCCGACGCGCAGCGGCGTCTGGCCGAGCGACGGGACGTCGTGTCGGCGCTGGCCGGCCGCGTGGCCGAGGTCAGCGGGCTCCACGCGGGCCTGGTGGAGCGTGTGGCCGCGGTGGTGGCCGAGGTCGAGCGGCTCGAGGAGGGTGCGCGCGAGCTCGAGACACGGATCGGCGCGCGGCACGCCGAGTTGCACCAGAACGCGACGCGCCAGCAGGAGCTGACCACGTCGATCGACGAGGCCATCCGCGCCATCGACGCGGACGTGCTCCTGCTCGAAGGGCTTCGCGCCGACCTCGTGCGGGCCGACGAGTCGGCCACCGAGATCCGTGGCCGCGCCGATGCGCAGGACGCCGCGATTCGGGCCGCACGCGTGGCGCTGGACGAGACCCGCGCCGAAGTCGGGGAGCTGGATGTGGCGAGGGCCACGGCCGAGGCCGACCTGGGTCACATGGCACAGGCGTGCGTGGACGCCCTGCAGCTCTCGCTCGATGCCGTGCTGGTGGAGGTCGAGGAACTGGAGGCGTCGGGGCAGGCCGTTCCGGATGCCGCGGCGATCGCGGCGGAGGAGCCGGACCTCGACACCGAGGACGGGGAGCCTGTTCCCGTTGTCGCGGCCGCGGTCCCGGTGCCCGGGTCGATGACGGCGGAAGACGCCATCGTGCGCCTGCGGGAGAAGATCGACCGGCTGGGCCCGGTGAACATGATGGCGATCGAGCAGTTCGACGAGCTGGAAGCGCGGCACACGTTCCTGACGAGCCAGCGGCGGGATCTGGTGGACTCCATCGCCCAGACGTCCGAGGCGATCTCGCGGATCGACGAAACCACCGCGGCTCGCTTCAACGAGGCGTTTGCCGCCATCCAGGTGAACTTCCAGCAGACCTTCAGCACGCTCTTCGGCGGCGGACGCGCGGGGTTGTCGCTCCTCGACGAGAACGATCCGCTGGAAAGCGGCATCGAGATCGTGGCGTCGCCCCCCGGCAAGCGGCTGCAAAGCGTGCAGTTGCTCTCGGGCGGCGAGAAGGCGCTCACCGCGATCGCGCTGATGTTCGCCATCTTCCGCTACAAGCCGAGCCCCTTCTGCCTGCTCGACGAGATCGACGCGCCGCTGGACGACGCCAACGTCGGTCGCTTCGTCGACATGCTGCGGGGGATGATGGACCGCACGCAGTTCATCCTCATCACCCACAATCGCCGAACCATGGAGATCGCCAATCGGCTCTACGGCGTAACCATGGAGGAGCCCGGCGTGTCGAAGCTGATCTCCGTGCACCTCCACTAGCACTCGGCTCGTGGCCAACGAGGACAAGTCCACCCGCTACCAGCGCGGCCGTCGCCGCGTGGCGGTGTGGACGGTGCTCGTGGACATGGCGGTGCTGGCCGCTGCCGCCTGGGTCGGCTGGCGCATGCAAACGGAGGGGGCTGGCGTGACTGGGCCGGCGGTCCCCCGGACGATGCTCTTCGTGCTGGGCATTTGCGTGGTCCGCTTCCTCGCGATTCTGCCGCTGGCGTACCACGCCGAGGTGGTCCTGGAGCGGCGCTACCAGCCGACCGGCGCGTCCACCACGCAGTGGTTGATGGCATTCCTCGGGCGCCTGGCGCAGTCCGCCGTGCTGGCCGTTGGGGCCGCGCTCGTCGTGCAGGCGGCCGCGTGGTGGGCGGGCCCACTCTGGTGGGCCTGGGCCACTGGCGTTCTGGCCGTCGCGGTCGTGGGAGCGGCGTACCTGGTGCCGGCGGCGTTGGCCCGTGCCGCGACCGAGGTCGCGCCCCTCGGGCGCCCCGAGTTGGAGGCTCGGCTGTCGGCACTGGCGGTTCGCGTGGGCGTCCCCGCGATCCAGGTGCTTGCATGGAAGGCCGGGCGAGCGGGGAGAACCAGCGCCATGCTGGTCGGCGCCGGGCGATCGCGTCGGGTCCTCGTGGCCGAGTCGGTGCTCGACTCACACGCTGACGACGAGATCGAAGTCATCGTCGCCCACGAGTTGGCCCATTCCGTTCGCGGCGACATGTGGAGAAGCTCCGCGTTGGCCGTTGCGGCGGGAGCCGCGTGTTTCTTCGTGTCGGCGCGGGCGGTCGAGGTGCTGGATGGCGCGCTCGGAATCGGCGCGCCCGGCGGCCTGGCCTCGTTGCCGCTGGTTGGCCTTGCGTGCCGCGGCATGTGGGGCGCGCTGTCGCCTCTGGCCAACGCGATGTCCCGTGCGCAGGAGCGGCGCGCCGACCGGGATGCGCTGGCGTGGACCCAGAATGCGCCGGCGCTCGTGCGGACCCTGCGGCGGCTGGGCGCCGCGCACCTGGCGGAGGACCGGCCCTCTCGACTGTCTGGGGTGTTGTTCGGACGGCACCCCCCGCTGGCCGAGCGGATTGCTGCCGCGGAGGGATGGGAGCGGGAGGCGTCAATGCCCAATGCCCAATGCCCAATGCCCAACCGGGTCCGGAACTGAATCGTCAGTCCGTCAGACCCCAAGGCTCAGGAGGCTGTCCTTGGGCATCGAGCATTCTGCATTGAGCATTGCTTACGGCAACGCTGGGCGGCGGCGTCCGACGGGGACGGCCTGCTCGAAGAGGTGCGCCAGCTCCAGCAGCCGCCGGTCCTCGCGCGGACGCCCCACGAGCTGGATCCCCACCGGGAGGCCGCTGTCGGTGAAGCCCGCCGGTACCGAGACGGCCGGCGCGAAGGTGGTCGTGATCCAGTATGTGGACTGCATCCACTCGATGTAGTGCGTCATCGGAGTACCGGCCACGGCCTTCGGCCAATCGAGCGCCGCGTCGAATGGCACCACCTGGTTCACTACACACGCCAGCACGTCGAACCGTTCGAAGAACGCGGCGACGCGGTCCAGGAGCGCCGTGTGCGCCATGAGCGCCCTCGCGACGTCGCTGCCGGACATCGCGCGGCCTAGCTCAATCTCCTGGACGAGCTCCGGCTTCATCTGCGTCCGGTGCGTCTCCAGCAGTGGGCCGTGCACCGCCGCGGCTCGCCATCCACGAAGGGCCAGGAACACGTCGTCGGCTCCGGTCAGATCCGGCGTGGCGTTTTCGACCGAGCAGCCCATGGCCTCGAACGTGTGGCGATGGCCTTCAAGCGCCGTCCGTACCGCGGGCTCCACCGGGATGCCGCCAAGGTCCAGACTCCACGCCACCCGCATCGGCCGCCCGGTGTGTCCGGTCAGCGGGGCTCCCAGCGCGGCAGGGTCAGAGGGTTCGCAGCCGGGGTCGCGCGGATCGGCACCCGCCAGGACGCCCAAGAAGAACGCGACGTCGTCGGCCGATCGGCCCATCGGTCCGTTCACGCCAAACCCCAGCCGTGGAAACGGATCGGGCGCAGTCGGCACCAGCCCGACCGTCGGGCGCAGCGCCACCACGTTGTTGAAGTTTGCCGGGTTCCGAAGCGACCCTCCCAGGTCGCTGCCATCGGCGAGCGGCAGCATGCCGGTGGCCAAGGCGGCGCCAGCGCCACCGCTCGACCCGCCTGCGCTCTTCGTCAGGTCGTACGGGTTGCGCGTCGTGCCCCAGACCGCGTTGTAGGTGTGAGACCCGAGGCCGAACTCCGGCACGTTCGTTTTCGCGATCGGGATGGCGCCCGCGCGGCGCACCCGCTCGACGAGAATCGTGTCGGTTACGCCGAGGGTCTCGCGGTAGATCGGGGATCCACGCGTGAAGGGCAGTCCCGCGGCCTCTTGTAGGTCCTTGAACGCGATGGGAAGGCCATGCAGCGGGCCAAGGGGCGCCTGGCCTCGCGCGCGTTCGTCGGCGTCGCGCGCCAGGGCGCGGCACGCCTCCGGCGGGAGCAGCCCGATGATCGCGTTGACGTGCGGGTTCCACTGCTCGATGCGCGCCAGGTGCGCATCCATCACCTCGAGCGCCGACACCTGCCGCGAGCCGATGAGGGCGGCGAGTCGCCGGGCGCCGAGCTGGCTGAGATCGTGTGGTGTCAGGCCTCTACTTCGGATCGCCGCCCGCCACGCCGCCGTTGCCGCCGTTCTCGGCCGGCGCCACCGCGTCAGCACCCGGTGCGTTCAGTGCCGCCAACGTCGGACCTGCCGCTCCGCGGGCCAGCATGCTCGGCCCCGACTTCAGGAACACGCGCTCGGGCGCCGTGTTGCGATCGAACAGGACGCCGATGAAGCAGTTGCTCATCTCGTCCCAGTTCTGTGGACCCCAGACCACCTGCTTGGTCGCGTCCGGATTGAACCGGTTGGCAGGAGAGTTGTCGAAGTGGGTGACGAGCTGGAGCTTGCTGCCCTTGGGGAGCGCCACCGACTCGGCGTACTGGTAGCCCATCTGCCAGTCGAAGTTCCAGCTGCCCTTGAGCACGGTGGTGGACTTCTTGTCCGGCGTCACCACGCGCAGCTCGAAGTCCTTGCCACGCAGGTGCATGTGGGGCTGCGCGTAGACCAGGCGCGCGTTCTCGCCGAAGGTGATCTCGCTGACCACTTCCGCGTTGCCGTCGCCGGGCGGGATCGCCAGGTTGAAGGCCGTTGGGCCCGCGTTGAAGAAGTAGCGGGTGCGCGGCGCTTCCTTGGCGAGCACCAGGCCCAGCTTCGATGCGTCGGCCGAGGGCTGGCCGGTGGTGGTGTAGTGGAGCTCGAACACCAGATCCGATCCCTTGGGCACGAACTTCGCCGCGCCTTCCATGTCGAAGCGCTGCGCGCCCAGACCGGGGTTGAACTTGCCCAGGATGTCGTTGCCTTCCTCGATCGCGTTGCGGCCGAGGATGTCGCGGTGGCTCTCCGATTCGTATGCCTCGCCAGGTACCGCCTTCTCCATCCACTTGGATCCCGGAGGACGCACCCACACCTTGCCGTGGTGGAGGACCGCCGCGTTACCCGGACGCATCTCGGCGGCCGTGACCCACATGTCCTCTTTGAAGTCTGCCTTCACGACGATGTATTTGTAGTTGACCGTGCCGCGCGCCGGCAGCTCGAACGGCTTCGGCATCTCGACGATGACGTCCGGCTTGATGTTCCAGCCGTTCTCGAAGGTGATGGCTGGCGGTGCGTCCTTCTCGTTGCCGGCAGGGGCGCCGGCATCGGCCCACGCGCTCAGCAGCTCCACCTCGCGGGCGCTCAACCGCCTTTCGTTGGCGAAGTGGCCGAAGGCGGGATCGGCGAACCACGGTGGCATCTTCTTGGACACCACGGCCGTCTTGATGGCCTTGGCCCACGGCCGCGCCTGCTCGAAGGTCAGGAGCGCCATCGGCGCCACTTCGCCCGGCCGGTGGCAGGTCTGACAGTTGGCCTGCAGTACCGGCAGCACGTCCTTGTAGAAGGTCGGGGCGTCTGCGGCCGCAGCCTGACCCGCACCTACCAAGAACGCGGCAACGACCGTCGAGTACAGTCTCATGGAGAGGTCTCCTCTGGAATCGAGCTACGCCTCGTAAGTATAGGTGGGATAACGGTCAATGCTCAATGCCGAATGCTCAACGAGGGCAACTCCATGCACAAGCCCACTCGTCAGGGCGCTTTGCAGGCGAAATTGGCCGCGTCGTCCGTGCTGCCGCTGCCCGAATAGCGCGCCACCTGCGGAAATGGGCACAAGGGGCGCGTCCGCTCGGTCTTTCCGTTGACGACGCGGGACGCAGGTATCGACGTGGGCGCGTTGCCCCCTTCGACCCACTGCTCCAGCGCGGTCAACATGTCGAACGTGGTGGTTCCGGCCCCGCCCCCGCAATGCCCCATCGCCGGCACCATGAACATCCGGTAGTAGGGGTCCATGGTGGCGCGGCTGCCGGCGCGCTTTTCGACGGCCTGATAGAAGCGCGTGCTGCTGGCCGAGGGAATCTGCTGATCGGCCCATCCGTGGTACTGGATGAGCTTCCCGCCGCGAGCGCCGAACCGGTCGAGGTTCGGCTCGAGGATGTTGATTTGACCCTTCTCCACGGCGGCCACCTTCGCCATGTCCGCGTCGAAGTTCAGCGTCTTGTAGTCGAAGGCCGGGTTGCCGAACACCATGAACTGGAACATCTGCGTGCCGATCGGAAACGGTTGCGGCCCGCCGAAGGTGCTCCACCCCAGTTCCGATCCGCGCTCGAGCCCGGGGAAGATCACCTCTCCGGTGCGGGCGTGCACGACCGGCTTGTACATGGTGCGCGCTGTTTCCACCTGCGCCGTTGTCAGGCACGTCGGCGAGTCGCCGGCCTTGCACTCGAGGACTTTCGGGTCGAACGAGCACGCGCGCGGATTCTCGATGACGCGATCGGCCACGCCGTCCAGCTTGTCGCAGGCTTGCAGCACGGCGTCGTGGATCGCCGCGTACTTTTCCGCGGGGATGTGCGTGCCCTCCGCCCGATGCTGCTGCTGCGCAATCCACACGGCGAAGGTCGCGCGGCCCGTCGTGTCCACAGCCGGAGCGCCCGCGACGATGCCGTCGAAGTCCTCCGGATACCGGTGGGCCGCCATCACGCCTTGCCTGCCGCCGGCGGAGCAGCCCTGGAAGTACGAACGCCGCGCCGCGTTGCCGTAGTAGGACGAGACCACGGTCTTCGCCTTCACCGTCATCTCGTGCACCGCGCGATGACCGAAGTCCACGACCTTCTCCGGGGAGGCCATCCAGGGCCCGCCGCCGCCCTGGTGTCCGGTGTCGGTGGCACTGACCGCGTAGCCGCGCCGCAGGCCGTTGGCCAGGGCGCCCGCGTCTATCGAGCCGTTCCACCCGCCGTTGCCGACGGCCAGGTACTTATTGTTCCACCCGGTGGCCGGCAGCCAGACCTCCACCTTGATGTCGGAGTCCGGCGACGGGCGCAGCGTGGCCGATACGCGGCAGTACTCCGGCAGATCTTTCGCCGGGCCGGACCCGGCCGGCACCAACTGCGCGGCCGTGACCGTTGCGTCGGGAAACGCCAGCGTGGCCAGCGACTCGCACGTTGCGCCCGAAGCTGAACCGGTTGCGCCGAGCACGGTGAAGACGGCGCCCAGGAGGGTTGGGAGGGCCTGTTTTCGTGACATGCGCGCAGTCTAGCCGCTCGTCGCGTCTTTGGCTAGCGAGGCTTCGCATGACCCTCCTGGCTCCGCCTCGCTAGCGCAGTGTCTTTTGGCCCCGCTTCGCGGGGCGGAGAAAACTTGACTCATTTGGTTGGTTTTAGGAGGTCAAGTTTTCTAGCGTCTCTAAGCGCCCCTTCAGGAAGCGCCGCTCGGGCTCCTGCTTGGCCAGCTGGAGGGCCCGCGCGTAGGCGTCACGCGCCTCGTCGAACCGGCCCAATCGGCGGCACAGGTCGGCTCGTGCCGAGTGCGCCAGATGGTACTCGTCGAGGGCGTTGTCGGCCAGGACCCGATCGACCTCCGCGAGGCCGGCGGATGGGCCATCGCGCATGGCCACGGCCACGGCCCGGTTGAGGGCGACCACGGGACTCGGCTCCACCCGCGCCAGCACATCGTAGAGGCCGACGATCTCCCGCCAGTCGGTGCGGTCCGGACTGGGGGAGGCCGCGTGCACGGCGGCAATGGCGGCCTGGAGACTGTACGGTCCCACGCGACGCGACCGCAGCGCGCGCTCCACCAGCGCCAGGCCTTCGTCGATCAGCGCGCGGTCCCACAGCGTCCGGTCCTGTTGCTCGAGCAGGACCATGTCGCCGTCCGGGCCGGTGCGAGCCTGGCGTCGCGATTCGTGGAGCAGCATCAGCGCCAGGAGTCCGGTGACGTCCGGTTCGTCGAGGAGCCGCACCAATTCGCGGCCAAGGCGGATAGCCTCTTGCGACAGGTCGTGTCGCAGCACCGACGGACCGGCCGATGCGGAGTAGCCCTCGTTGAAGACGAGATACACGACCTGCAGCACAGCGTCGATGCGCACGGGCAGATCCTGCGCACCGGGCACCTGGTAGGGGATCCGCGCGTCGCGGATCTTGGCCTTCGCGCGAACGATCCGCTGCGCGATCGCGCGCGGCGCCGCCAGGAACGCGCGGGCGATCTCCTCGGTGGTCAGACCACAGAGTTCCCGCAACGTCAGGGCCACCTGAGCGTCGAGCGGCAAGGCGGGGTGGCAGCACGTGAAGATCAGCCGCAGCTGGTCGTCGTCGATCGCGCGATCGTCGAGGATGTCCGCGACGTCCGCGGACTCGAGGCGATCCGCAAGGTCCGCGATGTCCGGCACCGCCTCGAAGCGCCCCCTGCGGCGCAGCACGTCGATGGCCTTGAAGCGGCCGGTGGACACCAGCCACGCACGGGGCTGACGGGGCACGCCGTCGGTCGGCCACTGCTCGAGGGCCGCCGCGAACGCGTCGTGCATCGCCTCCTCCGCCAGGTCGAAATCGCCGACCAGGCGAATCAGCGTCGCCAGGACCCGGCGGGACTCCGCACGATAGGTGGCTTCCACCTGCTCGCGTGCGGTGTCCGCCGAGTGGCCGGGCATGCAGTCGGGATGTTGGTGTTCAGGCCTTGGAGAAGTCCATGATCGGGCGGACCTCCACCGTGCCCTGGCGTGCCCCCGGAATGCGCGCCGCGACCTGGATGGCGTCGTTCAGGTCACGCGCCTCGATCAGGTAGTAGCCGCCCAGCTGCTCCTTCGTTTCGGCAAACGGCCCGTCCGTCGTGGTGGTCTTGCCCTGGCGGACGCGGACGGACGTGGCCGTCTGCGTCGGTTGCAGGGCCTCGCCGCCCACGTAGTGGCCGCTTTTCTTCACGCCCTCCGTGAAGGCGAAGTAGTCGCCCATGATGGCGTCGGCTTCGCTCTTGGGCATCGTCTCCCAGGCTCTCTCGCTCTCGTAGATCAGGCACAGGTATTTCACGTCGGCCTCCGATTAGGAAAGTTGGCGGCGGAGTGCGCGCCATTCAACAGGTAGTCGAACGGGCGGGGCGGAAATCGACAACCCTTGGGGGCCGGCTAGCGACCGGAGACCACCAACTCCCCACGGGCCTTCGCGTGGCGGGCGTCGCTTGTGAGGCTGGAGTAGAAGGGGAAGGTGCCGGCGCGGTCGGCCCGGAACTCGAACACCACGGTGCCGCCGGCGGGCACACGCTTGGCCACGCGGTACTCGTCGATCGTGAAGCTATAGGCGACGTCCTCGCTTTGGACGCTGACCCGGACGAGGGTGTCGACCGACACCTCGACGCGTGCCGGGCTGAAGCGGAAGTCCTTGACCACGATGGTGACGTCTTTGCGCGTTGGTGCCTGATCCTGCGCACCAATTCCCTGGCCGGCGAGGAACGCGGCGGCGAGCGCCAGGACAGCCCACCGGCGGTTGGTGAACCGAGAACCCAATGGGCGCATCTGCACACCCCCTTTGCTCAGGAGATTAGCACGATCCGCGCCAACGCCTGTGACGGCTTGCGCCGCGATTCGGCGCCCTCGACTACTTCCTGTTGACGCCGTCTTCCAACAGGACCAGTAGAGTGGCGTCAGCTGGTCCGATGAGGGTTGCCGTGATGTGGTTCTGGACGGCCAGCGAGGCAACCGGGGCCGACGCGAACTCCGTGGACGCCGTGACATCCCGTGGTTCGACGATCGTCAGCTCGTTGACGGTCACCGTCACGCCGGTCACGCGGTGGTTGCCGGCGCGGTCCCCGTTGACGAGGCGCATCCTGAACGGGCCAGTCGAGTCCTGGAGGAGGCGGAACGACCGCGAGTTGGCCTGTGGATCCACGTCGCCCCGGTAGGCCGCGACGACCAGCAGGGAGCCGTCCACTTCGAATCCGGAGGCGCCCAGACGGTAGACGAAGGCGGGGGCGCGAGAGCGCATGCCCGGGCCCAGCCGCTCGACGTCGCGGGCCGCGATGATCTCCAGGGGGCCTTGATGGTCCAAGTCGTAGATCGTCGGGTCCATCAGGAGGGAAGATTCGCGTCCCTCCACGGTCCGCACCGGTGTGAGGCTCGACAGCGTCGAGCCGTCCCACTTGAAGACCCACCCGGCGGAGGACCGCGCGGCGTGGAAAGAGACGAACACCTCCGGGCGACCGTCGAAATCCACGTCGCGCAGACGGATGCTGCAGCGCGCGCCGGGCAGGACCCAGCGCTCCGGGTTGTCGAAGGTCACCGCCAACGCGCCCTGCTCGGTTCGCTGCAGGATCCGGATCGCGCCGCTCGAACGGGTGGTGTAGCCGGCGATCACGGCGCTGGGACTGCCGGCGGTGTCAGACAGGACCGCGCCGCACGACTGGCGCTCCGCCGCGGTGGTGGGCTTCAGCCGATCGGCGGGGTAGAACGGATCGACCAGAGCCTGGATGTCGAGGCTTTGGGCGTGAGCGGTCGGGACGACCGCCAGGAGGCAGACGAGGAACAGGAAGGTGCGCGTGCCACAGTTCCTAGGCTCAAGTCGCGGGATCACCGAGACAGGATAGCCCAACGGGCGCTGCAGAACGGGCGTCCTATTCTCGAAGGATTTTCTCCATCGGCTTGCCCTTGGCCAGTTCATCCACCAGCTTGTCCATGTAACGGATCTTCCGCATCAGCGGGTCTTCGATCTCCGCGATGCGCACCCCGCAGACAACGCCGGTGATCTTGCTGGCGTTGGGATGGAGCACCGGCGCCTCGCGGAAGAAGGTCTCTAAGTCCGTTCTCCGCTTGATCTGGTCCGCCAGCGTGTGCGGGCTGTAGCCGGTCAGCCAACAGATGACCTCATCAACTTCTTTTTTCGTGCGCCCCTTCTTCTCCGCTTTCTGGACGTAGAGGGGATAGACACTCGCAAACAAGATCCTAAAGACCCGATCCTTGTTCATGGGTTCCCTCGTCAGCGTCGGCTGCAACGCCCCGGTTGGTTAAATCGTGCGCTGATCATGCCTACTTGAACAGACCCCGCAATTTCGCGAAATCTACCCAGTCGTGATCTTCGTAGAAATTGATCTCGATACGGAGGATGGCCACTCAGCGTATCGTTGAGCGAAGTCATGAACTGCTCTCGGTCTGCGATGTAGTACACGAGCTCCTTTAGGCCGTTCCCTGTTCGACTATAAGCATGGCGACAAAGCATCGACTCTTCGAGCGCGTCGATCGCGTGTTCGAGCGCCAGCATCTCTTCGTTCGCATCCTGTGGGGGCATGCCGTTGCGAAGGCTCCGATCGTACCTCCAGGAGATCACGGTCAACCAGCGAAACCTGTCGCGCGTCTCCGAGCTGGGCGCTTCATCGACAAGTTTGAAGACGACAGGCAGTCCCTCTTCCTCTATCTGGCCAATGGTGCCTAGCTCCTGCGAATGGTCCATATCACAGGGGTCTGATGAAACCCAGAGACGCAGGCCACAGCATTCTTCGTTGAGTTCTCCAAATCACAGCCTAAGCCACGAGCTGCAACTCGGAGCCTGTCGTTCCATTCTGGCTAACGCTACGAATGAGCCGCGCGCTTCCGTGATCCAGAGCGCGTCGGCTCCATTCGTTTGTTGGGCCGTCCGGTCTTGTGGAGTGTGCGCTTTGGTGCCGATTTCGCAAGGCGCTTCGGCGGCCGTGACACCGTGGTGATGCCGCTCGCCGCTTCCTCGCGCTGAAATGACGCGATGATCGCGTCCACGGTGTTCCCGCGTTCACGAGCGATCGCTTCTCGATGCCGCCGGACTTCGTCGACGATTGGATCTCGGCGCGTCACAGCTAGACCTCCATCAGTTGTTCAGGCGTGCAGATATTCGGTGGCTGTATACCGGCCCGTCGACACGCTTGCTCGATCTTGCCACGGATGGCCGCGTTGGCCAGGTGCCGCAGGTTCCAAGTAAGGAGGTAATCCATGCCATTCATCGCTGCGATCGCGACGTGAACTGCGTCGAGACGGGCCTTGGTCGGCAATGCCCCGACTCGGAGGAGCGTGTTCGCGAGAGTTCGCGCGCCCCGGTCGACGGACAAGATCGGCAAGCCGGCCAGCGCCTCCAACCGCCGAGCCGCCGCGATCGCGTCACCACGACGTGCTTCAGCCAGGACCGGTCCCGATACGAGAGATCGAAATGGCCCCGGCGTGTCCACCATTCCCGCGTCGCCTGCTGATGCGCCGCCTGGATGATGTCGCGGGTCGGCGCAGCAACGAGATAGCTCGCAATCGTGGTTTCAAGATAAACCGTCGACTTCATCGTAGTTCAGTCGGTATCGATCATCCTTGTCGGCCCAACTAGAAGTATGCCGACCGGCCCAATCCTATAACAGCCCGTACCGGTGATGCCCGGCGCCAGGGTCCTTGAGAATGCCGCTGCCGATCCCGAACGATCTAGTGTCGTTGGGCCAACGGCCAAGCATCTATTCGTTGAATATGCCGGTCTGCATACTCCGATAAGAGTCGGTCGGCCTATTCCGGCACAACACACAGCTCACGACCACCATGCCGGGCCTGCTTCCCAGTGACCGCGGAGCCGCCCTGTGAACCTGCGCGACGCCAGGGATGCCGCAAATCGATCGGGTCGCCTTGCCAGGAGGCGATGACCTTTCAAATAGCTGGGAAGATAAACGTGGGCCGTCGGTACCGGGCAGACCGATCGATTTGCCGCGCTGGTGAACGGGCGGCGAGCGGTTACTGGGGAGCAGGTCCGGCGTTCAGTGCAGGCGCCGCGACGAGGCGCTGTGTAGCCGGTGAGAGCGGGGGAGTGGTCGGAGGCGCGAGGCCCCCGACCGGTGTTGCGGGGCTAGACCTTCTCGGGCTCCGGCGTCAGGAGCGCCTTGCGGCTCAGCCGGATCTTGCCGGTCGGGTCGATGTTGATGACCTTGACCATGATCTCCTGGCCTTCCTTCAGCTCGTCGCGTACGTCCTTTACGCGATGGTTCGCGATCTCGGACACGTGCAACAGGCCGTCGGTGCCGGCCATGATCTCGACGAACGCGCCGAAGTCGGTGATGCGCTGCACCTTGCCCTTGTAGGTCTTGTTCAGTTCGGGCGTGGCCGTCAGCTCCTGGATGATGCCGATGGCCTTGGCCGCCGATTCGCCGTCGGCCGACGCCACGTTCACCGTGCCGTTGTCCTCGACGTCGATCTTCACGCCGGTCCGCTCGATGATGCTGCGGATCATCTTGCCGCCGGGCCCGATGACGTCGCGGATCTTGTCCACCGGGATCTTGATGGTGATGATGCGCGGCGCGTAGTCCGACATGTTCCCGCGGGTGGCGCCGATCGTCTTGGCCATCTCGCCCAGGATGTGCATCCGGCCGGCGCGCGCCTGTTCCAGCGCCTTGGCCATGATCTCCGAGTTGATCCCAGTGACCTTGATGTCCATCTGCAGGGCGGTGATGCCCGTCGCCGTGCCGGTGACCTTGAAGTCCATGTCGCCGTAGTGATCCTCGGCGCCGGCGATGTCGGAGAGGACCGCGTACTTGCCGGTCTTCTCGTCCATGATGAGGCCCATGGCGATGCCTGCCACCGGCGACGCCAGCGGCACGCCCGCGTCCATCATCGCCATCGATCCGCCGCAGACCGATGCCATCGACGACGAGCCGTTCGACTCGAGGATGTCGGAGACGATGCGGATGGTGTAGGCGAACTTGTCTTCCGCCGGGATGAGCGGTGCCAGCGCACGCTCCGCCAGCGCGCCGTGGCCGACCTCGCGGCGTCCGGGACCCGTGAAGCGCCCCGTTTCTCCAACCGAGAACGGCGGGAAGTTGTAGTGCAGCATGAAGCGCTTGTAGAACTCGCCGGTGACGTGCTCGACCTTCTGCTCGTCGTCGGCGGTGCCCAGCGTGCAGGTGACCAGGGCCTGGGTTTCACCGCGCGTGAACACGACCGACCCGTGGACGCGCGGCAGCACGCCGGTCTCCGTCCAGATCGGGCGGATCTCGTCGAACTTGCGGCCGTCGAGCCGCACGCCCTTCTCGAGCGCCTCCACCTTCATCACGTGCTCCTGGAGATCGTGGAAGACGTGGTCGGCATCCTTCTTCGCCTGCGCGTCGGGGCTGTCTCCCAGCGAGGCCATCATGTCGGCCTTCACTTTGTCCACCTGCGCGTAGCTCTCGAGCTTGGTCTTGATGCGCATGGCGCTGGCCAGCGGGCCGGCGACCGTGCCTTCGATCTTGGCGCGGAAATCCGCGGGGATCTCGTGGACCTTGGGGGAGATCTTCGGCTTGCCGATCGCGGCCTTCAGCTCGTCGATGGCCGTGACGATCTGCTTGATCGCGGTGTGCGCGGCTTCGAGCGCGCCGACGACCTGGGCCTCCGGCACCTGCTTGGCGCCGGCTTCCACCATCACGATGCCGTCCTTCGTGCCGGCCACGATCAGATCGAGCAGGCTCTCCTTGCGCTCGGAGTAGGTCGGGTTGATGATGAACTGGTTGTTGACCAGGCCGACACGCACGCCGGCAACGGTCTTCTCGAACGGAATCTCCGAGATGGCCAGCGCCGCCGAGGCGCCGGTGATGGCCAGCACGTCGGCGTCGTTCTCGGTGTCGGCCGACATCACCATCCCGATGATCTGGGTCTCGTAGCGCCAGCCGGAGGGGAAGAGCGGCCGGATCGGGCGGTCGATCAGCCGGCTGGTGAGCACTTCCTTTTCGGGTGGCTTGCCCTCGCGTTTGAAGAAGCCGCCCGGGATGCGGCCGGCGGCGTAGGCGTATTCGCGGTAGTCCACTGTCAGTGGCAGAAAGTCGACGTCGCGCGGGTTGGCGGCGCGTGAGGCCGCCACGAGCACCATGGTGTCGCCGCAGCGCACGACGACTGCCCCGTGGGCCTGCTTGGCCAGCTTGCCGGTCTCGATGGACAACGTGCGCGACCCAATCTGGATCTCGCGCCTCTGTAAATTGACATTGTGCATATGGATGCTGAGCTCTTTCTCGAGACAGGCGCTACTTGCGGATGCCCAGGCGCTTGATCAGTTCGGTGTAGCGGGTGGTGCTCTTGCTCTTCACGTAGTCGAGCAGGCGACGGCGTTGACCGACCAGCTTCAGCAGGCCGCGCCGCGAATGGTGGTCTTTGGCGTGGGTCTTGAAGTGCTCGGTGAGGTAGTTGATGCGGTCGCTGAGAAGCGCCACCTGTACCTCGGGGGAGCCGGTGTCGCCGTCGTGCGTCTTGTACGCGGTGATGATCTCGGTCTTACGGTCTTTCGTAAACGCCACGTGAGCTACCTCCACGAACGGCCCAGAAGCGGGGAAGCCCGCACCAAACCGCCGTCATGCTGCCTGTTGTTCTGCCTGTGTTTCTTCTAAGTAGGCTTCTAATAATGACTTAGTAACGTTCAATCTTAAATCAGGACCACCGCTGGATGCAAAGCGCCGGGCCCTGCACCCGGTGTCGCCATCGCCACCAGGTCGCCGGTCGGCCCGAGAACGCGCGTCCAGGGTGCCTGTTCGAGGGGGAGCGGCACGTCCTGGCCCAGCGGGTGGACGTGCCGAGGCTCCAGGTCCTGGCCGTGCAGCACACGGGCCAACCCCACCTGGTCCACCAGCACTGCGCCCAGTTCCGGCAGGAGAGCCGACATGGGGACGACCGCCGAACGGATGCGCTCGGCGCCCTCGGGTGTCCCCGCCTCGGCAAGGACCGTCGCGTCCACGGCGCCTTCCAGCGTAAAGCGGCCGGCCCGGGTCCGCCGCAGCGCCGCCAGGCACGCGCAGGACCCAACCAGTTGCCCCAGATCGTGGGCGAAGGATCGGACGTAGAAACCGGCCGAGCACACCAGTCGAACCGTGGCCTCGTCGCCGGTGGTCGCGATGATCTCCGCCGAGTGCAGCGTGACGGGCACCGGGACCACCGCAACCGGTTTGTCCTGACGCGCCAAGTCGTAGGCGCGCTGTCCGCCGACGCGCTTGGCCGAAAAGGCCGGTGGGGTCTGCAGGTGCAGGCCGACCAGCGAGGCGATCGCGTCCTCGATCGACTGCCGGGTGGGACGCACCGGAGACTCCTGGACCACGCGCCCAGCCAGGTCGTAGGAATCGGTGGCGACGCCGAAGCGCACCACGGCATCGTAGGCCTTGTCGGACGCGCTCAGAAAGCGCACCAGCCGCGTGGCCTTGCCGCAGGCCAGCGGCAGGACGCCGGTGGCCAACGGGTCCAAGGTGCCGGTGTGACCGATGCTCCGCTCGCCGAGCGCGCGTCTGGCGACCGCCACCAGATCGTGCGACGTCGGCCCCTGGGGCTTGTCGATGACCAGTACTCCGTTCATGCGCCGGAAACGGCGGCGAGCACCTTGGTCTCGAAGATCGTCCTCAGGTCGTCCAGACGTCCGGCGGCGCCACAGCCCGATGCGTTGACGTGTCCACCGCCGCCGTACTCCTTTGCCACCTTGTTGATGTTGACCGCGCCCTTCGACCGCATGCTGATGCGCCAGTCGTCTGGGCCGTTTTCCTTGAAGAACACCACGGCCTGGATGTCCTTGACCGTCAGCGGGAAGTTGATCAGCCCTTCGGTGTCGTCGTAGCTGCCCTGGCAGCGCGCCGCCATCGCCCGGTCCATGACAAGGGTGGCCACGCGGCCCGAGGGGTCCAGGTGCATCTCGTTGAGGACCGCTCCGAACAGTCGCACCCGCCCCAGGCTGTTGTTGTCGTAGACGGTACGCGAGATGGCCGTCGGATCCGCGCCGGCCTCGACGCACCGCCGGCAGATCTCGAACGTCCGCGGGGTGATGTGCGAGAAGTGAAACTGCCCGGTGTCGGTCAGGATCGTCAGGTAGATGTGGGTCGCGATGTCCGCCGTCACGGGCGTGCCGAGCGCGACGATCAGGTCGAAGACCATCTCCCCGCACGCGGCGGCCGACAGGTCGATCCAGTTCAGGGCGCCGAACCCGGTGTTGCCCGGGTGGTGGTCGATGTTGATGACGTAGCCGCGCGCGAGCCA
>Ga0307505_10000477_pt1 | contig 44217 bp, 31 predicted proteins | sample 23_S_MG_FD_202183 | JGI IMG/M metagenome (GOLD analysis project Ga0307505, IMG submission 202183) | Soil microbial communities from Populus trichocarpa stands in riparian zone in the Pacific Northwest, United States - 23_S | ecosystem: Environmental > Terrestrial > Soil > Riparian zone > Trees...
CCGGGCTGCAAATGGATCTCTCGACCCAGCTCTGCGTTGCCGAATCCTCGACAAAAGTCCCGACTTTGCCTCCGGTTCGGCGCCTTGATCTGGGTCGAGATCTCTCATTTTCGCTCCTGCCCTACTTTCTCAACGGACTGCTGGCAACCCGTTGGAAAACGGGCACGAGACTCGCGGTTGTGGTAGCAGAATCGATACCCCAAGGAGTCTCCCGATGTCATCCTCCGACGAAATCCATTCCGTTCTCAAAGAAGAGCGCGTCTTCGAGCCTGATCCCGGGTTTGCAGCGGCGGCTCACGTCAAGAGCGCCGACGAGCGCGCCGCGCTCACCCGTGCGGCCGCGGCGGACCCGGAATCTTTCTGGGCCGGAATCGCCCGTGAGCTCCATTGGTTCGAGCCTTGGCAACGCGTGCTCGAGTGGGAGTTGCCCGTCGCCAAGTGGTTCGTCGGCGGCAAGACCAATCTCTCCTACAACTGTGTCGACCGACACTGCGATACATGGCGCCGGAACAAGGCGGCGATCATCTGGGAGGGGGAGCCCGGCGACAGTCGCGTGCTCACGTTCGCCGACTTGCAACGCGAAGTTTCCCAGTGCGCCAACGTCCTGCGCGGGCTTGGAGTGGAAACGGGGGATCGGGTCGGCGTCTACATGCCGATGATCCCCGAGCTCGCCATCACGCTCCTCGCGTGCGCCCGCATCGGTGCCACCCATAGCGTCGTCTTTGGAGGCTTCTCGGCGGAGGCGCTGCGCGACCGCATGGTCGACGCCGAGGCGAAGGTGGTGGTCACGGCCGACGGTGGGTATCGCCGCGGCGGCGTCGTCGACCTCAAGGTCAACGTGGACGAGGCAGTCGACCAGTGCCCGATGGTGGAGTCGGTGCTCGTCGTTCGCCGCACCGGGCAGGACGTGACGATGAAAGAAGGGCGCGACGTGTGGTGGCACGAGCGCATGGCGGAGGCGAGCGACGTCGCGCCGGCGGTGCCGCTCGACGCGGAGCATCCGCTGTTCATCCTCTACACCAGCGGCACCACCGGCAAACCGAAAGGCGTGGTCCACACCACCGGCGGCTATATGGTGCACACCTACGCCACCAGCAAATGGGTGTTCGATCTCAAGGACGAGGACACCTATTTCTGCACCGCCGACATCGGCTGGGTCACCGGGCACAGCTACGTGCTTTACGGCATCCTCGCGAACGGCGCCACGACGGTGATGTACGAGGGCGCGCCGAACTACCCGCGCCCGGACCGGCTCTGGCAGCTCATCGACAAGTACGGCGTCAGTATCTTCTACACGGCGCCGACGGCGATTCGGTCGTTCGTGAAGTGGGGCAGCGAGTGGCCGCGCAAGTACCGATTCGACCGCCTGCGCCTGCTCGGCACCGTCGGTGAGCCGATCAATCCGGAGGCGTGGATCTGGTACCAGCGCGAGATCGGTCGAGGGCGTTGTCCGATCGTCGACACATGGTGGCAGACCGAGACGGGTGGCATCCTCGTCACTCCCTTTCCCGGCGCGACCGCGACCAAGCCGGGTTCGGCGACGCTGCCGATCCCCGGCCTGGATATGGAAGTCGTCGACCGCGATGGCGTGAAGGTAAAGCCCAACGAGGGCGGCTTCTTGATCATCCGCAAACCGTGGCCGGGCATGATGCGGACCATCTACAAAGATCCGGAACGATTCATGCGGCAATACTGGAGCCAGGTGGAGGGCGCGTACTTCACGGGAGACGGCGCACGCCAGGACGAAGACGGGTACTTCTGGATCATGGGGCGCATCGACGATGTCGTGAACGTCTCCGGTCATCGCCTGGGAACGATGGAGATCGAAAGTGCGCTGGTGAGTCACCGCGCCGTCGCCGAAGCGGCGGTGGTCGGGCGGCCCGATGACATCACCGGGCAGGCGATCGAGGCCTTCGTCTCCCTGGAGGCCGGCAACCAGCCGAGCGATCAGCTCGGCGAGGAGTTGCGCAAACACGTGGCGAAGGAGATCGGCGCTTTTGCGAAGCCCGCCAAGATCCGCTTCGCCGACTCATTGCCGAAGACGCGCAGCGGCAAGATCATGCGCCGCCTGCTGCGGGACATCGCGAGCGGCCAGGAAACCGTCGGCGACACAACGACCTTGGAGGACCTCTCGGTCCTCGCCGCGTTGCGCGACGACGAGGAGTAGCAGTTCGTTAGTGCCGGGGGCGCGTTGCGGGTGCTCCGCGATCCGTCTATTCGAGGGTGCCCGAGATCGATCCACCGAGGACGGAAGCCGAGCGTTTCATGTTGAAGGTACACAACACTCTCTCCGGCAAGCTGGAGACTTTCGAGCCGATCAACCCCGGGCGGGTGGGGATGTACGTCTGCGGCGTCACCGTTTACGACCGCTCGCACATCGGCCACGCGCGCGCGCTGGTGTGCTTCGACGTCATCTATCGGTATCTGAAGTTCTCCGGATACGAGGTCGTGTTCGTTCGCAATCTCACCGACGTCGACGACAAGATCATCAAGCGGGCACAGGATCGCGGCGTGCCGGCGCGCCAACTGTCCGAGGAGAACATCGCGTCCTTCGGCGAGGACATGCGCCTCCTCCGTTGTGAGCGCCCGGATCTCGAGCCCAAGGCGACCGAGCACATCGGCGAGATGATCGAGCTGATCGGCGAGTTGGAGTCGAAGGGTTTGGCCTACGAGGCCGGCGGCGACGTGTACTTCGCCGTCGACCGTCTACCCGACTACGGCAAACTCTCGCATCGCCGGCTGGACGAGATGATGGCGGGATCGCGTGTCGAGGTCGACGAGCGCAAGCGACATCCGATGGATTTCGTGTTGTGGAAGGCGAGCAAACCGGGCGAGCCGCAGTGGCCCAGCCCGTGGGGGCCCGGACGACCGGGTTGGCACATCGAGTGTTCGGCGATGTGCAGCAAGTACCTCGGCCAACCCTTCGACATCCACGGCGGCGGCAACGACCTGGTCTTCCCGCATCACGAGAACGAGATCGCGCAGTCGGAAGGGGCGAAGGGGTGTGCGCTCGCCCGCTACTGGCTGCACAACGGAATGGTGAACCTGGGCACCGAGAAGATGTCGAAGTCGCTCGGCAACTTCATGACCGTGCACGAGTGCGCCGCGGAGTTCGGCGGCGAGGCGCTTCGCTATCTTGTGTTGGGCACGCATTACCGCGGTCCTCTCGATTTCTCGAAGGACCGGCTGCGCGAACAGAAGAAGGTTCTCGATCGGATCTACGAGAGTCTGGCGCGTGCGGACGATGCGCTGGCGGGCACCGGGGCGGTGGCCGATCCGACAGCGTCCGAGGCGATCGTCACGTCGTTTCGCGAAGGCATGGACGATGATTTCAATACCTCGCGCGGACTCGCCACGCTGCACGACGCGCTGCGGGCGATGAATCGGCACCTCGACGCGGGCGAATGGAGCAGCGCCGCCGGCTGCCGCGAGGGGTTGCGTCGCATCGGCGAGGTTCTGGGTATCGGTCAGCAAGACCCCGCCGCGTACCTGGAGCAACAGAAGAGGCAGGGCCTGGCGAGCGGCGATCTGGCGCCGGAGCGAATCGAAGCGTTGATCGCCGAGCGTCTCGCGGCGCGGCGCGACAAGAACTTCGCTCGCGCCGACGAGATCCGCGATCAGCTCAAGGAGCAGGGGATCGTTCTCGAGGACTCGCCGGCCGGCACTACCTGGAAGACCGTAGGCTGAACGAGCGGCGGGGGAGGCGTCCGCCGCCCGTTCAACCTTACGGGTGCGTCGGGTAGAGCCGCTGCTCTACCCGATTCCGCTGCCCGGCGATGCGGTCATCGACGCGCGCCCTGTGGGCGTTGATACGGTCCTCGACGCGGGCGCGGTGCTGGCTGATGCGGTCATCGACCCGAGCCCGCTGCCGATTGGTGCTATCCTCGATTCGATCGTAGGCACTCAGGTGACCCGCATTCGAGTCGTGTCCGCCATGTCGCTGTCGAGGGCCGTACGCGTCGCGGTATCGCCGCGCGTCTCCGCGGCGGTGCCGCGAGGCGTCTTTGCGTCGATCGCATCCACCTTCCAGGCATGGGGGGCGATCGCCGCGCGTCATGCGGCCGTATCGCTGCGGGGGGTCGGGCGGGCCGCTGTCACGCCGATGATCGGCCCCGCCGCGTACCCTCCGCTCGTGATCCGAGTCGTGGGCTTGGGCCTGGGGAGGCGAGCTGGCGGCGACGACCGCGACGAAGGCGCCGAGCACCGTAGTTACTAAGAGCCGGCGTATGCTCGGGGAGGGCGGCACGAGACGTGCGATTGCGGACATGCGGCCTTCGACGCCGTCCGGTCGGGACTATTCAGTGCCTCGGGATCGCGATCTGTTCCGGCCGCACAGGGAGGCGCTTCGGAGAAAGGTCAATCGGGGATCCAGTTGCCGTGAAAGCCCGCGGGAACCCGCTGAGGCAGGCCGACTCGCGCGATGGGGCCGCTGGCCACGTCCATCGCCTCGAGGACGATCAGCTCGCTCGAAGTCTTCGCGTCGTCGTGGACCAACGCGAGTAGCCAGCCGTCCCCCTCCGCGGCGTCGGGCGCCCGCGGTGCGAAAACCGCCTCGCTCAACTGCAGACCCGGTTCGAGTTCGAAGGATGCCGAGCCGCCCTGGTTGTCGTGCATCAGGAGGCCCGTACCCCCGCTGGCCGTCAGGACCTCGGTGGTGAAGCCGTAACGGTAGGGTTGCGACCAGCGCCGCTCGTCGATGCGAGGGAACTCCTGCACACGCCCATCGATGCAGGTTTCGGCCACGCGTCCGCTCTTCAAGTCGAGCTCCCAGCGGTAGAGTTGCGGCGGATAGGGTTCGTTCGGCCCGGTGATGTCGGAGTCGAGCATTCGTTCGAATCGCACCACGTCCCAGACGATCGAACTGACGGCACCGTCCGGCCCGTGGACGTCGTAGGCGTTCATGGTGTGAAAAACCCAGCACGGCGGCACGTCGAACCACCGCACGCCCGCGGCGCCGGGACTGCGGGGCAGGACGCCGACACGAGCGCGGTAGTCCGCGTCCCACCGGTAGGGGATGACCATCCCGCGCTCGTCGAGTTCGCGGTCGTACAGCACCGGTAAATCGAAGAAGAGAACATGCGTCTGCGTCAGGCCGAAATCATGCGCCGAAGCTGGACCGCCGAGCGGGATCTCGATCCGCGTGTGCAGTCTCGCATCGGCTCCGATGACGAAGTAATCGAGCCACGGCTGATCGTCGATGGTGTATCCGATCGCGTGCAACTCGCCCGACACGGGGTCGACGTGCGGGTGCGCGGTGAAGTTCTCGGCCGCTTCATCGCCGAAGTCCTCGCGACCGAGAGTGATCAGACCCGGCGTCAATCGATAGGGCGCGCATGTTTCCGTCAGCGCATAGAGCTCGCCGGCGAAACCGATCACGTTGGTATTGGCGACATCGAGCGCGTCGAGGCGCGGGGCCCCGCACCTCTCTCCCAGTCGGCGACAGGTGTCCGGCGTTCGTACCCAGCGATTGCGATACTCGACCGCGCGGCCGTCCTCCAGCCGGATCGAGTGGACCATGCCCTCGCCGCTGAACCAGTGATAGTCGGGGCCGGGGTCGCGGACGGGATTCGGGCCGATGCGCAGTAGCTGGCCGTTGAGCTCCCGCGGCAGCGATCCCGTTACCGAAAACTGGTCCGAAACGATCTCCCGTCGCACCGGCGCGCGCCATCCCTCGACCCACGGACTCGAAGCCATCAATCGGACCCCCATCGTTTGAGAAGCGCGCATTCTAGCGCTTTCGCCCGCGACCCCACCACCTCACCCGGGCCGGTGGGATCACTCCGTGAAATGTTCTCTATTTATGGCTAACGTGCCCGCATCGCATGAGAGCCCATCGCGCCATCGGGACCCTGCTCGCGTTCGTCGCAACTGCCGTCCCCACTGCCGGCGCGTGCCCCGGCGATTGTGACGCGGATTGTCGCGTCACCGTGTCGGAGTTGGTTCGAGGTGTCCGCGTTGCGCTGCGTGAGGTACCGGTCGAATCGTGTGCCGCCTTTGACACCGATGGATCGGGGGACATCCAGGTCGCCGAGTTGGTCGCCGCGGTGCGCGTCGCGCTCGACGGTTGCGACGGGATTGCCGTCTTCGACCCGCCGCTGCGCTACGCGACCGGCGACTCGGCCCGTTCAATCGCGGTGGCGGATTTCGATGACGACGGTCGGCCGGACATCGCCGCGGCCAACCACATCTCCAACGATGTATCCGTGCTGCGCAATGACGGCGACGGGGAGTTCCTCCCGCACGTGCGTTACGCCGTGGGCGCGATTCCTCTCGGGATCGCCGCGGCTGACTTCGATGGCGACGGCGCTGTCGATCTTGCCACGGCGAACGGCGGATCGGCCGACGTGTCGATCCTTCGCAATCGCGGCGACGGATCGTTCGATGCCGAGTCGCGATATCCAGCGGCGGCCGAAGCGCGCAGCATCCTGGCCGCCGACGTTGACGGCAACGGCACCATCGACCTGATCGTCGCGGCGCCGGCCAGCAGTGGAGTTCAACTCCTCCTCGGGCGCGGCGACGGCGCCTTTGATCGGATCGCCGTAGGCGCCGGGTTCCAACCGTGGTGGGTGGCGATGGGCGACGTGACCGGCGATGCGATCCCGGATCTGGTGACGGCGAACGCCGACACGAGCGACCTCACGATCCTCGCCGGCCTCGCCGGTGGTGGTTTCGTCGGCCGCAGCCGCCTGCCTCTGCCCGCGCCGGGGTACTCCGTCGCCATCGCCGATCTCGACGGCGACGGCGTGCCCGACCTCGTCACCGGCAACGGTCAGGACGGCAGCGTCTCCCTCCTGCTCGGTACCGGCGGCGGGTCGTTTGCGACGCCGATCCGGGTCGTCGTCGGCGACGGGCCCTTTCCGGTGCATGTCGCGGACATCGACGGCGACGCGATTCTCGACATCGTTTCCGCCAACGAATTTTCGGGCGACATCTCGATTCGCACCGGTCGCGGCGACGGTTCGTTCGCCGCGGACCAACGTGTAGCGGTCGGCCCGTCGCCGTACGCTGTGGCCATAAAGGACATCGATGGCGACGGTTCGCTGGATCTGGTGGTCGCGACGGGCGCGGACGACGAGGTCGTCGTCCGCCTCCGTTCCGTCTGCGCGCGACGGTGAGGTTGCGGGGTTGGACAGGGCCCGTCCCCCGCAAACGTGGACAAAACAACTTTTGTTCGGTATGGGGAATGCTTCAGGAGGTCCCCATGCAGTCAGCTCACAGGAAGCTCGTTTGCGGCGCGGCGTTGGCCATATTGATCGCCGCGGCCCCGGCGGCGGGCGGAACGACCGCCCGCTGCATTGGCGACTGCGACCAGGACAAAGCGGTGGGCATCACCGAACTGGTCAGGATGGTCAACATCGCCCTCGGCAATGCTGATGTTTCGCTGTGTTCGAGCGGCGATGCCGACGACGACGGGAGCATCGAGATCCACGAGTTGATCCGCGCCGTGGGCAATGCGCTGGCGGGATGCCAAGACGTCGAGCCGCAGCCGTTCAAGACCAGCGTCGATCACCCGTTCGATCCGTTTTTCGCGTTCTCCGCCACGGAGGGCGGACCGTCCTGGGTGAAGTTCACGATCCGCGTCGATGATCCGGAGACCGTCTACTTCCAGAACAGCGGACAGACGCCGTTCCACCACGACTTCGTCGCCGCCAGCCTGCCGCCGTACATCGGCTGGACGCCTGCCCAGATCGACGCCGTCTCCCTCCACGCCGAGGGGCAGGAACTCGTCTTCGGCGCGGTGCTCTACTCGCCGACGCCGCCGTACGAGATCGCCATCCAGCTAGTGCGGCAGGACGCGTACAGTGTCGGCGAAGTGATCGCGTACTTCGCGGCGGTGCGCGCCGCCGTCAACTCGACTCCGCAGGTACCGTTCTTCTACTTTCCGACGTTTGAACAGCAGGAGAGCGCCAACGACCAGAGCGAAGCGCTCGCCGAGGCGGGGATTCCCCTGGGTTCGACGGCGCGCTGGCTCAGTGGCGACGTGTGTTACGCCATGGGCTGGGCGCACGGCCGGATCGTCCAGGTTGCCGCGGGCGACATCGACGACGCGTACGAGTCGGGCCTTCTCGGGCCAAACGACATCCTGCTGACCGACGGCGTGCCGGCCGAGATTCCGTTCGTCGCGGGCGTGCTCTCGCTCGCTCCGTCGACGCCCAACTCCCACGTCGCGATCCTGTCGGCGGACTGGCAGATCCCGTTCGTGTTCCTCTCGCGCAGCGAATCGGTCGCTGCCGCGCAGGCGCTCGTCGATCGCGAGGTCATTCTGCGCGCCACGACGCTCTCGCCAGCGTCCTTCAACGGCGGCGCCGCGTACGTGGACGGGTGCCAGATTCGACTGGTCGACGCGACGGACCTGTTGGAGGAAGACGTGGTGGCGCACCTGCGCGACCTCAAGCGCGCGCCCGATCTCGCGCTTCGCCCGTTCTCCATCTCGGGCAGCTACACGTCGGAGGTCGAGGACGTGACGCCCGACGACATCGTCCACATCGGCGGCAAGGCGTCCGGCTACGGCTTCTTACGCCGGGCCGTGTCGGCCAACTCGCGGCCGGCGATGGCGTTCACCTTCGACCTTTGGAACGACTACCTCGACCAACCGATCGAGGGCGGCGGCAGCCTGCGGTCCCGCATCCAGGAGATCCTCGCGCCGTTCCCCACGTATCCGCCGTCGGACTTCGGCGCCCTCTACGCGGCGCTCGACGACGTGCGCGACCTGATCGACGACGTCGCCGACTTCACGCCCGCGCAGCGCACCGTCATCATCGACGCTCTGCAGCGCTTCGACCCGATTCGACGGATTCGCTTCCGGTCGTCCACCAACGTCGAGGACAGCGATGTCTTCACCGGCGCCGGACTCTACTCGAGCGAGAGCGGCTGTCTCGCCGACGACGTCGACGAGGACGGCGACGGACCCAGCCGCTGCGACGCGACACGGGCGGAGGAGCGCGGCGTTTTCCGCGCCCTGCGCAAAGTGTTCGAGAGCTTCTACAGCGACAACGCGTATCTCGAACGCCTTCGCCACCGCGTCGACGAAACGACCGTCGGCATGGCCGTGCTCGTCCACCATACGTTCACCGACGACACCGAGTTGGCCAACGGCGTCGCGACGCTGCGGGTGTCGAGCCCGACTTCCGGCGCGCTGACGATCGTATCGCAACCGGGCGCCCACTCGGTCACCAACCCCGAGGACGGCGGACTTCCCGAGGTCGTGGAAGTATTCGCCTTCGGCAGCAGCGTGTTCCCGTCGCTGCGCCAGGCAACGGAGCGGCTCCCGCTCGGCGCGACGGTGTTTCAGATGCCCGAGGAGTACGTCGCGTGGACGAACCTGTTTCGCGCCGTCGGCGCGGCTTTCGGCGAGTTTCACGATGAGACCAACTACGACATCGAGTTCGAGTTCAAGAAGATCACGGGAGAGGGTCTGGTCGTCACTCAGGTGCGCCGCATCGCGGCGATCGCCTCGGGCCGCGAGACGCAGCCCGTGCTCATCCATGCCCCGCTGACTCTGTGCACCTTCCAGGGGGAAGCCGCCGACCTGTTGTCGAACTACCGGCTCAAGTCGCGATGGCAGCCGGAGTTCGTAACCGGACCGGTCGGCGCCGGGACGTTCTATTCCGCGGCGCCCCACGAGTATGTCCTGGACGGGGCTGTGCGCGAACTGGCGGGCGCGCCGTCGACCTGGCCGGACCCGGGACACGAGTCCTTCGAGCCACCGAGCGGCGGACTTCTCGGCTTCAACGATTCATGGAGTGTCGGCAGCGGATCGAGCCGCCGTGTCATGCGTCTGAACACGCTGGTGCCGACCACCGTCGGTCCGGCGCTGATTCCAATCGTGTTCCCCCAGGACATCGGCTTCACGCTGAGCGCGGAGTTCGCGTCCCCTGTTCCGTTCCTCGACTTCCAAGGGGACGTCGGATCGCGCACCGCGGAGGAGGTCGTCCTGCACGCGTGCCTCGACCAGACGCCGGTGACGGGACGCCACATGTTGCAGGAGCGATCGCTGTCCGGGGCCGGCGCTTCGATCGAGACGGCCTTCTACTGGCCGCCGCTTTTGGTAGGCATCATCGCCGGCTACACAGCGCCGCTCGACCGCTGGGTGGGGACTACGATCGGCGGTGTCGCGAGCGTTCCCACGGCGCTCGAAGGGTACTTCTCCCAGACCTATCGGCCGGGGCACCACAACTTCACCGAGAGCTTCGTCTTCGACCCGTTTCTCGAGGAGGGCATGGGGACCGCCGTACTGGCCGAGTGGGACGCCTTGGGAATCCGGGCCATCGTCCAGCCGATGCAGCACGAAGGCCCGGAACTGCGGGCCCTCACCACGGATGGACGCCTGGTCGATCTTTCCGACCTCTTGGAGGAGTGAGGCGCGAGAAGGGTAGGTTGGTGCCCCGACGCACCCACCCACCGTTCGTGTCGAGTGCGAGCGGAGCGAGCGCATCGAGACACGTTGCATGCGGAGCGGGGCCTCTCGATACACCGGCCCTCTGGGCCGGCACTCGAGGCGATCGGTGAGGGACGCGGGGAGGGGGGTCGCGTTCCGGGCCGATCCGTGACATCAAGGCATGTCACCCCCGCACCTGACCGCGTGCCGTCGCTCCCCGGAGCGGACGCCTCGGACGGTGTGATCGTGATCAACACGCGCAGGACGGCCACGGGTCGTCCACAGAGACCCGGAGTCATATGTCGACATCGATGGACCAGTTCCCGTTCAGTTCGCACCTCGCGGAAGCGATTGCGGACATGGGCTTCACCACTCCCACCCCAATCCAGATCAAGGCGATCCCAATAGTCTTGAGCGGACGCGACCTGATTGGTTGCGCCTCGACCGGTACCGGAAAGACCGCGGCCTTCCTGCTGCCGATTCTCGAACGTCTGGGCGGGCCCAAGTCGGTCGGCTGCCGGGCGCTCGTGCTCTCGCCCACCCGCGAGCTGGCGATGCAGATCGACGAGCAGGCCCTGGCCCTCGGGTACCACCTCGGCCTGAGCGCCGTGTCGGTGGTGGGCGGTGTCGACATGCGGCCGCAGGAAGTGGCTCTGAAGCGGGGCAGTGACATCGTCGTAGCCACGCCGGGCCGACTGCTCGACCACATGCGCTTCAACTCGGTCGATCTCACCAACGTCGAGGTGCTGGTCCTCGACGAAGCCGATCGCATGCTCGACATGGGATTCCTTCCCGACGTTCAGCGCATCCTCGCCGCTCTGCCGAAAACCCGACAGACCTTGCTGTTCTCGGCGACCCTCTCGCCTCGAATCCTCGATCTCGCGTCGTCGATCATGCGCGACCCCGAGACCGTCGTCGTCGACCGGCAGCAACCCGCGGGCGGCATCGAACACGTCACGTACCGCGCCGGACACGATCGCAAGGCGGCACTCCTGACCTCGCTGCTGCGACCGGAGGACATGCGTTCGGTGATCGTGTTCGTGAAGCGCAAGATCGACGCCGACCGTTTGTCGCGCACGATTTCGCGCAGCGGCGTGCGCAGCACCAGCATCCATTCCGATCGCTCGCAGCCGGAACGCACGGCGGCTCTGGAAGCGTTCCGCCGCGGCGACTACGCCGTGCTGGTCGCCACCGACGTCGCCGGCCGCGGTCTCGACATCAGCGGTATCTCGCACGTCGTGAACTTCGACGTGCCGCGCTCCCCCGAAGACTACATCCACCGCGCCGGACGCACCGCGCGCGCCGGCGCGACGGGCCATGTCTTCACCTTCGTCGCGCCCGACGAAGAGGATCTCATCGCCGACATCCAGGCCGAGCTGGGCATGGAGTTGCCGCGCGCGTCCCAACCGGACCTGCCGGCGTCGAACGGCAACGGCGCACATCCGCCGCGTCGCGGCGCCGAACGCCGTGGCGGCGAGCGCCGCGGCCCGCGGCGAGGGGCAGGTGCTGCGGCGAGTGCCCCGGGCGCGACCGCACCGGCGCGCCGCAACCGACGTCGCTCGCGAACCCCTGCCGCGTGAGGGGTTCCGGCCGCGTTTCGGCCCTGCGTCGCTCCTGCCAGATGTTCTCAACGGGCGGCTAGAAGGCGTACTGGATCTCCACTGTCGGGACGATGTCGGCCCGCATTCCTTCGTCGTTGAGCGGAAGCAGCGCGTTGACGGATACGACACCGCTGTCGGCGAATAGGAACCGCAGGCCGAGGGCCGCGTCGAAAATGTCGTAGCGCTCGATCTGGAGGAAGAACGGCGGGTCGATGCGGTCGGTTTGTTCGTCGAACTCGTGGCGTCCGAGGAAGACCGCGCTGACGGTGAGCGGGCCATAGGCCTGTGCCGTCGCGCCGGCTGCCCAACGCCCGATGCTGCGCTCGACGTCCTCGGCGTTGATGTCGACGCCGACGTTGAGCAGGGGCTGTATCCGGTCGAAGAGAACGCGTGAGGCGATCAACGTCGGCTGAACGCGCGTGCTGCCGCTGCCGTGGAGGTTGCGTTCGTCGCCGGACGGGATGCTGAGTCCCAGGATGACCGCGAGATCGATCGGACTCTCTCGCGCCAGCATGTACTTGCTGCGCACGAGGATGTCGCCGATGCCGGTCGCCGAGTCGGCGAAGTGCTGGACCCGCACCGCGGCGTGGCCGCTGCCGGGTGGCAGCGCGAACTGCGGCAGGCGGGGGTCGGGAATCTCGTCGCGGACGTCGACGCTCAGCGACGAGTTGACGACCGGAATCGTCAGGTTGACGTCCCAATTCGGGGTCACGCCTACGGTCAAGAACGGCGATACGATGTGGGCGTCGACGTCGATCGCGGCGTTGACGCGTGCCGGTAAGAAGCTCGTTCGCCGGCCGTCGGCCAGCACCACCGTGCCGTTGTCGAAGCGTCTGGCGACGACGCGACCGTCGACGATCGCGCGGTTCTCGAGATCGTCGAGATCGGTGCCGCCGATGCGATCGAGGTCCACGTAGGAGTAGCTGATGCCGACGTTGATCTGGCGCTCGCCGATGGTATCCGCGCGCTCGCCAATCACCGGGCCGAGAACGCGCGTTCTCCTTTCGAACGCCTCCAGCTTCGGGTTGTAGGCGTAGGTCACGCTGGAACTTGCCGACGCCACCGGGTATGTCGACGCGACCGTGTCGGCCAAAACTTCGGCGAGCGGCCCGAGCTCGAGAGCGGCGAGCTCGTCGCGAAACACGTCCGTGATGCGGTCGCAGCGCGCCGGTGGCGGCGCGACCCAGCACGACACGCAGGCGATGAAACACGCCGTGGCGCGCAGTGCCGTGCGGGTGCGAAGGCGCGGCACGGATCGGCGATAGCCGCTCGTGCCCCTGCGACGAACACCATTCATGGCTGGCGCCAACAGAGCGCACGATGATCGGGTTGTCGAGTGTCTTCCGGGCTTATGGCATAGGGGATTCCCACGGTACGGATGTAAATTCGTCGACATCGCCGACGCGACGGGTTAAGCAGCGTTCGTGGAAACCGTCGAGCCTGGTGCGAGCCCGGGCGGGGACGAAACATTCAGTCGTCGCGTCGTCGCGGTGCTCCTCGCGGACGTCACCGGCTACAGCGCATTGATGGCCGAGGACGACGAACGGACGGCTCACGCCATCGGCGAGCTGCGCGAGTTCGTGCGCCGGATCGTCACCGATACGCGCGGACACGCGGAGGAGTTCGCGGGCGACGCCATTCTCGCGACCTTCGACAGCGTCGCGGCCGCCGTGGCGGCGGCGATCGAGATCCAGACGAAGATCGGCGCGACGAGGTTCGCCGAGCTGCAGCTGCGGCTTCGGATCGGCGTTCACTTCGGCGATATCCTGCAAGGTGTTGGTGGAGCCCACGGCGACGCCATCAATGTCGCTTCACGTCTCCAGCAGCTGGCGCGTCCCGGAACGGTGTGTGTCTCGGACGGTGTGTACCGGCAGGTGCGCCACAAGACGGCGGATCCGGTCGTCGACCTGGGGCGTCAGCGTTTCAAGAACATCTCCGACCCCGTGCGGGCCTATCTGATCCTACCAGGCGCGGCCGTCGGCGACGGGCCGACGGTGCGGCGTCGCGCCCGCGTCGCCGCGATCTCGGCGATCGTGCTCGGCGGGATTCTCCTCGTCGGACTCGTGTCCTGGCGCGTGGTCGCGGAGCGTATCACCGGCGATCGCGACTCGGCGGAGGCGACCGCCCCGCTGGCCGACGATGCGCGCGTCGTTGCGCTCGGTGTCATGGTGTTCAGGGAGCTGGGCGGCAACGGCGGCCACGCGTGGGTGAAGGAGGCCCTGCGCGACGGGCTCAATACCCAACTGAGCGCTCTCTCTCGCGTCAAGGTGTACTCGAAGGAGTTCATCGACTTTCTCGTCACGCGGCAAGGGCTGTCCGAGATCGAAGTGGCCAACCGACTCGGCATCACCAAGATGTTGACGGGCAGCTATGTCGCCGTCGGCGGTACTCTGAAGATCGACACCCACCTCGTCGATGTTTCCTCCGGCGTGATCGAGGCGTCGTATGCCACGTCCGGACCGGAGGAGAGCTTTCTCGATCTGCAGAACGATCTCGCGATGGGAATCGTCGCCCAGCTCGAATTGGAGTTGACGGAAGAGGATCGCGCGGCCCTGCTCGCCCGCAGCGCCACCGACATGGAGGCGCTGCGGCTCTTGCTGGAAGCCGAAGGCGCGGCGGCCGAAATGCCGGCCGCGGGCGCGCGCACGACGCCCGAGCCGGAATCGACCTCGCGTTGGATCGAGTGGCCCATCGGACCGCGGGCGGCATTCGGCGCGGAGCACGGCGGCGACGAACTCGCGATCCACGCCATGCTCGAGCGGTACCGCGTCGCGATGCAAGACGGCAGCGTTGAGGCGTTGGTCGATCTCTATAGCGAGCTGAGCGCGGAGCAGCGGTCGGCTCAAGAGCGCTACTTCGCGAACGTCGACAAGTTGCGAGTGGAGATCGCTGACGTGGACCTCGTCGTCGTCGGCGACGAGGCGGTTGTGAGCTACACGCGGCGCGACGATTTCGTCGACCGCCGCACCGGGCGTCCGATGGCGATCGCCGTGCGTCTGACGAAGACCCTCGTCCGGGAAGGCGACGCTTGGAAGCTCACGCCGGGTGACTGAGCGATGAGGGAGCCGAGCGCCGGGTATCGGTCAGCCGGCGCATGACATCCGACGACTTGGGGTGCCGCGGTTACAGGACGGGGCTCATGCGGTAGCTGAAGGGGCCCGGCAACTCGACGATCTCGATGCCGTTTTCGTTGGACATCCCGCGCGTGTCCGTCAGCTGGCGCAAGCCCGTGCCATCGGTCCGCATGGCGAAGACCTGGTCGCCGAAGGGATTCGTTCCGAGCGGGTCGCAGCTGGAGTGGAATACCAGCGTATCGTTGTACGGATCCTGGAAGACACTCCCGATCGCGCAGCCGCGCGCCGGAGAGAAGAGACAGCCGAACGTCGAGACCTCCGTCTCGCGAAAATCGGTCAGCTGCCGCGTGCTGCCGCCGACCGTCGGGATTGCGAAGATCTGACAGTTGCCGCTCGGGTTGAGGCCAACCGGGTCCGCGGACGCGGGGAAGAAGACTGTCGCACGGTCGGTACCGAGCAACGCGCTGATCGTGTCGGGTTTTCCGAGAGCGGTGAGTTGGAGCACGTTCTTCTCCTCGTCGAAGAAGAACACCTCTGGCACCGGCCGAGCCCCGGGAACGCTCACCTCGAGAATGGCGACGCCTGGTTGCGCACCGGGGATGGCGAACAGGGGCGACACGACGTCGCCGCTCGTCCTGAGCGGGTCGACCGTCGAGAGTCCGGTGCCGTCTCTTTCGATCGTGAACAGGAGGAATTCCCCGCGTGGGTTGAGCCCGACCGGATTGGACGTGGACGAGAAGGAAAGCGTGTCGCCGTCGACGAAGCTCGCGCAACAGGTCGACGGAAAGCGGGTTGCCGGGGGGCCGGCGGGCAATCGGGTCAGTGTCCGCCGGCGGTCGTCGCGCAGGTCGACGACGACGACTTGCGGCGAGAGTTCACCATCGGGCCCGGGTCCGTGGTCGATGAACGTTACGGAACGGCCGTCTGGACTGAACGCGAACGCGCGGACGTTGACCGCTGCTTCGAGAACGAACGACGGCTCGGTGCGCGCGTCGCCGATGCGTCGCAGGCCGCTGCCGTCGGCACGGACGAAGAAGATCCCCCGCCGATCGGCCGGCAGAAGCCCCGGGGGCAGGGGAGAGAAGTTGTCCGTGATCTCGAAAACGATGCCGCTCCCGTCCGGGCTCACGGCGACGTCCTGGAGGTAGAAGAAGAACACCGAGTGCGAACCGAGTCGAATCTGACCGAGCCGCCGGCAGGCCGTCGACAAATCGACTTCCTGGGGCGGCACGCTCGAGAACGGGAACAGAACGCGAAGCGACCCATCGAGCGGCCCGACATCGAGCTCCGCGACGGTGAGCGGCACACCTTCGCCGCGCTGGATGCGAAGTTCCTGGTGAACGTCGACGGTATCGTCGGCTATGCGACACTCCGTGACGATGTAGGCGAGAGTGTCCACCGGAGCGCGCTCGTCCGGATTGGACGGGTCTCCACCTCCGGAGCCGCCACAGGCGCCGACGAGCAGCGTCCCGGCGAAGCCGATGCGAATGATCCAGGCGATCGGTACACGGTTCATTTCGAACTCGATCGCCGAGATCATTGGCTCCGCGGCGCCGTAGCGTCAAATCGGGGAAATCACGGATGGCGCACGGCAGGCACGCGGAAAGCGCGGACGCTTGGAGCGGTTCTCGGCCCGGTGGTAGGGTGCCGCCGTGCTCCCGGTGCTGATCGAGTTTCCCCAACTCGGCGTGGCGATCCATTCCCGGGGACTGTTGATCGTGGTCGCGGCCTTGTTCTGTAACCTGGTTGGCCCACCGTGGATCGAAGCCTTGGAGGGAATCGACCGCGGTAAAAGCCGGCGCGCGCTGTTATGGCTTTTGCCGTCGGCTTTCCTGGGCGGTCGCTTGCACTACATGGCCAATCACTGGTCGGAGTTGGCCGCCGAACCGTTGGCGGCGTTCGTGCTCTGGGGGCGCGGCATGCACGCCGGCGGCGCGATCGCGCTGGTGGCGTTGGCGATGCCCGTGGTCACAGGCCGCCTGGGGATCCCCCTCGGCAGGTTCGCTGACGGGGCGGTGCCCGCCGTGGCCATCGCCGTAGCCATCGCTCGCGTCGGATGTTTTCTCCGCGGCTGCTGCTACGGCGCCGCGAGCGATTGGCCGTGGGCGGTGCGGTTTCCTGCCGACGCGCTCGCATACGGTGGCGGGAGCGCGCTCGCGCCCGGCACCGCGCTGCATCCGCTGCAGCTCTACTTCGCGTCCGCGGCGCTGGTGATCGCCGTCCTCGCGCTGTGGCTGCGGCGTCACCGGCGCTACGAGGGCCAGATCGCGCTGATCGCGCTGCTTTTGCACTCGCTGAGCGCCGCCGCGATCGAGCCCTTTCGTTCCGATCATCCCGGGCGAGTGTACTGGGGGTCGCTGCCGCAACTGGAGTGGGTTGCCCTGGCGATGGTCGCGGTCGCCGCGCTCGCTCTGGTGGTGGGGAGGGAAGTCGACCGCCGGCGACTGGCGAAGCCGGCCTGACCGCGTTTGCCGATCGATCGGACGCGGGGCTGCCTAGGCGAGGCCGGTAGCCCGGCGATTTGCGCGACCGGCCGCGTGGGGAGTAAAGGATATCGCCGATCTACTTTTGCGCACGCTCGTTGCCATCGGAGGGCTCTTGGTTATGACAGCCAACGTCGTCATAGACGCTGTCGCCGCAGCGGTCGCTGGATGCTTGATCCTGAGCGTTCTCGGCGGACCGGGTGCATCGTCCAAGATCGCCATGGCGCTCGTCGGAGCGGGGCTGGTCGCGTGCGCGGTAGCCTACGTCATGGCCGACGGCTCATGTTGACGACGGATCCAATGACCCCCGCGCGGCCGATCGAGGGGCTGGTGACGCTGACACACGTCATCTACGGGTTGCACGCGTTCAGCGCTGTCATGGGCGTCATCTCGTCGGCAGCCGTGGTGACCGCCTTCCTCACCGGCTGGCCATCGATCCTGGCGATCATCCTCAACTACGCCAGACGCCGCGCGGTGCGCGGGACGTATCTCGAGTCGCACTTCAGCTGGCAGATCCGAACGTTCTGGTTCGCGTTCATCTGGGTCGTGTTCGCCGCGCTTCTCTTCGTCACGATCATCGGTATCCCGTTCGCATGGCTGATCGTCGTCGTCACTGGAGTGTGGGTGCTCTACCGCATCGCACGCGGTTGGATGGCGCTGCTCGACGGCCGGGAGGTCGACGCGTAGCGCGTCGATCGGCGCGCGTCGATCGGTCGCGAGACATCGCCTGGCGGCGGACCGATCGCTGGGCTCTCTGCGATCCCGCTCGTTGCCGCCGGCGATAGCCAGTTCGGCGGCAGAGAATTGAAGTCGCCACCCGGTCGCGCCAGCCGCAGCCAGCAGACCTGCGCGGGCCCCAGCCGGCACCGTACGCGCAACGGATGACCTCCGGCCGCGAAATCGGATGCCGCGAGAGTGTGCGTCGAATCGAGGCTGATCGCCTCCCCGATGGTCGCGGAGCCGACGGCGTTGTTCAGATTGACGAGCTGAAACCGGTACTCTCCAGCCGCGGGGATACGCAGGACGCCGCTCCACTCGACGCTGCGAACCGGCTCGTCGTGGGCTGTTGCGCCCCACCGCACCGGCCAGCGCTCGACGCGCTCCAGTTCAACCGGCCCGCTCCATTCGCCGCCACCATAGTAGCGAGCCAGCAGTCCGCCGTTCGCCGGCAAATCACACGCCGCCCGGCTCGAGGGGGGCACACGCACGGCAATTAGAGAATTCGCGACTGCCTCTCCGGGCACAACCACGACGGTCGCATCGGGAAAGCAGGATCGGACGATCGCCGCGGCGCTGCGCATCTCGAAGTGGATCAGAAAGAACGCCTCGCGGCCCGGATCCGGCCCGGTCTCCAAGGCGTCGACGAGGCTGGGAACGTCATGCACGGTATGGCCGTCGGTGACGAAGCGCAGGATGTGGTCGTTGGCGAGAGGCTCCGGGCCGACCAGGTAGTAGGTCGCATCGCGCGGCCCCGCGGCGATGAACCGAGCGACGCTGCCGATCGAGTCCACGGTCCGCTGGGCGTGATACGCACGCACCGCCGGAGCGTTTATCGCGACCATGGCGGCGGCGAACCCGAGCAAGGCCAGCGCCTGTCGGCCCGGCGGCACCGGACGCCACGCGCGCAAGCGTCGCGCCGCCCACGCCACGGCGAGGCCACCGGATATCGCCAGTGCGGGTATGGCGGGTGCGGCGCGATAGGCGGCGTGGGGAACATCGGTAAAGACCTGACCGAGGGTGAATGTGGCCGCGACCCACACCGCGAGGAGCAGGTACTCGGCGCGATGGATACCGACCACGACGAGACCCAGCCCGACGAGCGCCAACCCCAGCGACACGGCATCGAGCAGTGGACTGGGAGACGGGCTGTGTACCGCCAACCACGCTCCGGGCGCGTAGTAGACTCGGGCGGCGTCGCGCACCTGCGCCCATAGCAAGCCGACACCTTCCGGACTGATCCAGCCGTGGGCGTTCAGTCGGGCGATCGGCGCCTGCGGGTTCAAGGTCGTCTGCTGATACCGGTCGAACAGCACGCCCGTCACGCCGCGGGTGCGCGCGTACGGGCTCAGCATCAGCGCCGCACCGATGCCGATGACGATGATCGCGGTCGCGGCGTCTCGCCACGGCCGCCGCGATGGTCGCGATGAGAGTGCCATCTGACCGGCGAACCACACCGCGAACACGGGAATGACGATCCGTGCCGAAGTGTACACGAGCAGGCTGAGCCCCAGCAGGAGCCCGCCGAGAAACTGTAGGAGCCGATGCCGCTCCGTCACACCCCGGATCAGGGCGTACAGCGCGATGGGAACGATCGCGATGGCTTGCATGTATGGGTAACCGGTCCGCGAGTACACCTCGTGCCAGAAGGAAGCTCCCAACAAGACTGTCGAGACGCAGGCGACGCCGCGACCGAACAGCCGTCCCGCCAACGCGTACGTGCCGATCAACGACACCAGCGAAAGTAAGACGGTGGCCAATCGAGCCCCGAGCAGGGGCGGAAGCACCATGCACGGCACTGCCTGCAGTACGTGGGTGAGGAGCGGTGTGCTGTAGTAGTGGGACACGCCACCGAACACCGTCCACGGTGAGCCGCGCAACGCCTCGAGGCCGAACAGCGGATGGAGCACCTCGTCCTTCTCGATGACGTACGGCACGGTGGAAAGGTCGACGAGGCGCAACACCACCAACGCCGCGACGATCAGGGATAGTGAAACCGTGAGTATGCTCCCTCGCGCAATCGAAATGCGCGTGTAGAACGCCGCGGCCCAGAGAACGATTGCGGCGGCCCAGACACCGAAGGCGTGATCCGGAGCGAGTGCTGATCCCCACCACGAAGCCCAGGCTGTCGTGCCGGCAAGAGCGAGCACGATCCGTATCCACGTGCGCCGCGAGATCGGATCGCGGCCCGCGACCGTCGGGCCGATCACCGACTCGATCCGGTCGTCACAGGCGCCGAACTCCGCATCCGGGTCAGAAGCAGCATCCGGTCACGGCGCCCATACGAACCCGTCACTCCTGTTGCTCTTCGACGAGGTCATCCCAATCGCCCCCGCGGACCATCTCCCCGACCCACTCTGCGACGGTCACGCCGCGGACGTTCGTCTCGTCGAAGCTGCCGAGGATCTGCTCGAGGAACTCGATGTCCAGATCGATGTCGAGGTCGATCGCCTCGCGCAGGTCGGTGGTCGAATCAACTGGAATCGCCGTGTGTTTGGTCCCGGCAAAGAGGAAGCGCTTGAATCGATCCGGGAAGCGTTCCTGGATTGCGTCGCTCTCTTCGAACAGCGCCGTTTCGAACGCCTCGGCCGAGATGCCGAGAAACGTGGTGGCGATGACGAAGTCACCGAAGGAGGAAATCATCGCCGCGCGCATGTTGTCGTCGCGCTCGAGTTGCCAGCCGAGCAGAGGCATCAGATGCCCGCGGTCGAAACAGCCATCGCAGCTTTGCGGGATGCCGGAACCGGAGTTCCACTCTTCCGCCATTCGCTGTACGCCGTCCATGCCGCTCCGACCGACTCCGACGCCGGCGTCGTTGACCACGAGGACCTCCGCGTTCGGGTAGTGGTACCGGACCAGCGGCAGTGCCGTGAACGTCGCGAAGCCGCCGGCACTGACGCCAGCCAGCATGACACGACGCGGGCGCGGGAACTCCGCCTTCGCCAGGTCGAGGACCGCTGAGAGATTGGCCAGGCCCCGCTGGTGCTCGATCACGCCGTCGTCGTCGACATCGTGGGATACGTCGCCTCCCATCAGCGACCCGTCGCAGTACGGTGCGTATACGACGTTCCATTCCCGCACCGGATTCGCCGCCAGGGTGGTGCTCAAGATGCCGGCGGGCGGAACACCGGTGACGAGCAGGCTCTCGGTGTCGGCGAACGTCACGAGGCAGATCGCCGAGCTGCACGCGCCGCCACCTTGCAGATAGATGACCAGGTCGGATGAACCAGTGTGTCTCACCGCCGCGCGGTACTCGGCGCCGTGCAGGCAGATCGGCCCGTCGGCGGTGTCGAACTCGAACACCGTACTGTCGTTGACGTCGACGCTTCCGATCGGAATCGCGGCGCCGACGTACCGCGTCAGCCCTTGATCGGCGAGTTCCTGGAAGACGAATGCCTGCGACGAGGTGTCGTCGTCACTGCCGCAGCCGAGGATCAAGACCAGGATCAGGATCGCGCTCAAGCGTCGCATGCCGATCCCCATAGCGGAGCGTGCGGAGCCGGTCCACCGGCGGTAGGCCCCTCGCTAAGGTGCGTGAGCGATTTGGCGAGGCGCGCGCTCGCAGCGCGCGCCTCGCAGGGGTGGCTTCAGGATGCCTCGCACCCATTCAGAGCGTTGCCGACGGCGCGCACGAGTAGGGCGATGTTGACGGACGCCCCGGCGGGAATGCCGTCTGGGCAGGCCGATGGCTCACGTTGTCCGAGCGCGATGCCGACCAGTGTGATCAGCTCGTTGATGGTGACCGCGTTGTCGCCGTTGCAGTTGCCCATACAGATGCCGGCCGGCGCGGTCGGGGTTTCGGTCGCTACGGCTGTCGCCGTCTCGGTCACTTCGGCTGTCGCGGTCTCGGTCGGCGTCGAGGTCGCCGTGGGTGTTTCGTTCGTCACCGTCGCAGTCGGCTCCACGCCGAAGACTTCCAGCGCGAAAGTCGCGCGCAGATTGTCGGCGGCCGAGTCCTCGGCCTCGACGGTGAAGCTGAACGAGCCCGGTGCGATCGGCGTGCCGGACAGTACGCCGGTTGTAGCGTCCAGCGACATCCCTTCCGGGACGGCGCCGTTGGTGACCGTGATCGTGTAGGGCGGCAGCCCTCCGACGACCAGCGCAACGCTCGTGTAGGGCGTGTCGATCCCACCCGGCGGCAGCGGGCTGTCGATGGCCGTCAGGTCGATGTCGACGGCGACGTTCTGTGCGCCCACGAACGCCCCCAGATCGCTGCAGTCCTCCACCGGCATGTCGACCGGGACCGGTTCGTCGTCGTGGATACAGGGATCCGCTTCATTGTTCTCCGGATCGCGCGGGCCGACGTAGCGGTAGAACTCGTATCGGCGAATGACCGAGTGATTGCCGTCGTCGAGCTTGTCTTCCTTGACCTCTGCTTCCTCTTCCTCATCTTCGGCATCGCCCGGTTTCGACTGGATCAGCTTCCACTCCGTCTCAATCTCGGTCTCGTCGTCGGGGACGATGCCGTCGGCGACACCGAGCAGCAGCTTGACCAGGTCATCGGGCTCCAGGTCCCGCTCGCTCTCGATCTTGAATGCTTTCATCCACTGCGGCTCGCCGAACTGCGTGTGGTTTTCTTCTTCGACGGGCTCGACCTCCGCGCGGACGTTGACGCCGCCGCCTCCGGCGATGGGGTTTGGGATGACGTCCCACACGGGGACCGGCAAGTTGACCGGCTGCGGCACGGCGCTGAAGGTTGTGTTGATGTCGTCAGGATCGTCGGCAACGATCCAGCGGTAAGTGGTCCGTGTCGGGTTGGCGCTTAGGCTGACCCCGTAGTGCTCGCAGCCGCTGCTCTCGTAGTTGCCGATGGGGCCGCCGTCGTAGCAGTCATGGCCGCCCGGCGTGACGTCGGGAGGCGCGACCGGCGTGTCGGTCCATTGGCTCCCGGTCCAGTGCCGGTATCGCACCAGCACACGCGGATGCGCGGGGTCGACTGTGACGTCGAGAACCTCGGGGGTTCCGTAACGTATGTACGTGCCCCCGAAGGTGTAGGGCACGTCGTCGACGTGGAGATCTTCGAGTTCGATCTCGAAGCCGTGGCAGGGGCTCGGGGTGTCATTGACGACGTCGAAGTTGCTCAACGTGCCAAAAGCCGTCGCGAAGGCCGGGGCCGACAGCAGCAAAGCCGCAAACGCCAACCCTAGAGAAGACAAGAACCGGATCATCGAATAGATCTCCTTTGCAGTGGATGCCCGCGGCACCGGTGCTCGACGGGACCACAGTGTGCGGCGTCGCCCCGCGCGTGACCATGCGTCAGATGACAGGGGTCCCTGTTTGGGGCATATGCGGCATATGACGGATGAACTTTCTGGATCGCTCTCGGGGCGCGAGCGGCTGATCGTATCCGCCATCTTGGGTGTGGCGGCCGGCATGACGCTGGTCGATGTGGCCGCGGACTGGTACAGCGGCGGCTCGCTGCCGCACATCAGTATCGAATTGGTGACCGCGACCAGTGCTGTCGTCGCCCTGGGCTGGCTGTGGGTCCGACACTTTCGTGTCCTGGCCGCGACGCGTCGCTCCCTCGAGGGGGCGAGCGTTGAAGCCGCGCGCTGGCAAAACCGTCACGGCGAACTGTTGAAGGGCCTGTCGCACGGCATCGACCAGCAGTTGCAAGCCTGGCGCCTGACACCTGCCGAGAAGGAAGTCGCCTTCCTCCTTCTGAAGGGGCTGAGCTTCAAGGAGATCGCACCGGTGCGTGGCGCTAGCGAGCGCACCGTCCGCCAGCAGGCGCTGGCGGTCTACGCCAAGTCCGGTCTCGCCGGCCGGGCCGAGCTGTCGGCATTCTTCCTCGAAGACCTGCTGGCCCCGACCGACCCGCGCTCGACGTAGCCGCCGACACCGACGTCTATCGGATCACGCGCCCCCGCGTATCTAAGGCGGCGGACGTCGGCATCCGCGGTCTCGCGTCCGGATACACCGGCGACAAGGGACGACGACCGCGATCACTGCGCCGCGCACGCTGACGGCGCCGGCGCGTCTTCGGCGAGGAAGACTCCCGCACCCTGCGCCACGGTCGACAGGTTGTTGCGAATCGCGCCGCCGAACTCCGTACAGATGCGATCACCGCCGGCGAGGTGGAGTCGCCCCGCGAGCGCCGTTTGGTTCGGTTCGTCGAGGCTGAAGGCGATCTCGCGGCCGCGGCACGAAGCGCTGAGGCGCCCGGGCAGCAACTTGGCAGCGCCGCACGGACCCCAGACGCGCTTTGAGTCGCGATAGCGATAGCCTTCTGCTCCGGACGGATCTCCGAGCCCGGTCCATCCCGCGGCTGGTAGAGCGGCGTAACTCCGTTCGCCGCTCGTCGAGCTGACGAGTTCGAGCACGGCGCCGTGCAGGCGCGGATCACTTGCACCTCCGGGCGACGGGACGAACAGCACCGGGTCCCGCGAGTCGAGGGCCAGCTTGCGGACCTTCGCATGGCCGAATCGGTCCTTCACGAGCATGCGGCGCCCGCTGATCATATGTGCCACCGGGGTGCCGGGCTGCTCGAAGAGATCGTCGCCGTCGTCGCAGCCCGCGTCGCCAGCGACGTCAATCAGGCCATCGCCGTCGTTGTCAGCGCCGTCCGAGCACGCGGGAATGAAGGGATTGGGGCCGCTGTAATTGCGACCGCTTTCCGAAACCCGCTCGACGGAGAAGTCCGTATGCGGCTCATTGGCGCCGACCTCGGGATGGTTCTCGTGGAGCACGCCAGCCACGATCGGCGCATTCTGATCGCCGATCGCCATGGCGAAGTACTCGTCGAAGTCGTCGTCCGGCGAGCTCGAGCCGCCGTCGCGGCGCTTCGCGAATGCGACTTCGGCATCGTGCGAGTGGTCCAGCTCGTTGCACGGCTCGTCGATGCCGCAAGGGTGAATCTTGACGATATACGCGTCGGTCTTGCCGGCCGCGGTCACCTCGATCTGTCCGGCGGCCCAGACGTCCCCGTGTTTGTCCACCGCGACGGCGTTGGCACGCCCGTAGCCGGTGGTTCCCGGGATCATGACCTGCCAGTCGGTGCCGCCGGTGGCGGCGTCGAAACGCGCCACGGTGAAGGGCATGTCGAGGTCCTGCCGCCGCGATGCGCCGCCGACGATGACGCCGCCGTCGTCGCTGAGAGTCACCGCGGTCGCCGCGCCCGGGTCCGTGCCACAGCACAGATCGCGGTTCCAGACGACCGACCCGTTGCCGCCCGATATCTTGATGATCGCGAAGCGTGCCAGGCCATATCCGGCGTTCGCGAGCCGACCCGCGACGTAGACATCTCCCGCGGCGTCCATGACCAACCGCTCGGCGTATTCGAAGGCGGGCGTGCCGCTGCCGTCGACGTCGGTGCGCCAGACGACGCTGCCGTCGGAGCCGGCGAGTTTCACTGCTGTAACGTCGTAACTGGTGCCGCTGTTTGTCGTGCCGCCGACCACGACGACATCGCCCGTGGCGGTCACGGCGAGGTCGTACGCGTAGGCGAATCCAACGGCGGATCCAGTGACGCTCTGCGTCCATACGACGGCGCCGTCGCTGCCGCGCATCTTCGCGATCAACCAAGACGACGTGCCGCCGGGACCTGCGACGCCGGCAGCGAACACATCGCCGTTCGCGTCCGTGGCGACCCGAGTCCCCACTTCTCGGCTCGCGATAGCGGGTTCGTCGAGGGTCGTCCTCCACAGCTCGTGGCCGTCCGTGCCACGCAACTTGACGACGGCGAAGTCGTCGTTGTCACCCTTCATGTGGCCGACCGCGATGGCGTCGCCGCCGGCGTCGACGGTCAGGTGGTTGAGTTGCTCAGCGAAGGGAAACGGCAAGCCCGCCGAAACCTTGGCGCGCCACAATTCTTGACCATCGCCGGGCGCGAACTTGGCGACGAGCCAGAAGTCTCCGTCTTCCTCGATACCGCCGCCGGCGAAGATGTATCCACGGTGGTCGAGAGCCAGCGCGCGAGCCTCGTCATGCTCCGACCGAGCTCCGTCGATCTGCGCCAACCAAGCCGCGGCGGGGAGCACCACGGTGAGAGACAACATCATGCACGCCGCGAGCGCGCCTCCTTGGAACGAGCCGCGTACCAATCCGCGCATCGACTACCCCCCTGATCCTCATTCGCTGAGGATTCGACAGAACACCGACGATCCCAACGGGCCACCTCGAAGTGTCCGTTGCCCCCCTCGTGGCGCCTGGAAAAACGCCAGCGCAGTACCCCTAGGCTAAGCCCAATCTCCCCGTCAAGGACTAATTGGCCACTATTGTTGACGATGTGCGCGCCGGCCGTCTGCTGCCGTAGGGGTGGATGCGAACCGCCCCGACATGTCAGGGAGTCCCGGGTTGTCCTGGTTGGCGTGTCAGCCAGTCGATCAATACTCGATTGAAGGCATCGGGCTCCTCCTGGTGGAGAAAGTGCCCGGCGTTGTCGAAGCGGACGACTTCGAGTCCGCCCGGGAAATCCTCTCGTTTCATCGCCAGATCGTGCAGGCGCGTGTCCATGCAGCCGTCGAGAGCGCCGGTGGCGGCGAGCGTGCGCACGGGGGTCGGCGCGGTCAGGAGCTTCTCGGTCTCCCGGGCCGCCGTCGAAAACGGATCGAACATCGCCCGGTAGTACGCCAAGGCGGCTCGTTTGACCCCCGGCAGCGCGAGGGTGCGCTTCACCGCGTCGAGCTCCTCGGCCGGAGGATTCCAGGTCGGCGACCAGTCCGCCCAGAGACGCTCGATGAACCGCCAGCCGTTCTTCTCGACGACGTAGTCGGCGATCCCGCGCAACTGGAAGAACAGCATGTACCACGAGTTGCGGATCTGACTGGGCAGCTTGCGAATTCCGTCGCTGCGCAGCCGCCCGGGATGAGGGATCGCGACCGTCGTCAGCGACTCCAGGCGCTGGGGTGCCAGCGCGGCCACGGCGTACGCGATCACCGCGCCCCAGTCGTGGCCTACGAGGTCGATGCGTTCCGCGCCGAGATCGTCGATCCACCCCACGACGTCCTCGGCCATGCGGACGATGTGATAGTCGCCGTCGGCTGGTTGCGACGATGGCTCGTATCCGCGCAGCGTCGGCGAAACCGCGCGGAATCCCGCGGCGGCGAGCGCCGGAAGTTGGTGGCGGAACGAACGCATGTTGTCCGGGAAGCCATGCAGGCAAAGGACGATACGCCCCTCTCCCTGCGTCAGTGCGGAGAACCGCAGGCCGTTGGCGTTGAGTACGATCTCCTCGACGGTCGTCATGTCGAATCCTCTCTTCTAAATCGAGGCGCGGATCAATCCGCTTTGTTCCACGGACGGAATTGACTACCGTGGCCGGCGAACGGAGTCCGTACACGAGTTGGACATCGCCCGGGGCATTCGGATGCACGAGATCACGGTTCGCAGAATGCGGTTCGAGTTCCCGGACGGGATCGATCCGATCATCGTCGAGGGGCAACCGGAAGAGTCCTTCCGCACGCTCGGGATGTCGCTGCTTCTGCCGTATCTGGAGCCTTACCTCATTCGCACGATGAACGAGGCCAAAAAGCAGATCCGCGATCCCGAGCTGCTGGCGGATCTCGAACACTTCAACGCTCAGGAAGGGCAACATTACCGGCAGCACCGCCGCTTCAACGAAGCGGTGCGGATGGCGGATCTTCCCGAGCTGGGCACGTTGGAGGCCGAGCTCGACGCGGACTACCGGCGATTCAGTGAAGAGCGATCGCTCAAGTTCAATCTCGCCTACGCCGAAGGGTTCGAGGCGCTCACCACGGCGGCGGCGCGCTTTTCATTCGAGAGCAGGCAGTTCGAGCGCATGCATCCCGCGGCGCGCGAGTTGTTCAGCTGGCATCTGATCGAAGAGCTCGAGCACCGCACGGTGGCGTTCGACGTCTACGATCACATTTACGGCGATTACTTCTACCGTTTGCGCTGGGGGCTGTTCGCGCAGCGGCACATGTTGAGCTGGATCCACCGCGTCGCCTGCCACATCGAGGAACGCGCTGACTTGGGATCGCGGTTTGGCGGCACCGCCGGCCGGCGCGCTCGGTTGCGCGCGCAATCCTGGCGCGCGCTGCGCGGCTTGGTGCCGAAGGTGCTGGCGACGTACGCGCCGTGGTACACGCCTGAGCGCATCGCCTTCACGGACGAGATGAGAGCGTACGCCAAGAGGTTCACCGCGGACGCGGTCGGGGTGTCTCGGTAGCGGATCCCCCGCGATCCATGCTCAACTCCGATATGCTCTCCTCGCTGAAGCCGTCCTCGAATTGGCTCTTCGCCTTCATTCCGGTGACTCTATGGCTGGAGCATGCGCATGCCGCGGCGCCGTTAGTCTTCTTCACGGCCGCCCTCGCCATCGTGCCGATCGCGCAGCTCATCGTGCACTCCACGGAAAAGATCGCCGTGCACACCGGCGACGCCGTCGGCGGCCTGTTGAATGCGACATTCGGCAACGCACCGGAGATCATCATCTCCGTCGTCGCGCTCCGCGCCGGCATGTACGACCTCGTGCTGGGCAGTCTCGCCGGTGCCGTCCTGGCCAATGCGTTGTTCGCGACGGGATTATCTTTCCTGTTGGGAGGATTGAAGTTCCGCGAACAGGTGTTCAACGTTCAGAATGCCCGCCTCCTCACGTCCATGATGCTCGTTTCGGTCGTCAGTTTGATGGTGCCCAGTGCCTTCTTCCGCATGTTCGAAGGCAAGGTGGCGCCTGACGTCATTGCCCAACTCAACCTGTGGTTGGCGATCCTGTTGCTGGCCGGGTATGCGCTGTACCTGGTGTTCACTCTCCGCACGCACAAGGAATTGTTCGCGGCTGTGGGAGAACACGAGGCGCACGAAGGACCCGTGCCCGCGTGGGGGCCCGCGTTGGCGCTGCTGGTTGCGGGGTCCGTGCTGGCCGCCTTCGTCAGCGAGATCCTTGTGGGCGCGGCGGAGGGGACGGGCAAAACCCTCGGCCTCTCTCAGGTCTTCATTGGGATGGTGGTTTTGGCGATCGTCGGCGGTGCCGCGGAAATCTTCTCGGCCGTGGCAGTCGCGCGCAAAGATCGTTTGGACATGACCATCGGCATCACCATGGGTAGCTGCGTGCAGATCGTGCTCTTCATCACGCCGGTGTTGGTGCTCTCCAGCCTCATGATGGATGGACCACCGTTCCTGATCACGTTCGGCACAGGCACCGTGGTTGCGGTGCTGCTCACGGTGCTCATGACCGCGGTGGTCACGTCCGACGGCAAGGCGCAGTGGTTCAAGGGTGTGCAGCTTCTGATGATGTACCTGATCATCGCCTCGATGCTGTACTTCATTCCGCAGATCCGGTGACGCCGCGCTGGCGACGTGGAAGCATGACAATCGATTCCAAATGGCGCGCCCCGGCGCGGGCTTCCTACCTCACGCTCTTTGTCTTTCTGCTCGGCACGATTCTGGTTCAGCCCCTGTTTACGAGAACTGTCGGGGGCCGGGCCTTGCTCAGCGCTACCTTTTCGCTGTTGCTGGTGCTCGGTCTCTGGGCGGTTGGAAGGACCGCTTGGTGGCGGGGCATCGGCCTCGCGATCGCATTGCCGGCGTTGGTTTTTCGCTGGGTAGCATTTGTGCGCCCCGACGGCGCGATCGAGATCGCGGCCGCGGTTCTCTCGGCCCTGTTCTGCTTGTATGTAGCCGTCGTCTTCGTGTCCGACGTCCTGCGCGAGCCCGAGGTCGGCACGGAACAGATATTCGGCGCCAGCTGCGCCTACATTTTGATTGGCCTCATGTGGGCGTTCTGCTACGCGGCTGCCGATATGTTGCAGCCGGGCGCGTTCAACGGCCACGACGCGGCCTCGTCCGGGTTTTCCGATTTCATCTATTTCAGTTTCATTACCTTGACGACCCTCGGGTACGGCGACATGACCCCGGCCTCGCCCATGGCTCGCATGCTGGCAGTCCTGGAGGGAATCATCGGCCAGCTCTATATCGCGATTCTCATCGCCCGCCTGGTTGGAGCCCATTCGCCGCCCCAACGGTCGCGATGATTGCAGTGACGCCGCTTGGCAGCGGCGAGCATTCGACCCGGCCGCCAGGATGGAGGAGCGGCTCGATCATCCCGCGCAGATAGGCCTCGGGATACTCGCGATGCAGGAAGCGGGAGCCCTCGAACACCTCGTCCTTTTCGACGATCTCGTCTCCCGAAGCCGGCCAGATCGTCATCACGCAGGTGCCCCGGCAAACGCGGAGCAACTCTGCAACGAATCGCTCGATCTCCGGAACGTGGCCGAGCACTTCGAAGCAGATCACGACATCGAAGCTCCGATCGGCGAAGTCCAGATCGTAGCCGTCGCCGAGGCGGAACTGGCCCTCCGGATACGTGCGCCGCGCGATCGAGAGCATCTTCTCGGATATGTCGACGCCGAGGTAGCCGTCATTCGGCAACAGCTTCGGGACGATGCGCTCATAGATGAGCCCGGAACCACAGCCGACTTCCAGGAGCCTGGCTCCCGGGTCGCCGATCTGGGGCGCCAACGTCGCCAACAGATGCCCGCGATGCTGGCGTTCGAAGTCTTCACGCCGCCAGTACTCGTCGATCACCTCGGCGACGCGGCCCGTGTCCCAGTTCTGCCACGCGCGATGTTCGGCGCTGCCTGTGCCCCGGCGCATGTCACTCGCGGTCGCTGTAGCTGAAATAGGCTATCTACAGACCACTTTGCCGCGTCGTACCGTGCATGCGGCTTCCGGTTCGGCGAAGGATGCCAGAGCGCACTGACTGCTCTCCACCGCCGGCGGTTGCAGGGCGACCAGGGCGGTGAGCGGAAGGCTCGCCTCGTCGACGCTGTACGATCCGTTCCTGCCTTTGACGGCGAACTGCACCAGACCCGGCGATCGAGTCGAACGGTCCTTGATGATCACGTTCGTGATTCCGCTTGGCGGCGTCGCTCCGCGGTTGACGTAGGTCCACTTTCGACCGTTGCCGGCCGCCTTCCAGCCGATCTTGGTGGCGCGTTCGTACGCTCCACCTGGTAGCACGACGTCGAGGACGCGCGCGCCGTTCGCATCGACCACGATCAGTTCGACGCCGTTCGCGACAGGATCGAGCGGCGGAGTGAACGGATGGGGCAGGGTGACCTCGCCGCGCAGTGCGAGAGCGTCGTCGCCGGGCGGGGTGTCGAGCCTGCGAATGCGGATGGTCGACTTCGAAGCGGCCACCGAGGTCGCGCACGACGGGGCGCAGGCAGCCAGGGGTTCCGGCTCCGGCAGCAGTGGCGGATCGCCGACGGGTGGGTTCTCGGGATCGTAGACGACCAGATCGACGACGAAAACGAACGGGCCGATCGCCGGCGGCTCGCCCTCGCAGAGACCAGCGCGGCGGTCAAGGCTGTCGTTGCCGGCGAACGTCGTGCCGGTTTCACCGTGCACCCAGCGGTAGGGGCTGAGGTTGCCGTCGATCCAAGCCTGGTTGCCGGTGATGGTCGTGCCGTCGACCGGAAGCGAGAGGGCGGTCGTGCGCTGCATGGTTCCGACGATGACGGCCTGGTGCGCCGGGTCGCTGCTGAAAAACTGGTTGTCCTCGACGGTGGCGCCGTCGTCCTCGACGCGGACGCCGAACGTCACTCCTTGGAAGATGTTGTCGCGCACGACGTTGTCCGCCGCGTAGTCCAGCACATAACCGGGCAGGTAGGGGGGATCGCTGCAATCCATCGGCAAGGTATTTTCACCCATGCGCGAGCCGATCCACACCCCGTAGCGCTCGCCGATGAAGGTGTTGTTCTCGATGAGGTTGCCGTCGGCGCCGTATTGGCGGTGCCACCAGTTGTTGGGGCGCGTGTTCACGAACTCGCCGCAGTTCTTGTACAGCGTGACGCCGGCGGCCGGGTTGCCGGAGAAGGTGTTGTTGCGGATGGTGTTGAATCGCGAACCGTCGATCGCGACGCCTTCGCGCCCGGTGCCCCAGAACCAGAAAGTGATGCCGCCGAAGTCGAATGTCTGGCCGCTCGGGCCGTTCTCGCCGTACCCATTGTCGATGATCACGCTGTTCTCGACGACGTTGTCCTTCGATCCGGCCTCGAGATAGATCCCGGCGCTGCTCGACCCCTCGACGTGCAAGTTGCGCAGGGTAACTCCGGTGACGAAGCCGTCGACGAAGATGCCCACGCCGCGCGAGTTCAGGCTGGTGCTGTCCTCGATGAGGATGTTCGAGAACGCGTGTTCATAAGCCGCTGCCTCGTCGAGTTCGGCCAGATCGAAGAAACCCTCGCGCTCGATGTGGATGTTGTTGAGGAATCCCTCGATGTGACAGTTGCGCACCGTGATGTTCGACAGCGCCTCGTCGATCGGGGCGATGATGAGGACGCCGTAGCGGCGATCGGGCGCCGCGATCTGCGCCCCCTGGCAGTCGAGCGTGACGTCCGAGGCGATGATCTCCACGCCGCGCGTCCAGGTGCACGACGGATCGAGATGCGAGCTGACGCTGATGGTCACCCTGGTGTCGGCTTGGTCGCACTCGATGAGTTGCGAGTCCGGGTCGACCGCGGCCGCCGCGCTGAACGAGGAAAGCGATGCCGCCGCGAAACAGGCGAGAAGTAACGAGCGTCCGTGTATGCGCATGGGTTTCACGGTAGAAAGAATGGCCGCGTGAGACAAGCGCCGCATTCCCTCGGTCGTGTTTCAGTTTGATTTCGCAACTCGCCTGCTCTTTGGACCAGACAGCGCGCAGGCGGGCGGCATACGCCTTGGCCCCGGATCCCCCGCGCCCCGCGGGGCGCGGGGGACGTTGGCCAGGTGATCATTGCCGTACCCACAGTCCCCAAAGAAAAGCGGGCAGGCGGGGGATCGAGAATCGTCAGTCCCCCGTTTCCAATGGGGGAAGCGTCCCGGCTACCTGCGGCACCAGACCCAGTACGGCCTCGGCCACGTTGGCGGCGAGCATGCGATTGCCTTCCACGGTCAGGTGGCCGAAGTCTCCGGCGAAGAGGTCGGTGAAGATCTCGGTGTAGGGGCGGCCGTGCAGTGCACGCTTGAACGCGCCCTCGTTGTCGACGAACACGACACCGTCTGGCGGCTCGAAAAGACGCTGCAGGAACTCCACTCGTCGCATCGGATACTGCACCGCCACCAGTGAGACTCCTCTCTCCTGCAGTAGCCGGCGCAGTTCCCGGTAATTGTCGGTGGTCATCGGGTTGGAACCAGCACCCAGCATCTCGTCGAGCGCGCGGTGGTGCTCCTCGGCTCGGGCAACGTCGCCCGCCTGCCACGCCAGGATCGCGAGCTGCCCGAGCGCGCGAATCCGCACGCGCGCGCTGACCTCGTCCGAGGCGTCGGCGAGGCCGCGCAGCGCGGCGGCCGCCTCCTCGGTCGCGCCGCTCGCGATCTGTTCCCAACTCTGCCGCAGGTGCAGCCCTCGCAAGCCTTCGGCGAACTCGCTCCTGGCGCGGAGGAGCCACCGCTCCTGCGACGTCTCGCCCGCCGTGGGCGCGATGCCGTCTCGATGCGCGCGCGCCGCGATTTCGGCGAGCTCCGGCGATCCGACCATCAAGTCTCCAGCCAGGATGTACACCAGTCTCGGATTCGTCTCGGCGGCCGCTTCAAGTCGGCGCCGTGCTTCGGCGGGCGATCCCATCAACTCCAGGGCGCGTCCGTTGATCACCATGGCAAGCGCGTCGCGCGGGTCGATCTCGGCCGCTCGTCTGGAGAAGTAGTCGGCGCCCGTCATTTCGCGGCGGCGAAACGCGACGACGGCGCGAGTGGCCAGAGCGGAGGAGTCTTGCGGCATCCTCGACGCCACCCAATCGAGGACGCCGATGAAGCGTTCGCCGGCATCAAACGCGTAGGCGACGACCGCCGGGGCATCGACTTCGAATGCTTTCAGATAGGACGCCGCCGCCGGCTCGATCTCGTTGAGCATGATGCGCGCCTCGGCCAGGGTGATGTGAACGCGCGGATCGCCGGGCATCAGTTGTTCGGCCTGTGCCGCGAGCTCGGCGGCCGTCTCCGGCCAGTGCTCCAGCGCCGCTTCTGCGCGCACCAGGAGATCCTCCACCTGTTCGGCGACGGGTGGTGGCCGGTAGGAGAGGTAGAGCATCTTGAGGAGCTTCCAGACGCGCAGCGAGCCATCGGTCTGGAACACCGGCTCGATCAGGTTGCCGTCGTTGATTCCCATCATCGTGACGACGATGTGCGGATCGATGCGCTCGAGCATCTCCGGCAGGTTGGCGACGATTACGTCGGTGGTCGTGGCGGGCCTGCCGCCGTTGGTCACCTCGAATCGCGCTTTGCCGGCCGCCTTCTCGTTCAAGATGTCTTCGAGCAGGTAGGGATAGGCTTGGTCGCCCGACTCGATACCGGCGGTGGTCGATTCGCCCAGGCAGAGCACTCGGTAGGTGCCGTCGCTACCGAGCAGGTTGTTACCTTTGGCAGTGAAGCTCGGTTGGTACACGAGACCGGCGAGGCGCAGCAGTCCTTCGATCACCGCGAGAGCGGCGACGATACCGGCCCCGGCCAGCAGGGCACGGCCGGCCCACCGTCTCGCGGACATCTTCAATCGGGCGATGCCTGACGCCGGTGCCGACGCCGGAGCCCGCTGGGGACGAGTCGCCAAAAGGGATGGCAGTAGGGCCGCGTCAGCGGTCGCCGCCGCGGCGGCCGATGCCCTGGGAGCGGCCGGGCTGCGCATGGCCGCGCTTACCCTCCGGGCCTCCATCGGCCGGGCGCTGTCCCTCGGCGAGGATCTCGATTTCGCCGGCTTCGATCATCTTCTTCAGTTGCGCATGCTCACTGGCGCCGGAGGTGATCTGGCCACTCTTTCCCGGGCCGAGGTGCAATTTCTTACCGCCCGGCAGCGGGACGCTCAGAGGCCGCTTGGTCTTGTTGCTGACAGTCGTCATCGCCATCTCCCATCGTCTCGTGCGACGATCTCAGTCCGCGCGCCAAAGCGCAATGCGAGCCCGGCCCGATATCTCCACCGAGATGCGCGTCGTTTGCGGCGATGCGGCCTGCCGTCGTAGGTTTCGCACCGGCTTGTCATGTCGACGCACTGCCGCCGGCGGCTGACAACACTCAGTGGATCGGAAGTGATGTCGGATCGGCGTCCCATATATGCGATCGGCCTCAACGTCGCCGTCGCCGCGGCCTACTACGCGACGGGATGGTTGGGGCTGCAGTTCCCGTACTACGGCGAGCACGTGACGTTGGTTTGGGCGCCGACCGCCATCGCGCTGGCCGCGGTCGTTCTCGCCGGGCCGGGCGCGATGCCGGCGATCTTTCTCGGGTCGTTCGGACTGAACGTGACGATCGAGCCAACGCACCCCGGACCGGCGGCGTTGGTCGCACTCAGCAACACCTTGGCGCCGGCGTTGGCCGGCCTTGCCATGGTGCGCTGGTACGGCTTCCGGCCGCAGTTCGATCGAGTCCGCGACGCGATCGCCTTTCTCGGTGTCGGGGTGATCGCTACCGGCGTTCTCACCGCGACGGCGGGGGGCGTGTCGCTGTGTGTCTTCGGCGCGGCGCCCTGGCGAGACTTTCCGACCGTCTGGCTCGCGTGGATTGGCGGAGAAGCCGCCGGCACGGTGGTCGTCGCGCCACTCATTCTAACCTGGCTGACGATGCCGGATCCGTCGGTGTCCAAGAAGGCCGGCTTCGTAGAGCTGTTGGGGATGGTCGTCGCGGTGGCCGCTTTCGCGGCGAGCGTTGTTGCGTACGGCAACCAGGTGGTCGCACTCCCGTTTCTGGTGGGTCCGCTGTTGGTGTGGCTCGTGATCCGCGCAGGGCTTCGGGCGGCGACGCTCGCGGTGGGAGCCGTCACCCTCGCCCTGGTCGTCGGAACCGCCCTCGGCAGCGGACCGTTCATCGGGCGAGCGCCACGCACCGATATGGTGTCGCTCTGGATGAGTCTCGTAGCGCTCGGCAGCGCGACCGTCGTCGCCGGCGCGTTGCTCGCCGAACGGGACCGCGCCCTCCATTTACAGAAGCGCTTGCTTGGGGAGTTGGATCATCGAGTGAAGAACACGTTGGCGACGGTTCTGGCGCTCGCCGAGCGCAGTAGCGACGATGCAGTCGACGTCGATGATTTTCGCGCCCGATTCATCGGCAGGGTTCGAGCGATCTCGCGCACCCACGAAAGCCTTGCACGCTCGAACTGGGAGCCAATGAAGGTGGCGGACGTCGTCGCCGAGACCCTGGCACCCTTCGGCGGCACCGGCACCGACCACTTGCAGGTGACCGGCGATGCGGCAACCATCGCTCCGGCCACGGTCGCGCCGCTGACGACGGTGTTGCACGAGTTGGCGACGAACGCTGCGAAGTACGGGGCATGGTCCGAGAACGGCGGCCGGGTCGCGGTGGAGTGGGCGCGCACCGGCGACCAGTCTGTGAGCTTCCACTGGCGTGAGATCGGAGGCCCGAGGCTGTGCGCCGAGCCAACCCCCGGCTACGGGTTGCGCCTGATCGATGGAATCGTCAGTCACGAGCTCGGCGGCCGGGCGGCGATCGAATTCCGCGACGAAGGTCTGGTGTGCACCCTGGACATCCCCGGCGAGCCGAATCGCAAGCCGACCCGTGCTCTGAAAGAGTAGATGAGAATTCGGCGGCGTCCCGAATCCCCGGCGCCCGCCAGAATGAAGATCGAATGAACCATCTGCATCGTGCATGATCCAGCGCCCGCGCCCAATAGGGCCACTGAAAACTGAACACTGAAAACTGAACACTGAAAACTGAAAACTGACCCTATGCGCGGACCGCTTTCCACCATGCCGAAGGGCGACCGCGCCGCGGTCTGGTCCGGCTTTTGGGTCCTGTTCGCGGTCGTCGCGGCGCACGCGCTGTTGGAGACCGCGCGCGACTCGATGTTCCTGCGCGATCTACCGGCCTCCGACCTACCGTGGGCGTACCTGGCGATAGCGAGCCTGTGCATCGTCGCGGCGAGCGGGCACCGGCGGTTGCGCGCGTTCAACTCCAGCAACCGAATGCTGATCGCGACCCTGATCGGCGGCGCTGCGATCACCGCGGGGTTGTGGTTCGCCACTGCCGCCGCGACGCGGACGTCGTTGTTCGCCGTCTACGTGTGGACGGGGGTTCTGGCCAGCGTCGTCGTCGTTCAGATCTGGTTGCGTCTCGGCGTGGTCCTCGACGTCGTCAGCGCAAAAACCGGATTTGCGTTCGTCGGCGCCGGCGGCATGGCCGGTGCCGCGCTCGGCTCGTGGGCGGCGGATCTGGCGCTGCGCGCCCTGCCGCCGCGAGCGCTCGTTCTCGCTGCGGCGGGCGGTCTCGCCGTGGCGGCGGTGATTGCCGCGTTCCTGCGCGGCGAGGCACACGACGATGGCGAGGACATCGCGCCGGTGAGCGAGCTGCTCACGGCGGCGCGGTCGGATCCCTACCTCACGCGCCTGCTCGCCATCGCGGCGTTGGCTCCGTTGCCGCTCACACTCACCGATTACCTCTTCAAAGCCGCGGTGACGGCGACCGTACCTGGCGAAGACCTCGGCGCGTTCTTCGCGCGATTCTACGCGCTCACGAACTCGGTGGCGCTGGGTATCCAACTGTTCGTCATCCCGCGGCTGCTGGCGCGGCTGGGGGCGGTCAACGCCTCGGCGATCTTCCCGACGTCGCTGGCGACGATGGCCGGCGTCGCCGCGGCGGTGGGCGGTCTGCCGCTGATCATGGCGATGAAGGCGAGCGATGCGACGCTGCGGCATTCCCTGAATCGCGCCGGCATGGAGATCTTGTTTCTGCCGATCGCGGCGCGGCATCGCCCGACGGCGAAGTTCATAGCCGAGGCGGCGGGACAGCGCGGCGGCCAGGCCGTCGCATCGCTGCTCCTGCTCAGCGCCATCGCACTGGGAATCGGCGAACGCACGCTACTGGCGACGGTCGCCGGGTTGTCGTTGATCTGGATCGCGACGCTGATCCCTCTGCGTGCGCGCTACATCGCGCGCTTTCGCTCCAAGCTCGACGGTCTGCGCTCCGCGGATCGCGGCCTTGCGATTCCGGACCTCGAACTCGACTCCCTCGAAACGCTCATCCAAGCATTGAGCTCTTCGCGGGACGATGAGGTCGTGGCAGCGCTCGAGGTCCTGCAGGCGTACGACAAGGCGAATCTGATCCCCGGTCTCATCCTTTATCACCCGTCCGCCGAGGTGTTGCTGACGGCGCTCGAGATCTTCTCACGCACGGAGCCCTCGAACAGGCAGGACACGGCCGGGTTGATCGAGCGCCTTCTCGAACACAAAGATGCGCGGGTCCGCGCGGCGGCCCTGCGGAGTCGGTTCGACAGTCTCCCGGCGGCGCGTCTCGAAGTGCTGACCCAGCGGGACCCCTCGTCGTTGGTGCGCGCGACGGCGATTCTCGGACAGTTGGCGCGCGTCGAAGACGGTGGCGACCGCCTGCTCGCACGCTTCGACGAGCTGGTGGAGCGTGCGGATCTCGAGACGAAGAGGGAAATTGCGCGCGCGGTCTCGTCGTTGCCGGCGGCGACCGGAGAGCCGATCATCACGCGGTTGCTCGGCGAGGCGGATCGTCGTCTGCGAGTGACGCTCGCCGAGTCGCTGGCCGCGAATCCGGAGATCGCGCCGTTGCCGGCGTTGCTCGAATTGCTGGCAACCCGGGACGCGCGCTTTCCGGCGCGTCAGGCGCTGGTCGCAATCGGCGATCGGGCGCTCGCGTACCTCGCCGAGCAGTGCCGTCGCGCCGATCTCGATGTCGCGATCCGCCGGCACCTGCCGCGCTCGATCAGTCGTTTCGGCACCGCGGCCGCCGCGAAGGTGCTGATTGAAGAGCTACAGCGCGATCCGGATACTGCCGTGCGCTACAAGATCCTGCGCGGCCTCGGCCGCATGAGAGCAGACCAGCCCGATCTTCCGATCGACAAAGAGCCGCTGATGGAGGAAGCGCGGCGATCGCTGCGGCGGGCCATCGAACTGCTGTCGTACTCCGTCGCTCTCGAGCGGATCGGGTTGGTGCCGGCCGGCGATACGCGAGTCGCGGCGCTGTTGCCGCCGCTGCTCGTCGAGAAGGAGGAGGCGGCGACCGAGCGCGTATTCCGGGTGCTGCGTATCTTGAACCCGGACGAGCGTTTCGACGCGGTCTTCGATGGGTTGCGCAGCGACGATCGCCAGTTGCGTGCCGGCAGCATCGAGATGCTGGCGCACGTGGTCGACGACGAGCTGCGACCAGGCCTGCTCGCGGTCGTGAGCTTCGGCGACGCTGAAGAGCGTCTCGCTGACGCGTGCGAGTATCACACGCCGCCGCTCGCGCAGGCGGCGCGCGATCTTCTCCCGGAGGATCGCGAGGCCGCGCTCGAACTCGGCATGCGGCTGCGCGTCGAGTTGGCCGGCGACCCCGATCCCGTACTAGCGTCGGTGGCGGAGCTGACCCTGGATTACCGAGAGACGAACCGTCCATGACGACCGCCGAGCCCCCGTCGACCATTGTCGCCCGAGTGCTGCTGCTCAAGCGATTTCCCATGTTCGCCGATGTTTCGCCGGCCGCGCTCACCCCGCTCGCCGAGCGGGTCGCCGAGACCACCGCGGCCGCCGGAGAGGCGGTCGTGCGGGAGGACGGCGAGGCGGGCACCGTGCATTTCGTGCTGGAGGGGAGGCTCGAAGCGCGCCGTCTCGGCTTTTCGGCGGGAACCGTCGGCGCGAGCGAGGTGTTCGGCGACGTCGACGCGTTGGCCGCGGCGCCTGTCTCGCTGACAACTGCGCGCGCCGCCGAGCCGACCCGGACCCTATCGGTGAGCCGCGCCGGTCTGCTCGCGGCGCAGGAGGATTGCTTTCCCATGCAGCGAGCCCTCCTTGCGCGGGTCGCGGCGGTGGGCCTGGATGTCCAACGGCGAGTGGGATGGAAGGCTGTCTATGCTCGGTGCGAAGGGGCGGTCGAGTCGCTATCGGTACCGGACACTCCCGACCTCGCGCACCGTGTCGCCTCGATGCGCACGTCCCGCGAGTTCGCCCGCCTGCGAATCCGCAGCCTCGGGCGCCTGGCGGCTGCCGCGCGTATCGACTCGCATACACGCGAGTCGTTGTTGTGGCGCACCGGAGATCCGGCCGACTTCGCGGTGCAGGTGCTGCGTGGCCGTCTGCGCTGCACGGTGCCCGACGGCGAGGAGTTCGAGATCGCCGCCGCCACGCTGCTCGGGCTCTGCGAAGCGCTGGCCGGGCAGCCGCGGTGGTGCGACGTGGTCGCCGCATCGGACGTCGTGACGATGCGGCTCGACGTCGAAGATATCCTCGACGAACTCGAAGACGACGCGGACGTCTCGGCGGAACTCCTCTCGTCGCTCGCGCTCGACGTCGCCGCGCTCGAGGACCGCATCGTGCGTTCGGGCGCGGACGAGCGGGAAGCCGAATGATCGGGTATCGCTCGAGCGCTCAATTCGCCAACCGCCGGCAGGCGCAAGCGCTTGCAGAGCGCGGCGCGGCTGCTGCGAATGATCCTCGCCCGCGGGTCGCCGCGCCGTCCCCGAGCGGCGTATGAGCCACAGCCGATCCGAGCCGACCAGTCCGCTGGCGATTCTGCGCGGCATCCGCGGCGAAGACCTGGCCTTGGTTGGTCTGATGTTCGGCCAGTTCTTCCTGATCATCACCAGCTTTTGGATCCTGAAACCGCTCAAGAAGTCGGTGTTGATCGAGTTTTACGACGCCGGCGGCCTCGACCTGTGGGGATACACCTTTACCGCCGCCGAAGCGGAGCTGCTCGCCAAGCTGATGAACCTTGCGGCGGCGCTGGTCGCCGTCGTCGCATTCACGCTGCTGTCGCGCCGCCTGCAGCGCCATCGCCTGATGATCGCCTGTATCGCCGTCTTTATCGGCGGCGAAGCGCTCTTCGCGTGGCGCGGCGCGGATCGCGATGCGTTCTCGGTTTGGACCTTCTATGTGTTCGGCGATCTCTTCTCGACCGTGGTCGTCGCCGCCTTCTACGCCTTCCTCAACGACAGCGTCGACGCGGCGCGGGCCAAGCGCCTGTACGGGCCGATCGGGCTCGGCGGCGTGCTCGGGGGTGCGTTCGGCAGCATGGCGGTCGCGGCTTGGATCAACGATCTGTCGTTGCGCGCGTGGTTGATGATCTGCGTCGGGATCGGCCTGGTGGTGATCGTTCTGGCTTTGGCTGCGGGCCGGCTGGCGGTGCGGCGCGGCGCCGAGCACCCGTCTCCCGCCGCCGCGGAGGAGGACGAGGCCGAGGCCGGTAACCCGGCGCTGGAGGGGGCGGCGCTGGTCTGGCGATCGAGGTACCTTCTGGCCGTAGCCGCCATCGTCGGCATCTACGAAGTGGTCTCGACGGTGATGGACTTTCAGTTCACGTCGACGGTGGCGCATTACAAAGACGGCGACGCCATCGGCGCGCATCTGGCTTCGGTGTTCGCCGTCACCAACGCCGTCGGCGCGGCCGTCCAGTTGCTCGGGACGAGCTGGATCATGATGCGGTTTGGTGTCGGCTCGGCGCTGCTGGTGTTGCCCTCGATGGTGCTGGTTGGATCGGCGGCGTTCCTCGCGATGCCGGCCCTGTTGGTCGGCTCGGCGCTGAACACGTTCGACAACGCCTTCCACTACTCGATCAATCAATCCGCCAAAGAGGCGCTGTACGTGCCGAGGTCGCGGGCCGAAAAGTACCGCGCCAAGGCGTTCATCGACATGTTCGTCCAGCGCGCCGCCAAGACGCTCGCAGTGGGGATGAGCCTCGGGATGGGGTACTTCTTCGACGACTTCGCGGCGGTGCGCTGGCTGTCGTTGGTGACTCTGGCGCTGGTGGCGATCTGGGTGCTGGCGGCCCGCCACGCGGGTCGCGAGTTCAGGGAACTGGAGAAGTCCGAGGGCGTTCGGCGGTGAGGTCGCGGGCGAACACTTCGACCGGCCGGCGCTCGTCCGGGTCCCAGACGAACACCGCCAGGCGGACGCGTCCGTCGACTGCGACATCCAGCTCCATCAAGCCCGGACGCTCGCCGTCGGAATGGGCGAAGATCGCGTCGTCCGCGTCTCCCACCTGCGATGCCTTGGCGGACGAGCCGAGACCGCTTACCAGCGAATAGTCCGGGCCGAACCGCTCCTCGAAGACTTGCAGGCTGTGGTCGTGGCCGGCGGCAAAGATGAGGGGTGCCCGCCCACCACGTCGCGCGATCTCCATGCTGATCACCAGATCCTCGCGCATGCGGCGATTGGCGGGGTGCGAGAAATCCTGCACGCTCGGCGAGAGCCAGCGACGCGACCAGACCATGGCGCTGCCCAGCACTGGCAGTGGAATCCAATGAGCGACGAACGGTACGTACGAGCTGAGCATCTGGATTGGGAAAAGGTGGACATGCCACGGAAAGTGACCGCCGTGCGGCCCGATGCTCTGGATCGGATGGTGCGCGACGACGACCGATTCGCGATCCCCCGCGCTCAGCAGCGCATGCTCGAGTCCGCGCCGCACCGCCGTCTCCGTGAGATGCGGGCACCCAGTGGGGTTCTCCTCGGGACTGGGCCTGCCGCCCTCCGGCGTGAGCCACCACTGCGTGTCGATCGCGATCAGGCGGAGCCGGGTCCCCAGATCCATCACCACCGGACCCGGGCAGCCGCCCGCCGGCGCGAGGACGATGTCGCTCTCGGCGACGAGCTGTAGCTCGGCGATGTACGTGCCGAGGTGTTTGACGCGGTCCCAGCCGCCGACGCCGAATTGATCCCAGTCGTGGTTGCCCGGCACAAAGACAGCGTTGGCGCCGGCGGCCGTCACGGCGACGATCTGCGCGTTCAGCCGCTTCTCGGCATCGGCGCGGCTTTCGTAGAGGTTGAGAAGGACTTCGTCGAGCACCTCCTCGACCGCGGTGTCGTCCATCGGTCCGCGCTCGGGCATTCCGGTCTCGTAGACGTTGTCGCCGAGAAAGACGGCGGTGGTTTTGCCCGGCAGCTCGCGCGCCCGCGCGTTGAGGGCGTGCAGGGCCGGCTCGCCGTCCGGGTGAGGCGCGCCGGCGTCGCCGATGAGGAGCAGGCGGTAGTCGATTTCGTGCGGCGCGATCGGATCGACGCGACCGGCTGTCCCGATCGACTGCGCCGCCGACGCGAAAGGCGCCGTTGTAGCGACGGTGGAGAGAAGGAGAACGGACGCCGCCAAGCGCCCACCGCGCGTGTTCAAAACTCCGTCACCTCGTCGCGGTCCACCGCCTCCAGCAGTTCGTCGAGCCGGTCGCGCAGGGCGTCGATCTCGTTGCCCGTGAGGCCGAGTTGGAGCAAGCGCCCGTCGCGCCGCACGCCGTCCGCCGGATCGATCGGCTCGTGCGGTACGTCGACCGGGCGGTACATCCCTTCGTCGTCGAGGGCCAGCTCGACGAGGACGCGCAACTTCTCGAAGTCCTCATCCGTCACGTCGCGCAGGCGACCCACGGTACGGCGCGGCAACGCCGGAACGCGCAGCTCGTTCCAGTTTGGGACGAAGTAGTTCCAGATCCAAGGGCCGAACGAGATGCCATTGTCGGCGGCGTAGGCGCGCGACGGGCCCGTTTCATCGCCGAGAAGCAGATTGCCCTTGCGGCCGTCGCGGTGGTCGATCAGGTGGGTGAGAACATTGAGGTTAGCCAGGTGCAACGCGTACGTCGGATCGCGCTGAAACCGCTCCGCATCGTAGAGGTCTTCGGGCGCGGTGACGTGCTGCAGCCAGACGCTGAACACGATCAGAACGCAGCGCGTGCCCTCGACCGTCGGCTGGACATCGGGCCGCTCCGCGCGCGCCAGCTCGAGGTCGACGCAGCGCGCGACGGTGGTCGGGACAACGTACTCCTCCGGCGTCAGGAACCACTTCTGGATCTCGTAAGCCGCGAGTTCCTTGCGCGGCGAATTGTTCCAGTCGTCCAGACCCGGCGGAAAGGCCTTCCACTTCACTTCCACGTCGCCCGCGTCCGCGAACTTCAGGACGGCGCGTTGGGCGCCGGTGACACCGCTCCCGGCCGCCTCGACCTTTGCGATCTCGAACGGCTCCTCGGAGAGCATCTTCTCGAGATCCGCGGGATGCGCCCCCCAGTTGCGAAACGGCCGGTCCTCCTCGACGCGTGTCGATGAAAACGGCGGCGCCACCGGCCGCTCGCTGGGAACGCACGACGGCAGGCTCGCGGC
>Ga0307505_10000478_pt1 | contig 44213 bp, 48 predicted proteins | sample 23_S_MG_FD_202183 | JGI IMG/M metagenome (GOLD analysis project Ga0307505, IMG submission 202183) | Soil microbial communities from Populus trichocarpa stands in riparian zone in the Pacific Northwest, United States - 23_S | ecosystem: Environmental > Terrestrial > Soil > Riparian zone > Trees...
CGCTCCGAAGCAATCCTGGCCCGCTCCTGGCGCAAGTTTGCTATCGTGGCGTTGATCGCCTGGTTTTCGCTTGAATCGCCTCCGAGGCGGCTCTGGGCAGCGATGCGGGCGCCGCGAGCCTGAATGAGCTCCGCGCTTAACTGTTCGAGATTCGCCGCAACGAGCGTACGCTGCGTAATGGTCCGGCCTGTGATATCCTGCGTGGATTGAAGTGTGACGATATCCCTGTCCGCGGCGTAGCTGATCAGCTCGCGTTCGGAAGTCTGCAACTTCTCACCAAGGTCGGCGAGCCGCCCCTCGAGGAATTTCCTGGCATCGGTCGTCGATTCGAAACGTCGGTCAACCGTCTGCTGCATGAACTGCTGCACCCAGGCATTGACTACCGTCGCCGAAAAGATTGGATCGGGGCTGGTGTATGAGATGTCGACCAGGCTCGACCGGCGGATCGGATTAATCGCGATGTTAGCGAGAAGGATGTCGGTGGTCATCGCAAGGCGACGAGCACGTTCGTCACTGTTCATAATCGAGCGGCGCGTCTCCGCATCAAGATTGGTGGCCGCCGAGGCATCGGGATCGACTCCGTACATGGCAAAGAACTTGTCGTCGGTCGGAAGCCGGAGCTGCCGCGCGACGCGCTCCGCGAGCGATCTTGCCTCGAGCAGCGAATATTGCGTCTGGTAAAATTCGAGTCTGTCGCCGGGCACGTCGGCCTCCAGCGACTCGACATTGGTGACCTTGTCTTGCTCCGGGCTCACCTGAATCCTAGAGCTTGCCGTGTACATCGGCTGCTGCAGCATCGTAATCAGCAGCCCAGTCAGGAGAAACGCCACGGTTATTGTGGCGATTGCATAACGGCGGTTGATGACCGCAAACCATGCTTTCTCGATGATGTTCAGCATTTCGATCGGCTGCCCGCCAGCCTCGCCAGGCTCGTTCGTCGGTGCAGGTTCGATCAGTTGAAAACGCGACATGGAATCTCAAATCTTCCTAGAGAGTAACCCAACTATTCTTGATGCGTATTCATGACCGCGACGACTGGTGTTGCCAATGCCAACGAGGCGTTCATCAACTTCGTGCACGCGGATGTCGTCAAACCGAGGGGAGTCAGTGCGACAAATCACCCCAAAAACATCTTCATCTCCAGCAACGTATGGCGGTGCCTAGGTCGACTGCATGGTCAGTCCACGCTTGACGGGTCTCGGTCGCCTCGGACTTGTAGATGCGGCTATACCTTCGCTCAACAGGCACGCGATATAGGTCATCGCCACCATGATGATGGGTACTCTGAGAGGGTAATCCACCGCACTGCCGATAGCTATCATGACAAACGTCATCGCAAGCCCCGCGATCTCGCGTTTGTCGGCGATCCCGCGCCGCCCAAAGGCTGCGCCCGTCTTTATGAAGAACCAAGCGATTAGCGCTGCAAGAAGAAGGGCAGCGGGAATGCCTCCCTCGATCACCACCTGAAGCCAGTCCATGTGCGCCTGATTGAGATAAACACTCGATAGGTGCTCGGTCCGTTCATAGCGATAAAAGACCCGGTCGAAACTGCCGAAGCCTGACCCGAACGGCAGGTAATCCTGCACCATGCGCACGAGGTAGGGGAGCACGTCACCGCGGTCTAGCCGCGAGTCGCTCGCCGTTTCTGTTAGACGAGACAGTGCTTCGTCGCGCGAGTTGGCGATTGCGACGGCCGCGAGGCCGGCCGCCGCGACGTAGATTCCCGCAAGAGTAGTTGCTGGAGTCAGGAACGCGAACTTCCTGCCCCACACTTTTCGCCGGTGCTGCAGAAACTCGCGAACGACCGGAGAACCCACGATTATCCAAGGGGCAATCAGCAGGCCGGCAAGCGAAAGTATCAAGCCCGCGCGCGATCCGAGGATCAGGATGAATGGAACGCTCAGCGCCAGAAAGCTGAGAAGCAGCAGACCTTTGAAGAGCGCGAACGTGTCGTCGGTCCGCAAGCGGTAGATGGCAAGCGCTGCCAGGACGCCGACCACGGCCAGGAACGCGCCCTGATGATTCCGGTTCGAAAACAGACCGACGGCCTGGCCTTCATTATGGATCGCATAAGTATAGAGCGCCGAATCCTGGCCGCCCAGCGTCTGCAGAAAGCCGAGGAACATGCTGCCGGCGCCGGCGATGATCAGAAGCCACAGCACATCCAACCGTCGGCGCCGATCCTGGATGACGAACAGGAGGAATGCGGCAATGGGAACTGCGAGCGAGAACAGGGTGTTCCAGGTGCGCGCCGGCGTCAAGGTAAGCGGACGCGCTTGCTCCTCGAGACCGGCGGCCATCGCAATGTCGACGAAAATTTCACGGCCCGGCAGTTGCGACCACCAGGAGAACGGGAGCGGGATCAGTTGCAATCCCGCTAGAACGGCAAGGCCCAGCAGAAGATAGAACGGCACCGGCAGGCGCCTCAACTCCTCCTTCTCGGCGATCCAAAGCGCATAGGCGATGAAAGCGAAGCTCAGGGGCCTTAACAGCACAAGCGATTGAACATCGTGCCGGGAGGCGCCTCCCGTCAAACATACAATCAAGGTGAACACAATCATCGCGTACCACCGATAGTCGCGAGTCTTTGCGATCCTCGCAGCGTGGCTGCGGTGGCTCGAAGCAGAGGAAGAAGGCATTTTTTTCGCTAAGGCCACAGATATTTTCAACTTATTGGGCCGGATCGTGGAACTTCGGGTCCGGCCACATTCGCCCTCGACCACAGTCCCAAACACCCGAGTTCGTCGCGCTAAGCCAAGTCGCTCGACCGTGCAACCCCCCGTCCCGACCCGTTCATCCCGGTTTTCCTGATACTTGAGGCCTAGGGCCAGGACACATGACCACGAGGCGACGATTGCGGGGAGGTTGACGGGGGCGGCGTAAGTGGCGGCGAGTTTGTTGTATCTGGTGGCGACGCGACGGAAGTTCTTGAGGCGGCAGAAGGCGCGTTCGACGCGGTTGCGGCGTTTGCAGGCATCGCGGTCGAACGAGTGGAGCCGCTTGCGGTAAGGGGCGTTGGGAATGACCGGCGCGTCGCCGCGCTGGCCGGGTGTGATGGAGGAAGGCGACCGGGCAGCCTTGTCCCTCGACCAGCGCGGGCAGCTTGGTCGTCGGCCCGCCGCGCGAACGGCCCGTGGCGTTGGCGTGAGCCCCCTTTCCACCGGCTGCCGAGCGGTGTGCCCTGGCCCGTAGCAGGCCGGCGCATTCGACCAGCCCCCGCCGCTCGTCAGCACGTGCGCGATCCCCGAGATCACCCGACGATCATCCAACCGCCACCCCGCGCGTGTCCCGCGGCAGCAGCGGCGCCAGGCGCCCAAACTGCTCCTCGATCAACCACAACTCCGCGAAGGCCCCGAACTAGCAGAACCCGTGCCGCTAGAGATCATCAAGATCGCTGCTTCCATGGCGCGGCGCACCTGGATCTTACCGATTGTTAACCAATCTCGTGAGTCGTTTGGTAACCAGCCGTGCTCATTCTGCGCGTGGGCACGGTCCCCCGGCTGTGTCTGTAATCGAAGGATTGCCCGGATGAGCCTGCAGCACACGCTCGGCCGCTACGATATTGCCGCGCAGGAAGACCGCTCCGCTGTGCGCACCAAGCTGGCCATCCCGGCGCAATTGCGTGCCTCGGGCGCGCGAGCGTTTCAGACGGTGGTCAACGACCTTTCCCTGTCGGGCTTCTCAGCGACCGCGATCACCCGGATGCATCCGGGCGCGGTTTGCTGGCTGACTCTACCCGGCCTGGAATCGCTCCAAGCGGAAGTCGTGTGGTGGGAAAACAACATGTGCGGCTGTGCCTTCAGCAGCCTGCTCAGCCCCATCGTGCACGACAACATCCTCGCGCGCTATCGCGGCGACGGCGTCTTCAGGTCCTGAGCCGCTCCGCCCAGGGGCGCCCGACTCTTCTCCGAGTGCCCGGGCCTCGGCCGCGAGAATCGAGGCCGGCAGCGACAGTTCCGGGCTTGGCGGCGATACGCCGCTCGCCGCGGCGCAGCCGGTGCAAGTTGCGGACCGCTCGAAGGAAAGAGATTGACCCTCAAGGGAATCCTTCTCATCAGGCGCGCCGTGGAGATGTCCAACGACGCAGCAAGAAGGCTTCGGCGACAAATGAAAGTGGCAGTACGCATTTCGGTGGCGCTCGCGGCCATCGCGCTCGCGGGTTGCGCATACGGCGCGAACGGCGGTGCGATCGGCGAGACCGGACTGGTGCAGGTATTGTCGAGCACGAGTCTGCCAGAGCCCGCCTCGCATGACACAACCGGAGCGCCACGAGCCTACACGATCGGTCCCAACGATGTCCTGATCGTCGATGTTTTCGGCATCGAGACGATGGAGAATCGCGAACTCGCGGTTGATGGCGCCGGGCGCATCTCGTTTCCGCTCGCCGGGTCGATCGACGCTGCAGGCAGGTCTCCCGACGAGGTCGCGGTGCTGATCGCGGATCGCCTGCGTGCGGGCTACGTGCGTGATCCGCGTGTGTCGGTTAACGTCAAAGAAGCTGTCAGCCAGGTAGTCACGGTCGACGGTCAGGTCATGCAGCCGGGGCACTATCCGGTCAGAGCCGACATGAGTCTGACGCGCGCAATCGCAAGCGCCAGGGGCCTTGCGGAGTTCGCCAAGCAGGACGAAGTCATCGTGCTGCGGACGGTGAACGGCCAGCGCTATGCCGGCGTCTACAACCTCGCGGCCATTCGGCGCGGCAACTACGCCGACCCGGCGATCTATGCGAATGACGTCGTGATCGTCGGCGATAGCCCGGCGCTAAGGCGCATGAAGGATGCCCTGACGCTCGTCCCCGCCCTCACCTCGCCACTGATCTATCTTCTCAACGGGAACATCTGACTCACCCTCCGGCAGAAAGCCGCCGTTCTGATTGGACGGCTTCTCACCCTTTCACCAGGGTGACCTGGCTGACGGTGATCGCGCCGGCGCGGAAGCCGCCTTCGCAGTACATCAGGTAGAAGCGCCACAGGTCGCAGAACCGCCGGTCGAAGCCGGCCGGCAGGCGCCCGTGCAACTCCGCCGCATCGAAGCTCGCGCGCCACGCCTTCAGCGTCTCGGCATAGTCGCGGCCGAAATCCTCCTGGTCCTCCCACGCCAGGCCGCGCTCGGCGGCGAGGCGGCGGAACTCGCCGGTCTTGATCAGCAGCCCGCCCGGGAAGACGTAGGCCTGGATAAAATCGGCGTTGCGGGCGTAGCTTTCGAACAGGCCGTCGCGCATGGCGATGAACTGGATCGCCGCCCGGCCGCCCGCCTTGAGGTTGCGCGCGAGGCAGTCGAAGAACGCCGGCCAGTACTCTCGGCCGAGCGCCTCGACCATCTCGACGCTGACCACGGCATCGAAGCGGCCGACCGTGTCGCGATAGTCCTGCTTGCGGAAGTCGGCGTCCGGGTAACGCTCGCGCGCCCAGGCGAGCTGCCCGTCCGAAAGGCTGATCGCGGTCACCCGGCTGCCCCGCGCGGCGAGATGGCCCGCCAGCGCGCCCCAGCCGCAGCCGATCTCGAGCACGGTCCCCGGCGCCCGGCCATCCGCCTCGAGCCGCTGCGAAAGCCGCTGCCACTTGCGCCGCTGCGCCGCCTCGAGCCCGTCGGCGCCGACCCGATAGGCGCTCGAATAGCTCAAGGTCGGATCGAGCCAGGCGGCGTAGAAGTCGTTGCCGAGATCGTAGTGCGCGTGAATGTTCTTCTCGGCCTGGTCGCGCGTGTTTCGGTTGAGCCAGTGGAGCGCGCGACTGGCAAGGCGCCACGGCCCCTTGGCGCGGCCGGTCTCGCCCAGCGTCGCCGCATTGGCCGCGAACACCGCGAAGACCTGCACCGGATCGGGGCTCGCCCATTCGCCGGCCTCCCACGCCTGGTACCAGCCGACCGAGCCGCCGGTGGCGAGCCGCAGCAACCCGCGCCAGTCGCGCAAGTGGACTTCGGCCTCGAAGCCCGGCTTGCGTCCGCCCAGCCGCCGCGTCGTGCCGTCGGGCAGGCGGCCGGCGATCGAGCCGGTCTCGAGGCCGCGGTCGATCCGGTCGAGCAGCCTGTGGAAGCCTGGCGCGAGCAGCCGCGCGAACAGCCCCGGCTCCCAGCCGAAGCGCCGCCCGGCCTCGATCAGCGCATGACCCCGCTGTGCGCCCTCCCCGTCCATGGCGCGGATTATGCGTCGTGCCGCGGCGATCGGCAAGACGGGCGGAACGCAAGGGCGGCTCGGCGGGTTGCTTTCCAATGGCAGGATCCGACCGCGACGGCGCCGAGATCGAGCGTGCCGCCCCCCTTCAAGCCGAAACGATCCGTCTTCCCCGAGCGCGGCTTCACGGTCGACCGGCGCAAGGCGCTGATCGCGGCGGCCGTTTGCTGGGCCGGGTTCGCGGCGATCGTATGGCTGGTCAGCGCGGACCGAACCGGCGCGTTCGACGAGATGGGCCTGATGGCTTTTCGCCGCGCCGAGGACATGGCCTTCCGCGGGCATGACGACCTGGTCGAGGCGATTCGCGACACCACCGCGCTCGGCGGCGTGCTGTTGCGCAACCTTTTCGCCCTGGCCGCGGTGGTGGCGCTGCTGTTCCTCTCGCTACGGCGCGAGGCGGTGCTGTTCGCGTTGACGGTGATGACCGGCTGGCTGGCCAACACCGGGCTCAAGCAGTTCGTCGGCCGCGACCGGCCCGAGATCGTGCCGCACCTGATGGAGGCCGGCGGCGAGAGCTTTCCCTCGGGCCATAGCTTCAACGCCGCGGTGGTCTATATCGCGATGGCGATCGCCTTTGCCGCAATGAGCCGGCGGCACTCGGTGCGCTACCTGCTGATCGCAACGGCGATGGTTCTGTCGGCGCTGGTCGCCTGGAGCCGTGTGCTGCTCGGCGGGCACTTTCCGAGCGATGTAGTCGCGGGTTGGCTCGGCGGCGCCGGCTGGGCGTTTCTGGCGGCGGCGCTGCTGTACAGGCCTGCCAAGGCGGCGGCGGAGAGCGAGGCGGCCGAGAAGCTCGATCCTACTCAACAGGCTCACACCGGACATCGGGCAGCGCGACCGTAAACCGGCCCTGCGCGCGCGGATCGTAGAAGCGCGCGTCGCGCAGCAGGACCGAGCCGTCCGGCGCGCGCTCGGCGAAGGGGGCACGCGACCAGAAGAGGAATGCGTCCAGATGGGAGTCGGATACGCGCCGCTCCCGCAAGTCAGGAAAGACACAGACTTCGCTGGCCAGAGCTTCGCCGTGGCAGTCGTCCGGAGTGTTGCATCGCTTGATTAGCCAGCGTCCATCTTGCCCTATGAGCGTCTCACGCTGCCAGAAGGCCAATGGAACTGGACTGGCAATTATTTCGGCGGTCGACGCACCACGCCCCACGGCCCCATCTCCGAGTTGTGACAACTCTGGTCCAAACTCGGTCCACGCAATCAAAAAACCTCGGGCCTCCGCACGAGCGGTAATCACGCCGTTCATGCCGATATAGGCAAGCGCTCCCAGGAGCGCGATCCGCGCAGACCTGCGCCACTCCCCGCCTGTCTTCTCCCGCCGCAGCGAAAGCCAGGTGGCAAAGCCCAGCCCGAGCCACAGCCAGAGGTCGATGATGAACAGCACATCGCCGTAGAACCAGCGGCTCGAGAACGGCTCGAGGAAGCGGATGCCGTAGACGTTGAGCCAGTCGAGCGCCGGGTGGGTCAGGCAGGCGATGAAGGCGAGCGCGTAGAGCCAGCCGAAATGGACCGGCGATCGCCCCTCGGGTCGTTTGCCGCGTCTCGCCTGCCAGCGGTCCCAGCCCCATAACAGGGCGGCGAGGATCAGCGGCAGCAGGACCCAGGCGACCGGCCCGTGGGTGATCCCGCGGCGGAAACCGAGGTGCTGCACTCCGTCGAGCCAGAAGAAGCACGCCGCATCCACGTCGGGCAGGTTGGCGCCGACGATCAGCGCCGGCATCGCCAGCCCGGTCTTCCGCTTGAGCCCGGCCTGCCCGACCAGTGCGCCGACGAGGCTGTGGGTCAGGTTGTCCATGCGAAGCCCCTCAAACGCGGAACGAAAAAATTCTCACACGAAGACGCAAAGACACGAAGATGCCGCGCTAACCGATCCGGCCGTAATAGTCGTTGGCGATGCGCTGAAGGCCTGCTTTGAAGGTCGCTTGGCCGAAGTTCATCAGCAACCCTAGCGGCATGTCCATCAGGCGGAGGTAGGTAAGCACCTGCTTCGCATGAACAGGAGGGCACCGCTCGGTCGATTTCAGCTCAATCAATAGCCGGCGCTCGACCAGCACATCGATTCTGAACGCGTTGTCGACGACAATGCCCTTGTATTTGATGGGAACCGGCACCTGTCGTTCACAGGCCAGCCCTCGCTCGCGCAGGCTTTCGGCGAGCAGGACTTCATAAACGCTTTCCAGCACACCCGGTCCGATGTCCCGATGGAGTTGGTAGCCGCAATCAACAGCGATCCTGGCAAGCTCTTCGAGTTCCACTGGCACGCCCCCTTCGTGTCTTCGTGCCTTCGTGTGCGAATTCTGATCGCTAAACCGGATCCGCCGCCGTGCCGGTCACCGTCCAGGTCTGGCCCTTGGCCAGCAGCTTGGCGAAGCTGGTGTCCTTGCCCTCGCTGGCGGCGCGGTTCTGCTCGATCACCGCGCTCTCGAACGTCGGGCGCGGGTCGTCGTAGAGGACGCCGAGCGCCATCGGGAACGGGCCGAACGGCATCTCGACCAGCATGTGGGCGATGGCGCGGTTCCTGGCGTTGTGGACGATCACCCCGGCGGCCTGCCAGTCGCCATCGACGACATCCGTCACTTGCAGAGACAGCGTCTCAAGATCGAGGGTTATTCCTTTGGTTCCGGCCGCAAACACCATCGGCTCGCCGTCGGTCAGCCACAGCTGGGTGTCGTCCGCGCCCTTGGGCACGGCGAAGTCGTTGAACACGTCCTTGTTGTAGACGATGCAGTTCTGGAAGATCTCGATGAACGCCGCGCCCTGGTGCTTGTGCGCGGCGATCAGCACCTCGGGCAGGTTCTTCGAGACGTCGAAGCCGCGGGCCACGAACCTGGCCCCGCTGCCGAGCGCGAAGGCGCAGGGATTGGCCGGGCGGTCGACCGAGCCCTGCGGCGTCGAGGGCGTGGTCGTGCCGAGCCGGCTGGTCGGCGAATACTGGCCTTTGGTCAGGCCGTAGATCTCGTTGTTGAACAGCAGGATCTGCAGGTTCACGTTGCGCCGCAGCACGTGCATCAGGTGGTTGCCGCCGATCGACAGGCCGTCGCCGTCGCCGGTCACCATCCACACGTCGAGGTCCGGATTGGCCAGCTTGATCCCGGTCGCGAACGCCGGCGCGCGACCGTGGATGGTATGGAAGCCGTAGCTCTCGATGTAGTACGGGAAGCGGCTCGAGCAGCCGATGCCGCTGACGAACACCGTCTTCGCCGGATTGGCGCCGAGCTGCGGCAGCGTGCGCTGCACCGCCTTGAGGATCGCATAGTCCCCGCAGCCCGGGCACCAGCGGACCTCCTGGTCCGATTCCCAGTCCTTGAGCGTGGTAGTGATCGGGGTCATGTCGTTCATGAAGACACCTCGCTCTGGGGCGAACCGTGCTCGGGACGCAGCGAGCCGTCATCGTGGCCGGCATCACGAGAGGGCAATTGCGCCGGATCGGCCGGAACCTCCCCGCCCTCGTTGTCCGGAATACCGTCGAAGTACTTCGCGATCGCAGCTTCCATCTCGGCGATGGCGAAGGGCTGGCCGCTGGTCTTGGTCAGGCTGTCGGCGTCGACCAGCAACTGGTCGCGCAGCACGGTCTTGAACTGGCCGGAGTTCATCTCGGGGACCAGCACCTTGTCGAAGCCCGCGAGCAGCGCGCCCAGGTTCTTCGGCAGCGGCCAGATGTGGCGGACGTGGATGTGGCTGACCGCGAGGCCCGCCTTGCGCGCGCGGCGCACGGCCTGGTGGATCGGGCCGAAGGTGCTGCCCCAGCCGACCACCGCGAGGCGGCCGGTGGCCTCGCCGAGCGCGACGTCCTGGTCCGGCACGGCGATCTGGTCGATCTTGGCCTTGCGCGCGTCGGTCATCGCCTGGTGATTGGCGGGCGAATAGTCGATGTTGCCGGTGTCGACGTGCTTCTCGATGCCGCCGATGCGGTGCATCAGGCCCGGCGTGCCCGGCTTGATCCACGGTCGCGCGCCCTTGCCGTCGCGCTTGTACGGCAGCAGCGTCTCGCCGGCGTTCTTCTCTTCGAGGAAGGTCACAGGAAACGGCTCGAACGTGTTGGGATCGGGCACTTTCCACGGCTCGGCGGCATTGGCGATGTAGCCGTCGGTGAGCAGGATCACCGGGGTCATGTACTGGACCGCGATGCGGCACGCTTCGATCGCCACCTCGAACGCGTCGGCGGGCGAGCGCGCGGAGACGACCGGGATCGGCGCGTCGCCGTTGCGGCCGTAGACCGCCTGATAGAGGTCGCTCTGCTCGGTCTTGGTCGGCAGGCCGGTCGAGGGGCCGCCGCGCTGCGAGTTGACGATGACCAGCGGCAGCTCGGTCATGATCGCGAGGCCCATCGCCTCGGTCTTGAGCGCGATGCCCGGACCCGATGACGAAGTGACGCCGAGCTGCCCCGCATAGCTGGCACCGATCGCGGCGCAGATCGCGGCGATCTCGTCCTCGGCCTGGAAGGTGGTGATCCCGAATTCCTTGAGCCGCACCAGGTGGTGCAGGATCGCCGAAGCCGGGGTGATCGGATAACCGCCGAAGAACATCGGCAGGTTTGCAAGCTGCGCGCCGGCGACGAGACCGAGGCTGACCGCCTCGGCGCCGGTGATCGTGCGGTAGAGGCCGGGCTCGCTCTTCACCGCGGCGACCGAGATCTGCTTCAGCGGGCCGGAAAGCTCGGCGGTTTCGCCGTAGGCGTGGCCGGCGTTGAGCGCGGCGATGTTGGCGTCGGCGATCTCCGGCTTGCCCTTGAACTTGGCCTTGAGCCAGTCGACGATCGGCTGCCGGTCGCGGTCGAACATCCACAGCGCCAGGCCCAGCGTCCACATGTTCTTGGAGCGCAGCGCGTCCTTGTTGCCGAGCCCGAACGGCTTGACCGCCTCGATGGTCAGCGCGGAGATGTCGAACGCCAGCACATCCCACTTTGCCAGGGAGCCGTCCTCGAGCGGGTTGTTCTCGTACTTGGCCTTGTCGAGGTTGCGCCGGGTGAACTCGCCGGTGTCGGCGATTATCAGCCCGCCGGGCTTGAGCGCCTCGAGGTTGGTCTTGAGCGCCGCGGGGTTCATCGCCACCAGCACGTCGGGCTGGTCGCCCGCGGTCTCGATCTCGGTCGAGCCGAAGTTGATCTGGAACGCCGAGACGCCGAACAGCGTGCCCTGCGGCGCGCGGATTTCGGCCGGGAAGTCGGGGAAGGTGGCGAGATCGTTGCCGGCGAGCGCGGTCGACAGGGTGAACTGCCCCCCGGTCAGCTGCATGCCGTCGCCGCTATCGCCCGCGAAGCGGACGACGACCGCTTCGGGAGCCTGCGTTTCGGCCGGACGTTCGGCCGCTTCGGTTGCCATCGTGTAAGGTCCTGCCGGCGCCTGGCGCCAATATCACTCTATGAGCCCGCGACCTAGGTTCCCACCCGTGCCGCAGCAATCAAGTTTTTCTGTCGCGCAATCAATGCATGCGGTGGAATTACCCACGATGAATGCCTAACGCAGCCCGATGAACGAACGGGACCCTCTCGGCTACCGCCCTTGTGTCGGCGTCATGCTGGTCAATGCCGCCGGCAAGGCCTTCGTCGGCAAGCGCATCGACAACAAGGAAGGCGACTGGTGGCAGATGCCGCAAGGCGGCGTCGACGCGGGCGAGGAGCTCGAGCCGGCGATGCTGCGCGAGCTGGGCGAGGAGGCCGGCGTTCGGCCCGAGCACCTCGAGATCGCCGCGCGCCTGTCCGAGGATCTGTTCTACGACCTCCCCGGCGAACTCGTAGGCAAGCTGTGGGGCGGCCGGTATCGCGGGCAGCAGCAGAGCTGGTTCCTGGTCCGCTTTACCGGCACCGACGCCGACATCGATCTCGATGCCCACGATCATCCCGAGTTCTGTGAGTGGAAATGGGTCGATCCCGAGCTGCTGCCCGAGCTGATCGTGCCATTCAAACGCGAGGTTTATCAGGCGGTCGTCGACGGCTTCCGCGACAGGCTGTGAACGTCAGTTCTGCGTGACGACCGGGTCCGGCGTGATCGCCTCGGCGGTCAGCACGGTGGCCTGCGGTCCGCGAGCGAGCGCCGCGGCGAGCTGGCGGGTTTCCTCGCACTCCCCGCCGCAGATCGATTCGAGCTGCGCGAGGTTGCGGCGCGCCTTCTCGACCGCGCCCTTCTCGAGCAGGGCCTCGCCCTCGCCCGAAATGGCCGCGAGGTTGTTCGGATCGCGCTCGAGCGCTTCGCGGTAGTAGTGGATCGCCTTGCCCTGCAGGCCCGACTGGCGTGCCGCCTCGGCAAGGTCGAGGTAGATCGGGGTATGCGCCGGATCGACCGCCAGCGCCGCCTCGAAGCTGTCGATCGCCGCCTGGACCTGGCCCGAGGCAAGCTCGCTGCGCCCCTCGGCGATCAGCGCGGCGGCGCGCGGATCGGCCTGGCGATCCGCGCCGTAGCCGACGCTCGAGGTGACCAGCGCGGCCAGCGACAGGGCGAGGGCGACGGGGGTGTAACGCATCAGCAACTCCTTGAGCGCGGGCCGGGCGGGATCGCGATCTTCAGCCATTTGGGTTGAAAGCTATCATGCCTTTTCTAGACGTGCGATGAAAAATCCGTCCGTTTCGTCGTGAAACGGCGTGAGGCGCAGGCCGGGCCCGCGTGGGATCCCGAGCGGAAGCGGCGGCGCGACGGCACGCCAGCCGGGACGCTCGGCGAGGAACGCGGCCGCCTGCTCCGCCCCTTCCCCCTCGAGCAGCGAGCATACCACGTAGACCAGCCGCCCGCCCGGCTTGACCAGCTCCGCCGCGACCGCAAGCAGGCGCCGCTGCAGCGCGGTGACGCGCTCGAGCGCGGGTGGGTCGAGCCGCCAGCGCGCCTCGGGATTCCGCCGCCAGGTGCCGGTTCCAGAGCACGGCGCGTCGACAAGCACCGCGTCTGCCCGGCCCTGCCACGGCGCGAGCGCCTGAGCCTCGCGGCCCGGATCGAGCAGCACGGTCTCTGCGATCAGCGCGCCCGCCCGCGCGGCGCGCGGAGCCAGCCTGGAGAGCCGGCCGCGGTCGGTATCGGCGGCGATCAACGCGCCCCCGTTCGCCATCGCCGCCGCCAGCGCGAGCGTCTTGCCGCCCGCTCCCGCGCAGAGGTCGATCACCGTCTCGCCCGCCCTCGCCCCGGCCGCCTCGCAGGCGAGCTGGCTGCCGCCGTCCTGGACCTCGATCAGGCCGTCGCGGTAGGCGTCCCATTGTTCGACCGGGGTGCCGAAGGCGAAGCGCAGGCCTTGCGCGGCGGGCAGCGCCACGCCCTCCTCCGGCAATTCGATCGTCCCTCGGTCGGCCTTGAGCGCGTTGACCCGCACGTCCAGCGGCGCACGATCGAGCAGCGCGCCCGCTTCCGGGCCCGCGATTTCAGATGCTTCCAGACGCTCCGCCAGCCATTGCGGCGCGATGCCCGCCTCGGCGACCAGCTCGCCCTCCTCTATGGCGGCGGGGCCATAGGTCGAGCCGTCGAACAGCGGCAGCAGCGCGGGATCCGTCTGCGCCAGTGCGAGCATCGCCGCGCGCCCGGTCTGCGGCACCGAACCGCAATGGCGGATCGCGCGGTACACCAGCTCGCGCAGCGCGCGCCGGTCCTTCGAGCCGGCGAAGCGGTTTGCTCGGAACCAGTCGGCCAGGATGCGGTCCGCCGGCGGGCCCTTGGCCAGCGCGGCGCCGATCACCTCGTCGAGCAGCCCTATCGCGGCCTGAACGCGCGCGGCGGGAGTCATGTTCCTCCCCGGCACGGGGAGGGGGACCGCTCGAAGAGCGGTGGAGGGGGCTCTCGGCCCGGCAAGACGGAGAGGGGTCGCGCCTGGACGCCAGCCCCCTCCACCATGCTTCGCATGGTCCCCCTCCCCGTTCCGGGGAGGACCTCGGGATTACCGCGTCGGATAGTTCGGCGCCTCGCGGGTGATCGAAACGTCGTGGACGTGGCTTTCGCTGAGCCCGGCGTTGGTGATGCGGATGAACTTCGCCCGCGCCCGCAGGTCCTCCAGCGTCGCGGAGCCGGTATAACCCATCGCCGCCTTGATCCCGCCGACCAGCTGGTGGACAACGTCCCTGGCAGGGCCCTTGTACGGCACCTGGCCCTCGATTCCTTCGGGCACCAGCTTCATCTGGTCCTGGATGTCCTGCTGGAAGTAGCGGTCCGCGCTGCCCCTCGACATCGCCCCGACCGAGCCCATGCCGCGGTACGACTTGTAGGCGCGGCCCTGATAGAGGAAGGTTTCCCCGGGCGCTTCCTCGGTGCCGGCGAGCAGCGAGCCGATCATCACCGTCGAAGCCCCGCCGGCGAGCGCCTTGGCGGCATCGCCGCTGGTGCGCAGCCCGCCGTCGGCGATCACCGGGACGTCGCCCGCCGCGCTCGCGGCTTCCATGATCGCGGTCAGCTGCGGCACGCCGACGCCGGCGACCACCCGCGTGGTGCAGATCGAGCCCGGCCCGATGCCGACCTTGACCGCGTCCGCCCCGGCGTCGACGAGCGCCTTGCACGCCTCGGCAGTGGCGATGTTGCCGGCGATGACCTGGACCGAGTTCGACAGCCGCTTGGCCCGCTCGACCGCCCGCGCCACTTCCTTGTTGTGGCCGTGCGCGGTGTCGATCACGATCACGTCGCATTCCGCCTCGACCAGCGCCTCGGTGCGCTTGAAGCCCTTGTCACCCACGGTCGTCGCGGCGGCCACGCGCAGGCGGCCGCCGGCGTCCTTGGTCGCGTCGGGGTTGAGCACGGCCTTTTCCATGTCCTTGACCGTGATCAGGCCGACGCAGCGATAGGCGTCGTCGACCACCAGCAGCTTCTCGATCCGCCGCTGGTGCAGCAGCCGCCGCGCCTCGTCGAGGCTCACCCCGGGGCTGACGGTGGCGAGGTTCTCGCGGGTCATCAGCTCGCGCACCGGCTGCTTCGGGTTGTCGGCAAAGCGCACGTCGCGGTTGGTCAGGATGCCGCACAGCTTGCCGTCGGGATCGGTCACCGGGATACCGCTGATGCGGTGCTTGTCCATCAGCGCCTGGGCTTCGCCGAGCGTGGCGCCGGGGGTGATGGTGATGGGGTTGACGATCATCCCGCTTTCGAAGCGCTTGACCGTGCGCACCGCGTCGCACTGCTCCTTCACCGTCAGGTTGCGGTGAAGCACGCCGATGCCGCCGAGCTGCGCCATGACGATCGCCATCTGCGCCTCGGTCACGGTGTCCATCGCCGAGGAGATGATCGGGATGTTGAGCGCGATACCGCGCGTCAGCCGCGTCCTCGTGCTCGCCTGCGAGGGCACGATGTCGCTTTCGGCCGGCCTCAGCAGGACGTCGTCGAAGGTGAGGCCGGTCTCGATTTCCATGTGCCACTCTATCATGCGCGGAGCGATTCGTGGCGGCCCATGTAACCGCGGTTTGTGACGGGGGCTAGAGGGGTGTCCGGCAAGGGCCGACGCGGTTAAGGAACGGGCACGAAGGAGACCGCCATGCCGCGCATGAACATCCGGGCCATCAAGTTCTCGAAGGTCTACCCGATGTACGTCCAGAAGGTGGAGAGGAAGGGGCGGACGAAAGCCGAGCTCGACGAAGTGATCGGCTGGCTGACCGGCTTCGACCGCGCCGGCATCGCCGACCAGGTCGCGCGCGAGACCGATTTCGAAACCTTCTTCGCCGAAGCCCCCCGGCTCCATCCCAATCGCGGCGAGATCAAAGGCCTGATCTGCGGCTACCGGGTCGAAGAGATCGCCGATCCGTTCGAGCAGAAGCTCCGTCAGCTCGACAAGATCATCGACGAGCTGGCCAAGGGCAAGAAGATGGAGAAGATCAAGCGGGGGTGAGCGACCAGTGGCGAATGAGCGCCAGCGCGAGCCAAACAGCGGCGGCGATGAGCATCGGCACGGTGAGCAAGCCGATAAGATCGGGCTCGGCCGCCAGCTTGGCAGGGACTTGCCCGGCAATGGCTGCGACGATTAGGGCGATCGCCGCCGCAAGATTGACGAAGGCCCAGCGCCGCAGCATCTTCATCGCCGTCACCCCGCCGTCCATCCGCCGTCTATCGAGTAGTTCGCGCCGTTGACGTTCTGAGCCTCGTCGCGGCACAGGAACACCGCGAGCGCAGCGACTTCCTCGGGCCGGACGAACTTCCTGGTCGGTTGCTTGGCCAGCAGCACGTCGTCCAGCACCTGCTCGCGGGTCATGCCGCGCGCGGCCATGGTGTCGGGGATCTGATCCTCGACCAGCGGGGTCCAGACATAGCCGGGGCTGATGCAGTTGGCGGTGACGCCGTGCTCGGCGAGCTCGAGCGCGAGGACCTTGGTCAGGCCGTCGATCCCGTGCTTGGCGGCGACGTAGGCGGCCTTGAACGGGCTCGCGGCCTTCGAGTGGGCGCTGGCGGTCGCGATGATCCGCCCCCAGCCCCGCGCCTTCATGTGCGGCACCGCCAGCCGCGCGGTGTGGAACGCCGCCGAGAGGTTGAGTGCGATGATCGCGTCCCATTTCTCGGGCGGAAAATCCTCGACCGGCGCGACGTGCTGCATGCCGGCGTTGTTGACGAGGATGTCGACCGGGCCGGCCGCCGCCATCATTTGCTCGACCCCGGTGGTCGCCGTCAGGTCGCCGGCGGCGTAGGTCGCGCCGAGCTCGCCGCACAGACGGTCGATCTCGCTCGCCTCGGCAAAGCCGCTCAGCACGACCCCTGCCCCCTCGGCCGCGAGTGCGCGCGCGATGGCAAGCCCGATGCCCGAAGTCGAACCGGTAACCAGCGCGCGTTTGCCGGCGAGGAACATTTGCGACTCCTTGCGATTGCCCTAGGTCAGAAACCCAAGCGCGCCGGGCCGCCGCGGTCCAGCCCTTTTTCGCACGCGCACAACGGCAAGGAGGCTTACATGCGGCTCAATCCCTTCAATCCCGGCAGCATCAACGTTCGGCGCGGCGGGGGCGGCGGCTTTCCCGGCGGCGGCGGGGGGCAGCTCGGCTGCGGGGCGATCGCCATCGCGCTGGTCGGCGCGCTGGTGTTCGGAATCGACCCGGCCCAGATGCTCGGCACGATGGAAAGCGTGCAGCAAGGCGCGCCGACCCAGCAGGGACCCGGAGGCGAGACCGCCGCCGAGATCTGCGACGACAACCAGTACGCCACCGAATCCTGCAACGCGCTGGCATCGCTCGACCAGACCTGGGCACCCATCTTCCAGCGGGCCGGGATCGAATTCCAGCAGCCGTACCTGGTGTTCTACACTGGCGGAACCGGATCCGCCTGCGGTTCGGCCACGAGCGCGGTGGGGCCGTTCTACTGCCCGGCCGACCAGAGCATCTACATCGACACCAGCTTCTACGACCAGATGGACCGCCAGATGGGCGCGGGCGGCGATTTCGCGCGCTATTACGTGATCGCGCACGAGTACGGCCACCATATCCAGACGATCACCGGCCTTGCCGGCCAGATCCGCAGCGCGCAGCAGCAAAATCCCCGCCAGGCCAACCAGTTGCAGGTGCTGATGGAATTGCAGGCCGACTGCTACGCCGGCGTCTGGGCCGGCAACAACCGCAACGCGATCGAGCCGGGCGACTTCGAGGAAGGCATGACCGCGGCGAGCGCGATCGGCGACGACACCCTGATGCGCCGCTCGGGGCGACCGGTCGATTCGGAGAGCTTCACCCACGGCACCAGCGCTCAGCGCATGCAGGCGCTCAGGCTGGGAATGGAAAGCGGCGACGACACCCAGTGCGACCGGATCGTCAACCTCGGGTAGAAAAGCCCGCCCGCGGGGGAGCCATCCGCGGGCGGGCCGGCCGGCCGAAGCGGAAGTTGGTGACGCGCCGCGGCTAGCGGTTGTCGCGCTCGATCCGCTCGATCTCCTCGTCGAGGTCCTCAAGGATTTCGCGGCGGACCTCGGCGCTGATCTCGCGGTTGCGGGCGATGGCGTTGCGGGCGTTGCGCAGGCCGGAGCGGGCCGCGGCGAACTCGATCTCGCGCTGGCAGATCACCACGCGGGGGCGCCCGTCGGCGGTCGTGGTGCGGCGGGATTCGTTTTCGTCGCAGCTGTGGACCACTTCGGGAGCCATGCGGCGCGCCTGCTCGGCCATGGCGAGCGCCTGGGAGCGGTGCTGCTCGGCCCATTGCTCGCCGTACTGCTCGCCCCATTGCTCCATCTCGCGCTGGAACTGCTTCATGCCGCGCTGGAACTCCTGCATTCCCCGCTGGAATTCCTCGCTGTCCCAGTCGCCATTCCACTGGAACTGGGGCGGCTGCGGCATGTGCGCCGGCATCGGCGGCGCGGGCGGCACCGGAGAAGCGCGCAGCGCGAAGTTGCGCACGACAGGCTCACCGTCGGGCCCCACGCGGCGCAGGACGAAGTTTTGGACCCGGCTGCCGTCGCCGCCATCCGCGTCGGGCGCATGGGGAGCGGCCGGCGGCAGCGGAGCCTGCGGCGCCTCGGGCGGCACCGCCGCCGCGCTCGGCGCCGGTGGCGCGGGCGGCGTGGGCTGTGCGTTCGCGGCGGCGTAGGAGATCGACGCGGTCAGCGGCAGCGCCAGCGCGCTCGCGGCGACCAGGCCGCGGCCCGCCCAGCGGCGGCGGCAGGACAATTCGGACATCGACAGACTCCGCAGGCGGTGGACGATCGACCGCTCGCCGAGGACCGGGCAGGCCATCGGCGCGGCCAATGCTCCCTTGAAGTCGAGCGAGCGCGGTCCCGTCGCGATCCCCGCAATCAAGGCGGCATAACGAATTCTTTCCTCGCGCCCGCGGCCGGCGAGCACCCGGGCATCGCAGGCGGCCTCCTGATCGCGGCGCATGGCGCGCCAGCCGTACCAGGCGAGCGGGTTGAACCAGTGCAGCGCGAGCAGCGCCTGCGCGGCCATGTTGGCCAGCAGGTCGTGCCCCTTGTGGTGCGCGAACTCGTGCTGGATGGCGAGGTCGCGCGCGGCGAGGTCATGCTGCGCCATGAAGCCCGGCGGCAGCGCGATGACCTTGTCGAGCACACCGAACGCGACCGGAGCGGCCAACGCCCGGGTCTCGACCAGCCGGATGCGGCCGATCTCGCCGACCGGGCGCGCGCCCTTGAGCAGCTCGCCGCGCATGCGGCGATATGTGATCACGCGCCAGGCGAGAAAGGCGAGGGCCACGCCCGCCCAGGTCGACGCCGCCGGGGAGATCAGGTCAGCCCATTCCCACGCCGGGGCCGTCGCGGTGGTGAATTCGGCGGCCGGCAAAGCCGCCGGGTCGGCGAGGGTCGCCGCCACGGTTCCGAAAGCGGCTTCCGGCGCGGCCGCGACCGATTCTGTAGCGGCCGCGACGGGCGCCGCCGCGGTCTCCGGCGCGTAGCTGGCGGGCAGCACGATAGGCGGCAGCAGCAGGCGCAGGAAGGGCAGCGCCCACAGCGCATAGGCGAGCTGCGGACCGAAGAAGCGCCCGACAGGGCGGCGCAGCGCCAGAACCAGGCCGATCAGCAGCCCGGTGTAGAGCACGGTGTCGATCAGCCAGGCCGTCATTTGCGCATCTCCCTCAGAAGGCGCTCGATCTCGGCGATGTCGTCGTCAGACAACGCTTCGTTCTCGGCGAGATGCGCGAACAGCGGCGCGGCGCGGCCGCCGAACAGCCGGTCGACCAGCCGGCGCGATTCGCCGCCGACGTAATCGGCGCGCTCGAGCAGCGGGGTGTAGAGGAAGCGGCGCCCCTCGGGCGTGGTGGCGACGGCGCCCTTGGCGACGAGCCGCGACAGCAGCGTCTTGACCGTCGGCATCGACCAGCCGCGCTCTTCGCAGATCGCTTCGCACACCTCGACCGCGGTCTGTGGGCTTTTCTCCCACAGCGCTTCCATCACGGCGGACTCCGCGTCGCTGATGCGCTCGCCCGACTGATCCTTGGGCGGTTCGTGTGAATCGGCCATCCCGTCCTCCCCGACGATGCCTGATATCGCTATCGATTACGTCTGTAAACATGAAGCGTGGATGAATGACTTGTCAGCATCGGCGCCGTCGTTAGGGTTTCGAAATGCGTTTGTCCCACCGCGTCGGCCGTTTGTCGGATTGCCACAGCATCTCCGACTTCCGCGCGCTGGCGAAGCGGCGGCTGCCCTTCCCCGTGTTCCACTACATCGACGGAGCCGCCGACGACGAGGTGACGAAGGACCGCAACACCGCGGCATTCGACGACGTCGACCTGGTGCCGGACGTGCTGGCGGGCGTCGAAACGGTCGATCCCTCGGTCACGGTGCTCGGCCGGACCACGCGGCTGCCGCTGATGCTCAGCCCCACGGCGCTGCAGCGGCTGTTCCACTGGCAGGGCGAACGCGCGGTGGCCGCGGCGGCCGAGAAGTTCGGGCTGTGGTTCGGCATCTCGAGCCTGGCTAGCGTCAGCATCGCAGAGATCGGCGCCAACTACGCCGGACCGAAGATGCTCCAGTACTACTACCACAAGGACAAGGGGCTCAACGCGGCACTGCTCGAGGCGGCCCGCGCAGCCAGGTTCGACGCGCTGGCCTTGACCGTCGACACGATCGTCGGCGGCAACCGCGAGCGGTGCCTGCGCACCGGCTTCACCAGCCCGCCGAAGATCACTCCGGCAAGCTTCGTGTCCTACGCCACCAGGCCGCGCTGGGCGCTCGACTACCTGCTGCGCGAGAAGTTCTCGCTGCCCAACCTCGAGGCGCACGTGCCGCAAGGCTCGAGCACGTCGTCGTCGGTGGCGAACTACTTCAGCCAGTTCCTCGACCAGTCGCTCGACTGGGCGGCGGCGGAGAAGCTGCGCGCCGACTGGGCCGGCAAGTTCGTGCTCAAGGGCGTGATGTCGGTCGGCGACGCCAGGCGGGCGGCGGACATGGGCTGCAACGCGATCATGGTCTCCAACCACGGCGGCCGCCAGCTCGACGGCAGCCGCACCCCGTTCGACCAGCTCGCCGAGATCGTCGACGCGGTCGGCGACCGGATGGAGGTGATCCTCGACGGCGGCGTGCGCCGCGGCACGCATGTGCTCAAGGCGCTGAGCCTCGGCGCGACGGCGGTCTCGGGTGGACGCCTCTACCTCTACGCGCTCGCCGCCGCCGGCCAGCAAGGCGTCGAGCGCGCGCTTGCGATCATGGAAGCGGAGATCATCCGCGACATGAAGCTGATGGGCGTGAAGCGCATCGACCAGCTGTCGCGCGACAATCTCCGCTTCCGTTGACCCTCAGGCGATCTCCCTCCCGATCAGCATCGGGCCGATCCTTCGCGACGAGCCATCGAAGAAGCCGACCTCGCCGGTGAATTCCGTCGGGTTGCGGAAGGTGCCCAACAGGATGTCGAAGATCGGAATGTCGCCGTAGTTGAAGGCGTGCACATCGCGCTGATGGTGCACCGAGTGGCTTTCCGGCCGGGTCACAATGTAGCCGAGCCAGCGCGGCGTGCGGATGTTGGCGTGCTGGAACATCGAGCAGAACGTCGCCAGCACCGCGACCACGATCGCCGCCTCCGCCGTGAGCCCGATGCCGAGCACCAGCGCGAGGCTGCCGACCAGCGCCCAGCCGATCATGTCGAGCGGATGGAAGTAGAAGGCTCCCCAGATGTCGACCCGCTCGGCGCTGTGATGCATCTGGTGGAACCAGCGCCACAGCGGCTGCACGTTATGCATCGTGCGGTGCCAAGCGTAGACGATGAACTCGAGCGCCAGGAAGCCGACCAGGACCTGCGCCCAGAACGGCAGCGTCGAACCATCGACCAGCTGATACCGGCCGAGCAGCCCGTCCCACATCAGCGGCGCGAACGTGGCGACCGCGAAATAGAGCAGCGCGAAGGCGATGCCCTTGAGCTTCCACAGGGGAACCTCGGGGAATACCCGCGCCCGCGCGATGAGATCGACCGCTGCGAAGGCCGCGAACAAGCCGAGCGCGATCAGGTGATAGGTACCGAACATTGCAATCACTCCATCGATTTCGAGATGGCAGCTAACTATTCGGACCCAGCCGGTGGTTATAGCAGGAACGCGGTCGGTTTTCCGCAACGCCCGCTCGTGCTAGGGATTCCGCGGGTTTCGGGGATCTCGCCATCATGGACCAGCAGCCGCAGCCGGCAGAAACTGTACCATCGGTAGAGTCGGGCAGCCCGACCAAAGGGGAGCGCACGCGCGAGCGCCTGCTCGATTGCGCATACGACGCGATCATCCACAAGGGGTTCGCCGGAACGTCGATCGACGAGCTGGTCGAAGCCGCCGGGATCACCAAGAGCGGGTTCTTCTACCACTTCAAGGACAAGGGCGATCTCGCCCGCCAGCTACTCGTCCGCTTCCTGGCCGAGGACGACGAGGTGATGGACCAGCTGACTCTGCGCGCACAGCAGCTGGTTGACGACCCGTTGCAGCGGTTCCTGCTGTTCCTCAACCTCTATGCCGAAACGGTCGACGGGCTGGAGGAGCTGCACCCCGGCTGCCTGGTGGCGTCGATCGTGTACCAGGACCAGGTGTTCGACCGCGAGATCCAGCGGCTCAATTCGGAAGCGGTGATCCGCTGGCGCGCGCGCTTCCTCGTTTGGCTCGAAGCCATCGACCTGAAGTACCAGCCGGTCCTGCCGGTGGACCGCGAGGCGCTCGCCGACGGGCTCAGCGCGGTGGTCGAAGGCTCGATCGTGCTGGCCAAGGCGCTCGACAATCCCAGGCTGATGGGCCGCCAGCTCAGGTTGTTCCGCGACATGGTCAAGGCAACCTACGGAGTCGCCTGAGCCGCCTCCACGCGGTGGAACGTAATCGACAGCCGGAAGTCGTCGCCCTCGACCTGGTGCGGCGCTTGCGGGGGCACGACGATCTCGGCCGGCGCGCGCAACTCCACGCGGCCGCCCGCCTCGTCCTCCCACACGAACGAGAGGCTTCCCGCCTCGAGCGAGAGGAGGCCCCAGGTGCCCGCTTTGAGATCGTGGGTCCGGCGCAGGCCCGCAGGCAGGCTCGCGGCGTCGAACGGCCCGATGGTCCGGTAGGGTTCGGCCCCGCCGGGCAGGACCGAGGCCCGGTCAGGCATGCGGCAGGTCCTCCCCCGCCCTCGCCCCGGTCAGGCCGTGGCGGCGGGTCTCGATCCCGGTCAGCAGGCTGTCGGCGATCATCCGCGCGCGCCCCGCCACCAGCGCCGTGGCTGCGCTGGTCGGCTCGAGCTCGCGCAGCGTGGCGTAGAACAGCGTCAGCCAGTGCGCGAAGTGCCGCTCCTCCAGCCCGGGTATCGCCATGTGCTTGGCCATCGGGTTGCCCGCGAACTCTCCGCTGGCATGAAGCACCGAGCGCCAGAACTGCTTCATCCGGCCGAGATGCAGGTCCCAGTCGGCGATCCGTTCGGCGAAGATCGGGGCGAGCAGGTCGTCCCGGCGTATCTTGCCGTAGAAGCGCTCGACGAAAGCGGAAATGTAGTCTGCGTCGACGCCGATCGCCTCGGCTTCGGCGCGCTTGCGCGCCCGCAGCGCTTCGATGTGTGCGCGCCGGTCGGCCTCGCTGGGCGCCGCGGAATGAGCGGTCGATGTGTCGTGCATGCATCTGTCCCTAACCGGCCAAGGCCAGAAGTCTCCCTGGTAATTCTACGGTGGAGCGCGGCGCGCCTTGGCCCGATAGTCGTTGCATGCTTCAGCGATTCGCCCTTGCCCTCGCCGCCCTGCTCCTGCCCTCCGCGGCCCTGGCCCAGGCCACCACGACCAACGTCGTCATCGAAACCGAGCTCGGCGCCATCGTCGTCGCGCTCGAGACCGAACGGGCGCCGGTCACCGCGGCCAACTTCCTGCGCTACGCCGACGAGAAGCGCTTCGAAGGCATCGTGTTCTACCGCGCGATGGCGCTCGACTGGGGCGAGCAGCCCAACGGGCTCGTCCAGGGCGGCACCCAGTGGGACCCGGCGCGCGTGCTGCCGCCGATCGCACACGAGCCGACCAGCCAGACCGGGGTAAGGCACGTCGCGGGTGCGATCTCGATGGCGCGCAACGAGCCGGGCACCGCGACCGGTGATTTCTCGATCATGCTGGCCGACATGCCGAGCCTCGACGCCGACCCTCGCGCCGAGGACGAGAACCTGCGCGATGGCTACGCGGCGTTCGGGCGCGTGGTCGAAGGCATGGACGTGGTCCGCGCGATCTTCGCGGCGCCGACCGATCCCGACAAGGGCGAAGGCTGGATGAAGGGCCAGATGCTCGCCGCGCCGGTGAAGATACTCACCGTGCGGCGGCAGGAACCCTGACTGCGTTTTTCTCGTCCTCGTCGGGCTGCTCGACGAACTCGTTGACCTTGTCGAGCTTGAGCTCCACCGCCTTGGCGAGCAGGGTTTGCGGGTCCAGGGTGCTTTCCATCTCGCGGATCAGCTTGAGCGGCGGATTCTCGCCGACGCTCTCGGCCTGGAACGCGGCCGGCGCGAGGATCGAACGGGCCTGCACGACATTGCCTTCGCGCAGCAGCTCGATCGCCGAACGGACACGCAGGCTGGAATCCTGCGGTACCAGCACGGTCGCGTGGAGCAGGCCTTCGACGGCGTCAGCGGAAGGCGTCTCGCCCATCGGCGCGAAGCTGTCGTAATAGAGCTGGAACGGCAGCGCGTGGTCCGGATCGGCGCGGTTGGCCTTGAGGAACCAGTCGCGCGCTTCGGCCGCCATCTCGCGGCTGCCGGCGGCGATCGCGCGCCGCATCATCACCCGGCCCTTGTAGACCATGGCGAACATGCTGTTCGGATCGCCGGCCAGCGCGCGTTCGGCCGCCGCCCACGATTCGTCGTAATTCTTCGCATCGTATTCCATCTCGGCGAGCCAGGTCTGGACCGCCACGTCGTCGGGGTAGCGGGCAGCGACCGGGCGCGCCCGCGCGATCAGGGCGCGGGCCTGCTCCTCGGTCACGCCGAGCGTGCTGACCAGGCGGTAATCGAGCATCGCCGCTTCGCCCGCGCTGAGCGTACGGACGGTTATCTCGCCGGGAGTACCGATCAGCTCCGGCGAAAAACGCGCCAGCTTGAATTTGTGCGCGCGGATGTAGCGGTCGAGCTCGCGGTCGAGCCGGCCGAGGTCCCCGAACACCTTCTCGCCGCTGGCGACAGGATCGACCGTGCGGTTGAGCTCGGCGATGAAGTCGCCGTACTGGTTCGGGCGTTCCCCGCTCATCCACAGGTAGTGGGCGAGCGCCCAGCCGCGCGAATACTTCTCGATGTTTTCGTCGCGGTTCTTCGGCGGGTTGAAGTCGCTGTCGAGCATGCGCCGCACGCTCCACCGGCTCATCCCGAACATCGCACCGCCGCGCGAATCGTTCTTGTCGCCTATCACCACGCTGCGGTCGTCCTCGAACTTGGCGGTGGCGAACATCTCGGCGAGCCCTTCCTGGGCCCAGCCGGGCATGAACATCTCGACATTGGTCAGCAGCATGTGGTGCGCGTATTCGTGCAGCAGGATGATGCGCGGATTGAAATCCTCGATGCCGCGGTCGAGGTTGAAGCGCTCCGGGACGACCGCGTTGGCGCTTTGCGCCGTGGCCGAATAGAAGCCGGCGATGCTACGCGATCCGCCGGCGCGCTGCACGGCACCGAGGCCGTCGAGCACGTAGACGGTGACCGGCACGGTCCGCTTCGCATCAAGCAGATAGGCGAGCATGCCATGGTACTGCTCGAGCCGTTCGGACCACTTGCGCAGATCGGCTTCGGACATGTCGCCGATCACGGTGAAGTTCTCCGACTTCGCCTCGCGCCATTCGGCGTGCGCCGGCGCGGCGGCGGCAAAGAGAAGGGTAAAGGCCACGAAGGCCTTGATAAGGTTGTGCTTCATGATGGGTCCCGGCCCCGTTCGAACGCCAAGCGGTAGCCGATGAAACCGCGCGAGTGAACCCCCTTCAGCGCCCCGCCGCCGCGAACGAGGCGATGGCAGGCGCCCCCACCGGTGGCGTCGCGGCGCGCGGCATGCGTGCTTCCAGCCCGGGCAGCCACTGGCCGACCGCGGTGCCGATGGCGACCTGCGGCAGGGACGGCTGCAGGCCCTGTCCGCTTTCCCACCCGGCGATCAGCAGGCGCGCTTCGGCGGCCGCCTCGGTCAGCGGCTGCGGCTTGCGCAGCGCGTTGTTGACCAGCGCATCCCCGAAGAAGGTCCAGTCGTTCTCCGCCTCGCAGCCGAACGAGGTGCGGTCCGCCGCGGCCGCCGTCACGACCGCGGTGTCCGGGCTGGCCAGAAACGGCACGAACATCCCCGAATAGCACGCGCTGAGCAGCACGATGCGCCGCCTGATCCCGAGCTCGCCCAGCACCAGTCCGAGCCGCGAGGGCGAGAGGATGCCGTAGCCGCTGTCGCCGTCATGATAGGCGAGCCCGGCCGGCGCGCCGTGGCTGGTCGAATAGAGCACCAGCACGTCCTCGGCGGGATCCATCAGCTCGGCGATGTGCGCCAGCGTGAGCGTCAGCGAGGTGAGCGAGCCCTTGGGCAGGCCGGCGGTACGCCCGTCGGGCCCCGCGAGCGTGATCGAGCGTCCCTCCGCGCCGTACCGACGCGCAAGCACCCGGCCCGCCTCGCGGGCCTCACGGCTGAATACCGGATCGCTGTCGAGCGCGACGGCGATCACGTAGGCATCGATCGTGCCGCGGCGCTGCGGCTGCAGCGCGGCAAGCGCCGCGTCGAGCCGGCGTCGCTCGGCGAGCATCTCGCGCGCCGATCGACCGCGCTGCAGCTCGGGTCCGAGGTTGAAGCTGGCCTGCCCGGCGCCAAGCTCGGGCCAAGGCGCGAAATGCGGCGGTGGGTGGACGGGTTCGGTGGGCTGCTGGGCAGGCGCGGGCGCTGCGAGCGCTGCAGCCGCACAAAATGCCGTAAGCCAGCGCCTCATCGCCCTTCCCCTCGGCGCCAAGCTGCGGCGGCGTGGGGGCCTAAGTCAAGAGCAGAGCAACAACAGGGATGCTCGCTCGAATGATAGCTAGAAGGGATGCGGCGTTCGGGCCGGCAACCTCAATAAACCCGCTTCTTCGGCTTGATGTACTCGGCGTCGTCGGTGAGCGTGTATTCGTGCACCGGGCGGTAGTCGATCCGCACGGTGCCCCCCTTGCCGCCCCAGCCGTCGAACCACGCGGCGGTGTGTTTCATCCAGCCCGCGTCGTCGCGGTTCGGATAATCCTCGTGAGCGTGGGCGCCGCGCGATTCCTTGCGGTTGTGGGCGGAGTGCATCGTCACCGTCGCCTGGGCGATCAGGTTGTCGAGCTCGAGCGTCTCGACGAGGTCGCTGTTCCAGATCAGCGAGCGGTCGGTGACCGAGATGTCCTGCATCGAGGCGTAGATTTCGCCCAGCTTCTGCTTCCCTTCAGCCATCAGCTCGTCCGTGCGGAACACCGCGGCATGGGCCGACATCGCGCGCTGCATGCTGGCGCGGATCGCCGCGGTGGGCGTCCCGCCGCTGGCGCTGCGGAAGTGGTCGAGCCGGCCGAGCGCGAGGTCGGCGCTGTCCTTCGGCAGCTCCTCCTGCGCGGCGTTGGGCTTGATCGTTTCCTTGAGCCGGTGGCCCGCCGCGCGTCCGAACACTACCAGGTCGATCAGCGAGTTTGAACCGAGACGGTTGGCGCCGTGGACCGAGACGCAGGCCGCCTCGCCCACCGCGAACAGGCCCGGCACCACCGTTTCAGGATCGCCGTCGGCGCCGATCGTCATGACCTCGCCGTGGTAGTTCGTCGGGATGCCGCCCATGTTGTAGTGCACGGTCGGCACCACCGGCAGCGGTTGCCGGGTGAGGTCGACCCCGGCGAATATCTTGCCGCTCTCGGTGATCCCCGGCAGCCGCTCGGCCAGGACCTTCGGGTCGATATGGTCGAGGTGGAGGAAGATGTGGTCCTTGTTCGGCCCCACGCCCCGCCCGTCGCGAATCTCGAGCGCCATCGAGCGGCTGACCACGTCGCGGCTGGCGAGGTCCTTGGCGGAGGGCGCGTAGCGCTCCATGAACCGCTCGCCTTCGCTGTTGGTCAGGTAGCCGCCCTCGCCGCGCGCGCCCTCGGTGATCAGCACGCCGGCGCCGTAGATCCCGGTCGGGTGGAACTGGACGAACTCCATGTCCTGCAGCGGCAGGCCGGCGCGCAGCACCATCGCGTTGCCGTCGCCGGTGCAGGTGTGGGCGCTGGTGGCGGTGAAATAGGCGCGACCGTAGCCGCCGGTCGCCAGCACGACGGCCTGGGCGCGGAAGCGGTGAATCGCGCCGGTTTCGAGGTCGAGCGAAACGACCCCGCGGCACACGCCGTTTTCCATGATCAGGTCGATCGCGAAGTGCTCGATGAAGAAGGTCGAGTTGAACTTCAGGCTCTGCTGGTAGAGCGCGTGCAGCATCGCGTGGCCGGTGCGATCGGCCGCGGCGGCGGTGCGCTGAACCGGGGGGCCTTCGCCCATGTTCTGCATGTGGCCGCCGAACGGGCGCTGGTAGATCGTGCCGTCCTTGTTGCGGCTAAACGGCATGCCGGCATGCTCGAGCTCGTAGACCGCCTGCGGCGCCTCGCGCACCATGTACTCGATCGCGTCCTGGTCCCCCAGCCAGTCCGACCCCTTGACGGTGTCGTACATGTGCCAGGTCCAGTGGTCGGGCGAGTTGTTGCCGAGGCTCGCCGCGATGCCGCCCTGCGCGGCGACGGTGTGGCTGCGGGTCGGAAACACCTTGGTGATGCAGGCGGTGTTGAGCCCCGCCGCCGCGCTGCCCATCGTCGCGCGCAGGCCCGATCCTCCGGCACCGACGACGACGACGTCGTAAGTGTGGTCGACGATCTTGTAGCTGGGTGCGGCCGAGGCCATCAGGCCGCTCCGCCGAGCCCGATGCGGATCAGGCACAGCAGGCCGAATGCCGCCCCGGCGAAGGCCGCCAGGTTGATTACCAGTATGACCGCGAAGCGCCGCCCCGGATGGTCGACGTAATCCTCGAACAGCACCTGCAGCCCGAGCCGCGCGTGCCAGAACACGGCCACGATCAGCAGCGCCAGCGCGAAGTTGGGCCCGAGTTCCTTCAGCCAGCCGGTGACGGTGGCGTAGGAGAGGTCCGGCAGCAGCAGGAACGAGATCGCGAGATAGGCGCATGTGATCAGCGCGCCGGCCGAAGTGGCCTGCATCAGCACCCAGTGCCCGGCGCCGTGATGCGCCGAGCCGAGGCCACGGACCTCGCCGATGTCAGTGCCCTTGGTCATGCCGCTGCCCGGATCGCCCCCGCTCATAGCAGCACCAGCGCGGCCCAGAACGCCGCCGTCAGCATGATCCCGGCGATCACCGAGATCACCGACCAGGCCTTGTTGGTATCGAGCTCGTATCCGGCGCCCGCGTCGAGGAAGAAATGGCGGATGCCCGAGCACAGGTGGTTGAAGAACGCCCAGCTCAGCCCCACCAGGACGACATAGCCGGGGATCGAGGTCGCGGCCCAGGTGAACGTCTGGTACGCCTCGGGCCCGCTCGCCAGCGCGCCGAGCCACCACAGCAGCACCGGCAGGCCGACGAAGGCGAGCCCGTCTCCCGAGACACGGTGGAGGATCGAGACCAGCATGTGCGGCCCCCATTTCCAGATCGTCAGGTGCGGCGAAAGCGGGCGTGTGGCCATGGCATGTCCCGTCCGTGAGAGCGTGCGCTTCCCTTAGCGGATGCGGCAGGCGAGGCAAGCGTGCCCGCCCCTCTACTCGACAACGCCGCCCGCTCCGCAGATAGTGGTTTTCGAGAGGAGCGCTGCGATGGACGGCGTGCACGACATGGGCGGGCTGGCCGATTTCGGTCCGGTTCGCGCCGAACCGGACGAACCGGTGTTTCACGACGAATGGGAGCGGCGCGTTTTCGCCCTCAACATGGGCGCGCTCGCCTACATCGGTCCGGTCGACCGGGTGCGGCATTCTATCGAGCGGATGGACCCGGTCGAATATCTAACGACGAGCTATTACGAGCACTGGATTCACGCCCTCGCCACGCTGGCCGAGGAGTTGGGCTACGTGACCGCGGAGGAGCTTGCGAGCGGCCGCGTCACGAAACCTGTGCAATTGCCCTACCCGGCGCCGCCGGCCGAAGCGCTGCTGGGCATCTTGCGCGGCGGCGTGCCCGCGACCCGGGACGTCGAGGCCGCACCGGCCTTCGCTCCCGGCGACAAGGTCCGGGCGCGCAATTTCGAATTTGCCGGGCACACCCGCCTGCCGCGCTATGCCAGGGGCAAGACCGGGACGGTCGTGGCCATGCGCGGCAATCACGTTTTTCCCGATACGCACGCCCACGATCGCGGCGAAAACCCGCATCCGCTCTATACGGTGCGTTTCGAAGGCGCTGAACTGTGGGGCGACAACGTCACGCGGCGCGATTGCGTCCATATCGACCTGTGGGAAAGCTACCTGGAGCCGGCAACATGAGCGCGCACCACCACGATCATGATCACGATCATGACCACGGCACACCTCCCAGTCCCTACCATAGCAATCGCCGCAGCCCCGAGCGCACCCGGCAACTGACCGAGCAGGTTGCCAGGCTCGAAGCCGTGCTGGTCGAGAAGGGCCTGGTCGACAAGGCGGCGCTCGATGGCGTGGTCGAGCTGTACGAAAACGACCTCGGCCCGATGAACGGCGCCCGGGTCGTCGCCCGGGCCTGGACCGACCCGGCCTTCAAGCAGCGGCTGCTCGACGACGCTACCGCGGCGATCGCCGAGCTCGGTTACGGCGGCCTGCAGGGCGAGCACATGGTAGTTGTCGAGAACACGCCCGCGGTCCACAACCTGGTCGCGTGCACGCTGTGCTCCTGCTACCCGTGGCCCGTCCTCGGACTGCCCCCGACCTGGTACAAGGACGCCGCCTACCGCTCGCGCGTGGTCCACGATCCGCGCGGGGTGCTGGCCGATTTCGGCACCGTGATCGACGACGCGGTCGAAGTACGGGTGTGGGACAGCAGCGCCGAGGTACGTTACCTGGTGCTCCCAGAACGTCCCGCGGGCTCCGAACATCTCGGCGAAGAACAACTTGCCGAGCTGGTCGGTCGCGACGCGATGATCGGGGTCACGAAGGCCGGCGCCCGATGAACGCCTCGTTGAACGCCAGGCCCGAAATCGCCGAGATGGACGAGGCCGCCTTGCCGCGGATGAGCGGCGAGCTGGTGTTCCACGACGAGTGGGAACGGCGCGCCTTCGCCATCGCGGTGAGCCTGGCCGAGCAGGGCCGGTTCGCGTGGCCGCAATTCCAGGCCAACCTGATCGCCGCCGTCGCTGTCGCTGAGGCGGGAGATCCGCTGCACCCGAGCCGGGGCTACTACGAAAGCTGGCTCGACGCGCTCGAAGCGACCTTGTCGCAAGCCAAAGTGCTGCCGGACCCGTCTATCGTTCACCAAGCGAAGGAGCGCCTGTGAGCATTCTCTTCACCGACGCGCACCGCGCGCTGCAGGCCGAATTCGACACCCGCCGCGTGGCCGACAGATCGAGGAAATCGCCTGCCACGACGTCGTCGGCGAGAACGAAAGGGGCTTCATCGAAAGCCGCGACATGTTCTTTCTCGCTACCGTCGACACCGAAGGCTGTCCGACGGTCTCCTACAAGGGCGGCGATTCCGGGTTCATCCGCGTGGTCGACGAAAAGACCCTCATCTTCCCGAGCTACGACGGCAACGGAATGTACATGTCGATGGGCAACATCGAATCGAGCGGCGAAGTCGGCCTGCTGTTCATCGATTTCGAGAAGCCCAACCGGATGCGGTTGCAGGGGCGAGCCGAGCTGTCGCGCGATCCCGCGCTGCTGGCGCATTTCGTCGAAGCCCAGCTGGTGGTCAAAGTCATCGTGCGCGCGGTGTTCGTGAACTGCCCACGCCACGTCCACCGATACGACAAGGTCGCGCCCTCGCGCTATGTGCCGCGCGTGGCGGGTGAAACGCCGGTCGCCGGGTGGAAACACGTCGATCAGATACAGGACGCGCTGCCCGAACGCGACGCCGCCAGCGTCGCAGCGGCCGGCGGGAAGCTGCGGACCTCCGACGAATGGGTCGACATGGTAGTGACCGGGCATCCCGAGGCCTGATCGCGCCGGCGCTGTAAGGGGTATTATCGCTGGGGCCATCGCACTATCGATGGCGAATGGCCCCCATCATCCTCCTCACCGGCTCGTCGCGCGGGATCGGCTGCGCGATCGCCGATGCGCTCAGGGCGCGCGGCGCACGGGTGATCGGGCATGCCTCGAGCCTCGGCGACGAGGACACGATCGCCGCCGACCTTTCGGAGCCGACCGCGCCGCAAATGCTGTGGGAAGAGGCGGTCGCGCGCTCGGCCCACGGGCGCATCGACGTGCTGATCAACAACGCCGGAATCTTCGCCGCCAATCCGCTCGACGCCTCGGACATCGCCTGGCTCGATGCGTGGGAGGACACGCTGCGCATCAACCTCACGGCGACGGCGCAGCTGACGCGTTTCGCGGTGCGGCACTGGCTGGAGACCGGAGCCGAGGGCCGCCTGGTGCACATCGCCAGCCGCGCCGGGCATCGCGGGGATTCGCCCGACCACTGGCACTACGCGGCCTCGAAAGGCGGGATGCTGGCGCTGCACAAGACCGTTGCCCGCGCCTATGCCGACCGCGGCATTCTCAGCTTCGCGATAGCGCCTGGCTTCACCGATACCGCAATGGCAGAGAATTACCTCGAAACCCGCGGCGGGGCGGGCCTGCTGGCCGACATCCCGCTCGGCCGCGTCGCAACCCCTGAGGAGATCGCCACGATGGCCGCGTTCTGCGCCCTTGATGCCCCGCCGAGCATGACCGGCGCGGTGCTCGATGCCAATGGAGCGAGCTATGTTCGCTAGGCCGCTTGCGGCGCTCGCGCTGCTGCTGCTGCCGGGATGTATGGCGTCGGATCTGGCGCCCGGCGCCATCGACCACAGCCCCGCCGCCTGGGCCCAGACTTGCGCCGATTGGGACGAATGGGACAAGCCGGGGCCGCCTTTCCGCATCCACGGCGACACCTATTACGTCGGCACTTGCGGCATTGCGGCGATCCTGGTCACCAGCGCCCATGGCCATATCCTGATCGATGCCGGGACCGAAGCCGGCGCGCAGGTGGTGATGGCCAATATCCGGGCGCTCGGCTTCGATCCCGCGCATATCCATGTGCTGCTGACCAGCCACGAGCATTATGACCATGTCGGCGGCCTGGCAGTGCTGCAAGAAGCGAGCGGTGCGGCGGTCCATGCGTCAGCCGCCGCGCTCGAGGTGTTGAGATCGGGCCGGGATGGCGAGGACGATCCGCAGCATGGAATGCACCCGGCCATGCGTCCGGTGGCTTCGGTCCGTCCGATCACGCCCGGCGAACCCGTGCGTGTCGGGCTCGAAGCCCTGGCCCTCAGCCCCGTCGAAACGCCCGGCCACACGCCCGGCGCGCTGAGCTGGCACTGGCGGAGCTGCGACGGAGCCGGCGCTTGCCGCACCATCGTCTATGCCGACAGCCTCTCGCCCGTCAGCCGCGACGGCTACCGCTTCTCCGACCATCCGGACTATCTGCGGGCTTATCGCGCCGGCATAGCCCGGGTAGCCGCGCTCGATTGCGATATTCTGCTCACGCCGCATCCCTCGGCGAGCGGGCTGCGGGAAAAGCTGCTGGCCGATGACCTGACCGGCGGCATGAACTGCCGCGACTATGCCGCCTCGATCGCCGGGAGGCTCGATGCGCGGCTGGCGCAAGAGGCGAGTGGCGGATGAACTGGAAGCTCGTCGCCGAGGCGCCGAAGGCGATCGTCCAGGCGGCCCTGGCGGCGCACGAAGCTCTCGACGCGTGGGACGCCGAGATCGTTCTCACCGCCAGCGAGGCGGCCGGGCAGGAGCCGGAGAAGTGGGTGCTCGAAGCCTATCTCCCGCGGCGCCCACGCAAGGCTGACCGGGCGGCGGTGAGGGGGCTGTTTGCGGATGGTCCACCCGAGCTGACCGCCGAGAAGCTGCCCGAGACCGACTGGGTCTCCGAGACGCAGCGCGCTGCCGCGCCGATCCGCGCCGGGCGCTTCCATGTGCATACGCCGGATTTCCCGGTCGATGCCTCGCCGGGCACGATCGACCTGGTCATTCCCGCCGCGCAGGCGTTCGGCACCGGCCAGCACGCGACCACCGCGGGCTGTCTCGCCATGCTCGACCTGATGAAGCAGCGCGGCACGGTGGTGCGCAACTTCGCCGACATCGGCACCGGCACCGGGCTGCTCGCCTTCGCCGCTCTGCGGCTGTGGCCGGGGGCGCGGGCCGTCGCCAGCGACATCGACGCGGTGTGCGAGGCCGTGGTGGTCGAGAACGCGCTGGCCAACGCGGTCCCGCTCGGCACAGCGCCCGGTCAGCTCGCGACGGTCGTGGCCGAAGGCATGGGCGATGCGATCCTGGCCGGCCGCGCACCTTACGACCTCGTCGTCGCCAACATCCTCGCCGGGCCGCTGGTGGCGCTGGCGGGCGACTTCGGCGACACCGTGCGCGCGGGCGGCAGCGTTCTGCTCGCCGGCCTCCTCGAGGCGCAGGAACCCGCGGTGCGCGCCGCGTACCGCACGGCCGGCTTCCGCCTCGCCGCGCGGCTGGTGAACGGCGACTGGTCGATCCTGTGGCTGCGCCGGCGCGCCGTCTGATCCGCGTCCTCGGCGCGATCCTGGCCTGCCTGGTCGTGGCCGTCCTGCTGTTCGCCCTGGCCGGATGGATCGGCTCCTCGATCCCGCGCAACGGCGATTGGCTCGAGCCGGCCGACGGGATCGAGATCATGGTCGGGACCAACGGCGTCCACACCGAGCTGGTGCTGCCGCTGGTCACGGCGGAAAAGGACTGGCGCCCCGTGTTCCCCGCGACCGACCTGCCGGTGCCCCGCACCGATGCCACGCACGTCGCGGTGAGCTGGGGCGAGCGGGAGGTGTTCCTCAACACCCCGACCTGGGGAGACCTTTCGCCTGGCACGGTGCTGCGCATCATCGGCGTCGGCGGCGAAGGGCTGATCCATGCCTCGCACTACGTCCGCCCCGCCCCGTCGCGCGACAACCGCCCGCTCACGCTCAGCCGCGCGCAGTACCGCCGCCTCGTTACCGCGATCGAGCGCGCGCTGCCCACCGGCGAGCGCGTGCGCCACGACGGCTACGGCCCGCACGACGTGTTCTACGACGCGTCGGGCCGCTACACCGCCACCAACACCTGCAACCAGTGGACCAGCAACACGCTCGCTCGCGCCGGCGTCCGCACCGGCTGGTGGACACCGTTCGCCGGCGGGGTGATGAAGTGGGTGCCCGAACCGGGCGCGTGACAGCCGCGTCCCCTCACACTCGCAGGAGGCGTTAGGGGCGGGCCTGTCCACCACCTGGAGAAGCCCACCCCCGGCCCCCTCCCGCGAGCGGGAGGGGAGAGACGCGTGACAGCCGCGCCTTTTCGTGCATGGTAGCGCTACCGTCAAAACCAAGATTGAGATGGGAACGCGCCATGACCGACCGGACCGAATTCACTCGCCGCAGGCTGCTCGCCGCCGCCGGCGCCGCGCCGTTGGCGCTCGCCGCCGGGCGCGTCCTGGCCCAAGTCGCGGAAGGGCAGCCTATGCCGGCGGGCGTCGAGCTTCCGCCCCTGCCCGGCGAGCGCATGCGCTGGGCGATCGTCGGGCTCGGCAGCTTCGCCATCGGGCAGGTCATCCCCGGCTTCGGCGAGGCGCGCCAGTCGCGGATGACGGCGTTCGTCTCGGGCAACCCGGCCAAGGCCCGTGACCTCGGCGCGCGACACGGCGTCTCGCGTTTCTACGACTACGCCGACTACGACACCATGCGCGGCGATGACGAGATCGACTGCGTCTACATCGTGCTGCCGGTCGGCCTTCACGCCGAATATACGGTCCGCGCGCTCGAGGCCGGCAAACACGTGCTGTGCGAGAAGCCGATGGCTTCGACGAGCGCAGAGTGCGAGCGCATGATTGCCGCGGCGCGCGCCAACGATCGCCAGCTCGGCGTCGCCTACCGCGTCCACTTCGAGCCGACCAACCGCGAGGCGAAGCGCCGCATCGCGGCGGGCGAGCTCGGCGCGATCCGCCACGTCCAGTGCGACCACGGCTTCAACGCCAACCCGCGGTTCCCGCCGCACAAATGGCGGCTCGAGAAGGCGCTCGCCGGCGGCGGCTCGATGTTCGACATCGGCGTCTACGGCCTCAACACCTCGCTTATGATGCTCGAGGGCGACGCGCCGGTGGCCGTATCGGCGGTCTATGCCTACCCGCGGGACGACGCGCGCTTCGCCGAGGTCGAGGGCGGCATCGATTGGCGGCTGACCACCGCCAGCGGGGTCAACCTCACGGGCTCCTCGTCGTACTGCTACAGCCCGTACGTCTCGCGGCAGCGCTATTTCGGCGCCAGCGCCTCGATCGAGATGCAGCCGGCGACCACCTACGACGACAACAACCTCGTCATGGAAGGCGGCGGCGGACCGCGTCGCGAGATCGGCGCCGGCAATCCGATGACCCAGTTCGCGGCGCAGGTCGACGGGTTCTCCGAAGCGGCGCGCGCAGGGCGTGCGCACCTGACGCCCGGCGAGATGGGCCTGCGCGACCTGCGCCTGATCGAGGCGATGTACCGCAGCGCCGATGCGGGGGGCGCGGTCGTCGAGCTGTGAGCAACCGCTGCGGAGGCAGGTCAAACTGTGGACGCATTTTGCGATTAATGTCATGACTCCAGGGCCGGAGCCCGCGGGATCGGGGTCCGGCAACAGGGACGGGGTTCATTCGATGGGTCGATGGTTCGCGGCGGCGGCGGCCGCACTGACTCTGATCACCGGCGTGGTCGCGCAGGCGCAGCAGGCGCCGACCGCCGAAAGCGTCCACGGCGCCGAACGCGCGCGCTTCGGCTTCGGCGACCTGCGCCGGGGTGCCGACGGCGACGCGACCTCGCCGCGGGCAGCCAACACCGACGAGGCGAAAGTCGGGATGTTCGGCCTGCCGCCGCTGTTCGCCAGCTCCACAGCCCCCACTCCCGAGCAATGGGCCGTGCGCCGTGCCAAGCTGGTCGGGCTGGTCGAGGACAACTGGGTTGGGCGCATCCCCGAAACGGTCGCGCAGTTCCGCGTCGTCTGGCGCAAGGAAGCGACCACGGCGTCGAGGGGCGCCACCACCGAGCAGTGGATCGGCCAGGTCATCGCACCCGACGGCCGCACCGGACCGATGGTCGACGCGATCGTCACGTTCCCTGCACGCGCCGACAACGCCCCGGCGCTGATCGACTACACCTACATCTGGCCCGGCGGGCGCACACCGAATTTCGGCGGAGGATCGCCGCCCCCCGACAGCGCGCAGGTCGCACTCGCCCGCGGCTTCGCCCACGTCGCCTATCGCCCGCAGCTCCTGCAGGCCGATACCGCCGCGCAGATGCAGCAGGGTGTGATCGGTCTCGCCCGCTGGCCGCGCGAGCAGCACGACTGGGGCGCGTTGCGCGCCTGGGCCTGGGGCGCAAGCCAGCTGCGCGAGGAGCTGGCGCGCGACCCGCGCATCAACGGCGAGCGGATCTCGCTGCAGGGCCATTCGCGCTTCGGCAAGGGCGTGCTCGTCGCCGCCGCTTTCGACCATGCCTTCGCCGACGCCAACGTCTCCAGCTCGGGCGCGGGCGGCGCCAAGCTCATGCGGCGCGATTTCGGCGAGCGGTGGGAGAATATGGCCAGCTCGGGCGCGTTCCACTGGTTCACCCCCAACATCATGGCCTACGCGCGCGGCGAGGCGACCACCGCCAACCTGCCGGTCGACGCGCACACGCTGATCGCGCTTAGAGCGCCGCGCCCGCTGTTCGTGACCAGCGGCGTCGCCGACAAGGGCGATTCGTGGGTCGACCCGCGCGGCATGTGGCAGGCGGTGCGCGAAGCGCAGCCGGCCTGGCTGATCTTCGGCTCGGCGGTTCCGAACGACCCGATGCCCGAGCCGGGCACCGACGCCGAAGCGCTGTACAAGCTCGGCTGGTACCAGCACACCGAGGGGCACGTGCCGTGGCCCGGATTCGAGGAATTCTACGAGCACGAGGCCCGCTTCGCCGGCCCGCGCACGGGCCTCCTGCCGTTCAAGGACCCGGTCAAGCGCTACCGCAAGCGCCGGGCGATGGCCTGAGCGCCGTGCAGGCCGCGGCGGCGAGGCTTGTCGGGACTGCCGGGCGGGTGACACTCGCCCTCGCCGCCGGGATCGCCACCGGCGCCGTGCTGGTCACCGCATACATCTACGCCTCGCAGGAAAACGCGCTGGTGTTCGAAGGGCTGCTGGTGGTCTCGCTCTACTACGGCCTGGCCATCGCCGCGGTGTGCGTGCCGGTGTGGCTGATGCTGGCGCGGCTCGGCCGGGATCGCGCCCCGGCCGCCGCCGCGCTCGGTTTCGCGGCCACGGCCATCTTCCTCATGCTGACCGACGCCGCGGGAGGCCACGTGCGGATGGAGCTGATGGCCTACAGCTTCGTGCCTTATGCGCTGTGCGGGGCGATCGCGGCGCTGGTCACCTGGCGGGTCGGACGGGTGCTGGCGCGGGCCTGAGGGGTTCAGGCGCTCCATTTCTCGAGCGCCAGGCGATAGGCTTCGCGCGCCGCGTGTCGCGCCTGCTCGAGCTTGCCGAGTTCGCGGTCCTGCTTCGCCCGGAGCGCTTCGAGCCGGCGTTCGACGGCGTCGCGCTCGTCCTCGAGCGCCCTGGCTTGCGCGCGGTGCCGCTGCCCCGCCTGGTCGAGCGCCGTCTCCGCCGCATCGACCTTGTCGCGCTTGGGCGGCGGCTTGGGCTTGACCATCTTGCGAGGCGGGTCGGCTTGTTTGGCCCCTGCGGCCCTGGCGCGAACCTGGCCCGCCTTCTTCCGCGGCCCGAGCGCCTCGAGCTGAGCGGACAGGTCGCCGCGCGACAACTTGACGACCTCGCCGGGCCTCTCCAGCGGCGCGGCCATCAGCTTCGGATCGGTGACCTCGTCGGCCACGCCGCGCGCGAACAGGTCGGCATCGGCGCCCCACGCCGCCAGCGCCCTCTTGCGGCTCGGAGCCGCGACGTAGGCATCGTGGAACCCGGCCGAAGTGCGGAAGACCTTGAGCTTGCGCGGCATGGACAGGGAACGCGCAACCTATCCGCGGTTTCCGCATTGACCGGCCACGGAGGCAGCGATGGCCGGCGACGAACTGGAAGGGCAACGATTTCTCGTCACCGGCGGCGCTGGCGGCGTAGGACGCGAAACCGCCAGGCGCATGCTGGCGGCGGGCGCCACGCCCAAGGAACGATCTCGTTCGCGGGCGACCTTGCCCGACAGGACGAACTCGAACGCCTGTTCGCCCGGGTCGACGTCGTCACGCTGCGATCGAGCCGCTGGTGCAGAAGATCCCCCGGCCAGCCGCGTATCCGCGTTGCCGTCGGAGCAAGTTCCGCCCAGGTGGGCGAGCACGGTATTGACAAGTTTATTTGTCATTAATACAAGAACACTTGTCATAGAGAAATGGTCGGGAGGGTGCGTGATGAGCCGGATGTCAAAGAACAGCACAGCGATGTTCGATATCGGCCTGGTTGCCTTGCTGATCGCCCTGATCGCGGTCCTTGTGAACAAGCAGACATTTTACCCGGCGGTCACTCCGCTCTGCTTTTCGCGCTGATGGCGGCGGCAACGGCCCTCGGCTGGTGGCGCGAGGCGTGGAGGGAGCGGCGGCTCGACGAACTCGAACTGGCCAGCGAAAGCTTTGGCGCACGTTGGAGCGCGGCGGTTCTGACGTCAGTGGCACTGCTTCTCCTGTTCGTCGTGCCGTTGCAGGATGCGATCGTCTGGTTCGACCGGGCGTACGAGGACAACGAGGGCCGGCCGTTGCCAGCGCCCGTCGGCGTCTTTCTCTTCGGCTTCATCTTTGCCGTGGCTCTCCATTTGACCGCGAAGTCCGCGCTAGGTGCGGCCTGGATGTGGACCAAGCGTTGAGCCTTCGTTCGCTCGACACGGCAGACGCCGTGCCATGAAGAATCGCATCCGCCCGCTCAGGGCCGAGAAGGGCTGGAGTCAGGGAGAGCTGGCCGACCGGGTCGGCGTGTCGCGCAACTCGATCAATTCGATCGAGAACGGCAAGTTCGACCCCTCCCTGCCGCTCGCCTTCAGGATCGCCGACGCCTTCGGGTTGGCCGTCGAGGAGGTCTTCGACAAGGACGACGCCTTCCGCTGAACTGTTCAAGCCGCTCAGCCGGCCGCTTTGACGATCTCCGCCCACGCCGCCTCGTCGATCACCTCGATGCCCAGCTCGGCAGCCTTCTTCAGCTTGCTGCCCGCGCCGGGCCCGGCGACGACCAGGTCGGTCTGAGCGCTGACCGAGCCCGACGCACGCGCGCCGAGACGCTCGGCCTGGGCCTTGGCCTCGTCGCGGCTCATCGTCTCGAGCTTGCCGGTGAACACCACCGTCTTGCCCGAAACCGGGCTCGCCAGGGTCTCCATCACGTATTCGGGCGGATCGACCTCGGATAGCAGGTCGTCCCACACGGCGCGGTTGTGCGGCTCGTGGAAGAAATCGCCGAGCGCCTCGATTACTGCCGGTCCGATCCCGTCAATCGAAGCCATCTCGTTCAAGGCCGCAAGGTCGCCTCTGCCACCAGAAGTCTTAGAGACGGGATCGCGAGAGGTGGTTTCATGTGCCTTTTCGGCTACCGCACGCAACGCAGACAAGTTGTGAAAATGCTTCATCAAGTCGCGCGCAGTTACGGCCCCGACGTGGCGGATGCCAAGGCCGAACAACAGCCGCGCGGCATCGGGCTCCCGCTTGGCTTCGATCGCTGCCAACAGGTTATCCACAGACTTGTCCTGCCATCCCTCGCGGCCGAGCAGTTCCTCACGATGCGCCTTCAGCCGGAAGATGTCGCCCGGCCCGTTGTTGAGCCAGCCCAGTTCCATGAACTCCGCGATAGTCTTCTCACCCAGTCCCTCGATGTCTAGCGCCGCGCGGCTGACGAAATGGCGCAAACGTTCGAACTGCTGCGCCTCGCACACCAGCCCGCCGCTACACCGAACATCGACTTCACCGACCTCGGCATACGCCTCGCTGCCGCAGACGGGGCAATGGTCGGGGAACACATACGGCTCACGCGGCTCGTCGCGGGTCAGGTTCTCGACCACCTGCGGGATCACGTCGCCGGCGCGCTGGATGACGATGCGATCGCCCTCGCGCAGGCCGAGGCGGGCGATCTCGTCGCGGTTGTGCAGCGTCACGTTGAACACGGTAACGCCGCCGACCAGCACCCCCGCCAGCCGTCCAACCGGGGTCAGCTTGCCGGTACGGCCGACCTGGATGTCGATCTTTTCGAGAACCGTCTCGGCGCGCTCCGCGGGAAACTTGTGCGCCAGGCCCCAGCGCGGCGCCTTGCCCACCAAGCCGAGCCGCTGCTGGAGATCGAGCCGGTCGACTTTGTAGACCACCCCGTCGATGTCGTACGGGAGCCCCGCGCGCTTCGCGCCGATCGCGCGGTATTGCCGCAGCATGTCCTCGAGCGAGCGGCACAGCACCAGGTCCGGCGAGATCGGCAGGCCCCACTCGGCGATCCGTCGCATCATGTCGTGCTGGGTGGCCGCGGGCACCTCGCTCGCCGCGCCCCAGCCGTGCGCGAGAAAGCGCAGCGGGCGAGCTGCGGTGACCGAGGGATCCTTCTGCCGCAGCGATCCCGCGGCGGCGTTGCGCGGCGTCGCGAACTGGCGGACCTTGGCCGCATCGAAGGTCTCGCCCCTGGCTTCCGCGCGCTCGCGGGCCTCGTCCATCAGCCGCTCGTTGAGTGCGGCAAACGCCTGTTTCTCCATGTAGACTTCGCCGCGAACCTCGAACAGCGCCGGGACCTTCCCGGCAAGCTGCTGCGGGATGTCGGCGATATGCGCGACGTTGGCGGTGACGTTCTCCCCGACCAGCCCGTCGCCGCGTGTAGCGGCCATGACCAGCTCCCCGTTTTCGTAGCGTAGCGAGCACGACAGCCCGTCGATCTTGTCCTCGGCGGTAAAGGCGATCGCCGCGTCCTCCGGCAGGTTGAGGAACCGCCGTACCCGCGCGACGAACTCGGCGACCTCCTCGTCGGCGAAGGCGTTGTCGAGGCTCATCATGCGAACCTCGTGCGGCACTTTCGATAGCGGCGAGGCGGCCACCTCGTGCCCGACCTTGCGCGACGGCGAGTCGGCGCGGACGAGGTGCGGAAAGGCGGCCTCGAGCTCGGCATTGCGCCGCACCAGCGCATCGTACTCGGCGTCCGAAATCTCCGGCGCGTCCTCGGCGTGATAGAGCCGGTCGTGCCGCGCGATCGCCCGCGCCAGCCGCATCAACTCGTTCGCGGCATCGGCTTCCGACAACCCGTCCGGGCTCACCCGGCCACTCTTCGCAGGTCTTCGGCGAAGCGCCACGCGCCGTCCTCGTAGCGCATCGCGTAGCGCGTCGCGGGCCGTCCCGGCGCGGCAACCCAGCCCGTGCATCGCAGCGGTTCGCGGCAGACGAAGTCGTAGACCTCGACCATTCGCGCCGGCTCGCCGGTGAACGCGTCGCGCAGCTCGGCGCCTTCGGGCTTGCAGCGGCTCGCCGGCGCGAGGCGCACGAAGCGCGCGGTCAGCTCCTGCTCCTGCTCGGCGGTCAGGCCGCCCTCGCGCAGCGCGGCGCAGGTCGTCGGCGGGTTGGCGCCGAAAGTGATGAAATGGGCGGTCAGGACGTGCTCGAACAGCGCCAGCAGCGGCTGCTCCGAGTCCTCGGCGAGCGGCGGCAAAGCCGGCGGGGCGCCTCCTCCTGAGACGCAGGCGCCGAGCGAAAGAGCGAGGCCGGCGATCAGTTCCTTGTGCATGCCCCCGACTCTAGCGCCTCTTCAGGCCAGCGCCAGTATCGTGAAGCCGAGCCGGGCGCGGATGCGGAACCCGAGCTTCTCGTACAGCGCGATCGCCCCGGCGTTGGCGGCGTAGCAATGCAGGAACGGCGTGTCGCCGCGTTCGAGGAAACCGCGCACTACGCGCCGGACCAGCGCGGCCGCGAGGCCCCGGCCGCGGAACTCGGGCCAGGTCGAGACGCCGCTCAGCTCGGCCCGCCCCGGGAGGCGCATCCGCTCGCCGGCCATCGCGGCGAGCTTCGGGCCGATGCGGATGCCGTAATAGTCACCGTAGAGGTGCGTCTTGCCGCCCCACGGGCCGGGCTCGGTGGCGTGAGCGAGCGCGGCCATCTGGGCGGCGGTGCCCTCGGTCAGCCGGACGATGCGCGAATCGTCGGGCTCGCCGGGAGGCGGCGAGTCCCACACCATCTGCACCAGCTCGCCGCCGCCGAGGATCCGCGTGCCGGGCGACACCGGCCATGCCTGGCGCTCGACCACGCCGATGCGGTCCTCCGGTCCGCGCAGCGTCGCCGCCAGCGCTGCCAGCGCCTCCTCGCCATCGTCGCGCGCCGCCGCGAACGGGCCGTAGTCCGGATCGATCCGCACCGCCGCGCCGCTCGCCACCGCGAGGTGCGCCTGCGAAGTGGTGAGCGCGTTCCAGACCGGGCGGTCGAGCGGTTCGCTCACACCCCCTCCAGCAGCCGGTCGGCCTGGGCGCGGGCTTCGCTGGTGATCTCGGCACCCGACAGCATGCGGGCGATCTCCTCCTGACGGCCGGCGGCGTCGAGCAGGCTGACCGAGGTGCGGGTGACGGTGCCTTCGCTCGACTTTTCGATCAGGTAGTGCGTGCCCCCCCGTGCCGCGACTTGCGGGGAGTGGGTCACCGCCAGCAGTTGACCGCCGCCGGCCAGCCGCGCCAGCCGCTCGCCGATGGCGCTCGCCACCGCGCCGCCGACGCCGCGGTCGATCTCGTCGAAGATCACGGTCGCCGCCCCGCCCTGCTCGGCCAGCGCGACCTTGAGCGCGAGGATGAAGCGCGACAGTTCGCCGCCGCTCGCGATCTTGCCCAGCGGCGCGAACTCGGCGCCGGGGTTGGTCGAGATCAGGAATTCGACCGCGTCGATCCCGTGCGCCGCCCAGCGTTCCTCCGGCAGCTCGGTGATGGCGGTGCGGAAGCGCGCCGCATCGAGCCTGAGAGGCGCGAGCTCCCCCGCCACCGCTTCGTCGAGCCGCAGCGCGGCGACGGCGCGCACCGCATGCAGCGCCTCGGCCCGCACGCGGTAGGCCTGCGCGGCCTCCCGCGCCGCCCGCTCGAGCGCGCCGATCTCGGCATCGCCGGCCTCGATCGCATCGAGCTTCGCGCGCAGCTCGCGCATCGTCGCCGGGAGCGCGTCGGGCTGGCAGCCGTGCTTGCGGGCGAGCGCGC